>Ga0233442_1001180_pt1 | contig 20963 bp, 22 predicted proteins | sample SI_123_September_3_FD_182789 | JGI IMG/M metagenome (GOLD analysis project Ga0233442, IMG submission 182789) | Seawater microbial communities from Saanich Inlet, British Columbia, Canada - SI_123_September2016_150_MG | ecosystem: Environmental > Aquatic > Marine > Inlet | place: Canada: British... | reverse complement strand
TCCACCATACTCACCTGAATTTAACCCTATTGAGAGGGTTTGGAGTTTCATGAAATCAATTGTTAAAAAAGAGATATTTTTAACAGCTAAACAGTTTAAGTCGTTTGTCACAAAATTATTCAATTCTATCCAAATTGATTATCCTAAACAGCTAGGTAGACTTTGTTCTAGTTTAATTTAAGATGGCTATATTAAGGGGAATTGTGGAGTAATATTCATTCTAGTTTGCATTAAAGAAAGAAGTTCTTGCTCTTTTTTATCTATTTTAGTTTGAATGTTCTGTGGTATTTTTTGAGTTTTAAAGGTATAACTTTCATAAAAACTCCATGTAAGATAAGAGAGAAAAAAAATAATTATTCCTATAAAAATAAATTCCATTTTCTGTTTAAACATTTCAAATGACTTTTAAAATTTATAGGTAACATCAAACCAAGGTAATAATGGAAGTTGTTTTGAAGCCCCATCTACATTGTAATTATCATCATAAGTAAGTTCTGAAACATTTTCATGATTGGTTAAATTCATAATTTCAAAAGACCACTCAATAGATTCTGACGCTGATAGTTTTATAGATTGTCCTACTTTAACATTTAAAGTAAAATAATCACTTAACCGTGAAGAAAAAGGATCTGCATAAATAGGTCGAACCCGTATATTTTCAGGATTACTTTCATCTAAATACGTTCCTCTTACTTGAGTATATGGCGTTCCTGAATGATATTTTACTAACGTTGAAAATGCCCATGTTTTTGCAAAACGATACGAACCTAAAAGTTGTAAAGTATGGGGTACTTCTCCATAAAAACGGTGTAAAGTATCATCTTCAGAACTAAGCTGTCGCGAGGCTTGTAAATAGGTATACGCTAAAAAGCCATACCAATCCCCTTCACGAATTTTTAGTGAGGTGTCAATTCCATAAGCGAACCCTTTTCCTCCATTTGAAAAACGTGTAGCATTAGAGTCAATGGCTAAATCTTTAAAATCCCTATAAAAAGGCTCAAATGAGAAACTAGAGTTTTCAAAAAATGCCACATCATAATGTAAGAGATAATGATTTGCTTGTTCATAAGATAAATCAGAATTTCCTATCTCATCAAGTAACTTATATCCATCAGGGACTTGTGTATATTGTCCTACTGAAAATGAGATATTTGAGCTGTCATTTAAAGTATAAACAAGAGAGGTTCGGGGGTCAAGATAACTCCCTACACTTTGAAAATTACTGTATCCCAATCGTCCACCAAAACGAAGGTTTAAATGTTCACTTAAAGCATAAATATCTTCTAAAAAAAGTGCTCCCGTATCAACTGTCAAGTCTTGTTTAATACGAAATTTTGGAGCTGATGTAAAATCAAAATCGGGGTTGTCATCACGAGGAGGTAAGGAGACAAAAAGGTCAATTGGTACTTCAGTATGGGTATATTCCACCCCACCCACAAAGCGGTGGTTATTATATTCATAAACACTTTCATGATACAAACCACTCTCAGAGGTTTTAGAATCAACAAAATAACCATCAAAAAGATCTGTTCTACTACTTGTACTCATATTATATAGTAAGGTTTGTGCATGATAATTCCCATAATCTGCGCGCCAACGTGCACCCACTGTTAAAAAGCCACGATGGCCTTTAATACTTCCTGTTGCTTCAGGGTCTTTAACCGCATTTTCTTGGGTATCAATCTCTAACTTATCATTGGCGCCAACAACTTCTAAAGAAAACATATTATTACTGTTTAACGTGTATGCCAATAGTAATGTCGCATCATAATAATTAGGGAACTCTTGATAGGTTGTTTTACCCTCTTCATCAAGCTTACCCGAGGTTAAGCCCATACTATTTAATGCCACGTCATAATAACTACGTCGCACACCAAAATACATACTCACATCATCACTTAATGCAACATTTATCCCTGCCGAAGCATCATAAATACCTAAGTGAGCATACCCATGAGTTGACTTATCAGGATATTGTGGTGTCACATCAATAACTGCACCCATCGCATTTCCATAACTACTATCAAATCCTGCGAGATAGGCGTCAATTTGACCAATCGCTTCAGGTGAAACTACAGAGTGCAGTCCTCCCATGTGAAATAAGTATCCAATAGGTAAGTGATCGATTGTGGTTGATGTCTCTTCAGGTTTAGAACCGTAAATAAAAAGCTCTCCAGAGGTATCATTAGTAGAAGTAACCCCACTCATACTTTGTATGGCTTTAATAGGATCACCCTGCACTCCAGGAATAAACATTGCTTCTTCGGTAGTAATACGTTTTTGAGCCGGTGCAGATTCAAGACGTTGGATCTTTTCAAAATATTCAGGTTCAGAAAAAACACCTTCATACGAAGGCGTATCATTTTCAAAATTTTGTGTTTCGCCACTTACCTCGACAACACCAATATCAACAGCATATAAGCAAGATTTTAAAACCGTTATTGCTATTAAAGATAATATGATATTTTTTTTCATAACAGACTACTTTTATCTTTATTTTTCGTTTTTAGTTAGTATTGAAATATTTGAGATATTTGCACTCACCAAGGCATCAAGTACATGAACAACACACTGATGTCGTGTTATCATATCAGCCCCAACTTGAAAGATTGTTTTTTTATCATGATGCTTTATTTCTTCAAGATGTTGGGGTAACTTCTCTTTGGTAATAGGCATTTTATCAACAAAAATATCACAATTTGGCGCAATATTAATCACTACCGTACGATTTTTTTCATACTTGGTTTGAGTTGACGTCGAAAGTGGTAAATTTAACGCAATCACTTTTAATTGTAAAAAGGTGGTGGTGGTAACAAAAAATATTAACAGTACTAACAACAGATCAATTAAGTTAATGGGCGCAATGTCCATACGCAAATCAACACGTCTTCGGTGGCGTCTCATCGCTTACACCTCAATATATGATTTTTCATCATTTTTGCTTTAACAAGATATAAAGTTGTTCTTCAAAAGAAGTTACCATTTTTTGAGCAATAATTTCATAACTTTTATAAAAAATCATCGCTATTACAGCCACAATTAATCCCGCCATAGTATCAATGAGAACTTCTTTAATTCCTTTAGCAATAACAGAGGGATCATTCAAGTTCACTTGAGAAACCCCTTCAAAGACATGCCAAACTCCTAAAAAAGTACCAATTAAACCCAACATGGGACTTAAGATAGCAATTAATCCTAAAACGGAAACAAAACGCATTAAATATGACTCTAAAATATCAAGCTTTACTCCAATGTTAGCATCAAAAAGCTCTACTCTTTGTCCTTCAAAAGCATTAATTTGAACTAATACCTCTTTTAATTTTGATGGTTCTAAACTCTCTACTGCATTTAAACTACTTAACTTTTTCATTCCTTGCAGTGACTTATAACTTTTAAACAGTTGATACGACTTTTCAAAAACTATCATGATAACAACAAAAACTGCTAGAATCATCAATTTTACTACCCAATCATTTTCTATCCACACATTATATAAACTCATTTTATTCTCTCCTAGTTTTTAATATCGTATTTTATTGTTATGGTAATATCCACAGGTACACCAATTTCATGCGGTGGTGCAGGAAACTTTTTTAACTTTTTAAAAATCTTTTTTACTGCTTTGTTAAAGATGTTGTATTCAGACTGCTCTATTATTTTAAAAGCTTGTAATGTTCCATCTTTTAAAATTGAAAATGAAACTTTTACACTGCCCTCTTGACGAAAACGTAAAGCTTTTTTTGGGTACCGCTTTTTAGATTCTATTTGAGCAAAAATAATAGAGTAATACGAATCCTTTTGTGCCTTTAATTTTGCACGTTTTTTCACCTCTTGTTCAATTACTGGGTTTTGTTGAAGTAACGGTTTTTCAATCTCTTTGACTATTTTTGGTTCTCTTTCTTCTTCTACTTTTTCTTCTATCTCATTTTCTGGTGTTTCAATAATCTCTTTAGGTACTTCTATAATTTTTTTAGGAATAACTACTTCTGGTTTTGGAACTATTTTTTTAATTCTCTTCTTTACGACTTTTTTCTTAACTTCCTTTTTTTTAACTACCTTTTTCTTAATAACTTTGGGAGGCTTTTTTTTAACAATTTTTTCAATTTCTTTTTTCACCTCTTTTGGAAGTGGTTTATACAGCGTAATATCAATGCTATTATCACTTTGAATAGCACTCACTTTTACACTCTTCTTGTCAGGAAATAGCGGTACAAAAAAAAGTGAGCCAATAAAAATAAAATATAAAACTATTCTCATTAACTCCCTTTTTAAATTATTACTACTATTTTACCATGTCTTAGTTACATAACTAGAATTTTACACAATAGGAAGATATATCTATAGATGACACAACTTGATTCGATTGAAATTAAAGCCAATGTCGAAGTTATACCTAAAATACAACTCAATCTTACATCAGGTACAATAGATATTTATATCTTAACAGATAATAAAAATTTAGTAGCGACTGAAGATATGTTAGGTGTTATTCTGACTCAAGTAGCCATTGAAGTAAGCGATACTATTCTAGAATTATTTTTTATCATGATAGATTTTTAGAAGAGACCTAAAGTACTTTAGGCTTCCCATTACGAAGATAAAAAAGTACTGCTTTAATCACGTCATCATCATCTTTACTATCGGATTTTAAACGCTCTTTTGAACCGTTTTGATATTCAATGGAGATAGTTTGACCATAGTTACCAATGGTTTTAATTTTCTTTTCTAAACTTAAAAGCTTAATGACCATTAATTCAAAAAATTGCTTAGTTGGTAAATCTAAAGTACCAAAACGGTCATTAATTTCCTCTTCTATTTCATAAATTTCGATAGCTTCTTCACATTGGGAAAGACGTCGATATACTTCAAGACGTAATCTATCTTCTGAAATCACCATATCTGAAATGTACGCTGAAATGGTAAGTTTAATATCCACTTTTATACGCGCTTTTTCTTGCTGATTACTTAGTTGTCCAATAGCATCTTCAAGCATTTTCAAGTAAAGTGAGTATCCAATATTTTTAATATGACCACTCTGTGCATCACCTATTAAATTTCCACCCCCACGAATCTCTAAATCGTGCATTGCTAATACCGAACCACTTCCTAAAAATGAATTTGACTCTAAAGCCAGTAATCTCTTTTTAGACTCATCCGTCATCAGCTCTCTATCTTCAACAATAAAATAAGCAAAGCCCTCAATACTACCACGTCCTACACGACCACGAAGTTGGTGTAAGTCAGCAATTCCAAATCGATCTGCACCATCGACTAATATTGTATTAACATTAGGAAGATGAATACCCGATTCAATAATTGACGTTGCTAACATAATGTCATAGTCACCTGATTCAAACTTCATTAAATTTTTCTCTGTTTCTGCTGCAGATATTTTAGAGTGAAGAATTAAAATTTTCAAATTAGGAAGTAGCGCTTTTAACTCGCCCTCTTTTATGCTCATCTGGGCAATAGAGTTAAAGACATAAAACACTTGCCCTCCACGACGAATTTCTCGTAAAATAACTTCTTTAATAAGTTTTTCTTCATAGGCTTTTACAAAAGTACGCACACCAATACGTTCATTAGGTGCATTAAGCAGTTGTGACATTGTTTTAATCGAAGAGAGTGCTTGATTTAAAGAACGAGGAATGGGCGTAGCACTCATACTCAATAGATGTACTTTTTCATACATCTGTTTTACTTTCTCTTTTTGCTTCACTCCAAACTTATGTTCTTCATCAATAATAACTAAACCCAAATTTTTAAACGGTGTTCCAAAAAGAGCATGTGTTCCAATTACTAAATCTAACTCACCACTCATCAAGGCATTTAAAACCGACTTTTTATCTTTGGCACTTACAAATCTATCTAGCTTGGCCATACGAATTCCTAGTGTCTCAAAACGCTCTAAAATAGATTTATAATGTTGCGCACTAAGAAGTGTCGTTGGTACTATTAATGCCGCTTGAAAACCTGCTTTTACCGTAGAAAAAATAGAGTTCATCGCCACTTCTGTTTTTCCAAAGCCAACATCCCCACTTAGAAGTCGATCCATAATATGACCTGATGCTAAGTTTGTTAAAATTTCATCAATTGATTGTTCTTGATCTTGAGTGTATTCAAATCCCGAAGATTTTTGAAACTCAGTTATCTCTTTTTTATTGTAAGCAATAGCAGGTGCTTTAATTAAGGCACGAGAAGCTGCCGTATTGACAATTTCAGAAGCAATTTGAAAGAGTCGGGTTTTAACTTTCTCTTTTAACTTCGCAAAGCTTCCTTTACCCAATTTATCTATAACAGGAAGTGAACCCCCCGTGGCAATATATCGGTCAATATAATCTAGATTTTCCACAGGAAGAAGGACTTTATCATCGCCTAAATATTTTAGAACAATAAAGTCTTTCATTCCTCCTAAAATTTTAGCCTGAGTAATATTTTCAAAAATACCCACACCATACTCTTCATGAACAATATAGTCTCCAGGTTTTAAATCATCAAGTAAAATAGAGCTTTTACGGCGACGTCGCTTTTTCTCAGGTTTATTAAGTGAAACAATAAATTCAGTATCAGAAATAATATTTACAATGATAGGTGAATACTTAATAGTTAAACCCGTAGTGTCGTATAGCCCTGCTTGTTTAAGTTGCGCCTCTGTAGAAGCAATTATGGTAATATCTCGATGCCCGTGAACTTTAATAAGTGCTGGAATATCGGTGGCAATTAAAGGTCGGTAAGTATCAGACTCTTTCCACATTTCACACTCAAAACTTTTGCGTGCAACTTGAGGAGAGTTAAGTTCAAACGCATTATCAATAACAATTTCTAAGTCTTTAACACATACCACATTTTTATTAGCTAAAAAATCTTCTGCTAATGTTTCTAAGTACCAAAAGCCTAAAGAAGCAATATCTTGAACAAAGCTATTACTACTGCTGTTTACAATTTTTTGAGTTAATTTTTCATGAGTATCACTATCTAAAGTATAAAAAGCACTACTTATCATGATAGAAGTAAGTTCTTCATTTTGGGTACGTTGTGATTCACATAAAAAAGGTTTTATCTCTTCAATTTCTTCATCAAAAAGTGAAATACGATACGGGTTTTCAGTAGAAGGAACAAAAATATCTATAATATCTCCACGAAAAGAGACTTCCCCTTCAACTTGAACGATATCAACAAAGTTGTATCCCCAACATAAAAGCTGCTCTTTAAACTTTGAGAGGTTTAAGGTATCGCCAAATTCAATAGTTTGAGAAGCAAGAATCTCAGCTTTAGGAAGTGGGAAAAGAAGGGTTTTGTAAGGTGAAATAATAATCGGTTTTTTATCTGCTTTATAATAGGCTCTTAATGCCGTAAAAAGTTCAAAAAGTTCTTCATTATAAGAGCGTAAATCATCAAGATACGTTGCACGAAAATCAGGGAAAAGAAGGTATTCTTTATCAAAATATTTACATACATCTACTAAAGATTGCGCCTCTTTTGAGTCTTCACATAATAAGACCTCTACACTATTTTTCAGCTCTTTTTTACTACTTTTTTTCTCATCTTTACAATACTCAAAAAACCGACTTTGAATCATTATACACACCTACAAAAAAATTTAAAAGCATTATAGCGGAACTCAAAACTATCTTTTAAAATATGTCAACAATCTGATACCCAATATATTTATGTTATCATAAATAGTACCTAAAGCTTTAAAGTTGTAACCACTCTTTTGCTATTTTCTTTAGTCCATCAGGATTTTCAGAGGCAAAAATTTTCAACTCTGTTTTTTCAAATTTTTTCTCAAAATTATAGTGTGATTCCAAATATTCAACAATAGCTTCACCCGAATGTATTAACTTAGGTTTAGTATCAAAATAATTTTCTATGGCTTGTGCAATAAGCGGAAAATGGGTACAGCCTAAAATAATGGCATCAGGACTAGGGATATCTTTAAAGTAATGATGTAATGTACTTTGTAATACTTCCCCATCAAACAAACCTTCTTCAACAATGGGAACAAACAGTGATGTCGCTTTTGAAGTTATATTCCTAAAATTATGATTGTGGAGCTGTTTTTCATAAGCCTTTGATGCTATAGTCGCTTTAGTAGCCAATATTAAAATATTATCATCATGATTTTCAATAGCGTTTGAAGTGGCTAAAATACCAGGTTCTACCACACCAATAACATCAAATGGGGCTTGTTTTTTTAAATCTTGTAAAGCATAAGCACTCGCAGTATTACACGCTGTAATCATTAAATCTATTTCGAAATTTTTGAAAAATTCTAAGGCCTCAAGTGAGTACCGAATAATAGTGTTTTCATCTTTAACACCATAAGGGACCCGAGCAGTATCCCCAAAGTAAATAATTTCTTCAAAAAGTTGATGTTCTAGAAGTGATTTAACAACCGTTAAACCCCCTATTCCAGAATCAAAAACTCCAATTTTCATAAAGGTTTAGTTTTCATTATTTTCAATGAAAACTATTTCCCCTCATTCATCATCTGTAAAAACTCATCATTTGATTTTGTTTTTTGAAGTTTTGTATATAAAAATTTAAGAGCTTCCACTTCATCATCTTGTTTATGAAGCATAGAACGTAAAATAAATACTTTTTGTAAAATAGACTCTCCAAGAAGAAGTTCTTCTTTACGAGTACCTGATTTAAGAATATCAATAGCAGGATAAATTCTACGCTCAGCAATTTTACGAGAAAGGACAACTTCACTATTACCCGTTCCTTTAAACTCCTCAAAAATAACTTCATCCATACGAGAACCCGTTTCAACCAATGCTGTAGCAATAATTGTTAAACTTCCCCCGTTTTCAATATTACGTGCTGCACCAAAGAAACGTTTTGGTTTATGTAATGCATTGGCATCAACACCACCTGAAAGTACTTTACCACTTGATGGTGTCACTGTATTATAAGCACGAGCAAGACGAGTAATAGAATCAAGTAAAATAACAACATCTTTACCTAACTCAACCTTACGTTTAGCACGTTCAATTACCATCTCAGCTACTTTAACATGGTTTTTTGCTGGCATATCAAAAGTTGAGCTATAAACCTCACCTTTTACCGAGCGTTCCATATCAGTAACTTCTTCAGGACGTTCATCAACAAGTAAAACCATTAAATCAATTTCTGAATGATTATGGGTAATCCCATGAGCAATTTCTTTTAATAATTCTGTTTTACCACTTCTTGGAGGTGCAACAACAAGACCACGTTGTCCCTTTCCAATAGGTGAAAAAAGATCCATCATACGACCCGTAATTTTATTAGCGTTATATTCTAATTTAATTTGGTCTTGTGCATAAAGAGGTGTAAGATTTTCAAAAAGTGGACGTTTTTTACTCTCTTCTGGTGGTAAGTAGTTAATCGCTTCAATTTTCAGAAGTGCATAATAACGTTCTTGCTCTTTTGGAGGACGTACCTGACCCGTAACAACATCACCATTACGAAGTGCAAACTTACGAATTTGTGTACTTGAAACATAAGCATCATGAACAGAGTCTGAAAAACTTTTATCTATAGTACGTAAAAAACCGTAACCATCTTGCATCACTTCTAAAATTCCACTAAATAAAATGAAACCACCCTGCTCTACTTGAGCTTTTAAAATCTCAAAAATCACATCTTGACGTTTCATCTCATTAGGATGATCAACTTTTAATCCGTTGGCAATTTCAACGAGATCTTCAATTGACTTTAAACGAAGTGCTTCGATATCATGACCTTTTGCGGGAACATGAGTACGATTTTTATTACTTTTATTGTTTTTTTGGGGTTTATTTGCTTGTGAATTTTCAGCCATTAGTACCTAACTTTTTTTTATTTTATAATCTACTGTAGCGTTCGTAGATTTTTTGAAGTTTTAATTAGTGTATTTTACACAATTAATATCTATTATGTCAAGATAAATGTATAATACATATTAACTAATAATAAAAATAAGGTTATATATAAATGCTTAACTATATTAAAAATCAGATTCAAGCTTCATATGAAACAAAACAAAAAATTTTAGTGAATGAAGAACTTTTAAATATCATTCAAACCGTTGCACAAAAATGTGTTGAACTTTACCGTGGTGATGCGAAAACTATGCTTGCAGGAAATGGTGGAAGCGCAGCTGATGCCCAACATATTGCTGCAGAACTTGTTGGGCGTTATGGATTTGACAGACCTTCGTTATCTTCTATTGCACTTACAACTGATACATCAAACTTAACAGCCATTGGAAATGATTACGGTTATGACCAAGTATTTTCACGTCAAGTTGAAGGTGTAGGGCGTGAAGGCGATATTCTTTTTGGAATTTCTACTTCAGGTAATTCTCAAAATATTGTTAATGCTTTTGAAGCCGCTAAAAAGAAAAACATTATGACAGTTGCTCTTGTAGGTCGTGATGGTGGTAAAATGGGTACGATGGCAGACTATGCAATTATTATCCCCTCAAATGATACGCCACGTATTCAAGAATCACATATTTTAGTGGGACATATTATCTGTGATATTATTGAAAAAGAGATTTTTGCAAAGGGTGTTTAGTGCAAGACTTAGTACCCACTAAACCCAGTGAAAAGCTAAAAGCCCTATTTTTAGACCGAGATGGTGTGATTAATATCGAGAAAAACTATCTTCATAAAGTTAAAGACTTTGAATTTATTCCTGGTATTTTTGAACTGTGTAGATACTATCATGATAAAGGGTATCTTATTGTCGTGGTTACTAATCAATCGGGCATAGCACGAGGGTATTACACCGAAAATGATTTTGCACTGCTCACTTTTTGGATGATTAGTCAATTTGAAATTCAAAATATTCCTATTTCTCAAGTGTATCACTGTCCCCATCATCCAGATATTTTAAAAGAAGATGAAAAAGAGTGTGAATGTCGTAAGCCTAAACCAGGAATGTTACTCCAAGCTCAAGAGCAGTTAGAAATTGATATGGAACACTCTTTACTTGTTGGTGATAGCGAACGTGACATTGTGGCTGCGCATCGTGCAGGAGTAAAAGAGAGTTATCTTTTTTCACCAACTGCAACCTCATCAGAAGCAACAAAGATTATCAGACATCTTAATGAAGTTTATCAATAAATGATGAACAAAATATGTATTATCAATACAGGGGGAACTTTTAATAAAGTTTATAATCCACTAACAGGGGAACTTGATATTCCTAAAAATTCTAATGCTTTAGAATCTATCATGATAACCTTTACGAAAAGCTATCCTATTAAAGAAATTCTTTTTAAAGACTCTTTAGAGATGAAACTTAATGATCGTCAAGAGATAAATAGTTTAGTAACTTTATTAAAAGAAGAATATCACTCTATTATAATTATTCATGGTACTGACACTATGGAATTAACGGCACATCATTTAGCCGATTTTGAGCATAATGCAAATATTATTTTAACCGGAGCCATGGTTCCCTACTCTATTGATTCTATTGAAGCAACAGCAAACTTTGCACTCGCGTTAGGTTTTGCAAAAAACTGTAGTAAAAATGGCGTTTACATTGCCATGCAAGGTGATGTTGCCCCTCATTACCATTTGAAAAAAAACAGAACCATTGGTAAGTTTGAAAGAGTTTAATTAATGTCAATAAAAAATGATAAACAAAACAATAAAGTTCCTTGTACCCACTGTCAATTAGAATTTAACGAATCTATCATGATAATTGAAAACAAACCCGATGAAGAGACCCATTACTTCTGTTGTAAAGGATGTGAAGGCGTTTATCATCTACTCAATGATAGTGGCCTTGAAAGCTTTTACGATAAAAAAGGGTCCACAACACTTACTCCTGCCCTTCAAAACTATGATGATTCAAGCCATTTTGATAGTGACTCTTTTTACAAAAGGTTTGTAAAAATTGATAAGGACAAGCTTTGTGAAGTTGCACTTGTTATCGAAGGAATACACTGTTCCGCTTGTGTATGGTTGAACGAAAAAGCACTTCACCAACTTGATGGTGTTGTGGAGGCGAGTATTAATTACAGTACTAACAAAGCTAAAATTGTTTGGGATGATGACATTGTAAAACTTTCCCAAATTGTTGAGATGATACGTGCAGTTGGATACAACGCCTTTGCTTACGATAGAAGTATTCAAGAAGATAGTGCTAACAGACAACGTAAAGATTACTATTTAAGAATTGCTGTCGCAGCTTTTGGAACTATGAATATTATGTGGATTGCAATTTCTCAGTATGCAGGTTACTTTACGGGGATGGAACAGAGTGCAAAAGATATCTTAAATATTGCAGAGTGGATTTTAGCTACCCCTGTCCTATTTTATAGTGGCTGGATATTTTTTAGAGGCGCGTATTACGCACTAAAAAATAGAATTGTCAACATGGATATATTAGTGGCAACGGGTGCGACACTTACCTATCTGTACTCCATATACATCACACTCTATACTACGGATGAAGCGTACTTTGACTCTGTTTCAATGATTATTACTTTTGTACTACTAGGAAAATTTCTTGAAGTATTAAGTAAAAAGAATGTTGCAGACACTCTAGATATTCTAAATGCTACTGTTCCTAATGAAGTCACATTACTTATGAATGGCGTGCAACAAAGTACAAATGTTAATGATGTTAATGTCGGCGATGTTGTTTTACTAAAAGCTGGTGAAAAAGTAGCTATTGATGGTATTGTTATAAGTGGTGAAGGTAACATTGATGAGTCAAGTTTAACAGGAGAGAGTTTTCCTATTCACAAAACTGTGCAGAGTCCTATTATTAGTGGAACATCTAGTATCGATGCCATACTTCAGTATCGTGTTGAAAAAGATTTCACACACTCGACGCTTTATAATCTTATTTCACTGTTAGAAAATGCACTTGCGAACAAACCAAAAATTGAGCAACTTGCGAACAGACTATCAGAACATTTTTCTACTGTTATTTTACTGCTTTCTTTAGTTACTTTTTTTGTATGGTGGTTTTGGCCTCATGACTTTGATACTGCTTTTATGGTGGGAATTTCTGTCATAGTTATTGCTTGTCCATGTGCACTTGCTTTAGCCACTCCTATGGCAACGCTCATTGGAATTGGACTAGGTGCTAAGCAAGGTGTCTTATTTAAAGAAGCTGCACATCTTGAAACTATGGCAAAAATTGATATCTTAGTTTTAGACAAAACAGGAACACTCACCCATGGAAAGCCATCTGTAGTTAACGTTCATAATTATAATGACTATGATGTTTCTCTACTAAATTCACTTGTAAATAACTCTTTACATCCTATTTCTAAAGCTATCAGAGATTATTTAGACAGTGCAGAACAGACAGCTTTAAAAGATATTAAAAGTGTCTCAGGATTAGGGATTAAAGCTTTTTACAACAACAAAATAATTTTAGGCGGAAATGAAGAATTTATGAAATTAAATTCTATCATGATAAATAAAATCGAGTCGAGTAGTTCACTTTTTTATTTTGCTATAGAAGATAAACATTGTGCCACTTTTGAACTTCAAGATAAGCTAAAAGAAGATGCTAAAGAGAGTATCGCGTATTTCAAATCTCAAAATATTGAAGTTGTCATGTTAACGGGGGATAACCTTCAAAATGCAACTCAAATTGCTCAAGAAGTGGGTATCTCTGAAGTTCATGCCAATCTCAAGCCTCAAGATAAAGCACAACATATTATAGACCTTAAAAGTGCTAATAAAAATATTATTATGACCGGAGATGGTGTTAATGATATTTTAGCACTAGCCCATGCAGATATTGCAATTGCTATGGGTAGTGGTAGTGATATTGCTATTGAAGTTAGTGATATTGTACTTTTAAATAGTTCTTTAACAAGTTTAACCGATGCAATGAAAATTTCTAAACGTACTTTTAAACTGATAAAAGAGAACTTAGCGCTTTCATTAGTTTATAATGCCATTACTATTCCACTTGCAATGATGGGATTCATTATTCCACTCATTGCTGCAATTTCGATGTCAATTAGTTCACTTTTAGTAGTAGGAAATTCATTACGAATTCGTTACAACTGGAATAAAAATAAATAATATAGGAAATAAATATGGATGATTGGGTAATGGTCATGATGCTAGGGGCATCACTACTTTTGGGTTCAATTGCACTTTTTGCCTTTATATGGGCAGTAAAAGATGGTCAATTTGATGATGAAACTAAAATGATGAATGCAGTTCACTATGATGATGAAAAAGAGCTAAATGATGCGGCAGACCTAGAAAGAAAGAAAAAACAAGCATTAGAAAAAAATTACAGACCAGAGTAAAAGAGATAATATGAAAAAAATAAAAAAACTGATATATTTGGCAATAGTTTTGTTCCTATTTTATTATATTTTTATAGAAAATATAATGGTAACACTAGGCGTAGTCATTGCACTGTATGTAGCATTTAAACTTTATAAGATATATGCTAGAAATAAACTAAGAAAAATGGCTAATTCTAAAGAGTTATTTAGAAAAAGTGAATTAGGACTTTTTATTGCACTTGTTGCAAAAGTTGCCAAGGCAGATGGCCGAGTAGATGAGTTAGAAGCACAACTTATTGGAAATATGTTTGACGATATTTCAGCAATTTTTCCTGATAAAGAGAAAGCAAGAAATATATTAAAAGAGATTTTCAATGAAGAAAAAGAGAGAAATGATGACACTAAAGAGATTGCACAAGCTCTAAATACATTGCTTGGTCGTAGTAAATTAAAACGAAAACAGTTTGTTGGGTTTTTAATTCAGCTTGCTTCTATAGGAAATGGAATTAGTTCTCAAGAAGATAACGTTTTACGTGAAATTGTAGTCGAACTTAATATTTCTGATGATGAATATAGTGCCATGATTTTAAAATTTGAAAATATGCTTAAAAACAAACAACAATCAATGAGTGTAGAAGAAGCCTACAAAATTCTTGATGTTAATGAAAGTGATGATATAAATACCATTAAAAAGAGGTACAGAAAACTTGTACGACAATACCACCCCGATATTATCAAATCACAAGATAAAGATGACTCTTACATGGAAGAAGCAACAGCGAAAACTCAAGAAATAAATCAAGCCTATGAGATTATTAAAGCGACTTTGAAGTAAGTAATTTTAGGATTACCACAAAGAAGTTCTATTTTACGGTCTCTTAAAAAGAGTGTTTATGTAACTAAATACTTTTTTTAGCAACAACAACCTGTTTACGCATCTGATACATCTCAGTAGGCTCATTGTCAAACTCATTGTAATATATAATTTCATAGTCTTTAAAAATCTCTTTTAATTCATCAGACTTTAATAAATAATCTTGATTTGAATTGGGTTTATTGTTACTACTATCTTGCATGTAAGTCTCAATAAAAAATACACCACCAACTTTTAATGATGTTTTAACATCTGTAATCAGTACTCTGTCTAAAAAATTAGTCATCACTACTAAATCGTAACTCTCTTTTTCAAAAGTGTTAGCATCTAAGTCTACTAACTTAGTATTAATATTATTATCAAGTCCTAACTCATGAGCATAGTTATCAAGAGTATCAAGGGCAATTTTAGCGATATCTAGAGCATCCACAGTGAAACCATTTTGAGCTAAATAAATTGTGTTTCTACCTGAACCACAAGCTAATTCTAAAGCTTTTTTACCACCACATTTATCATGATAGTTTTTAAGGTTTTGACTTGCTTCACGAGGTTCTAGTAATCTCTTTTTATCAATATATTTTTTATCCCACTTCTGTTTATCTTCTAACGACATTATACGTCCTCTATATTTTGTAACTGTTTTGCTTCATCTATAAACTCTACTTCAACATCATCTAAGTTCAGCTCTTGAAATTCTATTTTTTGACTTTTTAATGTTTTAGAACTACGTGCACCCAACTTTTTTAAATTTTCGACACGTCCTAAAATATTACCCGAGCCCTCACTTAGCTGTTTATACGCTGTTTCATAACTTTTATTCACAGTTTGAAGTTGAGAGCCTATTTTTGAAAATGTTTCGCTAAACGTATATACTTTATCATACAATTTTCCGGCTTCATCAAAAAGCTTTGTGGCTAATGTACTTGATTGTTCACTCTGCCAATAGAGGTATATGGTATGAAGAGAAACGGTTAACGTTGAAGGATTCACAATAGCAATATGTTTTTTTAAGGCATATTCATAAAGAGTGGGATCAGTTTGAACAGCAAGTGCAAATGCACCTTCAATAGGTACAAACATAAAGACATACTGCAAGGTTCCAACTTTATAGTGAGCATAATCCTTTGAGTCTAAGTTATCTATCTGGTCTTTAAACGCTTTGACAATATTTTTTGCAGCAAGTTCTTGTTCACCTTCATTTTGCGCTTGAATGTAACTGTTATAGTCATTTAAAGAAACTTTTGAATCAACAATTATAGTACGATTTTGAGGAAGCTTAATAATGACATCAGGGCGCTTGGTATCGCCATCATCATCTTTATAACTTGTTTGTGTTTCGTAATGCTCACCTTTTATTAAACCCGAACTTTCAAGAACACTCTCTAAAATCATCTCTCCCCAACTCCCTTGCATCTGCTTTTTATTTTTCAGTGCATTAGACAAGTTTTGAGCTTCTTGGGAGATATTAATACCTGCTTTTGTAACCTGTTCTATCTCTTTGGAAAGCGCTGCAAATTTTTGAGTACTACTCTCTTGTGACGCTTCCACACGTTTACGAAAAGCTTCAATGTTTTCTTTGAAAGGCTTAAGTAAATTGTCAAGAGATTTCATTGAGGTTTCATCAAATTTTTTGAGTTTTCCTTCTAAAGAACTTTCTAAACTTTTTTGCATAATCTCATTAAGTTTTAATTCCAGTTTTTGACTCTGTTCTTTAAACTCATCTTGTAATTTTAAATGACTCTCTTGTTGTGCTTTTGCATTTGCTTCAAAAGTTGCTTTTTCGTAAGACAACTCTCTATTTAAGTGCTCAAGTTCAGAGTTTTTATTTTCTAAAGTTTCCAGTTTAACCGTTAAGTTTTCTATATTAGTTGTTAAATGTTCAACATTTTGTTGCAAAAATGGCACTTTTACCAACTGCTCATTTTTTTGATTAATTTCGTTTTCTAAAAATGTTTTCTCTTCATAAAACTTGGTAACAATTGATTTTTTAATCCACACTATCGTACTTAAAACACCTAGTATCAAAACGACTGATGCTACTATAATTTCTATTCCCATATCTTTTTAAACCACTTCTTTTTATATTTTATTTAACTATTTTATAAGGACCAATTTTTAACTTTTTCATTAAGGCATCAATACCTTCATACTTATCTTCAGTATTAATTTTTAAAAGATTATTCATATCCATATTAAAGAGTTCATACAATCTTTTTTCATCTGTCCAACCAACGTATTTTCCAGATTTAGCCATAGTAGAGTTTTCATCTATTTGTAAAAGAGTTTGCTTTACTTTTGTAGCTATTGATTCACTACTTTTTGACGTTTTGGAGAACACCCAATCAGGATAGAGTCGTGTACTTAACATAAAAGGAAAATTTTGAAGATTTTTTGGACTAATAACTTTAAAGTCTTTACTATTAATTACTCCTGCATCTTCCATTCTTTCAAAAATATCTGTTCGCACCGTTCCGACATCATATTTTTTTGATTTTACAGCCAGCACAACACTATCTTGAGGAAAACCAATAAAATCAATGGATTTAAAATCTGAAAAAGGATCTATGTTTTGTTCTAAAAATTCTCGCCATGCCATCTGAAAAGCACCAAAACCTAATTTACTTGCCGCTACAAAACGCTGACCTTTTACATCTTCATAGCTATTAATATCTGTTCTATCTTTAGTAGTAAAAACAACTGCTCCAAATTGGTCATACGGTTTTCCTCTTTTTTTATTAATTAAAGAGGTTAATGGTTCTAGTCCACTTTTTTGTTCATCATAAAAGAAACCAGGATTACTTAATACAAAATGTAATTTTTTGTTGCTGAGAGCTTCATGAAGTTTTTTAATACTTAATGGTTTTAATTCAAAGGTAGTATTTTTAATATTTACATTGAGAAAGTCTATTGTAGGTTGCCATTTTTCAATGGCATTATTAAAACCACGATTGTTAATAACACCCACACTATAAGTGCTGTTAGCAAAAATAAGTTTTGACAAAAGAAAAAGAAGTACTGTAATTTTATACATAAATAATTCTCAATAAATTCTATTTTAAACAATTATATCAAAATTAACGTTTTTCCCAACTTATCATGCCCCATGTTTCTAAGTCATTTTGAAGTGTTTTCATATCTCTATCTTCTTTATGACATGCAAAACAAGCATTTGTTTCTTTAGGCATTCCATACTTTAAAGTTTCCGCAGGTGTAGTAAATCCAAATCGATGTGTTCGTACTGTAAGTGGTGACTTCCCCGTATGTTTACCTGTTTTTGGCATGTGACACTCAACACACAGAGAACCTTTTGAATTAGCTTTATGACGAGTATGTTGTTCTAAACTATCTTGGTGAGGTCCAATTAATGAACTAAATGTATGACATTTCATACATAACTTATTACCCGTATTTCTTTCAGCAGTAGGCTGTAAAGTATGTGGGTTATGACAATTTATACAGGTTATTCCATGTTTACCCTTCATAGAGTGAACAAACTCATTACCTTGAGTACGGTTTTTCTTTGCTGCACCATTAGCAAAGAACTCTTTTGTTTCATGACCCATTATAAATGGTGCTACCATTTTATAGTCACTTAATGGTTTTCCTGCTTCATAACCCATTGGATAATCACGCGCATCACCATAAATATCACTCATAGTTTGTGTTTCAAGTCGTTTGTCACGATTTCTCATGTGACATTGAAGACAGACTTCATTTTGACGAACAGGATCACTCAATGATGCTAGATAAAGCTTTGATTCTGGATTTTCAACATGTTTTGAAGCGGGACCATGACACGATTCACAAGAGATACCCACATCAACACGTTTTTGCGTTGACATATAACCCGTAAAATGACACCCATCACACGCTCGTGATGTTGGTAGTTCATTATTGTCATGAGGATACGCATCTTTGTACCAATATTTCCACGGTTTAAATCCTTGCCATTTTTGTGTTTGCACATTCCATTGATAATTCCCTAAAACATAATCTTCAGTACCATTCAAATCTTTACGCATCATAAAACGCTGTTTAAACTTCCCACCAACAGTATAAACCGCATCTTTTAAGGCAAAATTTGCATCTTCTGGTAGCTTAGAAAAGTCTGCAACTACGACAGATGAATCTTTTGAAATATCTTGTACCATTTTTGGATGACGAGAGTGTGACCATGCCGCATGTTTTTTATCATGACACTTTACACATTTTGAAGCTCCCACAAAATGAGCTTCTTTTTGATCAAGACTTTGCAAGTCAACAGCCACACCAACATGTGTTTGAGTAAGTTGTACATAATAAGGATAAACTTTTGAAGCATTAATATAGACATAGTATCCAACAGTTACAAGTAGTGAAATGGTTAAAAAAGAGAGTATTTTTTTCATATTTTTATCCTATTTTTTTTAAAATTATAATGGAAGAAGATAAAAATAAAATTGTTTTTTTAGTTATTATCATCAAATATAGAAATTAAATAGAAATAAGACGTATGGTAAACAATTATGAGCACTAGAAGTCCCTAACAATATTGAAGTATAATACGCTTAATAAAACATACAAAGACCTATTATGAAAACATTTTTATACATTGAACTTACTGCAAAAAAGTATATATTTATTAACGATATTGCCAATAACTACTCAAAAAATGAAGATTGGAAAATAGCTAATCTTCTTGAAGAGTTAGAAGCGCTATTATATGAGTATGAAGATAATGAATTATATTTAGAATGTATTGATATAGAAATAGAATTATTACATGAGTATCTCTACTTAATTGAAAATTCACCCAATTATGATACAAATAACACAACGGTAAAAATTCTAAAACAGAATTATAAACCTTCGTTTAAAAGAGTGAGAGAAGCACTTAAAGAGTTAGATAATGAGTTCAAATATATAGATAGTTTAATAGTTACACCCACTTAATTACGTCTTATATACCTACAAAATAATTATCTGTCTGCTCTGCTAGAGGCTGTAAATTAGGCTTTTTATAGTTATTTATATGCTATGAGATAAAATATTTAATGACGTCATGCATATCATCTTTGATATTTTTTAGTTCACACTAAAATTACCACTTAAAAGTGTAGCACTCCCTGAAATAATCTTCACCTGTTTCACATTACTACTTACCAAGTGAGTCACTTCAACTTTAGCATTTTCATCATTTACAAGAGTATCACCTTCGTTAACCGTATAAAGTTTATTTAACTCCATTACGGTTTGGATTTGTTGTGCTTGTGTTGCACTTGAGCTATCACTACATGCTGAAGCTACTAAGGCTAGTGCCATAGTAACTCCTGTTCGTATTGTCTGTTTTAAATATTTACTTTCTGTCATGATAAGACCTTTTGTATCTTTTTTTAGAATTTCAGTTGATTGGTAACATCTGCGGTTACTTTAATTTGTAATTCACCAGCTACTTCTTCAATACTAACTTCATTACCAGCATCATTATTAGTATCTAGAAAGCGTATTTCTAACATCATGAAAACATTAAATCTACGAGTAAAAATGAAAAGAAGATACAAAAATACTACAGATTCTAATCATAACTTACCTATAGCACCTAATATTCTAAATAGAGACTTCTATGCCTCTCAACCAGATACAAAGTATGTAGGTGACATCACCTATATTCCAACAGGTGAAGGTTGGTTATATCTAGCAACAGTAATTGATTTACATTCACGTAGAATAGTTGGTTGGTCTATGGACGATACTATGAAAGTATCATTAGTGAATGACGCACTCACTATGGCGATAAAACAAAGAACACCTGCACAAGGGCTAATCTGGCATACAGATCGCGGCAGTCAATATGCTTCT
>Ga0233442_1001174_pt1 | contig 21051 bp, 19 predicted proteins | sample SI_123_September_3_FD_182789 | JGI IMG/M metagenome (GOLD analysis project Ga0233442, IMG submission 182789) | Seawater microbial communities from Saanich Inlet, British Columbia, Canada - SI_123_September2016_150_MG | ecosystem: Environmental > Aquatic > Marine > Inlet | place: Canada: British... | reverse complement strand
CCTCTATGTCCTGCAATATATATTTTAGAATTTAAATTCATCTAAAACTTCTTATTCAAAGTAAGATAATGTTTTATATCCACCATCTTGAAGATAAACATCTTTTGTCATTAGTTTAAGATCTGATTGCATCATATCATCTACTAACTCTTTTAATTGATATTCTCTATTCCATCCAAGTTTTGTCTCAGCTTTAGTTGGATCACCTAGAAGTAAATCAACTTCTGTTGGTCTAAAATATTTAGGATCTACAGATACTACATTTGTTCCTATTTCTACTTGATATTCAGGATTTGAACAAGATGCAACATATGCTTTTTCATCTACACCTGTTCCTTTAAATTCTAGTTCAATACCCGCATATTTAAATGCCATGGTTACAAAGTCTCTAACAGTTGTAGTTTGTCCTGTTGCAATAACCCAATCTTCTGGTTCTTCAGCTTGTAAAATCATCCACATCATTCGTACATAATCTTTTGCATGTCCCCAGTCTCTTTTTGCATCAAGATTTCCTAAGTATAGTTTATCTTGAAGTCCAAGTGCAATTTTTGAAGCTGCTCTTGTGATTTTTCTAGTTACAAATGTTTCACCTCGTACAGGTGATTCATGGTTAAATAAAATACCATTACAAGCATACATACCATATGCTTCTCTATAGTTTACAGTTATCCAGTATGCGTACATTTTAGCTACTGCATATGGAGATCTAGGATAAAAAGGTGTTGTTTCACTTTGTGGAGTTTCTTGTACTTTTCCATAAAGTTCAGATGTAGATGCTTGATAGATTCTTGTTTTCTTAGCTAAACCTAATAATTTAACAGCTTCAAGAATTCTTAGTGTTCCTGTACCATCTGCATTTGCTACATATTCTGGTGTTTCAAAAGATACAGCAACATGTGACATAGCAGCTAAGTTATAGATTTCATCAGGTTGAACTTCTTGGATAATTCTAGTTAAGTTCATAGAATCTGTCATGTCACCAAAATGAAGAATTAAGTTTCTGTTTTCTACATGAGGATCTTGATAAAGATGATCTATTCTATCTGTATTAAATAAAGATGATCTTCTTTTTACTCCATGTACTATATAACCTTTTTTTAGTAGAAATTCAGCCAAATATGACCCATCTTGACCTGTAATTCCTGTTATTAGTGCTACTTTTTTATTTTCCATTATTCATTTTCCTTTTTCTCTTTTTTATTCAGTATAAAATACTTCATCTTGAGTTTTATCAACAAACTCATATTTAATTGTACTAGCAAGTCCATCTTCAAGTTTTACTGGTCTTACAAAACCACTTTCTTCTATACTTGTATCAAACATACTATCACTACAGAATTTCTTGATTCTTATTGAACTAACTGTAAATTTTTTACCAGTTATTAAAGCTACTAAATCAAATATCTTACCAATACTATATCCAATAGCAAAAGGCATTCTAAATCCTACTTTTTCTTCTTTTCCAAGAGCTTTATTTACATTTTTTACAAGTGTATTCATATCAAAATCTGGTTTATCAATATAATTATAAATGTGAATACCATTTTCAAACTTTAAACTATATTCTAAAAATGCTGCTACATTTTCTACATAAGCCATAGATTTTCTATTCGTTCCATCACCTATCATCATAAATTTACCACTAGCTATTTGTCTAAGAAGATTATAAACATTCCCTCTATTTTGTTCACCAAATACTACAGTAGGTCTTACTATAACTAATTTTCTATTTTCTGGATCTTTTTCTTGCCATGCTTTATAAACTAGTTCTGCTTCGTGCTTAGTTCTACCATAATCATTAAAATAGTTTATTTCACCATCTTCTTTAGTTCCTAATGGTGCAAAACCATATACTGCAACACTACTAGTAAATATAATAGTACTTATACCTTTTTGTTCAGCTACTTCACAAACATTTCTAGCCCCTTGTACATTTACATCATCATATAAAGTTTTTGGACTTACATCATCTCTATGTTCTGCTGCAAGATTTATAATTATATCATTACTATTTAGTGCTTTCGATAAACTATTCATATCTCTTACATCTGCTATACTACAAATATTTTCAAATGTTTTGCTCATAGCTTTATCAACTATTGAAAATTCACTTTTATTTTTATTTAATCTTTTCGATAGTCTAGTTCCTATAAAACCACTACCACCTATTATTTTTATCATTTATCTACCTCTTCTTAATTTCTGTGATATTTTAGGAATAAATCTATAAAATAAATATGTAAATTTATTTACTTTTATATCATTTTTATCAAAAGCTTTTATTATATTTAAATTTCCTTTTAATATATTTTTAATACTTTGATTGCTTGCTCCACCTTCTCTCATTTTTACAATAACTTGAGGTAAATAAGTAGTTGAAATTTTAAATCTTTCTAAAAATCTTAACATCAATTCAAAATCTGCAGAAATTTTATTATTATCGTCAAATATACCATATTTATTATATATTTCTTTTTTAACAAAAAATGTCGGATGGGGGGGATGCCACCCTTTTGAAAAACTTCCTTGTACAAAAACAGATGATTTCCAGTATCTTGATACCTTTGATAAATCATGTTCATCTACATAATATAAATCACCATAAACACTATCTACTTTCTTTTCTTCAAACACATCTATTACATTTTGAATTACATTCATATCAAAATATACATCATCACTATTAAGAATACCAATAATATCTCCAGTAGCTAAACCTATACCTTTATTCATCGCATCATAAAGTCCATCATCTTTTTCACTTATAAACTGTGAAATTTTATCTCCATAACTTCTTACAATATCAATTGTACCATCAGTACTAGCACCATCTACTACTATATACTCTATATTTTCATAAGTTTGATTAAGTACTGATTTTATAGCTTCTTTTATCGTTTTTTTATTGTTCCATACCACTGTTATTATAGATATTTTCATTTTAGTAATATTCCTTTTTTAAAATTTTTTGTATATAATATATTTGTTTATTAATAAAAATAAAATATAAAAAAAATAATAAATACAATTTAGAGTAAGGGGAGTTCATAAATAAAAATCCTGAAAATACAATTACTAAAAATAGATACAGTTTCCGATCTATTTTATAATATATTTTTATTTTATATATAATATATGTAAAATAAAGTAAAAACGGAACGATACCAAAATCTTGAATAAGTGTTGTAAACCCTATAGCACCTGTACCATATTCAAATCCTTCTATTATTAAAAACTCATTTGCACTTCCAAATCCATAACCAAATAGTGGTATATTTTGTAAATTTTTTATAAACAAGAATAATCTAACATTAACCGCATTTACTTTATCGATCTCGATATCATTAAAATTATTTAATAGCTGTAGAATATAATTTTTATCAAATAAAAATCTACCTAATGAAATTTCAGTTGGCATTATATTAAAGATAATAAATATTAATATTGGAATAAAAATAATAAATAATATTTTATAAATAAATTTTAATTTTATAAATAGATATAATAGCAATATGATAGGTATAAATAATATTATTGTATTTGAAAATGTACTAAATATAATTATTATAAAGAAAAGTACTTCCAAATTATGAAACTTTTCTCTTTTTATTAAAAGTATAGTAGCAAATATCATAATTGAAAATACTGCACAATCTCTTGGTTCACCAATAAGACCACCAAATCTATAATCATTAAACACTATGAAACGATTAGGAAAATTAAACATATTCAATATATCAATAATATATAGAAAAAATAAAGGTATCATCACAATAATAAAGCTATTTCTTAAGAATAAAATTATTTTTAAAAAATCTTCATATTTTAATTGATTTAAAAGTATAAAAAGCAATAATATTTCTAAATACTTATATGAACTATAAACTAATGTATTTTTTAATGGTACATTGAGACTGTAAATCATGATAGATAAGAGTAAAATTCCAAAAATAAAAACTACTACTATAATAATTTTACTAGTATAAATTTTTATATTATTGATAAATAAAATAATTGTAGGAACAAGCAAACTCATTATCGATAAAATATTATTTAAATTACTTTTTAAAATATCAGAAAATAGCCATTGAAAAAGTATTAAAAATAAATAAATTTTAACTCCATAAATAAGAATATTATAATGTTTTAATTGATTCATTTCTTATTTATATACCACTTAAATTTTGTAATATTTGTTGCTAGCTCAGGATAATGAAGAATTAAAATTAATTTAATTTTATCTTTTATTGTCAACCTAGATCGTACAATTTTTATAATACTAGCTTGACTTGTTTGCAATAATAAATATTCTTTGATATAAGTAAATGGATATGAAATATTTTTAATTAAGAATTTCTGTTCATCTTCTATAATTACAACATATTTTAATAATCTTTCAGCACGAAATCTAACTTTATTAATATTGTAGTTAAGTATACCACCAAAAGTTTGAGATGTATGTTGTCTATATAAATATAATTCATTTTTAATATTTAAAATGCTTTTTGCATAATATTTGACTGCTATAGATATCCATACATCTTCAAATGGTAAATTTTCTGGAATAGGAAAGACTTTATCTGCAATTGTTCTTTTAAATGACCAAGACCACTTAGGTAAACTAATAAAATTACTAATAACATATTCGTAAGTTTTATTTATTATTAAAGGATTCACATGGTAAGAAGATATTCTTTGCAAATTATTATTCACTATAGTTGCACTATGACAATGAGCATCATATTTTTGCATTTCATCGTAAAGCTTAAAAAAATCTTTTTTTAGTATATCATCAGAATCTATACATTTTATTATATCTCCACTTGTCAAAGTGTATCCATAGTTTGTACCAATAACTTTACCTTTTGATATATTCTTTACTAAAGTTATCTTACTATCATCGTCAGCTATTTTTTTAGCTATTTCAAATGTATTATCATCTGAAAAATCTTCTACAATAATAAGTTCCCACTCTATATTATTTTCTTTTTGCAATTCAACAATAGCTTCTTCTATATAATTTTCAACATTATATGCCATCATAATAAAACTAATCATTTTTAAATACCTTTCTTAAATATTTATATAAAATTACAGGTATAGCAGTAATTCCAAATATATTCATCTGTTTAAATACAACTTTCAAAGTCTCCATAGTATTTAATTTATAATTTATATCACCTGTACCACCTAAAGAATAATAAACTACTGGAATATCTATTACTAAAAACTTTTTAGATTTTTTAAGTAAATCAAAGTACCAGTTTAGTTCCCCTTTTAATTTATAATTTAAAGAGTACGGTTCTAAAATATTTTTATTTACAAATATGGACTGATGACATACTGTTCTTGTTGTCCAAAAAAGAAGATTAAACTTTGTAAATGCTTTAGGTTTAAGAAGAAGTTTATTTGTTCTATTTTTATCTACAACTATAGCCGAACCATAAACTATATCATAAGAAATATATTTATGTTGTAAAAATATTTTTTCTAAAACATATTGATCACAAAAATCATCACCAGCATTTAAGAAGTTTATATAGTCTCCAGTTGCTGCTTCAATTCCTTTATTCATAGCATCATAAATCCCTTTATCCTTCTCACTTATCCAATATGATACTTTATCTTCATATTTTTTAATAATATCAACAGTTCCATCACTACTTCCACCATCTATGATAATATACTCTACATTATCATAACTCTGATTTATCACACTTTTTATAGTCTCTTCTAAAAATGCTTCACCGTTATATACAATAGTCACTATAGATATGAGTGGTTTATCTTCATACGACTTTTTAAAGTAGCCTTTTGTTCTAAGTCCACCTTCACCTTTTCTGTTTTCATCTTTAGGTAAAAATAATACAGATTCAAACTTATCTTTTGGATTGTTTACTATTTCTGTTTTTTCTGTTTTTAGTAGTCTTGTAGTGCTAGTATTTTCATCTAGGCATATTGTATTAATCATGTAATACCTCATTATAAAGTTCAATATACTTCTTAGCTACAACAACACTATCAAATTCTCTCACTACTTTATCCCTAGCATTTTTACAAAGTTCATCATAGTTTGGTGCATTTAAAACCCACTCTATACCACGAGCTAAATCTTCACTTTCAAATGGTTTAGCTAGATAGCCATTTTGTCGGTGGTCTACAATATCTAACAATCCAGTTGCACCAAATGCTACAACAGGCGTTCCACATGACATAGCTTCACTTGCTGTTTGTCCAAATGCTTCTTGTAAGCTCGGTACTATCATTACATCAACAGCACTATATAGTGTGACCAGACTTACATCATCATGTAAATGTCCTAAAAAGTGTATATTAAACACAAAATCTGGTGCATTTTCTGGTCGACTACTTCCAAATACTACAAACTCTATATTTGTATCTTTTAGTTTTTTCATAGCATCACTAAGCTCTTTAAAGCCTTTTCTAGAATCACTTGTAGCACCCATTGCTCCAAAAAGTACTAGTTTTTTATCTTGAGGCAAACTCCAAAGTTTTCTTGCTTTTTCTTTGTCAAATGACATAAACATATTTGTATCTAAAGGATTAGGTAAAACCACATGTTTTTTTTCTTTTAATAGTGAACTATTATTTGAACATTTAGTTAACCATTTACTAACACCAATTATAGTCATATCTTTTTTTGATTCAAAAGATTTTTGTTTTCGTTTAAATACTTTTTTACTTAGATCATTCTCTTTGTCACTTCCCAGCACTTTACAACTGCCACATTCATTTTCATATGCTTTGCACTCTTCGTTATAGTGACATCCACCCGTAAATGCCCACATATCATGAAGTGACCACACTATTGGAGCTTTTATACGAGCTATATCTTCTATACTCATCATTCCACCACATATCCAATGAAGATGTACGATATCTGGATTTATCTCATTCATCTTATTTACAATACCACTAAACCCAGACCAAGATGGAGAAAAAAGTGTTTTTGTTTTCTCTTTATAAAACCTTGTAGGGATGCTATCCAAAGTAGGTCTTAGTTTTCCAAAAGCTTTTTGAATCTTTGTAGTTGGTCCCTTTACAGTATAATCATCACTACTTTTATTCATAACCAACATCTGACTATCTACATCTTGAGCTAATAAAGCCTTATGAAGTCTATACGCAGCCCTTGCTGCTCCACCTTGTATATCTGATGTGTTTACTATTAGTATTTTCATTTTATTAAATTCTTTCCAGTTAATATTCTTGATAATTTATTTATAGCTCTAACAAAAAAAGATCTCTTTTGTGATTTATAAAATTTTTGGATTCTTTCCACTGTTAAAATACTTTCTTCAAGTTTTGCATTAAAATCAACTTTTTCATTCATTGAAATATCTGTCATAAAAGAACAACTCTCTCCACAATGAACGCCACTTCCATCATGCCCTATATTTTCCACAAATGATTGAGAAGGATTTAAACATAAACCATCGTTTTTGAATATAGTTGAATACCAAAATATTGCCCATGTATTTATTTTTTGCTCTTTATTTGAAATCACTTGACCCCAAAAGTTTTCTACATTATCAATATTAAATCTTTTTATTTCTTCTTTTGTAAACTCTGATATTGTTTTATCTACATTTTTATCATAATATTGCCATCTATTAGCCCAAGTAGCCCATCCCCAACAATTCATAAGTCTCCATAAAAACACATCATCAAGCTCATCAGTATCTATTGGATAGTTCCATCCACTTATATGCCAAACTTTCTCTTCATCCTTGTAAAATTCCAAAGCCTCATTCATAAACTTCAAAAAATAAGGACTAGTCACAAGATCATCTTCTAAAACTATAATTTTGCCATACTCATTTACTATCTTAGTTACACCATCTATGATGCTATTTGCAAGACCCCAGTTTTTTTTTCTCTTACATATAGTGATATTTTTAAATCCATCTATAGTTTTAAGATACTCTCGCACAGCTTTTACTTTTAGTGTACCCTCTTCATTTTTAGCGGCATCGCTATATATAAAAAGTTCACTTTCAGAGGCTAATTCATTCTTTTGTAATGCTTCTACTGTTTGTTTTGTATGGTCTAGTCTATTGTAAACAAATAATACTATTGGTGCTAATTGATTATCCAAATTTGACTCCTAATTTTCTAAATGGCAATAATATTGCATTAGTTTGCAATAAAAATGTATATCTTAATTTTTTATTTGTTATGTTAAATAAATATGATGCTATTACTTGGGATATTAAAGTTGCAATTGCCGCTCCATAAATTCCATATAATGGAATTAATATATAATTCAAAAAGATATTAATTATTGCACCTGCTAAAGTTCTATAAAATGAATATTTTTGTAAATTTTCACTTATAAACCACTTACTTGACGCAACACCTAAAAAGACAAAGATTCCAGCCCATATATGCAATGCCAAAACTCCACTAGCTTGGTTATATGCTATTCCATATAATAATTCAATAATATAGTCAGCTAAAAATAATGTTGGAATCGCTATAGCTATAGCAATCCATACCATCATATCATAGAGCCTTTGTAGTCTACTGTAGTACAATTCTTCATTTTGTTTTTTAGCATTAATAATAGCTGGGAAAAGTGAAGATGCTATAACCATCGGTACAAAATACCAAGCTTCACTAAGTTTAACAGCTGCTGCATACTGTCCTACCGCTTCACTATTTAACATGTTTTGTATCATAACTTGATCTATTTTCATGTATATAGATATAACTATACCACTTAGTATTAGGGGCCAAGAATCTCGTAATAAATTAACTGCTGTTAATTTATCAAATGTTAAATAGTTAATACTTAATTTTAAATTATTCTTAATGTAAAAATAAATAAATCCAACTGCTAGAACAAAACTGTCAAAAGACACCACCCAAGCAAACGCTATAAGTGGAGCTTCATTTATTATAAGTGTTATTTTGATGATACTTGATATCAAAAGTGTGATGATATTTGCATAGACTACATACTTGCTTAATACTTTTGATTGGAAATAAAAATCTATCACATTAAATGACTGAAAGATAGTAGCAGATGCTATGATAAAAACTAGTATATTAGTATAACTATTATTTGATGTGAAATTTACTGCAATAGCTAGTATAATTAAAACTGTTATAGCTCCCATCAGTTTTAACCAAAAAGCTGTGCCTATGAGTTCATCTCGCCTATTTTCATCTTTTACTAATTCTCTTACAACTATACCATCTAGTCCAAGAGTAACAATAGCTGCAAAAAGCCCTACAAAACTTTGAGCATAGGAAAAAAGTCCAAACTGTTCAGGACCTAAGTATCTAGCCACCCAAATACCTACAAAAAGACCTACAACCATACGAAGTATCTTTTCACCAAAAAGCCATGAAGTATTTTTGAAATACTTCATGAAACCTTGGTGGTTTTTTAAGGATTTTAGTTTATTTATCAATTAGTTATTCCACTTGTCAATATTATATATTTTTGTACAAATAGCATCAAATATTATGTTTTCTTTTTGTAAATATTTCTTATATTCATCAAGTTTTTCATTTTGTCCTTGAAGCTCTGGAGAAACTAAACAAAACTTAAAACCATTTTCTTTTAATAATTTATACTTTTCGTTTGTGATTGGTAGTTTTGAAAAACAATCTACCCATATCCACTCTACTTTATCTTTCATATTTAAAATAGTTTCTAAGCCTTCAAACTCTGAAAATCTTAGTGCTATATTTTTTTCACCATTTTTTGTAAGTAAATATATCATAGGAAAAGAGCTGTCTAAAAAGAAGTATTTTTTTATATTGTGTTTTTGAATAAGTTCTAATACTTTATGTTCTATTCTTTCACTTTTGATATTTAGTATCATAGTGCCATGGTTGTAGTGTTTTAGGTACTCTTCAAAATCTTCTCCATCTGTAAATGGATCATGCTGTAATATAAGTCTATTTCCATAGTCTCTTAAATCAAGTTCTACACCATACTCTCTTGGTATTTTTTTTAACTCTTCTACTGTATTGATTCTATGTGCTATATATTCCATCTTACAGCTCCTTTTTGAGTTTAAAGCTAAAATCGAGTGTTCGTTTTATAAACTTCCATTTTGAAGTAAAACCATCATTCCAGCTTGACTCACCATGAAGTCTTTCAGGAAAAATTACATCAAATCGTATAACATTAAGTCCATCTATCTGAGCTTTATACAAAAAGTACAAATCAAGTGAGAAATCTTTGGGGCAACTTTGTTTCACAGAGTCAAAAAAACTCTTATGGAAAATATTTGGCTGAGCATTTATATCCCAAAGCTTTTTACCTAAATATATACTCTCAAAAGCACTCATACCCATAGTAAAAAACTGATCAAAAAGAGGTCTACCTTTTCTATCTCCTTTTACATAACAGTTTCTAGGATTGTTTTCTTTCTCTATGATTTCAAGAGCTTTAAGTACATCTGCTGGATCTGTTTGCATATCTGCATGAGTATAGCCTATAAACTCACCTATTGCTTCATTTAATCCAGATGTTATACCAAAACCATAACCTTGATTTACTTCTACATTTACAACTCTTGCAAAAGAGTATTTTGGCGTAAGTTTATTAAACACATTTTGACTGTTATCTGTTGAACCATTATTTACTAAAAGTACTTCTATATCATCTCTATTAATGACACTAAAAAACTTTTCAAGTATCAAAGGTATGTTTTTTTCTTCATTATAGCAAGGCACTATTATTGATAGCTTCATTTTTTCTTTCTCCATATATAAAAGTATTTATTTTCTACGAATTTTTCATATCCTAAATTACCGCTGTTATTAAAATTTTCTATAGTATTAATAGCCTTATAGTATTCATCCTTATCGGTTCGATTCGCTAACCTAATAGGATAAAAATAGGGTGAGTCTTTTTTAATAACTATAAAATCTTTTTGAATAAATAATTCAGTATTTTTAGTATAACTATGTTCTATATAATCTTCAAAAATAAACATCTTTTTTCTTAAAGGTCCATATATTGTGTGCATCTGTTTATACTTAAGTCCTACAGATGTATAATCAAAAGGAACCATACTAGATATCAAGATATTTGTATCTTTATCAATTTGACCTTTAAATACCTCTTTTAGTAATTGACTTTGTTCTAATTGTTTTTGTTTTATAGGATTGTGTGTAAAGTTTTTATAGTGTGTATTAAATGTAAAGATAATATTAATTAGAATCAAAGCTACTATTAAATAATGATTATATTTAAACTTTAAAGTAAATAACAAAACTGAAATAACTAATATCGTTAAATAATAATGTTGCCAATCTTTATTTACAAAGAATATTAAATAAACTAAATTTATCAATATATACAAAGAGATAACATTTATAATATTTCTTTTGTTATTTGAGAAATATTCTATAGAAGTAAACACTACAAAAAGTACTAAAGTAATAAAAACTACAATACTAAAGTAATGAATATCAATGACATTTACTATTTTTTCATACCATTCTAGCACTATTCCTGAGCCATGCAATGTTCTATTTGATTCCATATTTGCTGTAAAATCAGCTAGCCATGCTTTAAATCCCAAGGGATGTACAATATATGGATTTGTAACCACAAAAGTAACTATTGTTAAGAAAACTGCTTTAAACAGAAGTATTGTTTTATCTTTTAATTCATGTAGATTTTTTCTTATGAAATTTTCATAAAAAATATAAAAAAATAAAAATGGATAAAAAGTAATCCCTTGAAGTTTTGAAGAGATCGCAAGTCCAAATGCTAAAGTTCCATACCAAAAATATTTTTTATAAGTAAACTTATCTTTATCATAAAAATAAATACTAAGTAATATAAAAAATGTCATCATCCAATCTGGATGAAACCACATAGCATTTCTCCAAAAACCAGGCATAGATAAAACTAATAATACAATAAGGTATGATAGTAAATCACTTGTAAATCTTTTTGAAATAATATAGATTAAATATAAAGAACCAATCGCAAATAGTGACGAAACTATTCTTGGCATATATACTGTCATCTCTATGTTATCAGTTAAAAAAAATGGAAATGTAAATATTAAGTTTATTAAAAAAAAATCAAATCCATAACTATAAAAAGAAAAAGAAAAAAACTTTTTTAAATCTAACTCTATAACTCCTTCATACATATTTATCAAACTATTATGAAATGCATATTCATCTATTTGAACAAATGATAAAAAACCTATATTTAAATGCCTGTAATTAATATATGCAAGTATCATAAAAATTATTGTTAAGATTATTTTCATTGTGTCATTCCTATATATTTAAATTTTTCACTTATTTTTATAAGAAACTTTGATATTATTATTGGAAGCAATATACTAAGTGCAAAACAAAAAATCAAAAAAAAGATATTTAAAAAACTACTATTAAACTTTATAAAATTTGAAACTTTATATAAAACTATTAAATGCAATAAAAATATTGGAAATGAATAAGTACCAATAAGACTTAAAAATTTATTTGAATTAATTTTCATAAATAAAATAAATATTGATAAGTTTAAAATTAAAAATGACATATATCCTAAAATAGTAGTTGCTACTGAAAATTGACCTAAATCAATAATATTATGCCACCCAGTATGAGTTTTAGTTGGTTCATATAAAAATAGTAGCATTGAAGATAAAATTAAAGCTCCAAATATATAAATATAATTAATTTTTAAAATTTTTTCTTTATGATTGTAAATATATTGAATTAAATAAGTTAATAAAACTAAATATACAGCTACATTAAAACCAAACGGTATATCGTAGTGATAATTTACAATCTGTGTAGCAAATATAAATGAAATAATCGATAAAATAATTAAAGAATACTTAACTAATTGATTTGATTTATAAAAGATAAAAAATAAGAGATTTAAAGAAAATAAAGCTGGTAAAAACCAAATAATTGAATTAAGAGTACTCCAATTACCCATGAGTACCCCCCCTATAAATTCAATTGGATTTTCTATTAGCATCCGTTTATGTCCATAAAAAAACCAAAAAAAATAAGGTACTAAAATCAAACTAGCTCTTTTAAGTAACCATTTATAGTCTGTTTTTATGAAAAGTACACTAATAGCTAAAAATAATGGCATGTGAAAAAAATAAAACCACTGGCTAAAGTATTGTATGCTTTCAGTTTTTTCTAAACTAAAATTTCCAAGAGGTATATGACCCATAACTACAAGTATAATCAAAAAACCTTTTAGTGTATCTAACTTTAAATCTCTAGTCATCTAAACACCCACCATTTTTGACCAATAAAATTTAGTACAGTACTAACTCCTGTGGCGATTAAAAAAGCTAAAATGGTTATGCTAAATAAATCTAAAACTATTTTATTTGTTATCACATTTGCTACTAATGTTGCACTATAGAGAATCACAAACTGAAACATCTCTTTGTATGATTTTTCATGTTTCTCAAAAGTCCAATATTTATTTATAATAAATGCAACTACAGTTCCTAGAAGAAAAGAAATCGCTTTTGCTATATCGTGAGGTAAAAAGTTTAATAATATATAATAAGTTACTAAGTCAGTCCCAACTGCACTAATTCCTGCTACTAAAAATCTTTTGAGTTCTTTTTTTGTCTTACTCATCTATGTTCTTGTCCAAAACTTCTGTACTTCTTATTTAAGTCATTTACTTTATTTTCATTCACTGTGATGTCTTTTTCTAGACTATAAGGATGAAAATCACACTTATGAAAAAAACTTTGCCAATATACAAAAGTCTCATAATCATCAGGTGTACCCCAGCAAACATAATCATCAACTTCAAAAACTTTTACATTTAATCCTAACTCTATAAGCTCACCCATAAGACTATCTACATAGTATTCACCATTTACTTTTATATCTTTGTCAAGTAGATTTTTAAGAGCTTTGTTAAAATACTCAACTTTTTTAAACCAAAAAGTTCCAACTATTGCATGGTCATTGTATGGATTATCTGAAATAGGCACTTTTACACTTACACCTGTGGTATTGTCTTTATCATCTGTTTTTACCCAACCATACATCTGTGGATTGTTTTTACTGCTTACATGGTGTCTAAAGGTAAATATGATTGCATCTGTAGTTTTATCATCTATGAGTTTTTGATACTTTTCATGACTATATATCATCCCATTGTCTGTAGCTGCTACTAGAAGTGAAGAATTTTTATCTACGTCCTTTAAACCTAAACTACATGTAATAGCTTGACCTTCTGTCACTTCATCTATTGGGATGATTTTAGAGTTTGGATATTCATCTTTTAGAGTATTTTCTAGTGGATAGTTATCTAAATGCTCTTGTAGGGTTACAAAAATATGGTTTTGGCTATTTGGTAAAGAGTTTGCAGCTTGAACTATCATAGGCTTACCACTTACATCTATAAGAGGTTTTGGGTCTTTGTAGCCAACCTTTGCAAATCTACTTCCTCTTCCAGCAAGTGGAATAAGTGTGATACTATTTTCTTTTGCTTGTGGCTTTTGTTTTTCTTTTATGGCATCTTTAAAATACTTTGACCAAGTATTGTACTCTTCTACATCTTGTGGTGTTCCCCACTGAAGCATGTGTTGTATATCATAAATAGAAACTTTTAAGCCATCTTCTATAAGTAGGTTATAGATTAAAGATACATAAAATTCGCCTTTTAGATTAATATCCTTTTCCATAAGTTCTTTAAAATATTTTTTTACATAAGAGCCTTTTTTAAAGTAGTAAGTACCGTTTGAAGCGTATTCGTTCATACGATTGTCTGTAAATGGTTCTTTCTCTTTTATCTCTAGCATCCATTGGTTTTCATCTCTCATAAATGCGTAGTTTGTACTACCTAGCATATGTGGGTGAAAACCTTTATAAGATGGTATAGCACCATCTGCATCTCTGTCTCTTGTATGTTTTAAAAAGTCATCATAATCCCAATATGTACCAAAATCACAATAGTTTACTATCACTTCTTCATCATCTTCTATCAACTCTTCCACTAAAGATACAGCATACACTGGACCTAGTTTATGGTTAGGTATTTCAACTACATTTGCATTTGGTTTAATGTTTTGTAAAACTTCTCTCATATTTGTTTCTGCAAGATGTTTTGAGTTACATATAAAAGTAAATTTATCTTCATTTGGAAACAAGTCACAAACATGTTCTATGATTGGTTTACCATCTACTACTATTAAGGGTTTTGGGTCTGTATAACCAGCCTCTATAAACCTATTTCCTATTCCTGACATTGGGATTATTATGTGCATATTATTGTTTCTCCTTGAAATTACTTATTTTATATATTTTTACTTTTTTATTTTCAAAAGATGGTTTATAATTATTGAAATTTTCCGCATAACTGCTTTCTATAACTACATAATCTAACCTATATTTGTTTGAAATATTTACAAAGTCAATTGGCTTTTTTGCTCTAAAAAATTTAGCTACTTTGTCGCCTTCCCATGAGCCTTTGATTTTATCAATTTGTTCTCTATTACCAAAAAGAAGCTCTTTTCTGTTTTGATATTCTTTAAAATAAGATTCATTAAAAGGAAATCCATTTCCCATAAGAATTGCTCTTTGTCCAATATTTGAAATATCAAGTCTTTTTACATATCCTGTGTATACACTCTCTTTATTTGTTGATGATATAAAATCATACATATTTTTGTCTTTTTGATAAGCTGTTGTTTGGGGAGAATCAATCATTAATATACCCATAACAATATACCCCCCCCCCATGATTACTAAATATATTTTTTTTAATTTAAAATTAAAATTAATTTTATTTAAAAAATATAATCCAGATAACATAATTGCCCATGAGATTACAATCATCCAATATGTAAATTGTGTAAATCTAACGGGCCCAATGGAAGCCATTGTTTTACTTGGCAAAATATCTATAAAAATATATTGACATAGAATAGCAAGTAATAAACTAACTAAAAATAAAGCACTAAGAATAAATAGAGTTTTTATTTTTTTGATATAGGAATATACAATGGGAACAATTAAAAGTAACAACATAAGTATAAAACTATATATCCAACTAAGAGGAGTGTGTGTTCCGAAATTTTCTAGATGATAGTGGCTAGAATGATTTTCTATTGTATAAATATTTACAAAATCTATAGTATTTAATGATACTTCGGGTGCAAAAAATACTTTTATTACAGCAACAGGTAGTAGAAAACCAATGACAAATAAAGTTATAAAAAACTTAATCTTTTTTATAATAGATAAATAATTAGCAATGACATAAAAGCATATAATAAAAAGTCCAATAGCAGGATGAATAAAAGTAGATAAAGAAAATAAACCTAAAGATACAAAATTGTAATAATTTGATTTCCAATTAATTTCTTTTAAAATAATCCCAAGTAAACCAAAAGCTAAACTAAGGTTTTGTGGAGCAGATTGTATAAAATATGGTTTCCACCACGCTATTGAAAAAATACCTGAAATTCTTGGATAGATAACTATTAATATTCCTAATAGTAATATTATTTGAATATTTTTTAATTTATCCACATCTATGAATTTACCTAAAATAAAATAAATTACAAGATAATATAATATAGGGGTAAACACAACTAAAATAACTTTCAAGCTATAACTTACAGTATACCAATCTGTATGAAATAATTCTGTAAGCCCAATAATAAAATATCCAAAACTCCATCGTGGATTTGGTTCATTTGATATGGCGTTTGTAAAAAAATCATTTATCAAAAAACTACTATCATAATATCTTTCAAAAAATGGCATCATGTCAATGGCAGGCCAATTATAAGCAGTATGGTCTTTAAACATAAACCATAAAAAAGATACTGTTGAAAGTATAAAAAGGTATGTGAAATTTATGTTCTTTATTTTTTCATTCATATCTAAACCTCTTGCCTATATTTCTCAGCTTCCCAATTACTCAGATACGCCAATTCTTCAATTTCTAAAAAGTTTTTATCATTTTTTGTATTTTGCTCTAAAACCATGATATGAAATTTAAAAACTTCTTCCATCTCTTTTGCTTTTTTAATATTGTGAGCTATGAAAAAAAGACTGCTTTTATAGTTTATTACTTTTGGTAGCTCGAAGTACTTTTCTTTGTATTTTTTTAAACTTACTATATCAAATAGGTCTTTTATCTCACAGCAACTTACTCCACAAAACACTAAGCTATCAGGACAAAATGGTGTATGTAAAAATAGTTCTTGATTAGTGTTTAATTGCTTGTTTAAATAGCTATCTTCACTTAGATATGAGATATTTGAATTCTTTTCAATACTGTTTAAAAGATAAGTTATACTATTTGTCATCTTGTATTTATCCATATCTATATTTAGATATTTTTCTATTTTTAGTAGAACATTTTCAGTTATCTTCTTTATCTCATGCTTATGAATTGAAGTAACTATAAGACCATGATTTTGTAGAAATATAATATTTGGAATCTCTTTAAATTTCGCTAATTCTTTATCTAAAGCTAGTGCCAATTCAATACCTGGGGTTTTATACTCAACCATAACAATAGTCTCTTCTTTAAAAATATTTTCTAATATATCTTTCCAATTTTTTTGAATAACTATCATATTTACTACAAGCGGATGAGTATGTAAAGTATATTTATATAAAAATGAATGTAAAAGTGTCTCTATAGATGGACGATTTTCTTTGTCTAGTGTAAAATCTTTTACTAGTTTTGATGTTAGTGATTCTCTTTCTCTTTTGTCTTTAGAATTTATAATAGTTTCATTTTTTGCTATATCTGCAATTTTAGAAGTTACTACTTTGGAATATCCACCATTTTCATTTACATCACTAAGTAAAAAACCAGATGCTTTGATAATCATCTCATCATTATAATATTTTACAGAACTGTTTCCTCCACCAGCTTGAACAAGATCAAATCTTTCTCCTGCATACTTTGAAATCTCTACTAAATCTTTTATTTCACTCACACTAACTCCAATATCTCTTTAAATGTTTTTACTTCTTGAACTAAAGCATTATCATAATTTTCTTTTTTTTCATCACTATTTAGCCAAATAGATTTTATATTTAGATTTGATGCTCCAAAAATATCTTTTTTAAAGCTATCACCTATCATACAGACATCATTAGTTTGTAAATTAAGTTTTTGAAGTGCCAACATAAACATATATGGATGTGGTTTCTCTTTTCCAGCTTCTTCACTTGTCACGATTTGACTGCAGTATTTATCTAGTTTTAAATTTTTAATTTTTCTGTACTGTATGTGTGCAGTTAAGTCCGTAACCAAACAGATCTTTCCTTTGTATTTTTTTAACAACTCATAAATACCATCAAATTGTTTCATATTTTCCAAAAAGGCATCCCAATAGATATTATATATTTCAAAACTGTTGCTTAGTGGGTTTATCTCTAAAAGCTCACACATTTTTTGAAAATATAATAATCTATTATGAGAGGATGCTGTTTCACTAAGCTCAATATGTACTTTTTTTCTCGCTTTATCATAAGCTTCAGTAATTTTCATTTCATCTATATTGAACTCTTTTTTGCAAAAATCTATAACACTCTTTTTTGCAAAAGTATGTGTAGTGTCGTAATCATACAGTGTATTATCAATATCTAGTAGTAGTGCCTTATATTTCATCTAGTTGTTATCCTCTTTAAGTTTTTCACTTATCATTTTTAAAGATATGAGTTGAATAAGTCCATCATAGCCTTTATCCCATTTTGCATTAGGTGTAATAATTTCATTAATATTATCTATTGTATCTATAGCAATATTTTCAAAATTAACTTGGGGGAGAGTTTTTAACTCTATATATTGAGACTTTAAGTCATTATTGTAGTCCCAAATAAAATCACACTCAAGTTTTTCTAAAATATTTTCTATGTGAATATTTGCATCAAAGATAAGCTTTAGACCAATTTTTACAGTTTCTTTTTCACTTCCTAACTCAAATAAGTTTATAGGGAAGAAATTAACAATAATATCTGCAAAATCTTTTTGCGGATAGATATACTTCTTTGCATCATCAATTCTTGTTTCAATTTGCTTTAAAATCTTTTCTGTTGAATAGCCTCGTTTTTTAGTGTCTCTTAAAATTTTCCAGTGTCTTCTTAGATTTTCATTAGTGTCTATATAGACTTTTAAGTCAATATTTTTTCTAAGTTTAGGAAGGTAAAATGGGTGTAGTCCAGCTATTACAATAAACTCTTTAGGCTTCACTTTTTGAGGGTTTGTAAATTTGCCTGTGCTATGATTGTACTCACTTCTATAGATTGCTTGATTGTTTTTTAACTCATAGATAGCTTCAGCTTGTTTATGAATATAATTAGCTTTAGGGTCAAGATGGGTAAATTTATTCCAGTTTATATTTCCTCTTTCCCATTTATGTTCACCATCTCCCTCTATCTGAAGCAGCTTATCTCCTAAAATCTCTTGAAGATTATTTAATAATGTAGTTTTTCCAACACCACTATCACCGCCTATACCGATAGTTAGATTTGCACTCTTTTTATACACAGAGTTACTTTTAATACCATACTTATAAAATGCATAAATAATAGAAAGCAATAAGACTTCTAACAAAGTGAAAGTTATGTTTTCAAATTTTTCATTATTTATCTGCAAGTCTATTGCATTACCTAAAAATAGTATGTCTTTATATTCACTCTTATAAAAAAACAAAAAGAAAATTAAGTAAGAAATAGAAAAAACAATATGAAGTAGCTTAGATTTTGACTCATTTTTATTTTGAATAAAATATATTGATACAAAAGGTATTATCCACACATACCAAGCTGGAGCAGGATATATAAAAAATACAGTTACTGAAAACAATACACCAAAGTAAAAAAACAATAAATCATCATTTACTTTATTTTGATTAAAAAAATGAAAATATACTGATAATATTGCAGCAATTGGTAATAATAATTTAACTTCACCAATATTATAAAAAGAATCAAATACAAGTGATTGCTTTGGATTAAGTATAACCATTTGTAAAAATCCCTCACTTAATAAATAGGGTGAATCTAACATTAGTAAAATACAGAAAGAAATTAATACAAACTTTGCAGCAACTTTTATATTCTCAAGCTTATACAAATAAAAAAATATTAACGGTAATGTGATAACAATATGAAATTTTGTAGCCAACGCAAATCCTACTAAAATAGATGAGAAAAGTAGCTTTTTATTGACAAGAAGATATATCCCATACAATAGTAATGCAGTAGGAACTATATCAAGTTGAGAATGAATATATATAGCATATAGTATAATAGGATTCAAAAAATAAAAATAAAAAACACTTTGTTTTTTTTGAGGAAAGAGTTTTACTAATGTATAAAGAATCAATATATCTGCCAATAATAAAGGCAATTTAAATATTGAATCTATTCCTATGAATGATGCAACTTTTGCAAAAGGATAAAAAATATATAACATTAAAGAGTGATAAGGAAAACTATCTAAGTTTAAGTTGTTATCCAAATAATATTGCCAAGGATTTAAATTTGAAATAGAAATCGAGTTTACAAACTTAAAAAATAGAATAGAATTTAATTCTGAAGAAAATATAAGTAATAATATAATCTTAAAGATAAGAACTAAAATTAAGTTATAACTTAAGAGTTTTTTCAATTTATACATATAATTATATTCCTAACTATCACTATTAAATATATCTCTAGTATATACTTTGTCTTTAACATCTTCTAAAATATTTTCAAATCTATTTGCAATTATTACATCACTTATATTTTTAAATTCTTCTAAATTTTTGATTACTTTACTATGGAAAAATTCATCTTCTTGCATAACAGGTTCATAGATAACTACTTCTATACCTTTTGCTTTAATTCTTTTCATAATACCTTGAATAGCACTTGCTCTGAAATTATCAGACCCTGATTTCATTACAAGTCTATATATACCCACTATTTTGCACCCCACTTTTGCTTTAGCAACGGGGGTATCGGCATTTAGTGCCAGAGATTCTAATTTAGCGATAACACTATCGGCAATAAAGTCTTTTCTAGTACTATTTGATT
>Ga0233442_1001172_pt1 | contig 21056 bp, 23 predicted proteins | sample SI_123_September_3_FD_182789 | JGI IMG/M metagenome (GOLD analysis project Ga0233442, IMG submission 182789) | Seawater microbial communities from Saanich Inlet, British Columbia, Canada - SI_123_September2016_150_MG | ecosystem: Environmental > Aquatic > Marine > Inlet | place: Canada: British... | reverse complement strand
CTTAAAATTTCTGCTTTCTTGGTATCCCAATTTATTGTTTTCATTTCAATATTATATATACAGAGTATATCATGCTAGGGTTTATTTAAAAGTTTCTTTTAAAGACGATAAGGGCATTTATCAAAAGCTAAGTTCGTTTCGTAAAAAGGTAGTTTTTGCATTCATGTGATTTTTTTAAAATTCAGTTAAAATAAGATAATAGTTCATTTTAGCATTAATACCATGTCAAGCAAACCTAAACACAGCGGCGGCCCGAAGACCAATAAAGGTAAAGCCATCTCTAGTCGCAACTCAACCACTCACGGCCTTACCGCAAGACGATGGCTCAATGCCGAGGAACAAGCACTATTTGATGAGACTGTTGAGGCATTTAACGCTGACTTCGATCCACAAACCTCCATTGAGAAAGTACTCATAGTCAAGATGGCAGAATGCACTGTTAGGCTAATGCGAATCCAAAATAGGGAAAATGCCATGTTTGATCTTGCTAGTAGTGAAGCAGGCCACCCAGAGGAATCGATCAAAAGTCTAGATAATGGCAGTGACAGACTAAGTGAAGCGGTAGGCGTAGCTAGCTCCATGGATTGGCAATTCGACCTTAATGCATTTGTAAGTAAAATGACCGTCCTAAATGAAATTGACCGTCAAAATATTAAGGATGTTGTGAGCTGGATCTACGTAGAAGACAACATGCCTATTGTTGCCTATTATGTTAATAAATATTGCACCAAGGAGAATCTCAAACTAGATGATTTTATCTCTCGAGAAACTGATCAACCAGCTCATCAAATAATTAGAATTGTTAAAAGGGAAGATACTTCTTATACAAAAGAGTCGCTATCATACGAAGAGTTCATAGAAACGACTCATGAGACATCACCCTCCTCTTTGCAAAAATACCTTAACAAACTTGCCTTTGGCATTTCTGAAAATCTACAGGCTCAACTTGTCCTTAAAGATATAGATCATCGAACTCAGCAGATCAAAGATGCTGCTATGCCTGACATTCAAAAGTTGAGTCTAATTCAGCGCTATCGAACTGCGGATGAAAGGCAGTTTTCTAAATCCCTTGGTGAGCTGCTTAAGCTGCGAGAGATGCTAAGTGATGTATAAGCTAATATTTTTGATCTAGTGATACACCTGGACTCTTAACAGGGTCTCCAGAAAATACTATTCCCGCCTCTTCAAGACAATCTTTAATAGCCTTGATAACAGACGCATTAGCATTTGGTATGCCGTCTTGAGTTTCGTACCTTCTTAACGTTGTAACACCAACGCCACTCTTATCAGCTAAGTCCTGGCCTTTCCAGCCAAGGAGTGCACGTGCAGCTTTAATTTGTCTAGATGAAATCATAAAGATGGTATATAATGGTATTTAAAATACCAATTGGAATATAAAATGCATAAAATAAATTTCCTGTTCGATTCTTTAGAGGGTGCTTATGCGCCCAATACAATTAGATCTTATAGATCAGATTATATGCATTATTCCAACTGGTGTCATAAATATCAATACGATCCTCTAAATATTCATGAGGATAAATTTTCGGACTATATTCTACAGATGGGTAAAAACTTAACTGTTGCAACTATTCAAAGACGAGTAGCCAGCCTTAGTAGTATATTCAATCTCACTAAAAGCAGCAACCCTACAAAAGAACCTGTGGTTATTCTAACCATCAAAAAACTTCGAAGAAAATTTGGAAAACCCCAAAAACAAGCAACACCTCTAACTTATGACATTTTAATCAAACTTAAAAAGGTTTGTTCTGACGATATAGTCGGCCTCAGAAATAGACTGCTTTTACAACTCGGCTATGAAACCATGCGTCGACGTTCTGAAATATGTCAATTTAAATTTGAAGACTTGCAACATCATGGCAATCATAAGCATGCGCTCCTACTGAGACACTCTAAAACTGATCAATACAATCAAGGGAAAATAATTCCAATATCTAATGAGCTGTCTGAAATTATCTTAAGCTGGTCGCTGGCAATTGATCAAGATAGTGGCTGCATCCTTAGAAGTTTCAAACGAAATCTATCTACTAATCCGTCTCTCACACCCGCATCAATTAATCATATTTTAAAAGACCTTCAAAAGCAAGCTGGCCTGAATCAAATTGGAGAGCTGTCAGGTCACTCATTTAGAGTTGGCGCTGCAATTGATCTATTAGACAAAAACATTCCACTAGAAAAAATTATGCTTAGAGGTGGTTGGAAATCTGAAACTAGTGCAATGAGATATCTTCAAAGTTGGAGCGACCAAAATTGGACGGTGATATAGTCTACTTCTTAATTATCAGAAAAATTGTTTTAAATATAATCACCACATCACCAAAAAAAGAACGCTCTCTCACATATTTACGATATAGGGCTATTTTCCTTGGTAACACTTCATTAATATATGCGGCCTCAGGATCCTTAGAGCTGGCCAACAACTCATTCTCATCTCTAAATTCAATAGAGGCATTATCAGTAATGCCAGGCTTGACAGAAAGCACATCATGTTTCTCGTCATCAGAGTAGCAATCAATATATTTTGGAACTTCGGGACGGGGGCCAACTAAACTCATATCTCCAACAAGTACATCAATCAATTGCGGGAGTTCGTCTAGCTTATATTTACGAAGAAAAACCCCAACAGTAGTAATTCGTGAATCTGCGCCAACTGTTATCTGCTTTCCTTTTTTTTCTGCATCCGAAACCATTGTTCTAAACTTATGAATTCGAAAAAGAGAACCTTGAAAGCCAACACGTTCTTGGCGAAAAAATATAGAGCCTCTTGAATCGATTTTAATCCAAAGTGCAGCCAATACAAAAATAGGGGATAGTAATATTAAGCCATAAAAAGAAGCGATAAAATCAAACAATCGCTTCATTGTGTTAACGCTTCTCGTAAAACTTGGATAACTCGTTCCTGTTGTTCATCAGACATGGCTGTATACAAAGGAATGCTTAACATGGATTGATATGCTTTATCAGTTATTGGAAACATATCAATCGTTAATTGGTATTTATCACGCCAGTAAGGTTGGCGATGCAAAGGAACATAGTGAACGCTCGAACCAATACCTTGGTCGCTTAAAATTTGAATCAATTCATCTCGATTTACTGGTGAGTTATCCTGCACGCGAATCACAAATAAATGCCAAGAGTGGGATCCGCCATCCACATCATCCATCGGAAGGGTTAAAGGCAAATCGGACAGTGAGTCAAAATATCGTTTTGCTAAATATTGCCTTCTATCTAAAAATCCTGGTAATTTTTTTAACTGATGGATGCCCATTGCTGCAGCAATGTCAGTCATATTATATTTAAAGCCTGGTGCAACAACCTCGTAATACCATGCTGGTTTTTTAGATTGAAAACGATCAAATGCATCTCTATCAATGCCATGAAGGCGCATAATTTTCATTCTTTTAGCCAAATCTGAATTACGAGTAACCACCATACCACCTTCTCCAGTTGTCATGGTTTTGTTAGCATAAAAACTAAATACAGTAACGTCAGACTCAAGGGAGCCGATCATATCGCCTCTATAAGTTGTTGGTAATGCATGTGCTGCATCTTCAACTACCTTTAAATCAAACTCTTTGGCTAATGATAAAATTTCATCCATATTACAACTCAAGCCAGCATAATGCACTGGCATGATCACTTTAGTCTTTAAGGTAATTGCACTCCTAATAGCCTCAATATCAATATTTAAAGTATCAGAATCAATATCGACCACCCTTATATCAGCCCCTAAATATCTAGCCACTTCTGCTGTTGCAGTGAATGTCAAGCTTGGAATGATAACTTCATCTCCATAAGAAATCCCAAGCGATTCTAGAGCCAAATGCAATCCAGCTGTAGCAGAGTTGACAGCAATAGCCTCTACATCGCGACCAATAAAACTCTGAAAATTTGTTTCAAATTGTTTCACCTTTGGGCCAGTAGTGATCCAACCAGAACGAAGAGTATCTACAACCTCATTGATTTCATCGTTAGAAATTTGAGGTATAGAAAAAGGAATAAAGTCTTTCATATTACTTAATGAGGCTTAAGCTGCCACAATATTTTTTAACAACTCTCTCAAGATAGTTGACGTTAAAATTTAATCCCAATCTATCAATGATTGGATGAACTTTGGTGGTGTCTATAAAATAATTGTCATTATATTCAATTTTCGAATATTTAACATCCGCACCTAAGTGTTTTGCTATTTCATACACAATCTCATCAACGGTAACATCATTTAAATTTGCAACGTTGGTTATTTCATTTATAAAAATATTGTCATCAATAATATTATTTACAATATTAACTACATCGTCGATATCTATGATATTTCTCTTTGCGCCGCTCCACAACTCAAACACCTCTTGTCTTTTCACCTTGTCAACTAAATAATAAAACAAGGTATCAAGGTTAACAACACTCCCTACTACGTTTGGAAGTCTAAAAATAGCATACCTCTTTGAGTTCATTTGTATAATTTCTTCCATTTTTTTCTTGTGGGTGTGGTAAATATCACTAACTAGGTTAGAACTAGCTATGCTGCAACTGCTAAAATATACAAATAAAATATTATCATCACATTTATCTAGTGACTTTCTAAGAAGAGCCTCCTCTCTAGCGCAATCATATGCTGTACAAAATTTAGAGGAAGATACACCTGATGCAAATATAAGAATATTATCATCATTCATGTGCCTATAAAATGCTTGGGCCATAAGCCCATTACCAATCACCATATTACAAGTCCATAATCTATAAGAAAACTATCTAAACTTATTATATAGAATCTTTTTTATAGGAGCTGGAATAAGGTGCATTATAAGATAAAGTGCTGCGAAAAAATTACCTCGAAAGCCATAATGTAAATTCGGATTGATCAACATAATGCGGCACCTAAACAAACCAAGCAACGCTTTAATATTACGCCTTTTTTTATAAAAATCACTAGATCGTCTAAATTTTAAACAGACTTTTGGTATATTTGAAAATACACACCCACTTACAAAGCCTTGATACCACATCACAGTATCTTCAAACAAAGGGGTGTTTATAGGATATTCTCCAGCTTTATCAAAAAACGATTTTTGGAACATCACTGACGGGTGTGCCAACGGATCACGATACATAAAACCTGATAAACACTGCTCATGTGTCTCGGGATACTCTACAACTTCTCTAGTAATTTTGTCATTCTCATCAATCTCTAATACCCAAGATCCCACAACATCAACAGAAGGATTTTTTAATAGATGGTCCATTTGATCTACAAATCTATTTGACAGGCATATATCATCAGAGTCCATTCTTGCAATATATTCACCAGTGCACAGTTTCAAACCCTCATTTAACGCATTACCAAAACCTTTTGATTTTTGAATTGGATGAATGATCATTTCGCATTCAACTGACTTTTGAAATAAAAGAACAAACTCATAAAGGTTATCACCAACTGGGCCATCTAGAACCAACACAATTTGATCAGGCTTTAAAGCTTGTTCATGAAAAACACTGTTCAGTGCTTTCTCTATATTATCTTTTGTACAATTAATATATGCTGAAATTAATACGGATATTGACATATTGGAAGTCTCTACTGTTTATTAAAAATATTGCAAGTCGTATGCGCTTTTGTTAATTTCATTCTGTAATAAAAACGTTCTTTTAACTCCAGGGATTAAATCATCGGGAGCTATAACAACTCCATCTGCATCATTTCTTCCTAATGCACTAGACCATAATGCAAAAGTACTTGCTGACAATATCCTTTTTGAATATGATGCAATAGTCCAAAAATCTTCATCAATATTATTAGAAATAATCTCAATATTAAAATTAGTAGGGAGAACAAGATTTTTAGCGTAACTTTTATCATCAGTAACCACTAAGAAACTTTTCACCTTATATCTGTCACACATAATACTCATAGAGTCCATATAATATTGTTGTGAAGCTGACTCATCCCAACCTAACTCTATAAAATCACCGCCTCGGATATGGATAGCACACACTTCTGAATTTATTTTTTTTGACTCAATGAGCCTATCACAAGACAAAGGCTTTAACAATGCAACAATATCTTCAAAATCTTTCTGCCTCAAATTTTGGAAATAGCCGTCTAATAATCTATACCGACTCTTGTTATTACAATCAACAATAAATCTAAAATTACTGTCACTTATAAAAGGTGTCAAGGGAGATTTAAACGTAAGAAGTTTAGGGATTCTCAATTTAGTTAATAGTCGTCTCTGTAATATTATTTGAGCATCACTTTTGGAAAAATCCATGAACCTGGATAGTTCAAAATTTCTATTAACTTTATAAGATGATAGGGCGTAATCATCCAAGACTATCGACCTATAACAATCCTTGGAAGTAAGTAACAAAGCTGCACCAAATTGAAAAATTTGATTACCAAGACCTCCGGCCAACCTTACTACAATAGACTTTCTTGCATTTAGCATATTGATTTACTTGTGATCATCAAATGCCATTTTTGCCATTTCATTGCTAACCGGATACCTTTTAAACTTATTCATGATATACCAGTAAGTCCGTGTAATTACTCTAAACCCCATCCACAATAAACCTTCTAATGCCATGTAAAACCTCTTGTTATTCAGCCAAACTAAAGCGTCAACGTGTTTTATAGATAAGTATTTAGATTCTCTTTGTCGAATTTCAGAAATTTCACCTTTTAATCTCTCAGTAATTGAATCATTGCGATCGATATAAGATGCAATTTTTAAATTTTCAGAATACACCCAATATTTTATTTTTTTTCTGATCTGATAGTACTCTTCAACATCAATTAACCAAGTTAGCCTACAGTCAAAAGTATAATGCAAACTCCTCTTAATTATTAATGTAGCTGTTGGTCCAATAACATTTCTACGGAATAAATAACCTGGATACAGGTTAAAAACTTTTTTCCTGATAAAGGAGGGAGTGTGCCGTCTTAGGCTATTCGCGCCTTTATTCATTAATATACAGTCCATCATAATCATATCTACATTGTTATTTTCTTCAATATTGTGTAAAACTTTCGAAATAAAATTTTTAGTTATTGGAAATTCATCATGATGCATCAAAATATAATACTTTCCCTTAGCTTGATCTATTAGCCTATTCCAATTCTCACATGGGCCAGCTGCTGGATTGTTGCGCGTATATTTAACGCATTTTATAGTATCAACAATCTTCTTCATTTGGATCTCTACATCGCTATTATTAGAATCATCCATAACAATAATCTCAATACGATGCCATAAAAAAGGAATGGATGAAAGGTTAAGCTGATTAAAAATTTTTTCCACCCCCGTCGAATAATTGTACGTTGGTAAGAGGATGCTTAACAAAATCTCTTTAGATTCAATATGTTGATCACTCTTTAGATTCATAAATTTTTAGAATTGTTGAAAAATTGTACTCGTCTCGATTTCGTGTAAGAAATAACAATCACTGAAAATACGAATTGCGTAAGAATCGAACCATAAAAAGACCCGTAAAAATGATCAGAAAAAACTGTCATTATCATTAGTATTGCAGAAGCTCTCTCCCAAGACCTGTCAACTGAATAAAATCTCTTTATATTTAAATGCATTAAAATATAAAAAATCAAAGGGTTGATCATAGCTACAATGATGCCAAAATCTAGTGCATTCTGTAAAAATTGAGATTCGGCATTTCTCGTACTATAGTGAACATCACCCACCCAGCCATGTTCGCCCTCTGGAAAAATATGCGTTCCCAATATAGGATTTTCAACTATATGACTCAATGCATTAGTCCAAGATATTATTCTTAAATAATTTCCACTAATATATTCAGCGTTACTTGCAGATATAAAGGTTGTAAGAAAAACAGCAGCTACAAAACCCAAAAGCATAGTAACAATCACCCTTTTATTTAAATGAGAATACAATAAAAAAGCGGAGAATAGAATCAAAACACCTGTTAAAGGTCCCCTCATTGATCCGTTTAACAATAAAGCGCAAAGCGCAAAGAACATAATTTTCTTAGACTTTAAAAACACTCCTATAAAAAATGCAGCAGCTGAAATATTTATACTTGCAAATGGATGGTTAAAAACTCCGCCCGCCCTAGGCAAGATATCGTCCACCCTAAGTCCAACCGTCCTGCCAAGTGGATCTACATCAAACAAAAGAATACTTATATTAAAAATAAAATCTATTGCAAATAGAAATATGATGGGGGTAAGTATTCGTGCCACACTCACTCTCCCCAAGGAAATAAAGAGCATTAATAGCAAAATTATATCTTGAGCAATCAACTGTGGCAAATACAAGTCATCAGCTCTTGTTCTTATTAGAAAATGAGTGGAGAGTATCCAAAACAACTTTAATAGCAACAAGAAGGCAATCACCTCATAAGTTTTTGGCAATCTAGCCTTCTTAAAGAACACCACTAAAAACCCGATCAAAATAGGGAGACCTACCTTAATATTTGCAAGTGCCCCAACTAATAAAATTCCAAAGATAGACATTCTGTTCATAATGGCACTAAGTCACCTTTACTACATAAGAAAATCAAGTAATACAAAGAAATTACGCTATCCATACTTGAGTGGGAAAAATTTAGAAAGTAACTTTTTTACTATATTCTTGATCCCAGAAGGGATAAATACACCAAACCCCTTTGGGGCTACTAATGACGGATGAACATTTATGTAATAATCTCCAATGTATATACTCTCAGCTTTCTCTACTTCATCTTTGCAATCACTAAATTTTTGTAAATTACCATCTCTATCCTGCCACAGCCATTCACTATATATATTTGCTGGAGAGGCCCATCTATTGCAATGATGATTGAACCTTGCAAAATATTTTGGTGCAATCACAATAGGTTTAATTGATTTAGTCTTTATAGGAAAATATGAAAATGTTGAATTAGACACAATTAGATATGAGGAATTATGTAAAGCAATATATGACTCAGCCACGCCTTCTTGAATGATATCTATATCTGGAAATAGCGCTCTTGCATATTTATGATCATCGGTTACTATCAGAAATCGACTAATGCCATAATCGTCTCTCATGTTGTTCATGGCATCTATCCAATAACTTTTAGGCAAGTTAAACTTCTTGTGCCTCTTATACTCACCACCTCTAATATTTAGTATGCAAGTGTTATCGGGAATATTGACTAAATTCTTATATTTATCTTTTATTTGTATATATTTTTTAACTCTATCTAAGTCTCCATAAAAATATTTTTCACTTTGAAATAAACCTTCAATTTTGGTATTTAACGGTAGATCTTCTACCGATTTATCGTAGCCTGATGCAATATAATCTATTTCTTTGTCATAAAATCTTCGCTCATGAAAAACATGATAATCTTGTTCTGCGCGACTGATTTCATGATCTTTAGAGTGAAAGTCGACATCTAGAAAGACGGTCGCTTTAAAATTTTCTCTACCAAGTATCATAAAAGGCATTTTTAGCTCATCGGCTATACTCCTACAAACTGCATAACACCACAACTGATTGCCAAGACCCTGACCTTTATGTAACTCTGTAACAATCATTCTTTAATAAGACTTTTATAACTATCTATATTATTAATCAAATATTCAGGAAAGCCTTGATCAATCTCAACTACCTTAAAGCTTCTACCAGTTAAAAATATATCTTTATTGTTTTTGACTCTATTTTTAATTCTATTTTTAAAAATCTTATCTAAAAAGGATAATATCTTGGCAGTCTTGCCTCCTTGGTATGAGTAGGCATCCAATACTTCTTTAATTTTCTCCTCTCCTCCAACAAAACTAAAATGCCATCCACCATTATCTATGATCAATCCATCTGACTGTTGTAAAACATCTTCTTTGTGATATTGGAGAAGATCTACACTATATTTTTTTAAATGACTAAACTTGCATATATGTGTACCGAACCAATCACTTTTACAAAAATTATTTAAGTAATACATGTACCATTTTTGTTTACAATGCACTAAATCAACATCATTTAAACTAGCGAAAATTACATTAAAGTTCTTAGGGTTTGGTATTTCGTCCAAATCACTCATAATAATAATATCATTATCTTCAGCCATTTCTAGCATTGGATTTATTATAGAATCTCTATGAAAGACTTCTCTTTGAAAATTTAAACTCAGAGAGGCTAATGGCCTCCCTTCACTCTTATGCTGGTAACTCTTATTTCTATCAGTATAGAATTGATGTGAAGGGGTCCAATCTGAAAAATCATTCGGCGTATCATCAACAATATTATGAATGATCTTATGTTCAAACTTTTTAAATCGTATCTTATTTTCTGAATAGTACAGCGGTTTAGGCTTTCCAGAAAAAGTGATGGTAGCTTCACTTATAACAAAATAATCTACATATGGATCAAGAATATTCAATCGTATTTCCAGCAAATCTAGCTCGTTAAAAAACATAAACGTATCATATATTTTTGGCATATTTAACCCCTAATTAAATTTAGAAAATAATAGGCCGCTTATTTTATTTAGATTTATATATATCACTACCAAAAATCTTTTAACAAGCGCTTTCATTTTTTTTGTTTTTTTATTCTCGACTCTTTTTGACATTTGATTCAGGTCAAAACTTTTAATTACACGTGACATATCATCGGACTCTTTTAGTGAAGAAGACCAAATACTAAATAATGCACGCTCCACCATGTGAGACTCTCCAGAAAATTGGTCATGCGAAACAAAATTCATCAAATTTATGTAAAAATCCTTTGATCTTAATAAAATATTTTCTCTCGGCAAGACGTAATTTGCCCCTGGAGAAAACCTAACATACCTAGGGCAACTTGTTGTATTAAATATAAATTTCCAAAAATCATAAAAATCATAAAAATACTTAGTTGGATGGTGCTTTGTGTACCAACTGGTATTAAGCTCCATAAATCCATTATCGCAACTTAATATTGACATAGGGTAATTTAGCTTATATCTAGAAACATCTTCAATAGAGGTGAATACCTTTCTGTTTGTAAGATCGGCAAATATTTCTTTACTAACATGGCGTGGAAATGTGTTGTTTTTGCAAAACACTGTTAATTCTGGAAGGTTGTCATAATTGTCAACAATGAATTTCATATATGCGTATATATTGTAGCCAACATTCTCAATTGTTGTTGTCTTATCAATATCAACACCATCTGGAACCTGAACGTCTTTTAGATACACATGATAATTACCATTGCTGAAATCATTTAACCAAGTTAAATCGCCATCATAATAAGATATACACCAATACATAATTAAACTCTATCTGGAGTTGAATTCACGAGATCCAAATTATTAAGTTTTACACTAAGAAACATTGCCACAAAGAGAGAAAATTCTACAAAAATGACTATATAAGATGATGCATATTGAAAATACAATGGAATAAATATAAAAGAAACTATAACACTCACCAAGCCACCAATTAGGGCGATACTGCTGTATAGTTTTTGTAAATTAAAAGGTATCATGATTTGAACTCCTAATATATTGTTTAATGCAGATAATAGTGGTGCAATTGCCATAATACGTAAAAGTTCAACTGAATCTTCATATTGATCACCAAGTGCAATATATACAATCTGTTCTGAAAATATAAAAACAACCAAGAAAATCAGGGAATAGAAAACAATACTGTAGACCGCAATAAATCTTACAAACTGAAGGGCAGACTCTTTTGAATTGTTAGTAATTTTGACTATATAAGGAAATACAACCTGTGTAATAGGGTGCATTAACGATTTTAATATGTTAATAATTTTCTCTGCAGCTGCAAAAACACCCACAATGGCATCTGTTGAGAATATCCCTAAAATCAATGTTATAGTTGATGTGTACAATACCGAAGAAATATTTGCAACGAAAACATGCCACCCATCATAAAGAAGGTTTTTTATCTTTACCAAAGGTGGAACTCTAAAAGAAAAACCAAATTTCAATTTAATAAAAATTAAGGAACATACTCCGGTAACTATAAACCCTAGTGAGGTTAACACCGGCACCATGTAGTAATCACTTTCTTCAGTTACAAGAACGAACAACAAAACAGTAAATATTATTTTTGCCAAGATGTTAAAAAGTGTCACATATTTCATTTTTTCTATCCCTTGGAAGAACCAGACAGGAAATAAAGCTTGCCCCACTGCAAGTCCAAATGTATACATATAAATCTCATAATTCTTATAGAATTGATCTACAGTTAAAACAATAGCCATTAACACTATAAAGCTCACGATTACAAGAATTAACTTAATAGTCAAAATGGAACCAAATATTTCTATTAATTTCTCTCTATTATTTCTATGGATTGAAACCTGTTTAACTCCAGTTAAATTGAAGCCGTAATCAATTATTACTTGGAAAAACATACACAAGGCTGTAGCAACAGCCAAAATACCGAATTTTTCCACCCCTACCACCCTTACTATGTATGGTATGGCTATCAAGGGCAAGATATAGTTTACAATTTGCAAACTTCCAAGAGACCATAAATTAGATAAAAGCTGCTTTTTGTCAGCTACAGAAACCAATATCAATCCTCAATTTGTTGATTTTCATAATTTTTTCAAATCTGTCAATTTGTTTTTTTTATTAAAGAAATACACCTTTCAAGAGACTTCCTCCATTCAAAAACATTTATGTTGAACGTTTTGGTTACTTTAGATTTATCTAAAATGGCAGTCTTTGGTCTTTTCGCAGTAGTTGGATACTCCTCAGTTGTTACAGATTCAACCTTGCAATCTATCCTTTTTATCTTAAAGACTTCTTTAGAAAACTCGTGCCAACTTATCTCACCCTCATTTGAATAATGATAGATTTGTGTTGTTTGGGCTGGCTCTTTAAATGATTTATTTTGTATAATTTCCAATATTGCATTTGCCAAATCAGTTGCGTAAGTTGGCGATCCTATTTGATCACTAACTACACTTAACTCATCTCTTTCTCGACCCAACCTTAGCATGGTTTTAACAAAGTTATTACCGAATTCTGAATACACCCAGCTAGTCCTAATGATAAGAGCATCAGTTGGCATGACTTCTTGTAGTGCTTGCTCTCCAGCAAGCTTAGTTCTTCCATAGACATTAATTGGGCTGGTTTCGTCTGTTTCTATATAAGGCTTTTCACTCTCTCCATCGAAAACATAATCAGTTGAAATATGTATTAATCTAGCTTGCTGATTTTTGGCAATCTGAGCTATCTGCTTCACTGCTAAATGGTTAACCTGATTCGCTAGATCTTGCTCTTCTTCAGCCTTGTCTACTGCCGTATAAGCAGCGCAGTTAATAATAATGTCAAATTTATTATTGTCAAAGTAGTGAGTAATACTACTCTCACTGCTTAAGTCTAGATCTTCTCTGCCAACAAAGATAAAATCATCATAGTTTTGATTATTATCTATTTTGCTATCAGTATCAACTATCTTCTGAATAGATCTACCTAATTGGCCATTCTTGCCAGTAACGAGTATTCTCATGACTATCAGCTACTCAAACAAATCTTTAGCATTGGCTAAAGATGGATGAGTTTTATCTTTGCCTGAGAGTTGCAGCTCTTCTGCTAATAATTGCCAATCAATTTTAAGTTGTTCATCATCAAAAGCAATACCTCGATCATGCTCAGGTGCATAATAATTATCCACCTTATAAGCAAAGGTAGCGCTATCACTTAATACAATGAAGCCATGTGCAAAGCCATGTGGCACAAATAGTTGATATTTGTTCTGTTCTGTTAGTTCTACAGACACATGCTGGCCAAAGGTAGGGCTTGATTTACGTATATCAACAGCTACATCTAGAACGCTACCTTCAATTACCCTGACAAGTTTAGCTTGAGTATAGGGTGGTAGTTGATAGTGAAGACCTCTAAGTACGCCTTTAGTGGACTTAGATTCATTATCTTGTACAAAGTCAACTTTGTATCCGATAGCCTCTTCAAACAAGTCCTGTCTAAAGGTCTCTACAAAGTAACCACGATTATCGCCATGTACAGTAGGCTCGATAAGCACTACATCAGGGATTGACTGAGAGATGAACTTCAATTGACTTCCTCTGCACGCCTGAGTAGGTATTGCCCGTATTGATTCTTAGCTAAGGGTTGAGCCAGCTCTATAAGTTGTTCTTTATTAATATAGCCTTGTTCAAAAGCAATCTCTTCGATACAGGCTACTTTTAAGCCTTGTCTTCGCTCAATGGTTTCAATAAAGGTTGAAGCTTCTAATAGGCTCTCATGAGTGCCTGTATCTAACCAAGCATATCCTCTACCCATAAGTTCAACAGTTAGACGCTCTTCACTTAAATACATTTGATTAACAGTGGTAATCTCTAACTCGCCTCTGTCAGATGGTAAGACTTCCGCAGCTTTCTTGACCACATCATTTGGATAGAAGTATAGACCTGTTACTGCGTAGTTACTTTTAGGAGTTTTTGGTTTTTCTTCAATGCTAAGTGCTTTACCGGTGGCATCAAAATCAACCACACCGTAACGCTCTGGATCATGGACATGATAGCCAAATACGGTTGCCATATTTTTATCTTTTGCATTTGATACAGCATTGGACAGCATATCGGTGATGCCATGACCATAGTAAATATTGTCACCTAAGATTAAACAGGCATCGTCATCACCAATAAAATCTTTACCTAAGATAAATGCCTGCGCTAAACCGTCAGGAGAAGGCTGTACAACGTACTCAAACTTCATGCCAATATCAGAGCCATCACCCAAAAGCTGTTCGAATCTTGGTAAGTCTTCAGGAGTAGAAATGATTAAAACCTCTTGTATTCCAGCAAGCATTAAAACTGATAAAGGATAATAAATCATCGGCTTATCATAAATCGGCATAAGCTGCTTTGACACACCTTTTGTTAATGGATATAAGCGAGTACCAGAGCCACCTGCTAGAATAATTCCTTTCATGATTTAACCACCCCTAGTCTTTCACCCTGGTAACTACCGTCTTTAACTCGATCGCACCAAATATTATTGTCTAAATACCACTGGACTGTTTTACGAATGCCTGTTGAAAAAGTTTCATTCGGAGTCCAACCTAACTCTTTATCGATCTTAGTAGCGTCAATAGCGTACCTTACGTCATGCCCTGCTCTATCACCCACATAAGTAATAAGCTGTTCATATTGGTCAATACCGTCAAGTTTGCTCGGTACTAACTCATCCAGGATACTGCACACAGTTTTAACAACCTCAATATTTTGTAATTCGTTATGCCCACCAATATTATAAGTTTCACTAATTTCACCAGTAAGTGCAACATGAAGTAGTGCTCTTGCGTGGTCATCAACATACAGCCAATCGCGTATTTGTTTGCCATTGCCGTAGATTGGTAAATCCTTACCTTCTAATGCATTAAGGATGATGAGTGGAATAAGCTTCTCAGGGAACTGATAAGGGCCATAATTGTTAGAACAATTAGTAATTAGTGTTGGGAATTTAAAAGTACGTTGCCATGCACGCACCAAATGGTCAGAACTTGCCTTTGCTGCCGAGTAAGGTGAACTTGGTGCATAGGATGTCTCTTCAGTAAATAGATCATCCATGCCTTCAAGATCGCCATAGACTTCATCAGTTGATACATGATGGAATCTAAAGCTATCTTTTTTATCGCCTTCTAAGCTAGACCAATAACCTCTAGCCTCTTCAAGTAACACATAAGTGCCAACAATATTAGTCTGAATAAATTCACCAGGACCGTCAATAGAGCGATCTACATGTGATTCAGCTGCTAGATGCATCACAATATCAGGCTGATACTCGTTAAATACACGTTTAATCTCATTAGCATCGCAAATATCAACTTGTTCAAATGCATACCTTGAATCACTCTCAACTGAAACCAAAGATTCTAGATTGCCGGCATAGGTAAGCTTATCAACATTAACAACACTGTGATTGGTGTTATAAATAATATGACGTATAACAGCTGATCCAATAAAACCTGCGCCACCAGTAATTAATAACTTCATAACCCCTCCTTCAAATACCAATCATAAGTTTTTTCGATTCCTTTTCTCAGATCAACACTGTATTTCCAACCCATATTCTCTAGCCTAGTTACATTAATCAACTTTCTTGGTGCGCCATCTGGCTTTGTAGTATCAAAGGTTAATTTTCCTTTAAACCCAATCACTTCTTTCATAGTTTCTGCCATTTCTCTAATGGTTATATCAACACCTGTGCCGACATTGATATGTGAGAGCATTGATTTTGTATTGGCTTGATAGATTTGCTCATCTAACTCTAGTACAAATAATGATGCAGCAGCCATATCATCCACATACAAAAACTCACGCATAGCATTTCCTGTACCCCATAATACCACTTCTTCATCATTATTTATCTTTGCCTCATGGAAACGGCGCATCAGTGCAGGAATAACATGTGAGTTCTCTGGATGGAAGTTATCATTAACACCGTATAAGTTTGTTGGCATGACTGATCTAAAATCTGTGCCGTGTTGACGGTTGTATGATTCACAAAGTTTAATACCTGCAATCTTGGCTAGTGCATAAGGCTCATTAGTTGGCTCTAGTACGTCAGTCAATAATGCATCTTCACGCATTGGCTGTTCAACTGCTTTAGGGTAAATACAAGTACTGCCTAAAAATAGCAAACGCTTAACCTTGTTCTCATAGGCTGAATTAATAACATTAGCCTCTATCATCATGTTTTGATAAATAAAGTCAGCAGGGTAAGTATTGTTTGCATGAATGCCACCTACTTTAGCAGCGGCCAAAATAACATAGTCTGGTTTCTCCTGTTGGAAGAAGTTTTGCACTTGCGCTTGATTAGTAAGATCTAACTCTTTATGCGTGCGCATAATAAGATTAGTAAAGCCTCTTGACTCTAATTGTCTGACAATAGCAGAGCCTACCAAACCCCTGTGTCCTGCAATATAGATTTTATCGTTAAGATTCATTTAATAGTTTACTTATGCTTGTGCTACTCGTTAAAGTCTGGTGCTTTGAAACCATGTTCTTTAACTAATGAATCACGCTTGGCAATGTTAATGTCATTTTCCATCATCTCATGTACCATCTCTTCAAGAGTGATTTTTGGTTCCCAGCCTAGTTTTTCTTTAGCTTTGGATGGGTCACCGAGTAATGTTTCTACTTCCGTTGGACGAAAATATCGTTTATCAACTGCTACCATTAAATTACCAGTTTCAGTGTCATAACCTTTTTCATCCATGCCTTCGCCTTCCCAGCGGATGGTTTTACCTAAATGACCCCAAGCGAAGTTGATAAAGTCTCGTACTGAGAACTGTACACCTGTAGCAATACAAAAATCATCTGGTTCATCTTGTTGTAGCATTAGCCACTGCATCTCAACGTAGTCTTTGGCATGACCCCAATCACGTAGAGCATTCATATTGCCAAGATAGACTGTGTCTTGCAAACCTAGTGAGATACGTGCTAGTGCACGGGTGATTTTACGAGTAACAAAGGTTTCACCACGTACTGGAGATTCATGATTAAACAAGATACCATTACAAGCGTACATGCCGTAGGCTTCACGATAGTTAACGGTAATCCAGTAAGCATACAACTTTGCTGCAGCGTATGGAGAACGTGGGTAGAACGGTGTGGTCTCTTTTTGCGGGATTTCTTGTACTTCGCCGTATAACTCTGAAGTAGAAGCTTGGTAGTAGCGAGTTTTCTTTTCTAAGCCTGAGATGCGAATGGCCTCTAGGATACGTAGCGCACCAAGGCCCACGGTATCGGCTGTGTATTCTGGAGTTTCAAATGAAACAGCAACGTGAGATTGTGCACCAAGGTTATAGATTTCATCAGGTTGTATTTGTTGAATGATACGGACTAAACTCATTGAATCAGACAGGTCGCCATAATGGAGTATAAGCTTACAGTCTGCTTCATGAGGATCTTGATACAAATGATCAATACGATCAGTATTAAATGATGATGAGCGACGCTTAATACCGTGCACCTCATAGCCTTTATCTAGTAAGAATTCTGCCAGGTAGGCGCCGTCTTGTCCGGTAATACCGGTTATTAATGCTACTTTATTATTTGCCATATTTAATTTTTAAAATAATCCTTTACGTATTTGTAAACTTGCTTGCTTTTTAACAACTCGTCAATAGTGAGCCATTGGTATTCGTTATGTTGTTCGCTTGGTAAATTAAGCGTACCTTCTATTTTAATCTCATAAGCCAAATTAACATAGTGTGTTGATACATCCTGATAAATACTGTCATCATAAAAATGTTCAAATACACCTATAAATCTAGGCATTAATTTTAACTCAATATTGAGTTCATTTTTAGCTATGCGCATCATTGCATTATCAATTGTTTCGTTTTTGTAAACCCTGCCACCAATTGAGAACAGATAACCCTGTGCAGGCTTGTTTATGCGCTTTCCTAATAGGATTTTATTGTCTTTTTTAACCAGCAGGTCAATTGAGATTAGTGGGGTTGAGTTAATGACTGTTTCAAAGGTTTGATCATCCAACATTAATCTTTAACCCTGCCGTATGCATCTTCAAATCTAACAATATCATCCTCACCTAGATAGCTACCACTTTGCACCTCGATGATTTCTAGGGGCTCACTGGTATTGTTTTCAAGTGCATGGGTAACACCTAGTGGGATATAGGTGGATTCGCCTTTATTAAGGTCGAATGTTTGCTCGCCATTGGTGACTGTAGCTATACCGCTTACTACCACCCAATGCTCTGCGCGTTTGTGATGCATTTGTAATGAGAGTTTGGCACCAGATTTAACATGTAATCTTTTTACTTGGAAATGCTCACCTGATTCAATAGAGTCGTACCAACCCCATGGGCGATAAACTTTGCGATGTGCACTACTCTCACACCGTCCACTGGCTTGCAAGGATTCAACGATGCTCTTTACTTCTTGAGCTTTGTCTTGAGTGGCAATAAAGGTTGCATCAGGTGTGTCTATAATAATTAGATTGTCTACACCTATTGCTGCCACCATATGGTGATCAGCATTAATGTAAGTGTTAGTAGTATCTTGAGTAATAACGTCACCTTTAATGACATTACCTTGGCTATCTTTTGTACCAATATCATATAGTGCTGGCCAAGCACCAATATCGTTCCACTGTGCATCTAGTGGCACAACAACGACGTTGCTAGATTTTTCCATAAGAGCGTAGTCGATAGAATCTGATGGAGATGATTCGAAGGCTTGCTTCTCTAGGCGAATAAAGTCTAGGTCTTGTACGGCATTATTAACAGCGTTATTAACTGATGTAACAATATTGGGTGCGTGTGTTGTAAGCTCGTCAATAAAGGTCTGAACCTGGAACATAAACATACCAGAGTTCCAAAGGTAGCTGCCCTGCTCTAAGTAAAATTGAGCAATTTTTAAATCTGGCTTTTCAACGAACTCTTCAACCTTGTACGCACCATTACTATTGTCATTAGACACTTTAATATAACCATAGCCAGTATTTGCATCCGTTGGCACAATGCCAAAAGTGGCTAACTTGCCGCTTTGTGCTTGTTGGCTTGCTATGTTAATCGCTTTATGAAAAGCTTCAACATCTTGAATTACATGATCAGCTGATAAAACTAGTAGTATCGAACCCTCTGAACCTTTTAATGATTGTAGTGCTGCAGCGGCTATTGCAGGAGCGGTATTTCTACCAATAGGTTCTAATAATATGGTTGAATTTTTAATACCAATTTGCTGGCATTGTTCTGCCACTAAAAAACGATGATCTGCATTACAAATAATAATCGGATCTGCAAGATTATCTAAGCCATTAAGACGCAAGATGGTTTCTTGAAGCATGGTGTTATCACCAGCTAAAGGTAAATATTGTTTAGGGTGCTCTTTACGAGATAATGGCCAAAGCCTTGTACCTGAACCACCTGAAAGAATGATTGGGATTATTTTCATAATTTCTTAACTCAACGTTTTAATAATCGACTCAAGACTAGCGTAATCAGGCGAAAGGTTTAATTTTTGTTTGGCTTTTTTGTCACTTGCAATTAAGGTTGACGGATCGCCATCTCTTCTACCTTCTTCCAAAACCTTAAAATCTTTACCAGTGATATCTTTTACTTGTTGAATAACCTCTTTAACGCTAAACCCGTTGCCATTTCCAAGGTTAAATTCTGCACTAGGCGATTCACTTTGATTTAAGTAGTCCAATCCTTTTAAATGTGCATTAGCAAGGTCATTAACATGAATATAATCTCTTACGCAAGTTCCGTCATTTGTATCATAGTCATTGCCAAAAATGCTAACTGATTCCCTCTGCCCATTTGCCGCTTGCATAATAATTGGCAATAAATGCGTCTCCGGATCATGCCTTTCACTAAGCTCGCCATCCGGATCATGGCCTGCAGCATTAAAATATCTAAAAGATACGTACTTTAAATCATGGGCTGATTCAAAATCTTTAAGAATCTCTTCAACCATTAATTTTGACTTGCCATATGGATTAATAGGGTTTTTAGGATGGCTATCATCAATTGGAATATATTCTGGATTACCAAAAATTGCAGCTGAGGAGCTGAATATAAACTTCATACAATCATTATCAATCATCGCCTTAAGCAAGCTAAGCGTGCCGGAGACATTGTTGTTGTAATATTTATAAGGGTCAGTCATTGACTCACCCACCAAAGAGTAGGCGCTAAAATGCATGACTGCGTCTGGCTTGTGTTTTTTGAAAAGTTTATCTAACTTAGCGGTATCAAGAATATCACAAAGTTCAAATTCTCCATATAAAACTGCATCTTGATGACCTGTAGAGAGATTATCAACGGTAATTACATCGTGGCCTGCCTGATGGGCAATTTTGACCATATGGGATCCGATATAACCAGCACCTCCGATAATAAATATTTTCATTCAAATTTTCTCGATAATTCTTTAATCATTTTTATATAGATTTGATAATGGCTACTATCGATAATTAAAGATGCGCAGGTTTAATCTCGCACTTAATTGTCATACATATGAAACACCGATCTTATCCGCTACCACCATTAACTTTTTATCCATGGTTAATAATTGC
>Ga0233442_1001169_pt1 | contig 21068 bp, 20 predicted proteins | sample SI_123_September_3_FD_182789 | JGI IMG/M metagenome (GOLD analysis project Ga0233442, IMG submission 182789) | Seawater microbial communities from Saanich Inlet, British Columbia, Canada - SI_123_September2016_150_MG | ecosystem: Environmental > Aquatic > Marine > Inlet | place: Canada: British... | reverse complement strand
TCTCATTTGTACAGGTAATGGCTCGAGTATTGCGGCGTTATGATGATTTGAGATAATTGATCGATGAATTTTTACTCAAAATCACGCAGGAGTGGACGCTTGGAAAATGAGGTTTCGGATTCAGGAAAAATAAAAGGGGAAGTTCGCTTTCTAAGACACCTATTTATCAGACAGTTCATACCTCTCAAGCTGCCGCCTCATCAGCCTCCGCTCTACAGGCTAACCACTCCATCACTTACCTGTAATATCGCTAATAACAGATAAAACCTTAACAAACTGTTACAAAATCGCTACACTCCCCCTCGCATATAATCCATAAGAAAATCACTTCACTATGTCACTATCCTCTGTGTTCGAGCGGGAAATTCGCCGCTCCCCTCTCTTCTCCTCCATCAACAAGGAGGTTATTAGCGAGATCTTTAGTTCATCTGACCTGATTCGTAAAAATCAGCACGAGACACTGTTTACACAAGGGGAGCATGCCGAGCACTTCTATATCCTGCGCACAGGGTCAGTTCGGCTGTTTCTATTGGCCCCCGACGGGAGCGAGAAGACCATCAATATTTTGCAGCCCGGCAACTCCTTTGCTGAGGCGGTGATGTTTATGGAGAGCCACTCCTATCCGGTAAACTGCCAGTTCTTGGAGGATGGTGAGGTCTTCTCCTTCAACAGCAGAACCTATCTGAATATTTTGAAAACAAACCCAGAGATCTCTCTCTGGATCATGGCCGATTTAAGTCGACAGCTACAGGATCGGGTCTCCGAGATTGGCGACCTCTGCCTCAACAGCGCCACCAGTCGTCTGATCAACTACCTGCTCTCATTTATTCCTGAGAATCAGATGGAGGAGATCGAGTTCCACCTACCGACACAGAAGAGTGTAATCGCCTCCCGCTTGTCGATTCAACGGGAGACCTTCTCCCGTATTCTAGGCAAGCTGAAGAAGAGCAAGATGATTGAGGTGCATGGCAATGATATCCGCATTCTGGACCCACAACAGATGCGGGATGCACTCTACGAGTAAAGTTCCAAACTCAAGCTATTCAACCACCTCTACACGCCCACTCATATCTGGGTGCGGCCCACAGAGATAAGAATAACGCCCTAATTGGGTGAAGGTCTGCTCCCACTGTTCTTGGGGGAACAGGTAACCAGAATCTAGCGACTCATCATCAGAACCATCCCTGTGCAGCTGCACAGAGTGGTACTGCCGACGCTCGCGATTCACCCAACGCACCGTATCCCCTACTCTCACTTGAACCACCTTGGGGTGGTACTGGTATTTATAGATCTCTACCTTTATGGTCTCAGCAGCCAAGTCAGGAACTAACAGAAAGGAGAAGGCGGACAAAAAAAGACCTCTGAGAACAAGTCTGAGAGGTCTAATAAGGAGGTTATTGGTTCTGTTCATCTCACCATTTTACGGCATTGATCTCCGCTTTTGGATTATCCAACCCAATTTTGTAGCCGATCGATACATGGTGATAACGCCCATTGCTGTAATCATCGTGGATCGCAAACCCGAAGTTATAGAGCTGACCCGCTTCGATAGGTAGGTCACCCGTCTCTCCAGAGTTGAGCTTACGTTTCATCACCACGGTCCAGAGCCCATTGGCATACTCTGCAGTGAAGGCGGTATCTGCAATACTCCCCTCCATCATACGATCTTTCAGGATGTGGCCATCTTCGACCGTACCGTCTGCCTTGTAGCGCACCAAGTCCATGAACTTTTGCGCTTCCAGTGCAGCCTGGATCTCGTCATCACCGCGCAGCTTATCCCAGCCACCACGCTTCTTGCCACGACGCCCTTTCACTTCGATCTTGGTACGTGACTCTTTGATGTATTTCACAACATCTTGTCCATCAGGTTGGTGTGGCATACCGTTGGCATCATGGTGACAGGTGCCCCAGCAACCGGCACGATCTGCATACTCCACCTTATCGGTCGCAAACATCATCGCCAGCTTGATGGCATTCTTCTCATCCATACGATCAGCATCGGCAACTGCAGTACCGCCATCACTCCACTGGAAGTTGAGGAAGAGGTTCTCGCCATCATGCGCAGCCTTCACGGTTACTGGAATCGCACCACGCTTACCGGGAATCGGAGTAGGCTCAGCAGCCTTCTCATGTTTGCCATTTACAATTTTGGCTCCCATTTTGTCGGCCTCTTTATCATGGCAGGTGAAACAGCGATCACCACCCTTGACGAAGGGACGTGCACCGCCATGGTCTTTACCATTCAAGATCCACTCCATGGAGGTTTGTCCAGGGTAGAGCAGGGTAATCTTACGCCCTTCAACGGACCCCCAGCGCTCGTCAATACCGCCGCCAGCAGCGGGGGCTGCCCCAGAGGCCGCATCAGCGATCATCTGTGCCGCCATCTCTTTAGCCATGCTGTTTGCCATCATTGCTGCGGACTGTTTAATCTCTGCCTCACGTTCTGCAGCAGCAACCGCCTCTTGCTCTACTCGCTCCTGCGCACGTTGTGCAGCCAACTCTGGTGCAACATCCTTCAGCTCAAACAGTTTTTGATCAGGGTGTGCATGTGTTGCATCAGGGGCCTCTAAGGTCTCTAGCTCCTCATCCGTCAACAGATTACGGATATTATTATGCGCAATACCCTTATGGCAGTCGATACAGGTCTGACCATCACGTAGTGCATTGGCGTGTTGATTCTGCGCACGCGGCTTCTGTGAATCTTTATTCATCGCGGTGAAGTTGTGGCAATTACGGCACTCGCGCGAGTCGGTAGCCTTCATTCCATTCCAGACATTTTTCGCCAATCTCAGGCGGTGGTCTTCAAACTTCTCTGGGGTATCGATGGTACCCAGAATCTTTCCCAACACCTCTCGGCTCGCCTGAATTTTACGCACCACCTTGTGAACCCAAGGATCAGGAACGTGGCAATCGGAACAGGTTGCCCGTACTCCAGAGCGATTGGCGTAGTGAACGGTCTTCTGATACTCCTTATAGACGTTCTCTTCCATCTCATGACAGGAGATACAGAAATTTAAGGAGTTGGTCACCTCCATGGAGGTGTTAAATCCGCCCCAGAAGAGGATACCGATCAGTGCAAATATCAGCCCCCCCCCAAGACTGGTATTAAACATCATACGGCGCGAGAAAAGTACTCCGATTCCACTATCACCTTCTCTCTCTTTTGTGCGTCGTTCAGGGGTTGCCATACGGTTGCTCTCCATTCTATCGGTCGGGGGGTGTTACAACACTGCAATTCAGTACTCAAGATATTTTTACGAAATAGTATCCATGGCGCATTGCCCCAGATCACTGTTTGGGAAAAATATCTCAGATTTCTTTCAGATAAAAAAAATGCTGGCCCCTTTCGAGGCCAGCATCTTCATCAACTACACTTAGGTTACGTGGTTCGTTCTGTTATAAACATTGAACTTACCAGTAGGTGTGGTCAGGCCTTTGATTCGAGTCTTCTCTTTAAGAGTCTTCGCATCATAGACTACGATCTCACCGGTTGGGTTGCTGTTATCCGCACGGTTCCAGACAGAGACCCAAACCTCAGAGCCGTCTTGGTTGAACTCCATATGGAGTGCAGCCTTGCCAGCCTCTTCCGTTACACGGATGGTCTTAACGATCTCACCAGTTGCCTTAGAGATAACCTGTACAGACTGCTGTACCTCTGGCTCTGGGTGCTTAGTCTGGTCAGCCCAAACGTAGTCTGAGGTAGGATGGGTACGGATGAATACGCCAGCGCCGTCTGTCTCGATCTCACGAACGATCTTCCAAGCGTTGTCTTTATGACCCATTGGATCATTACCCCAAACCGTTACCATACCGGTACCCAAATGCGTAGTCGCGCCTACAGGACCATACTTTGGATCCATCCAGTTTGCGCCTGGACCTGGATGTGGTTTCTTACCCGTGGTATCGATCATCGCTTCCAGCTTGGCAGTCTTGGTATCTACAACCACCATCTTGTTAGAGGCGTTTGCAGCAATCTGGAAATAACGACCCGTTGGATCGAAGAAACCATCATGCAGGTACTTCGCAGTATCCATCTTCACGATATTGAGGTTATCGATATCGGTGTAGTCCACCTGCCACATCTGACCCAGCTCCTTGGCAGATACCAGGAATGCAGACTCATTTGGCGTAGTGTAGATTGCCGCTACACGAGACTCGTTAACGTACTCACCATCAACATTTACACCACGAGTAGAGACCACTTTCAGTGGCTCCATGGTAACTGCGTCAGCAATTACGAAGTGAGGTGGCCAGTAACCACCACCGATGACGTATTTACCATCACCAGATACGGCAACGTCACGTGCGTCATAAGCGATCTGAGTCTCAGCAACCAGCATTTTGTCTGGAGTCTGGAACAGGTCGATCTTCATCATCTTACCGTCACGACCGATGCTGTACCAGAAACGTCCCGCTTCAACACCACCGACTGGATGCTCTTTCGCATGATGCTCTGTTGCTTTAATTACGTGTACCGCATAACCACTATCCAAGTGAGCAACAATTTCGTGCTTGTCACCATCGATAATCGCTACCTTACCCGCATCACGCTCGATTACTACGAAGAAGTTCTTCCAGTTACGACCATGCATAGGCTTGCTTGGGTAGTCAGCTGGTTTGACGTAGGTCTTGGTACGATCCTTCATCATCTGCAGTGACATCTCAGGTGGAATAGGTGGCTCCATCTGGATATAGGTTGAAACCATAGCGATCTCTTCTTTAGAGAAGATATCATCAAAGTTATTCATACCACCTTCTGTTCCGTAGGTGATGATCTTCTCAAGACGCTCTTGACCCAGTTCTAGCGTAGCTTTTGGCTCGAGGTTCTTACCTGTTGCGCCTTTACGCAGCACACCGTGACAACCGGCACAACGCTGGAAGTAGAGTGTTTTTGCTTTTTCAAAGTCTGCGTCGGACAGGGACGGTGCTGCTGCATTGGTTACAGAGCTCATACCACCCATGGCGACACCTACAGCAATGCTGAGTGCGGTTAATGACAGTTTCTTCATCTTCATACTTCTCCTTGGAATATTGAGAGTTCAGTTTTCAGTTGTGCTAGACGCTTTATGTTAAGAGGTCGTCTCGGAATCGTAAAATTCTAAAGTACGATTCTGCAGTACCATTCTGCAGTACCGTTACTTGGTGCCTCCTTTTCGTCGCGGTGAAGAATCATCCAAGTACGGCATCAGGTTCATTGATCTAGATCAAAACCCGACTTTAAACGGGGTTAATAGCGTTTTTTTTACACAACAGGAGCCCACTTCTTGATATGCATCAATTACTCGACCTAGTGAAGAACCTATCATCTCTTCCATGCAATACCGAAGCGTCCAGCGAATGAGCCGAACCGTTTTCAGATCGACACTCACCACACTACTACTCCTCCCTCTATACGCTCTGGCAACAGGGCCGCTTTCTGAGCAGAGACTTTCTGAACAGAGAAAGGGGGAGATCGGGCAGATTGTGCAACAGGATTGCGGCTCCTGTCATGGGCTCACCCTGAAGGGGGGGCTCGGCCCCAACCTTGATCCCGCACGCCTTGCACAGTATCCCAATGGCTTTTTAAAGGCCACTATCCTGCATGGTCGTCCCGGCACCCCGATGCCTCCATGGGGACCGCTACTCAGCGCTGATGAGATTCACTATATTGCCACCCAACTACGCTCTGGAGTCTGGTATGTCCCGTAAATTTTCGCTATTAACCCTCTTCATCACTCTTGTACTACCTCTAAGTAGCCCACTCTCTGCCTGCGAACTACGTGGCACCGGCGATCTGGGGATTGTGATTGAACGGGCCAGCGGCTCTGTTCAGGTCATCAACACTACACAGCGAGAGAGCTTGGGGCGCATTGAGGGGTTGGGAGACCTCTCTCACGCCTCTGCAGTCTATTCACGTGATGCGCGCTACGCCTTTATCTTTGGGCGAGATGGCGGCTTAACCAAGATTGACCTACTCTGCAGAAAGATCATCAAGCGTGTCATTCAGGGCGGCAACAGCATTGGCGGTGCCATCTCACAGAATGGGAAGTGGGTTGCGGTCTCTAACTACGAGCCCGGTGGTGTACGCATCTTCAGTAGCGACACACTCGAACTGGTTGCCGATATCCCCGCCACCGCCATCTCAGAGAAGAAGCACTCCCGCACCGTAGGTCTGGTGGATGCTCCCGGAAACCGTTTTGTCTATAGTCTGTTCGATACCGGAGAGACTTGGGTCGTCGAGATGGATGAAAAGAAGCCACCAACCATCCAGAAATTTACCGGAGTTGGCATTCAGCCCTATGATGGACTGATCACCCCAGATGGCCGTACCTATATCACTGGGCTATTTGGTGAGGATGGGCTCACCCTTTTTGATCTCTGGAACCTCGATAAAGGGGCCACTCGCATCCTCGATCACTATGGTCGTGGGGAGCAGAAGCTCCCCGTCTATAAAATGCCTCACCTAGAGGGGTGGGCGCAAGCCGGAGAACGTATGTTCCTGCCCGCGGTAGGACGACATGAGCTGCTGGTAATCAACAGCGGCGAGTGGAGTGAGATCGGTCGCATCCCAGTCCACAGCCAACCGGTGTTTGCGATAAGCCGTCCCGATGGTCGTCAGATTTGGGTCAACTTTGCCTTCCCTCACAACGATACCCTGCAGGTCATTGATACTCAAACACTGGAGATTATTCATCAGATACAGCCGGGGAAAGGAATTCTACATATGGAGTTCACCCCTCGGGGCGAAGAGGTTTGGGTCTCGATACGCGACAAAAACCGCATCGATATCTACAACACGGAGACCTTTGAGCTAATCAAAAGCCTACCTGCTGAGACCCCCAGTGGAATCTTCTTTAGCCATCGCGCTGGACAGATTGGGCTGTAATTGATACAGAGAGCTCACTACCCAGTGGAGTCTCAAGCAGTAGATATTTAAACCATTCAGTATAGGCCTGCGGGTTCTGAGTCAGCTCATCCAATATCTCTGAAAAACTGACCCACTTATAATCACACGCCTCTTCTGGGTTAATCACGACCTCGCCATCATAAACACCTTGATAGATGTCATTGGATTCATGCTCAATCATCCCGCATTGTAGGTGAAGGTTATATTTTATACGGGTTACTTTTTTCAGTACACAACTGAAGCCCATCTCATCCCGCAGTCTGCTTTCTGCCTCTTCACTCCCCTCTTCACTGAGCAGCGGATGGCTACAGCAGCTATTGGTCCACAACCCAGCGGAGTGGTATTTTTCAAGACTTCTCTGTTGCAGCAGTAGTTCACCCCTCTTATTAAATATAAAGATAGAGAAGGCTCTATGCAGGTCACCATCGATATGCACTGCGTTCTTCTCTTTCAGGCATACTTTTTTATTGTTCTCATCAACAACGATCACTTTCTGGACCATAAAAATCAATCCCTTTAAAATAGAAGATTTCTGAAAACCCCCTCCACTACCGATGCCATTTCAGGCCCAACCAGGAGATCAGCAAGGTATCGACAAGAGGGTAAAATATCAGCATCTTATCAGACAGTAAAATCAAAATATGCCTTAAGAAAATATCAACGTTGAATTGCCTTGAGTCAATTTCAGCACTCTCAGAAACTGGGATAATCCGCCGCCATACTCAACGGGATGAGAACCACCTCTAAGTACATGGAAACGACCGAGCTATCACTACAAGATCGAAGGGTGTTGAATGAGTTTCAGCACCACTTCCCACTCTCCTCTGCTCCTTATGCCGAACTGGCAGAGCGTTTAGGTAGTAGCGAAGAGGAGGTGATCGGTCAGATCAAACGTATCAAGAAGGCTGGGCTAATCAGCCGGGTGGGCGCTGTGATTCAGCCCCACACGATCGGTTATAGCACGCTGGCTGCGATGGCTGTTCCTACTGAAGAAATAGAGGCCGCCGTAAAGGTTATCAACCGACTGCCTCAGGTCAACCACAACTATGAACGTGAAGATGAGATGAATCTCTGGTTTGTGGTCACGGCAGAGGATGAGGCTGACCTTGGGCAGATTCTTGCACAACTAGAAGATGACAGCGGTTACCCCGTCCACTCCTTCCCGATGGTGCGTGATTTCCATATCGATCTCGGCTTTTCACTGGATTGGAAACACCCTTACAACTCCTCCTCTAACCAAGTTCACCCGGCAGCTTTTTCATGAATTCACAAATCGATCTTGATGCAATCACCGATGCTGACCGCAGGGTGTTAGAGGCTATTCAAGGCGGGTTACCTCTGGTACCCCACCCCTACGCTGAGATTGGTCTCTCTATTCAGATGGATGAGGAGGAGGTGATCGAGCGTATTCGTATCCTGCAGCAGAGCGGGGTTATCCGTCGCATGGGGATCATTGTTCACCACCGCCCACTCGGCTATCAAGCCAATGCGATGGTGGTGTGGAACCTGCCTGAAGAGCAGATTGAGGCATTTGGCAACGCGGTCTCACCACTCGATTTTGTCACCCTCTGTTACCAACGCAGAGCAGATCTGCCACGCTGGCCTTACACCCTATACACCATGATCCACGGTAAAGATCGAGAGAGCGTACTACAGCGTGTAGAGACTCTGGTTGAGCTCTCCCCACTGAAACAGCAGACCGATTACAAGGTACTGTTCAGCAGTCGCCGTTTCAAACAGCAAGGGGCGCGTTACTTTAATCAACAACGCACCACTACTACTCAAAATGATGGTGCAACCCAGCACCATCCAGCCCCTTAAACCGATCTACCCTTATGAGAAACGCCTCTCCTGTTCCTGTACTGGACTCTATCAACCATAACCTGATCAATATGCTGCAGGGCGGCTTTCCCATTTCAGAAAACCCTTATCAGGAGATTGCCAATAAGGTGGGGATCTCTGAGGACGAGCTGCTGTGGCGGTTGGAGGTGATGAAGACCGATGGCATCTACTCCCGTTTTGGGCCACTCTATAACGCGGTAGCACTCGGTGGAGCAGTCACCTTGGCTGCCCTTGCGGTACCTGAGAAGGAGTTTGAGCGTATCACTGAACTGGTCAACGCCCATGAAGAGGTGGCACACAACTATCAACGTGCACACCACCGCTCCCCCACCCAATTCAACATGTGGTTTGTGATCTCAACAGAGACCGCCGATGAGATTGGCCAAGTGATTGAGCAGATCGAGGCAGAGACCGAACTTACGGTCTACAATATGCCAAAATTGAAAGAGTACTTTTTAGAACTGAAGTTTGTACTCTAAGAGACCACAGAACAACTCAACACAACACAATCAGTGAGAAAAAACTGTTATGGATGAGATTGACCGCAAAATCATTGCCGCTACCCAAAACGGGCTGCCGCTCACCCCACACCCCTACGCAGAGGTTGGCAAAGAGGTTGGCCTGCCTAGCGAAGAGGTGATGAGCCGCATGCAGGCAATGCTGGATAACGGCATCATCCGCCGTATCGGCATCATCCCCAACCACTATAAACTCGGCTTTAAATCCAACGGTATGACCGTATGGGATATACCCGATGATCAGATTGATCAACTGGGAGAGGCGGTAGGCCAGCTTGACTTTGTCAGCCACTGCTACCAGCGCCCCCGCCACCTGCCTGACTGGAGCTATAACCTGTTTGCTATGGTTCATGGAAAAACACGTAATGAGGTACTGACTAAAACCGAAGAGATCAGCGCGCTCTTGGGGGATGCAGTACAGGGGCATGAGATTCTCTTCAGTAAACAGATCCTGAAGAAGACCGGTTTCCGGCTGCAGCAGCCGCCTCACACACCCAAAGAGGGCGAGTAACCCTATGTTTCGCATCAGCCAATATATGCGAGCCATTCGCAACCCTGCCCCCATCCGGCCTGCTCGCTCACCATCCGGTCCGGTGGTGATCTGGAACCTGATTCGGCGCTGCAATCTCACCTGTAAGCACTGCTACTCGATCTCAGCAGACACTCACTTTAAAGGGGAGCTCTCTACCGAAGAGGCTTACACTGTACTGGATGACCTGAAACAGTATGGCGTTCCCGTTCTGATTCTCTCCGGTGGTGAACCACTGTTGCGCCCCGATATTTTTGAGATCTCTCACCGCGCCAAGGCGATGGGGTTCTATGTGGGACTGTCGACCAACGGCACCCTGATCACTGAAGAGAATATCCAACAGATTGCAGATGTCGGTTACGACTATGTAGGCATCAGTATCGATGGATTGGAACAGACACACGATGAGTTTCGCCGCCTAGAGGGGGCTTTTCAACAGTCGATGCAGGGCATCGATCTGTGCCAGCAACACGGTATTAAGGTTGGACTACGCTTCACCCTAACGCAAGAGAATGCCAAGGATCTAGAGCCTCTGCTGGAGTTGACTGAAGCCCGTGGCATCGATAAGTTTTATCTCTCCCACCTCAACTATGCCGGACGTGGCAACAAGAACCGTGAGGGAGATGCTCACCACCAGACCACCCGCAAAGCGATGGATCTGCTATTCAAGCGGGCATGGGAGCAGTCTGAACAGCAGGGTGGTATTGAGTTCGTCACTGGCAACAATGATGCAGATGGGCTCTATCTACTACACTGGGTGGAGCAACAGTTCCCAGATCGCGCCGATGAGATTCGTCAGCGACTGGAGCAGTGGGGCGGCAACCAGACCGGCATCCACATCTCCAATATCGACAACCTCGGCAAGGTACACCCCGATACCATGTGGTGGGATACCACACTGGGGAGTGTGCGAGAGCGCCCCTTCTCCGAAATTTGGGAAGATATCTCCAATCCACTGATGGCTGGACTGAAGCAGAAGCCACGCCCTGTAACAGGACGCTGCGGAGAGTGCAGCGGCTTCAATATTTGTGGCGGTAATACCCGTGTGCGCGCACTGCAGCTCTATGATGACTTGTGGGCCGAAGACCCCGGCTGTTACCTTACCAACAAAGAGATTGGGCTATGAAATTACCACTTCGCTTTCTAACACTGCTACTACTCCCCTTCTCCACACTGGCTATCACCGACCAAACCACAGAAGACCTTTACCAACAGAACTGCGCAGCCTGCCACGGTGCAGACCGCCTCGGCCTGATCGGCCCCGCACTACTGCCTGAAAACCTAAAACGGTTGCGCAAGAAGGCCGCCATCAGCACCATCACCAGCGGTCGTCCGGCAACCCAGATGCCCCCTTTTGGAGAGAAACTATCTAGCGAGCAGATCAGCGCACTGGTTGACCATATCTATCAACCACTACCCGAAGTTCCAGTCTGGATGGAGGCTGAGATCAGCGCCAGCCACAAGCTGTTCACCCCACTGGATCAGCTCCCTGCTAAACCACAGCATGGTGCAGACCCACTCAATCTATTCTTTGTGGTCGAGGCTGGGGATCACCACGCCACCATTCTTGATGGCGATAAGCTAGAACCAATCACCCGCTTTAAAACCCGCTTTGCACTCCACGGTGGCGCCAAGTACTCTCCCGATGGTCGTTTCGTCTACTATGCAACCCGTGATGGTTGGGTCACCCTGTTTGACCTCCACAGCATGCAGATGGTGGCCGAAATACGTGCTGGTATTAACACCCGCAACATCGCCATCTCCAGCGATGGCAAGCTGGTGGCGGTGGGTAACTACCTGCCTCATAATCTGGTGCTGCTTAATGCCAATGACCTCTCGCTCAACAGCATTATTCCGGTACAGAGTCTGGGGGAGAGCTCTCGGGTCAGTGCGGTCTATGATGCCGCTCCACGCAAAAGCTTTATCCTCGCCCTCAAGGATCTGCCTGAGATTTGGGAGATCCCATATGAGCTGGGCAAGAGTGGCGGCTGGCAGCATGACTACCGTGCCGATGCCGCAGAGGGGAGCCCCCGCTTCACTCCCCGTAAGATCAAGCTAAAAACCCCACTGGATGACTTTTTCTTTGATCAAGACTACATCTTTATCATGGGGGCCTCACGCAGTGGTGGAGGCGCGGTTATTGATCTTGACCTAGGACGCAAAGTGGCTGATCTCGCGCTCGATGGGATGCCACATCTTGGCTCCGGCATCACTTGGAGACGTGGCGAACAGACCATCATGGCCACTCCAAACCTGCGTAAAGGGGCACTCACCATTATCGATATGAAGAGCTGGCAACCCATTGATGAGATCAAAACTAAAGGTCCGGGCTTCTTTATGCGCAGCCATGAAAAGAGTCGCTACGCTTGGTCTGATGTCTTCTTTGGTCCCAATCGTGATTTGGTACACATCATCGATAAACAGACGCTGAAGATCGTAAAAACCGTACGCCCTGCCCCCGGCAAGACTGCAGCCCATGTCGAATTCACCCGAGATGGCCGCTATGCTCTGCTCAGCATCTGGGAGGAGGATGGGGCACTGGTGGTCTACGATGGGGATACGCTGGAAGAGGTGAAACGCATTCCAATGAAGAAGCCCGTCGGCAAGTACAACGTCTACAACAAAATCACCCGCTCCGAGGGGACCAGCCACTGATCTAGGGGAGGCTGGCAGCAGATCCAAGCACAGCACACTAGATCATGCATTAATATTACTTAATTGTAATATATTGACCCAAATCAAACCATACACCCTTTGGTTCAGGTATTTTATGCATCCACTCCCCCCAAAAATAAAAGACTGATCTAACACTGTATATCAGCGCCCCATAAAGGACCAAGCAGATGCTGAACGACCTCTCTATTCGCAACAAAATCATCCTCCTGCTCCTGTTTCCGATTTTGGGGCTAATTCTGCTCTCCACACTCAATATCGCTGATAAGTGGTCAAAGCAGCAGATGATCGAACAGACCCAAGAGCTGGTCAATCTGAGTCAATCACTCGACCATCTGGCCCACAACATGGCTGTTGAACGCGGGCTCAGTGCCGGCTTTCTTGGCAGCAAAGGGACTGAACTGGGCGAAGAGGTAAAACAGCAGCGAGCAGTCGTCGATCAAGCGGTCAGCCAACTGCAGCAGTTCCTCTCCAAGTATGAGTCACCGGACTCTGCAATTGATAACAGCATTCAAGCACTGTTGCAGCACGTAGAGCAACGTAACACCATCCGTAGTGCGATTGATGCACTGGCTCCCGATAACGGTGGCTTTGCCTACTACTCTACCAGCAACAGCCAGACACTGGAGTTGATTGATCGCATCAGTGGGATGGTGACAGAGGGGAGTCTGGCGCGCCAACTGCGTGCCCTCTCCTCCTCTCTCTGGATCAAGGAGCGTATCGGTCAAGAGCGCGGGATGATGAACGGGATCTTTGCCAGCGGCCTCTATAGCAACGAGAAGATGCTAACCGTCCGGGGCTTTATTGCCGATCAATCCATCTACCTGAAGACCCTTGAGAGCAACATCAACCCCAGTCAGCGTACACTCTGGGAAGAGAAGCAGGGGGAGTTTGACCAAGCGGCCTACCAAGAGATGCGTGAGACCGTATTCTCCAAAGGCAAGAAGGTCTCTCTGATCACTCAACTACAGTCGGTTATCGGCTATGGCGGCATGATCCATAACTTCAAGAACTATGTCTTGAAGAAACAGCCCCGTTTCCGCCGTAAGGTACTCCAGCAGCATAAGCAGGCCACCGCTATCCTGCAAACCATTACTGAGCTACCGGGTACAACGACAGAGGAGAAGAGCCGTATCAGCGACCTGCTCTACGTACTGGACAAGTACAAAGAGACCATCGAACTAGCCAAGAAGCAGAAGGTCAAAGGGGAGGAGCTGGAGCGCCTGATCGATATTGTAGACCGCCCTGCCCTACTCGCCATTAAAGCACTTGCCACACAAATGGAGGGAGTCAGTGCCAACGACTGGTTTGCACTGGCAACTCAGCGTATCGGCATTTTCAAGGCGGTTGCCAACCAAATATCAGAGGATACCAGCCAACAGACCCAGTCCCTGGTCGACTCGACACGACGCTCTCTGCTAATGAATATCATCTTCAGCACACTGGTACTGATTGTTGTCGCTTGGTTAGGACTGATGATCAGCCGTCGACTGATCTGCGGTATTCGCTCAGTGGGCAGTGCAATGACCCATATTGCAACCAATGGACACTTTGACCATCAAGTCGATGTGACAGGAGAAGATGAGCTGGGGCTGATGGCCAGCTCCATCAACAACCATCTGCTCACTTTGAAAAATGCGATCGGTGAAGTTGGTGAGGTGATGGAGACCGCTTCACAAGGCGACTACAGTGCCCGTATTGATAGCAATCTACCGGGGGACCTCGGCACTCTGAAACAAAATGTAAATAGCAGTATGGATGCCACACAGAGCGCACTCACTTCCGTAAATGAGGTGATGGGCGGTGTTGCCCGTGGTGAGTTCCACCACCGCGTGGATAACGCTGACCTACAGGGTGAACTGAAGCTCTTTGGAGACAGTGTCAATGGTGCTGTCGAGAGCCTACAACGTACCAGTGATGGACTCAGCAGTGTCATGCAGGCGATTATCAATGGCGACTTTACCTACCGCATGGACCCACGGGTTGAGGGGGATATCCGCGATAATGTGGATAAAGCGATGCAGGCTATGGAGACCGCTGTTGGTGAGATTACTCAAGTCATGGGCAGTGTCTCTGATGGCAATCTCAGCTCCACGGTTGAAGGGAGTTATCCAGGACAGCTTGCTACACTTAGCCAAGCAATCAACAGCACCTTGAAAAACCTACAGCGGATCGTCAATGATGTACGTCATGTAGTGATCGGTCTCAATCAAGGTATTGAGGAGATCAGTACCGGTAATGAGGAGCTCTCCAACCGTACCGCTTCACAGGCCGCCTCTCTAGAGGAGACCGCTGCCAGCATGGATGAGATGTCATCAACGGTCCGTCACAACGCAGACAATGCCCGTCAAGCAAATAGCCTCTCCACCAAAGCCAACACACAAGCCGCAGAGGGGGTAGAGGTACTCGAAAAGAGCATCAAGGCGATGGAGGAGATCTCCTCTTCCAGCCAGAAAATGACCGATATCATCAACTTGATCGATAGTATCGCCTTCCAGACCAATCTGCTGGCACTCAATGCAGCGGTAGAGTCAGCCCGCGCAGGCGAACATGGACGTGGCTTTGCTGTGGTTGCCAACGAGGTACGCACCTTGGCCCAACGTGCAGCCGACTCCACCCGTGAGATCTCAGTACTGATTGAAGAGAGTAACCAACACGTCAAAGAGGGAAGCAAACAAGTGAACGATAGCGGGACATCACTCGACTCTATTCGTCAATCTGTAGCCCACGTTAATGACATCATGAGCGAGATCGCCAGCGCCAGTAGCCAGCAATCCACGGGGATTGATCAGGTCAATACTGCAATTACCCAACTGGACTCGGTTAATCAGCGCAACTCGGCTCTGGTTGAGGAGACCGCTGCCGCCAGTCGTAACCTGCTAGAGCAGTCAGAGAATCTGGAGCGGCTGATCTCGTTCTTCAAGACATAACCCCTCACCATAGAAGCTCCCCCCCAGAAACAGGCCCAATAAAGATTTTACAATGAAAACATTAAGAGCGATTTTAGGAAGCTTACTGATACTATCCACCCTACTGTTGCTCGAAGGGTGTAGTGACTCTGCAGCCCCTCCTAGTACAGAGGGAGCCACTGTACTGCGCCCCGCTAAACCCATCCCCCCCTTTGAGTTAACCCATCACAGTTTAGGGGCAATGAATCTAGAGAGTTTCAAGGGGAAGTGGTCACTGTTCTTTTTTGGCTACACCCGTTGTCCTGATGTCTGCCCCACAGAGCTCTTTACCTTGGCAGAGATGATGCGCAAGATTGAGGAGAATCCAGCTGCGATTAAAGAGGCTCCTCAGGTAGTCTTTGTCTCTGTTGATCCGCAACAAGATATCCCTGAGGCACTGCAAAAATATGCGGGCTATTACCACCCCTCCTTCCTTGGTATTACCGGAGAGCAGAAGGCAGTGGACCAGCTTGCCCGCTCTATGGGCGCTCGCTACGAGCGAGTCTATCATGTCGATGGTAAAGAGCTTGCGGTTGAGCCTGGAGCGCCGGTCCCTGAGGGGCTGGGTAACGCTTATTTAATCAACCACTCTGCCACCATTGTATTACTGGACCCCAATGCAGAGATCAGCGCACTGCTCCCTTCACCACATCAGCCAGAGGTGATGATTCGGGATATCGCTGCTATTCAGAACAGTTGGTAGACTCAACCCCCCTGCTTGGGGTAGGGGGCTAAAAGCATGAAACTACTTATAACAGGAGGGATGGTTATGTCGGTTTGTTGCTATTGCGAATCGATTTCCAACAGACCCACAGAAAGAGCATCCCCCCCACGACCGCCAGCAGCCCGCCAATGCGGGTGAAGCTGGTGCTTAACATGCCATAGAAGTCTTCGGCTCCCACAGAGCCACCCACGGTTTTTCTGAATGCGCCGTGGTTCCCAGAGATAACCAACCCTGCCACATGCATCAATTGGCCAACAGCATAGATATACGGCTGTAGGTTGGCGACCCGCCCCACAGGGGCAGCAAAACCCAAGCGTGGCAACAGCAGGTAAACCAGCCCCATAAACGCCAATGTCACCCCAACAATAGAGCCATGATAGTGGGCAGGAATAATGGTATTCACCCCGGATATCATGAACCCGATGGTGCCGCCCGCAGCAAACAGGAGAAAAGAGGCGATCAATGAGCCACGCAGTGGGCCTTGTTCATCACTGGATTGCTCTCCGGCACGAAACAGCCCCATCAGTAGGAAAAGGGCGACAAGCACGGGAGCCAAGCTATTTCCATAGCGCATCAACCAGGTAAACCAACCTCGGTACTCTACTGAAAGTACGTCATAGGATGAGAGAATCCAAGGCACCAGAATAAGGGGAGCAAACCCCACAATGAGCATGATTGCGGTTATTTTTGGATTGGGTAACGGGTTCATCTTCAGCGCGCTACCCAGTGCCAACCAGGCAATTACCAGCAGAGTGGTATAGGTGAACTGCAGAATATGCCCATCTGACCAGAATAGAACCTCATAGTAGGTGACAGCCGCCCTCTCTGGGTCTACTGGGATGGAGAGATAGGTGTGGATAAAGGCAATAGCCGCCAACACCGTGGCCGCCATTGCGAGCCACCCACCCAGCTGCAGCAGATCACCCGCAGAGTCAGATAACCATCGGGGGCGCTGCCTGAGCGTAGCAGGAGCAAGCAGCAGTATGCCAATCGCGAAGAGCCCAAGACCAAAATGGAAAATCGGGTGATCCAGTACCGGAATATAGTTATTCATTACCGGGGTGGTAGCCCCCAGTAGTGGGGCAATCGAGATGATCACCGTTCCAGTGACCGCAAGGCGCAGAGACCAGATCGAGGCCAAGGTGGGTTGGCGCGACTGAGCCGTCCAGATCGCCCCTCCAACCGCAAGAAACCAGACAAATACCGAGAGGTCCACATGGACTACCAGCGCGGTTCGGAACAGATCGGTCCATGAGGCCGTATCCACCACCAGAGTACGCAGTAACACCAGTAGAATTGCGGTCAGCCCCGGCACAATTAATGATGCCATTGCCAGATAAACCCAGCCACGCACTAAGGGCTGGACTGCTTCTGGAACGGTAATTTGGTAATCTGGTTCTCTACTCATCAATCTAATCATCCATTATTCTGTAAGGTCCCTTGTAGCAATCACTCAACAACTCAAAAGCTCCTCAAAGGAAAAATTAACGCTCTTTTTTATCCTCTGATTTATCCTCAGGATCCTGCATCATTTTATAGACCCAGATTAACCCCAATGTAGTAAGTCCAACATTGAGAATGATACCAATTATCCAAAAAGTGCCTAACTCTTTCATCTATCTCTCCTCTCTAATACTGAGAATCGTTGACTTAAATTCAGTAGAGTCTAATTCTAACACTGTATGTTTCCATTACCGAAAAAACCATAATCAAATCACTAGGAAATTGATGAATATCCATTAATAGCGGCGCAACTCACAAAAACAGCGCATACTTTTTCTTACTGTTAAGCGACTGCAGCAGTTCCGATCAGATGGAAAAAATAGTATACTTGTGGTTCTACTGAAACAAATCCCAACAACACGTTCTTACTTCAACTTGCTCCTTAACATAGCCAAGTTTGGATAGGTCTTAACTATGATAAAAAAATTAGCTGTAACTCTTATCCTACCCCTCCTGTTAACAGGCTGTGACCAGTTAAGCGAAAAGGATCGTGTTCTGCGTGAACAGAACTTTGTTCGAGTTACCGCTGATGGCTCAATCTACACCGGCAGTGGAAACTTCGCTGAGGACCCATGGGCGTGTGTCTACGATAAATCAACCGGTCTTCACTGGGAGGTAAAAAATGCCCAGCCCGGACTTCGAGCGGCTAAGAATACCTACACTTGGCATGACCCTGACATGCGAAAGGCCTATATTGGTGTCCCCAACGGTGGTAGCTGTACCGGCAGTGACTGTGATGCAATCTCCTTCCTGAAAGAGGTGAATAAGGAGGGCATTTGCGGTCTATCAGAGTGGCACCTTCCTGAAAACATTGAGATGGGATCGATTGCCTTTATTAGTAAGAACAAAGAGATTGATCCGATCTTTCGTAATTTCTTCCCGAACACCCAGTCAGCAGACTACTGGACCTCATCAACCTACGCCTTCCAGGGGGGTAGCGCATGGGCTTGGGATTTCAAGCTGGGCTTTGACCATGTGGATTGGCAGAAGAACCCAAAACACATCCGCCTTGTCCATGGCAAGGTTGGGGATGATTACATCAAGAAAAATAAAAATGGGCTTTTTGGCGAAAAACCTGAAAGAAGAGAGTAGTCCCTTTCAACCAACCATAACATGGCGATCATAAGATGGTGACATTACGCTCTTTAGTTGTATTCATTCTAGTACTGGTAATCACACTCAACTTTACCAGTGCCTTTTTAAGGCACGCAAAGTCTGGGTTGATGTGTCCTGACCGTGCGGTCTGCTATGAGCAGGTTGCCCTAAGCGGAGAGGGTATGGCTCCAACAGGGGAAGGGAGTGAGTCTTTCTCCATCGCCACAATGGCCCATCGACTGATTGCATCCACCATTGCGATTCTGGTACTGGCTCTCAATATCATGCTTTTTCGCTCTGCCCCGCTCGCCCCCTCATCCAGACGGCTCGCACTTATTATGGGAGGCGCTGTTTTATGGCTCTCTGCTCTGGGGATGTCCGCCGGAGGCTCGCTTGCGCCGGGGGTAACACTGGGTAACTTAGCGGGAGGGCTGCTACTGCTGGTCTCTTCTGCGATACTGGCACTGAAACTTAATGGTGCCTCTCCCCCAACTGCTCCAGCATGGGGTATACGCAATATTGCAGGAGTGGCCCTGTTACTGATGCTTTTCCTTCAAGGCGGCTTTATCTCGACAGCCTTTTCTGGAATGTCATGCCCAACCGTTCCCAGTTGTGGCGGGAGCTGGTGGAGCAATATCCCCCTACTCCAGATGCAGCTCTTTCACCGTCTCTCGGTGGTTATTGTTTTGGTCTACTTTGCACAACTGCTGTACCGTTCGTACCAACAAGGGACCCCACTCCAGCAACGCTTCCTGCTGGGGGTTCTATTATTGATGCTGTTGCAGGGACTATTGGGGAGTGCAATTACCGTTTTGAACCTGCCACTGCTCTCTACAACCATGCATACCCTGCTTTCTCAACTACTGATCACCCTGTTTGTAGCCTCACTCTTCATCACCAGTGACAAACCCTTGACTACGATAGAGAGCAAGCCAAATGGATAACAGCGCCTCACACAATCGTCAAATTGGCATCTGGCTACTTGCCGTCTGCCTTCTGGTTTATGCAATGGTGATACTGGGTGGCATCACCCGCCTGACGGGTTCTGGGCTCTCCATGGTCGACTGGGACCCTCTAATGGGATGGATACCACCCCTGACTCAGATGCAGTGGGAACGGGTCTTTGAGATGTACCAGCACTCTCCTGAGTACCAGAAGATCAACATCGGTATGGATCTGGCCGGCTTTCAGTCCATCTTTCTACTGGAGTATCTGCATCGGGTACTGGGACGGCTGATCGGCCTCTCTTTTCTCCTCCCTTTTCTCTATTTTTACTTTAGCGGCAAGATTCAACGCCAAGCGGCCCCCCGTTTTCTGTTGATGTTTCTGCTAGGTGGACTACAGGGGGTTCTGGGCTGGTATATGGTAAAAAGTGGTCTGGTAGATAATCCACATGTTAGCCAGTATCGCCTCACCGCCCACCTTGCCGCCGCCTTCCTAATCTATGCCTATATGTTTTGGGTCGCTCTGCAGCACCTGCTTCCAAAGGCTGAACTACAACAGGGGCGCTCCCTCTCCATCAGCCACAACAGACACTCACGTTGGTTGACGACACTTATCACCATCACCATCCTCTCTGGTGGATTTGTAGCCGGTCTGAAGGCTGGATATGGGTACAACACCTTTCCTGACATGGCTGGACAGTACATTCCAGACGGTCTATTTAGAGAGAACCCACTCTGGATCAACCTATTTGAAAACCGAACCACCGTACAGTTTGACCACCGTATACTTGCAATTACGGTGCTGTTTGCAACCCTTGCATTCTGGTTTCGCTACAGAGTAGAGCCGCTCAGCCGATATGCCCGCATGGGGATGAACGCTCTGTTCATCATGTCCTTGATTCAGGTTGCACTGGGTATTAGCACACTGCTACTGGTGGTTCCAACGGCCCTCGCCTCAACCCATCAGGCCGGTGCTGTTGCGCTATTTACCATTGCTCTGTTTGTCACTTTTGTAAGCCGTCAGGCGACCGGTGAGGAGCACGAGGAAACCATTAATTAATCGATAGCACTAACACTGCTAAAATTATATTTTTATCACTTTCCCCTGTTGAATGGGGAGATATCAAATAATCAGGAGAAAATATCATGGAGATGATCCTCTATACCGTAGTTGCCGTTGCTCTCTATCTGGCTGCGGACCACATTCTTAACTATATAGAGCGCATGTATGGAGGCATACTCCCATACCGAAGCGTAATATTTTTTGCGATTATTATGGTGCTTGCGACCGTTGTTTTCGACTTCATTAAGTCATCTATGAAGGAGGAGCCTATTGAGCACCCTTACAGCAACGCACTCTCTGCTCCACCTTCCTCCGCTCCATCTTCTCAAGGCGCTGGATCAGC
>Ga0233442_1001167_pt1 | contig 21102 bp, 23 predicted proteins | sample SI_123_September_3_FD_182789 | JGI IMG/M metagenome (GOLD analysis project Ga0233442, IMG submission 182789) | Seawater microbial communities from Saanich Inlet, British Columbia, Canada - SI_123_September2016_150_MG | ecosystem: Environmental > Aquatic > Marine > Inlet | place: Canada: British... | reverse complement strand
TAGAATAATCTGTACAGGCATAATTAACAGATAATCTTTAAGTGGTGACACAAGAACAATAACTACTATTACCATTCCGTAGCGTTCATATTTGTAAAAAAATTGAGCGACTTGGTTAATTTTATATTTTAGACTTAGGTAACTTAAAAAATGCGCCCCATCAAATTGTGGAATAGGAATAAGATTAAAAACGCCTAGCACAACATTAATAATAAGTAATTTCATCATAAAAATATAGAAAAATAGATAATAAAAGCTATCACTAGTAAGGGGTTGCGAAATATTATGTAAAACAACAGCCGCTAAAATAGCTAATGAAAAGTTATAAGCAATTCCGGCTAAACTAACTTGCATGGCTGCATTATATCCACCATTTGAAATGACGGTATTAGTATTAATTGGAACAGGTTTCGCCCAACCAAATAAAAATCCACTGCCCATACCAAGTAGTACCGGTACAAAGTACATCATCGCAGGAACCGCAATAGAACCAATAGGATCAATATGAACTAAAGGATTTATACTAAGTCGTCCACGACTTTTTGCGGTTAAGTCTCCATACTTATAGGCAACCGCACCATGCATAATTTCATGACCAATAATGGCAACTAGAAGTGCAAGTACAGAGGCAATAATTTCGTAGGTTTGCAGTGAAAAGTCCATAATTTATCGTCTAGTAGATTTCGTTGTCAATTTCGTTTTCACGTTCAGCAATAGCTTTGTTTAGGTGAAGCTCACCTTCTAAATCAGTTGGTGTTTTACCCATACGATTCCATCTAATTTGATAGTCATCCGTCATACTAAAGTAAACAAACCATGGTGTACCTTCGACTAAACCATAAGGAACACTTCCCCAAAAGCGGCTGTCGTTTGAGTGGTCACGATTGTCACCCATCATAAAGTACTCATTTTCAGGTATTTGTACCGGTCCAAAGTTGAAAATTTGTTCATAATATCGTCCATCTTGAACAATACGTTTATCATGATGAATTCCTTTATGTTGTTTTATATATGGTGTTTTAGCCCATGTTTTTCCATTGAAAATTACTGTTTCAGTGTCAGGAAAAAGAGTTGCTACGGCCATATCTCCCTCTTTAGGATGAACATACAAATCTTTATTTGATACAAAAATTTCATCGCCACCAGTAGCTACACAACGTTTAACAAAATGCATCTGTGTATTATTAGGATATCTAAAAATTACAATGTCACCACGTTGCGGTGTATCACCATCGTAAATATGTCCATCAGTTCCAGGAACTAAAGGAATTTCTAAAAATGGTAAATGAGGAGTTGAAATTCCATAAGCGAATTTTTTAGCAAAAAGATGATCACCAATAAGTAACGAATCTTTCATAGACCCACTAGGGATTCTAAATGCTTGAGCGACAAAGAAAATAACAAAAAGTACAATAATAACAGTACCTGTCCATGAGTTGGAAAATTTATATGTTTTATGTAAAAATGTAAAAGCTTTTTCTTTCAACGCTATTTCTCCACTTTTTGTTTAGCATTTATCTGTGATGCTTTAAGTGTATTACTTAAAAGCATAGCAATAGTCATTGGTCCAACACCACCAGGTACAGGAGTGATATAAGAACATTTTTGTGAAACATTGTTATAGTCAACATCACCTACTAATGAACCATTTTCAGCTCTATTAATACCAATATCAATAACAATTGCACCATCTTTGACCATATCTTCTTTTATCAAATTGATAACACCGGCACCAACTAATACAATGTCTGCATTAAGAGTATGGGCTTTTAAGTCTTTAGTATGAATGTGAGTCACTGTTGTTGTTGCTTCTGCATTTAAAAGCAGTGCTGCCATTGGTTTTCCAACAATATTTGATGCGCCTACAATAACAGCATCTTTACCTTTTACATCAATGTTGTACTCTTTAAAAATTTCCATTACACCTAGTGGTGTACACGGAACAAACCCATCTAAACCGGTAGTTAAACGTCCTACATTAAAAGGGTGAAAACCATCAACATCTTTATGAGGTGCAACTAATTCTAAGATTCGTGTAGTATCAATGTGTTCAGGAAGAGGAAGTTGAATTAAAATTCCATCAATATTAGGATTGTCATTCATCATGATAATAGTATTTTCGATTGCTTCTTGTGAAATATCTCTTGGCATTTCGTGAGTAATCGAGTAAAATCCAACACGGTCACACGCTTTTTTCTTCATATTTACGTAAGCATGGCTTGCTGGGTCACTTCCAACTAAAACAACAGCTAGTCCTGGAACATTTCCTGTCGCTGTTTTGAGTGCTTTTACACCTTCAGTAACATTAACCTCAATTTTTTTTGATAAAGTTTTTCCATCAAGAACTGTCATTTAACCACCAATAATATATTTTTTGTTAATATATCGTTAATTGTCTAAAAGGTCGCTTTTAATGAACACTATTTTCCGTTTTACTTTACTCTTTAGTTCTTTTTTATCTGCTAATGAGTCTTTTATTACAAAAGAGGAGTATGCTTCTCAACTTTATCATAATCCTAGAGGAATTGGTTGCCATCTTTGCCATGGCGAAAAAGGGGAGGGTAAATTAATAGCTCATTTTAAACATAAAAATGAGTATAAAGCATTTGAGCCACCTAAAATAAATAGTATAAACTTTGTAACATTTAAACAAAAAATGAAAAAAAGAATTAAGGGAATGCCCCGTTATTTTTTAACATCCAAAGAGATTGAAACGCTCTATTTTTATTTAGAAAATGTTAATGAAGAAGAGATATTAGAAGAGAAAACTAAATGATTTTTACTGTAAATGAGTTAGAAAAAATAGAGCAAATAGTTCAAGCAGAAGAGTTTATACTTTTGAAACAATTTGAAAATTCTGAAACTAGAATACAAAATTTTAGTCAAAAATACACTTCTGTTTTAATGCTAAGTGCTGATAAATTAAAACATCTTAATAAACTTAATGATGTTGAAGCTGAAGCCATTATTTTGAATTTAGAAGATGGTGTGTCTCCTCAAAACAAAAAGCGAGCATTGCGTTTGTGTGGTCTTTTCTTATCTAAAGTTCAAAAGACAGATAAAAAGATTATAGTAAGAGTTAATGCTTTTTCTGAGGGTGCAAAAGAGGAAATCTTATTTTTAAATCAGTATAAACCTGATGCAATACGTATTCCTAAAATAGAGACGAAAGAAGAAGTTGAACTCGCATTAAACCTAATTGATGAGAGTATAGAAGTTCATTTATCAATAGAGACAGCACAAGCATGGTTAAACTTAAAAGAGTTAAAAATCAACCCCCGTGTAACAACATTTTATCTAGGTGTATTAGATCTTTTTGCGGATATGAATCTTCCACATGAATTACTAACTCCAAAAAATCCCTTAGTATCACAATTGTTGTCTCAATTTTTGCTAATATCATGTGCACTTGGTGTTAAACCTGTCTCTTTTGTGTATCAAGACTATAAAAATGAAACAGAATTTAAAGAGTACTTAGAACTTGAAAAAAACCTTGGATTTAAAAGTAAAGGATGTGTTTCTCCGACACAAGCAAAAATTGTTAATGAATTTTTTAGTAGTGACAACGACGCTATTACTCGGGCAAAAGAGATAATTAAAGTTTTTGAATATCATGCTAAGAATGGTATAACTGGTTTTTCTGATGATAAATATGGTTTTATAGATGAACCCATTTATAAAGCTTCTTTAAACTTAGTGAAATAAAAGTGGCAGAAATTTTAAATAATCCAAAAAAAAGACAATTTTTTGAGAGACGAAAAGCAGTTCAAAGAAATACTTCATGTCAATATTGTGGTACGTTAATTACGATGCAATCTATTGATGGTGAACATCAATACGCTTGTCCTGAGTGCCATAGTACTATTTATAGACCAGGACAGCGTTTTCGATACGTAATTGCCATGGCATTGGCATCACTGCTGTTAATTATTCCAACGATGCTATTACCAATGTACTCTCTTGTAATATTTGGCGATAAAAGAGAATTGACACTTATAGAAATGGGTCTTTACTTTTTTGGAAATGGATTTGATTTTATTGCCTTTATTGTATTAATAACTGGAATTATTCTCCCTATTTTGTCACAACTTCTTTTGATAATTATGTTAACAGATTTTATTTGGTTTCACAAAATTGAGCGAGTCGCACCACTTTACCTATTTTATTCCTCAATTAAAGAGTGGAAGCTTATTGAAGTTTATCTAATTAGTGTTTTTATTGCAGTTTTAAAGTTAGAATCTATGGGTATATTTACATTTGACTTTGGTGTTGTCACCTTTACACTGTCAGTATTATGTTATTACATTGCAACGGTATGGTTTAATCCTCAAGATATTTGGCATTCTAGAGAACTAAGAGAATAGATGTTAAAAAATAAAAAAGTGAATACGTAATGAATAGTGATATAAAAGCAAATAAAACACTCTGTTTACATTGTAATCATTTACACAACGAATCAGAGGAACAGTGTCATTTTTGTGGTGCACAAATCTCTCAAAGAAAGCCTTTTTCTATCACCCTTACATGGGGGTATACAATAATTTCTATACTTTTTATGATTCCCGCTAACCTTCTACCAATTATGAAAATAACATCTATGGGAAAAATTAAGTATTCTACAATTTATAGTGGTATTGTTGACTTTGCCAATGAAGGGTCATATGGTATTGCTGCCATTATCTTTACAGCAAGTATATTTGTACCTATTTTTAAGATTTCTGTACTTCTTTATATGTTGATACTTACAAAAATAAAGAGCAAAAAGCACGCTATTATAGGTGTGAAACTTTATAAAATAATACATTTGATTGGTAAGTGGTCAATGCTAGATATTTTTGTAGTTGGAATTATGATCTCTTTAGTACAATACGATTTCTTTATATCTATTAGTGCAGGTGGTGCTCTTTTTGCATTTTCACTGGTTGTTTTACTAACTATTTTGGCAACACAAAGTATGGATCCTCGTCTTATGTTTGACCACTTAGAAGATAAAGAAGATTATTAGTACTGTAATGGCTTACGACGAAATTTTTGCTCGATTTCATTTTTATTTTTTTGACTCAAAAAGTTTATTATTTTGTTTTTCTCTTTACCATTTAGTTTTTGTAATCCATTACCATACATACTTTCAATAATTTTATTCCAAAAATAAGTATCACCTTTTTGATCTAAAACAATATCAAAATTATGACATTGAGTACAAATTTTTTTAGTAAATATCTCATTATTATTTTTTTCATTTGCAGAGACTCCAACAATAAGAATAAAAAGAATATAAATTGACTTTATCATGATAGAACCGTAACAGCAACTCTGTGTGCAGCATTATTTAAATAGCCTTTGGGATTCCATCCTGGCATAGCAATAGGTTGTGAGCGGTTTAAAGTATCAATAGCTCGTGCCCATATCTCATAATAACCTATTTCATTGAAGTCAATAGTATGACTAAAACGTTGCCACGCATTTTTATTTGTAGCTTGTGAAAGTACTGCTTTTTGCCAAGTAATTCCATAATCTTTTGAAATCATAACAGAACTGACATCACCATTTCCAGCCCAAGCATGACCTTCTACTAATAGAGGTTCTGACAGTTTATGTTGTATTCCAGTTTTTATGGAAGTTATTAAAGATTTTACTGGCATCTCTTCAATTATTTTCATATCTTTTTTAGCTACTTTTGTCCCCGGTGCTACTGACATCTTGGGAATTCGATAGGCATAACCACCCATTTTTGTACCATCATGAATTATATTACGAACAACAATTTTATGTAACCATTTTCCTGATGCGGAACCGGGATAACCCGGTACAATTAAGCGTAGTGGATAACCATGTACAAAGGGAATCTCTTTATCATTCATTTTATAAGCTAAAATTGTATTTTCGTCTAGAGCTTTTTCAATTGGGCATCCTCGTGAAATAGCACTTTTATTTGTATCTTTACTGAGGTGTTTATCTTTTCCATAATACCCAACATAAAGAGCATCTTTTTTAATACCACAGTAAGTTAAAACATCAGAAAGTTTAATGCCACTCCATTTTACACAAGCAACAGCACCGGTATTCCATTGGTTTCCTTGAGCAGATGGAAAGTATTCAGATCTACCATTACCACCACATTCTAGGACAACATTTAAGCTGATTTCTTTAAAAAGTTTTTTAAGTTGAACAAGTGAAAAATATGTTTTGTGTTGAATACTTTCGCCAGAAATTTCTAAAGACCAAGTATCAGTGTCAATAGGATCAGGAAGTAAACCATTATTTCTAATAAACATCTCTTCATAAGGCGTTTGATTGTCATTTAAGAAGTGTGCAAAAGCTTCCGCATTAAGAGGTCGTTGATTATGAAACTGTAAATTGATTTTAGCTTTTAAAATAGAGTCAATACTATCAGATACTGTTTGAGCATATAGCTTTGTAGATATATTATTTATTGAAAGATAAGCGAACAGGCTTAGCTTACTCATCTTATTTAGGAAATTTCTTCTGTTCATAGCATTTCTTTTTAGTTTAATTATATCAAATAATAATTAAATTAAACTTAAATGTAAATTTAAAAATACAATACTTATAGAGAGAGTTTAATACCCACTGGACAGTGGTCTGAACCCATAACATCGTCTAAAATAAAAGCATCTTCTAAAGATTCTGCTAAATCCTCAGAGATAAAAAAGTAATCAATTCTCCACCCTACATTGTTTGCACGAGCATTAGCACGATAGCTCCACCAGCTGTAAAGGTCTTTTTCATCCCCTTTGACATAACGAAGTGTATCAATATAGCCATGCTCTACTAGTTTATCCATCCATTCTCGTTCAATTGGTAAAAAGCCTGAACGTTTTTCATTAGATTTTGCATTTTTTATATCTATTTCTTTGTGGGCAGTATTAACATCACCACAGATAATAATAGACTTACCTTCTTCTTTTAATGCTTCACAATGTGCTAAAAACCTGTCGTAAAATTTGAGTTTATATTCTAATCGTTCTTCATTTTTTTGACCATTAGGAAAATAAACATTAAACAAAACAATATCTTCAAAATGTGATTCAATAATTCTACCTTCAAAATCAGAATCAATATGAACTGCAGTATCACTTTTGTCTATTTTAATATCACTTAAGGTCATAGTTCCCGAGTAACCTTTTTTTTGTGCAGAGTTGACGTAACGCTCTAAGTAATCACGTTGATACATATCTTCAGGAACTTGTTCCTCTAAGGCCTTAATCTCTTGAAGACATAAAATAGTACATTCTCTGTTATCAATCCATTTAAGAGCTTCTTTGGTAGCTATTGCACGTATACCGTTGACGTTCCATGAAATAATTTCAATTTTTTGGCTCATATATAGTTCCTATAGTAATAAAATATTTTGATTAACTGCTTTGAAAGGGGGAAGAGGATAACTTCTCATAGGAGAAGTTATCATGATAGAACAAGTAGTAAAGTATTATTAAATAAAATCTACTTCGGTAACATGATGTTTTAGACCTAAAGATTCGTTAGAACACCCTAGTGCTAAACCTATCATTTGTTGCATGTGTAAAACAGGCATTTTAACTTCACGACCAATTGCTGTAGAAGCGTGTCCGTAACCTGTGTCTAATTTAAGATGACAAAGTGGACATGGTGTTACCATCCAATCAGCATTACCATCCATTGCACCAGCAAGTGCATTTCCTGTTAATGTTGCTGCTGTATGAGGAGCTTGAAGCTCTGCATGGAAACCACAACATTTATTTTTCTCTTCATAATCAACACTCTGTCCACCACACGCAAGAATTAAATCATCAAGTGAAGTTGGATTGTATGAACTTTCAGCCTTTTTGTGAGACTCATTTTGAAGCTCTGAAGGTCTGATGTTATGACATCCATAAAAAGGTGCAATGTTAAATTGAGAAAGTGGTTTTACAACCATTTCTTTTAATTTATCAAGACCAAAATCATCAATAATTGCATATAAAAAGTGTGTAATTTGAGACGTACCTTTGTACTCTAAACCAACTTCTTTAAGCTTTTCATTGACTTGTGCTTTTAACTCGGCATCATTATCTAAACGATGTTTGGTCATAGTAGTATTAAGCTGACACGTATTACAAATTGTAACCATAGTCATACCACGTTGTTCTGCATAACAGATGTTACGTGCATTTAATACTAATGCTAAAAAGTCATCATAATCTTGAAGATGTGAAGCACCACAACATGATGCTTCATTAAGAACTTCTAATTCAATTCCAAGTTTATCAGCGATTGCCAGTGTTGACATCATCTGTTCTGGAGTACTCTCTTTTGCTGTACAGCCAGTAAATAGTGCATATTTTAATTTACTCATTTAAAAATTCTCCTCTTCTTAATATTTTGGATTGTGAGATGATTTTACAAGTTTTTGAATCTCATCTAATTTTTCAGACTTAGGCATATTCCATGGAAGAACAATTTTGCCTTTTTTGAACATTTTAAGTGCAATTGGAACGTGTTTAAGAACACCAACATTACCTTCAGAATAACGTACTAATTCACCTTCATCAAGAAGACCATGTTTCTTAATAGAGTGTGCAAAACCAACCGCATGACGCTCAGCTACTGGATTGTCACCAATGATTCCCTCTTGGAAAAGCATGTTATGTAGTTTAGTAATTTTTTCAATTGGATTAATCTCTTTTGGACATGCTTCAGCACATTCCATACATTTAACACAATCCCAAACGCCTTGTTCTGGTTTAGAAATTTCGTGGAAACGCTCATTGTGTTTACTATCACGAACATCTGCTTCAAAACGGTATGCTTTAACAAATGCTGCAGGTCCAATGAACTCTTCGTTTATTTCAACAACAGGACATGAATAGTGACAAGCACCACACTGAATACATAAGTCAGCTTCTAAAATATCTTCAGCTTTTTCAGGGGGAACTAAACGTTCTTCATCTGGATTTTCATCAATATCAGCAATTAAGTAAGGACTGATTTGTTCATGTTTTGCCCAGAAATCACCCTTATCAATAATTAAATCTTTAACAGCACGTTTAATACTTGATGGTTCAAGTGTCATTTCGTTTCCATAAAGATCAATCATATCAAACATACGTTCTTTACAAGCTAGTGTTGCACGACCATTTACTTTCATAGCACACGCACCACAAATACCGTGACGACAACTTCTTCTGTAAGAGAAACTACCATCTTCTTCCCACTTGATTTTATTTAAAATATCAAGAACAACATCTTCTGATGTTACATCAAATGCGTACTCATCATAGTATGGTAAGTAATCTGTTTCTGAATTGAAACGAAATACTTTAAATGTAACTTTTTTTGTAGTAATGTTATTTTCCACAATAGCTCCTTAGTATGTTCTTGCTTTAAGTTCGTGACGACCTAAAACAACATCCATATATTTAAGATCAATATTACCTTCTTCATCCATGTATGCCATAGTATGTTGTAAGAAGTTTTCATCATCACGAGTTGGATAATCTTCACGGAAGTGAGCACCACGACTCTCTTTACGTGCTAATGCACTTTCAACAATAAAAAGTGAATAATCTAACATGTGACCAAATTCAATTGCTTCTTGCATCTCAGTATTAAATATTTTTGATTTATCAGAGATACGCATGTTTTCATAACGGTGACGAAGTTCTTTAACAATGCTTACTTGTTTTGCTAGTGTCTCTTTTGTTCTGAAAACACCTGCATTATCAGTCATACTTTGTTGAAGTTCATCACGAAGTGTAGGAATAGATTCTGTACCATTATTAGTAAGAACAAAGTCCATCTCAGCATTCATAGTGTCTGCATCATCTTGAGTAGCAACACGAAGTTCAATACCTTCTTCTAAATCATCTGCCATAGTTTGACCTACAAAACGACCAAAAAGTAGTGCTTCAAGAACAGAATTTGCTCCTAAACGATTTGCTCCATGAACAGATACACAAGAACACTCTCCAGCAGCATAAAAACCTTCAACAAACTCTTCTTCATTAAGACGAACATGTCCTTGAACATCACAAGGAATACCACCCATAGAGTAGTGTGCAGTTGAAGAGATTAAAATTGGCTCTTTAATCATGTCAAGACCAAGGAATGTAATTGCTAAATCACGAAGTTCTGGAAGACGTTCCATAATTTTGTCACGTCCTAAATGTCTTAAATCAATATAAACCGCATCTTTACGAGGACCAACCCCACGACCTTCACGAATTTCATTAATAATAGCACGTGCAACAACATCACGAGAAGCAAGTTCCATCGCGTTTGGCGCATATTCAGTCATAAAACGCTCGCCTTTAGAATTTAGTAAAATACCACCTTCTCCACGAGCTGCTTCAGAAATTAAAACACCATTTCCAGATAAACCTGATGGGTGAAACTGTACAAATTCCATATCTTCGAGTGGAAGACCATGACGGGCAACAATAGAAAGTCCATCACCAGTATTTGCATGAGCATTAGAGTTGATTTTAAATGAACGTGCATATCCACCTGTTGCAAACATTACAGCTTTTGCATTGAAAATTGCTTTTTCTTGAGTACGTAAATCAAAAGCAACAACACCTGACACTTTTCCATTTTCATAAATCATATCAGCAACATACCACTCATCCCAAAAGTCAACACCATCGCGGTGTGCTTGTTCATAAATAGTTTGAAGTAATGTAAGACCTGTTCTATCTTTTGCAAAACATGCACGAGGTGAACTTTGGCCACCGAATGGACGTTGTGCAATAGTACCATCTTCATTACGAGAAAATACAGCACCCATATGTTCAGCCCAACGAATTGTTTCTGGAGCTTTTTCACACATAAATGCAACAGCATCTTGATCTGCTAAGTAGTCAGACCCTTTTACTGTGTCAAATTCGTGAAGTTCAATGCTGTCTTCATCACTAAAAGCAGCATTTACTCCACCTTGAGCCGCACCTGAGTGGCTACGAAGAGGATGTAGTTTTGTTAAAACTAACACTTTTTTACCCGCTTTGTTTAGTTGACGTGCAGCTGCACAACCTGCAAGACCAGCACCAACAATAACGGCATCATAAGTATAAATAGGGATACTCATTCACATTCCTTAAAATCGTAAAAATTTTTCTGATTATATCTTTTTTATACTTGCTTGATGTTAAAAGTTAGGAATTTAGTACTGTTAAGAGTTACTTTTTGAAAGCCTTTATCTTAATGTGACACATTTGTGATAGAATATAAGTAGAGGGAACCTCTAAAAACCACTTCTAAAGTAGCCTAAATTATTCCCAATTAAATTTTCAACTTTTATCAGGTTTTTCAACGTCTTTCAGAACTACGTGCATTACGTATTAAAAATGTTCTAGTTGATAATAAAATTGATTCACTTCGTCTAACTACAATCGGTAAAGGTGAAGCTGATCCTATTGCCACCAATTTATTGGCATCAGGTAGAAAACAAAACAGAAGAATTGAAGTGGTTTTAGTACATAACCAATAATTTTAAAATAAAAATAATAAGAAGTGTGTACAATACGAACATATAAAAAATAGGACTAAATATGAAAATAATTTTATTAGGAGCACCGGGTGCTGGTAAAGGTACTCAAGCTCAATTTTTAACAAAAAAATTTAACATTCCTCAAATTTCGACGGGTGATATGTTACGTGCTGCTATAAAAGCAGGAACTGATATGGGTAAACTTGCAAAAGCAGCTATGGATGCAGGACAGCTTGTTACTGATGAGATTATTATTGGTCTTGTTAAAGATAGAATTTTAGAAGATGATTGTAAAAATGGTTATCTATTAGATGGGTTTCCACGTACACTTCCTCAAGCTGATGCAGTAACTCAAGCGGGTATTGAAATAGATGCTGTTATCGAGATTGATGTTCCTTCTGAAGAGATTGTTAAACGTATGTCAGGTCGTCGTGCTCATTTGGCTTCAGGTCGTACCTATCATGTCTCTTTTAACCCTCCAAAGGTTGAAGGTAAAGATGATGTTACTGGTGAAGACTTAGTGCAACGTGATGATGATAAAGCTGAAGTTGTTGAAGAGCGTTTAAAAGTTTATAATGAACTCACACAACCTCTAATTGGTTACTATAAAGAGCAAGCTTCAACATTAACAACATTAACATATATTACTGTTGATGGAACAGCAGATATTTCTGATGTTGAGAGAGCTATTACTTCTAAATTAGCATAATTTTGTGAGGTAAGCTTTTATGTAAGGGTACAAAGGCAGATAATGAAAAAAATTATTACTATTTTTTTAATGTTATCGTCTTTTTTTTATACTTTTTTATTTGGGGCTTATAATTCACAACAACCTATTATTGGTACATTGACTCATATAAATGCCAATAATACTCTTCTTTTTAATTTCTCACGAGTACCTTATCACTGTAAGTCTTATGGTATATATACACTTTTTGATTTTTTAGCGACTCCAAATATTACTGAGGATTGTAAAAAAGGTATTAACGAATATTTTGACAAAAATCCTAAAGAACGTTATTTCCCGCAATACACATTCAAGGTGTTTCAACAGTACCATGTTTCATTTAAAGATAGGGATTGTATTATCTCGGCACAAGGACAAAGAACGTATGCAACATTACAATTAGAACGTGGTTTAGCAGTTCTCAAACCAAGGTTTACTAATAAACTACTTGAATATAAATACAAACGTTCACAAGATATGGCACGTAAGCTTAAAAAAGGTATTTGGAGTAATCCAAAAATAATGCGATGTGTTACACAAGCTAATATAATTGAAGAAACTAGAGGTAATTAAGATGAAAAAAGCTTTTTATCAATCCATATTTATAACATTAATAAGTGTATTTTTAAACTTTGGATTCAAAATATTTGTGGCTCGCGTTATTGATAAAGAGATACTTGCTCTTTATTTTACCGCTATAGATATCTTTACAATCACACTTATAATATTTGTTGGTTTTAGATCTTCTATGGTGGTAAGTTTTGCTAAGTTTAAAGACGACAGAGCTATATTAAATATTTTTAGAGTGGTTATTGTTATTGCGGCACTGCTGTCGTGGTCATTTGTAATTCCTTATTTGAAACATACTATTGGTATTGATATAAACTACTGGTATTTAGTTGCTACCGTTTTAGCCTTAGCAACTTACACCTATTTAGGTAACCAAATTGCGATGTACCGTCTTTATCCAATAATAAATAGTGTGACATTTTTAGAACCCATATTTTTAATAGCATGGTTTGTGATAGCATTTTATCTCTCAGGTGTGCAGGGTATTAAACCTCTTTTTATAGCAACCATTATGAGTTCTCTTTCACTTTCACTTTTTATCTATTTTATGCGTTCAAAAGATATTAAAACTGTTCCTTTTTCCAAAGTTGACTTAACTCAAAATATGAAAACATTTATGAAAAATTCTGCAATATCTACCATTGAATTTGGAAGTGGTATTATGATGATGTATCTCTCTGTTGTATTTATGTTAGAGTATTTTTCTAAAGATGAACTTGGTGACTTTCAAGTTGTGAGTAAACCTATTTTTATGTATATGATTATGCTCTTTGTCTTTCCTATTTTTCGTTTTGTACTTCCTGAGCTTTCTAAGTTACTGGCTGATAACCGTCTTGATGATGTGAGGGGACTTAAAAACTGGATACTTCGCTACGCCCTAATTGTTAGTGCACTTTTTATTGTTATTTCAGTACTTTATGCACGTGATATTATTGCCACAATGTTTGATTACAGTTATCACAACGCTTATATCATGATAGTTCATCTTTCGTTCTTTTTTATCTTTGTTATATTGAATGCCTACCAAATTGCATTTATAAAAGCGAGTGGAGATTTTATGAGCGCACTTCTTATTCGTTTAAGTGGTCTTGTAGCTTTAGTTGTAATTTTCTATGGAATCTATTACTTGTATGAGAAAAGTGTAATAGCGGTTATATTAGCACTTATTGGTGGTTATGTAATGATGTTTGGTATTTCATTTTTTGTAGAACGTAGAATTTTGAAGAAACTGAGTGAATAGTTATCATGATGAAACTATTTTAGTATTCAAAAGTGAGTAAAACTCACTATTAAAACTATTTTTGATCGTTGGTTAAATATACCCAAAAATCTTTATGAGAAAGACCACGATTTAAAAAGTAGATTTGTAAAATGGCAACACGATAAAGTGTTATTGCCATTTTAGCAAAAGGAAATAGAAGTGACAATGACACAATAGTTGATTGCTTTTTATCACCTTTTGTGCTCATCATCTCTTGCATACCAATGTTTTTACTTAGATAAACTCCAAATAAAATTGAAAAGGTAAAGTTAAGCATAATCCCAAAAAGGATATATGCTATGAGGTCTTGTTCATAAATTCCTGCAATCATAAATTATTATTTGTAATTAGAAATTGCATCTTGAAGAATTTTTGTTGCTGCTGCTTTGTCTTGGAAATCTTTAACTTTAACCCATTTATTAGGCTCTAACATTTTGTATGTTTCAAAGAAGTTTTTGATTTTTGCAAGTGTATGTTTTGGAACATCACCTAAATCTTGAATTTCGTCAAAAGTTGGATCAATTTTAGAAACAGGAACAGCTAGAATTTTTTCATCAATTCCACTTTCATCTTCCATAATTAAAACACCAACTAAACGACAGTTAACAACACAACCCGGTACCATTGGATATTCAGTTAAAACTAAAACATCTGCAGGGTCACCATCTTGAGATAGTGTTTGATTTACAAAACCGTAGTTAGCAGGGTAGTACATTGCAGAGTGCATTACACGGTCAAGTACAACAGCACCACTCTCTTTTTCTACTTCATATTTAATGTTTGAGCCAACAGAGATCTCAATAACTACTTTTACTTTATCTGGGTTTTCACCGTAACCGATTTTGTCTAAGTTCATAAATTTCCTTTAATATTATAATAATTCTCGTGATTTTAGCCAAATAAAGTAAAAAATCTGCTTTTGTTTTATTAATTAGTTTTTTAAGTAAAGTTATGTGACAATGCAGGACAAATTTAATTATTAAGAGTTTTTATATGAAACCATCTCCAAAGAAAAATACATCACCAAAAAAAGGTCCACCTCAAAAGACCTATCACAGTACGGCTAAAAAGAAAAATGTTCAAGAAGTCACCTACAAAAAAGAGGTCATTGCTATGTTTATGCAGTGGTTTAGAAAAAATGCTCCTAAAAAAGGTGCAATTATGGGTAAAATAGATGTTGTTCGTAATATTTTAGTAAAGTTAGATATGAAACAAGAAGAGGCTTTAGAAGAAGCCATGCAAGATTTAGTAGATAATGGATGGATTGCAAAAGAGTCTGATGGAGTAACCTTAGTACTGACGCAAAAAGGTTTCGAGTATATTAAAAAGAGTTAAAACTGCTCCATCTTAAAAACTTCATAGGCCACCTCTTCATAGGGGTGAACTGTTTTTAAAACCTCAATGGCATGATTTATTAAGGTGTCATCACATATCATCTCTATTTTATACTCTTGTACATGCTCTAAGATGTTAATTTCTCCTACAGAGGGATTGGCTTTGTTTATAGGTTTAAACTGTCCCACACCTAACGTCTCAAAACAGCACATTTCATAATTTTCATAACGACCAACGCCAATATCAAAAAGGGCTTGTTTTGTTATTTCTTTAGCCTCAAGAGGAACAAAATAGTGAAGTTTATACATTTACGTTTTTTTTAGTCTATTTTTATACGCAGAAGCAGAAGCATATTTACTTGTTTCTAATACCGTTGATGCGCTTTGTTCAAAAACAACTTTATTGCTATTAGGCTGGTAACTACTTTTTCTTTGGTACTTAGTATTTATTTTTGATTCTATATTAGTTATTAAACCCTCTTTTAAATTATTTAAAATGGTAAGAACTGTTTCGTAGTTGGTGTCGTTTGTTGTAATAGTTATAGTGTTTGTATTCATAGTCCGTATAGTCTCTTTTTATAAATTTTATATTTCACGAGCGTTTTGTCTTTTATTCATTTTATTGTTAGTAGTGTTAGCGTTAACAACTGTGGGTTTTATATGAAAAGGTTTCAAAAATTTAGGATCAACGCGTCCTTGTAAACTCATTATATCGTCTAACATCGCTTCTGCAATTGTTTTATCATGATAGTTTTTAACATCAACTAAATACCGAAACAAAAGAGCAGAAAGTCTCTCCAACGATATTTTCCATGTGGCGTCAGTTTGAGTGTAAATCCACTCACTAAAGGCATAAAATTCGTCAAAAACACTTTTTCCTTGAAAAAAGATTTGCATTGTTTCCTTGAAATTTCCACTGTTATAAGTCAAGTCCCAAAATCGTGCAAAACGTTTCATTTTTTGTATCTCTAAAAAGCCGACTTCTTTGGTTTTTAAAACATCATAAGGGGGAATATCTGAGTATGTCATTGCAAATTTTTCATCATGACGTGCAATAGAAGTTCCTGAGAGCTTTTTTAAAATACCGATCTGAATTTCAGAGTGACTAAGTGAACATAAGGTATCTAAATTTTTTCCAAAACTTTCTAATGTTTCTCCAGGTAGTCCTACAATTAAGTCTAGATGCATGTGGGCTTTGGTTTGTGTTTCTAAAAAAGCAATATTTTCTTCAATTTTTTTAATTTTAAGTGGTCGATTAATATTTTCAGCAATAACGGGGTTTAACGTTTGAATACCAATTTCTAGTTGTAATGAACCCGCAGGGAATTGTGCAATTTTTTGTTTAATACTTTCAGGAAAATGATCAGGAATAACTTCAAAATGGGCAAAGTAGGGTGGCTCTTTAGAAAGAAAAAAATCTAATATTGAGTTAGCAAAACGCATATTCAAATTAAATGTTCTATCTATAAATTTAAAACTTCGTACTCCCTTTTCCCACAACAGTTCAAATTCTTTAAGAATATTATCCAATTCAAAGTTTCGTACTTTCTCATCAATAGAAGAGAGACAAAACTCACATTCAAAAGGGCATCCTCGAGAGGCTTCAACGTAAATATAACGATTGGCAACATCATGTTCATTGTAAAATTGATAAGGTAATTTAATTTTTTTAATATCAGGCATTGTTTGACGAATGACGTGTTCTGTTGGTGCACAGTTTGTTTCAATATCTTTTACAAGTTTGTAAAAGGCTAAATCTGCTTCACCTTGTAAAATATAATTAGCATTAGAAAAGTCAACTCTAAAAGGTCGATAACTAACTTCAGGTCCACCTAAGACAATTGTTGTTTCAGGAGAAACTTTCTTTAAAATTTCAATTAGCTCTTTTACTTCTGTAGCATTCCAAATGTAGACACCAATACCAATGATTGAAGGATTGTGCATAAGAATTTTTTCGGCAATAGTTTGAATAGCTTCATTTATGGTAAATTCAACAATACTCGTGTTTTCTTGAAATTCTTCTAAATTTGCGTAGAGATAACGTAAGCCAATAGCAGAGTGAGTGTATCGAGCGTTAAGGGTAGTAAGCACTATTTTATTCATAAACGAATTGTAGCTTAATATGCTAAAATTCGACAAAAACAAAAGAAAATTATGGATTCACAATATATATTAATACTCGATTCAATTGGTATCATAGCCTTTACACTTAGTGGTTATATTTTAGCTTCAAAGATGTCGTTTGATTTACTAGGTATTGTTTTTATATCCTTTACATCTGCTTTTGCAGGAGGTGTTTTTAGAGATAGTATTGTGGGAAGAATACCGTTTATTTTTGAAGCATCATATCCGTTAACTATTGCACTTATTACTATAGTGATTGCTTACTTTTTAAAATTGCATATACACGCAAGAATCACCAACAACAAAATATTTCTTTTTAGTGATACTTTAGGTCTTAGTACCTTTGCATTAACGGGTGCTTTAGTAGCAATTGAATATCATTTAAACTTTGGTGGTGTTCTTTTTTTATCACTACTCACTGCTGTTGGTGGGGGTATTGTACGAGATATCATAATGAATAAAATACCGTATATTTTAACCAATGAATTTTATGGAATGGTTTCTATCATGATAGGAGGATTAATTTGGCTTTTAAATATACTTAACCTCTTAAGCTCAATAACTATTACTTTGGTATTTCTTTTTGGTGTCGCTATTCGATTAGTTGCTATAAAACGGAGTTGGAAGCTTCCTAGCTTGAAACATTAGTAAAGAATAAAGAGCCTTTTAACTATAAAAAAGATAAAATTCCACCAAATAATTTTAAACGGATAATAAATATGACACAACCACTATTGATTGAAATTGGAGTTGAAGAACTACCAGCTGTACCTCTTTTAAAAGAGCTTTCACAAATAGAGAAAAAATGGGCAGGAATATTAGAATCAAAAAATCTTTTATGTGATTTTGAATTTTACTATACACCACGTCGTTTAGTGTTGTGGCATAAATCGTTTAAAACAAAACAAGATGATAGTGTTGAAGAGTTTTTTGGTGCACCGATGGCAGTGGCGTACAAAGATGGTGTAGCAACAAAAGCAGCAGAAGGATTCGCTCGCAAATGTGGTGTAACACTTGATGAAGTGTCATCTGCTGACAAAGGTGGTAAAGAAGTTCTTTACTTTAAAAAAGATGTTGTGGGTAAAGAGAGTCAAACACTTTTAAATAGTATGATTGAAGAGTGGATTAAATCATTATCATTTGGAAAGTCAATGCGTTGGGGAAGTTCATCAGAAACCTTTATTCGTCCTGTTCGTTGGGTGAATGTATTAATGAATGATACTCTAGTTGATGTTACTCTTTTTAATGTTGCTTCAAAAGCAACAACTATGGTTCATCGTATGAGTGAATTTGATGCTATCTCAGTTTCAGGAGCTAAAGAGTATTTTGAAACACTTAAAAGTGGTGGTGTTACACTATTTCAAGATGAACGTCGTAAAAATATTTTAACACAATTTGATGCTTTAGAAAAAATAAAAAGCATTTCTATTGAAATTGATACGGAACTTTTAGATGAGGTTGTTGCTATTACTGAGCACCCAACAGCGTTAATTGGAACTTTTGATGAGGCATTTTTACGTCTTCCTGATGAAGTTATTATTACATCTATGAAAGAACATCAACGTTATTTCCCAGTTTTTAAAGAGGGTAAGTTAACCAATCAATTTTGTGTAGTATCAAATGCATATACTGAAAACTTTTCTAAAATTATTGAAGGTAACGAGACAGTTTTACGTCCTCGTTTAGCAGATGCACTTTTCTTTTACGATAATGATTTAAAACGTGGTCTTAAAACAGATGGTCTTGAAAAAGTTGTTTTTATGAAAGGTCTAGGAAGTGTTGAAGATAAAATTTCTCGTGAAATGCACATTGCAACAATTTTACATGCAATGTATCATGATAAAGATAAAATGGGTTCAAGTACAGATTTAACACAAGCTGTTTCATTAGCAAAAGCAGACTTAATGAGTGAAATGGTGTATGAATTTACTGAACTTCAAGGTCTTATGGGATACTACTATGCGACAGAACTTGGGGAAAATGAGCATGTAGCATTAGCTATTAAAGAGCAATACCTTCCAGATGGTGAAGATAGTCTCTTACCTTCAACACCACTCTCAGCTATTGTTGCTATGAGTATAAAAATTGATACTCTTTTAGCACTGTTTAGCATTAATCAAATTCCGACAGGTTCACGTGATCCTTTTGCACTTCGTCGTGCAGTATTAGGTATTATGAGAATTGTAAAAGATAACAACTTTTATTTTGACATTAAAGAGACTTTAGGAGCCTTATCAGCACAATACTCAGATATTGATATGGAAAAACTAGAGAACTTTATTATTGAACGAATTAATCAGTTTTACAGTAATTCTAAAAACATTAACCCTTCAGTTATAAAGTCAGTGTTAAATACAGGAGAACGTGAGCTTATCCAACTAGATGCTAAAATAAATGCTGTAGCAGCATTAGTTGAAAGCGATTCATTTGCAACGCTTTCATCAACATTTAAACGTGTTGCAAACATTAGTAAAGATGCAGAAGTTATTGCAATTGATGAAGCGCTTTTTAGTGAAGTAGCAGAAAGTAAACTTTTCAAAGCTTATGATGAAGTTTCTAAAAGATCTTATGAAAATTATGAGTTTGAATTAGACGCACTATTTTCACTAAAACCACAGCTTGATAACTTTTTTGATAATGTTATGGTAAATGCAGAAGATGAAGCGGTTAAAAATAATCGAAAGTCTCTCGTAGCTACTATTTATAATGCTATATCAAAAATTGCTGATATTAAAGAGATTACGTTATAACATTGTTATAAATACAATAAAACCTACTTATTTTTAATTATTTCTTAAATAGTAGGAATAACACGTAAAGTTAGTATAATAGAATCTATAAGCATTTATATTCTATTATAGTTCTTTTAAAAGAAATCCCATAACACTACTCCCAACACTCTCAATTTATGAAAATTATTATATCTTTGGTGCTCATGCAACCTTACAGTTTAAAACTAGGATTAGCACTAAGCATTAATAATTTTAAAGAAGGAATACTCATTTTGAAACAGATATTAAGAAATAATATATGGCTCTCTTTTTTACTTCTTTTTATTGTAGGAAATATAAGTTTTTACCTTGCAGAACGAGTACGTTGGGTAAATGATGAACATCTTTATCCAAAAGCAAAAGAGTGGCTTGTTCCAGCAAATATGATGTTAGTGTATGGAACAACACTTACTAAACTTCCATTTGTTGATGAACGTAGTTTTATCATGATACCTATTATAAAACTGCAAGATTACTTTGTTTCTAAATGGGAAGAAAACTTACCTGATGATGATGCGGAAAAGTATTTAGGGTGGTATACCTTTAAATTAAGAACTTACATCGTACCTAACGCAAATAGCGTAGTACTGTACAACGAAAACACTTACTCTTTCGATGAAACAAGAACAGCAAACGATGAAGCGTGGAAAACAATAGAAGCTATGGTGCAGTACAAATCCAAAGATAAAGAGTTTAATGAAATTCGTTATACTGCTTTTCTGACTTTATCCCACTTATATAAAACAAATGTATCTGCATATTGGTATGACGGTTCGACTTTTCACAAAAAACAGATGTTTGCTGATAGAGAGAAGATGCAAAGATTTTATAAATTGTATGAGTATTTAATT
>Ga0233442_1001164_pt1 | contig 21154 bp, 18 predicted proteins | sample SI_123_September_3_FD_182789 | JGI IMG/M metagenome (GOLD analysis project Ga0233442, IMG submission 182789) | Seawater microbial communities from Saanich Inlet, British Columbia, Canada - SI_123_September2016_150_MG | ecosystem: Environmental > Aquatic > Marine > Inlet | place: Canada: British... | reverse complement strand
ACCGAGAAGTTTTCAAGACATCTCGGACATCTTGCAAAAAGAGCTTGGCACTGATCTAGGTACGAATTATATTTCAAACCCTTATGATGGCTACCAAATGCACACGCAAGCAGATATTACCAGCTCAAAATCTAACCTAGGCTTCGATCCTGTAGTTAGCCTGGAAGAAGGCATTAAAGCTTATATTACTGATATTAAACGCTTACATGGCACTGATATATCATGATTGATCTACAAGGAAAGTCCCCAAGATTGCTCGTCGTTGGTGACTTGATGATTGATCATTATCTTTGGGGGTCTTGCGAGCGTATTTCGCCTGAAGCGCCCGTACAAGTTGTTAATGTTAAAAGTGAAAGCTCTGTTTTAGGTGGAGCGGGCAATGTGATTAATAACCTAAGAGCGCTAGGTTCTCAAGTTGATGTAATCAGCGTTGTTGGTGGTTGTGAGATATCTAATGAACTAAAAACCCTATTGAAAAATATTAGCGTTAGTACTCAGCACTTAATCACTCAAAAAGATCGAATCACTAGCAAAAAAAGCAGGATCATCGCCTCACAACAACAAGTTGTTAGATACGATCGTGAAAGCTCTGATGAAATCAGCACTGAATCACAAAAACAGATTTTAGAGTCTTTTACAAGTATTATTGCAAATTATGATGGGGTTTTACTCTCAGATTATGGCAAAGGTGTATTAACACCTAGCCTTACTCAATCCTTAATTGCTGTTGCCAATAAAGCTGGTAAAAAAGTAATGGTCGACCCGAAAGGCCTGGATTACTCCAAATACAAAGGCGCCTATCTACTCACGCCTAACAAGAAAGAGGCAAGTGAAGCAACACAAATAATCATTAAAGATGATGAGAGTTTAACTCAAGCCATCACCCAATTAAAAACACAATGCAATCTCACCATTTCGCTCATCACCTTAAGCGAACAAGGTGTCGCAATTTATGACAGCAAACTACGCACTCACCCTACTGTGGCTAGAGAGGTGTTTGACGTAACAGGTGCGGGCGATACAGTGCTTGCTTCTTTGGGTTTTGCACTGGCGTGTGAATATCGAATAGATGCCGCAGTGAAATTTTCCAACCTAGCAGCAGGCGTTGTAGTTGGCAAAATTGGTAGTGCTACTGCCACCTTAAATGAGATTATTGAGTATGAGTCAAGCCTTAACAAATCTACCAGTGATGAACACATTAAAACCCTAAGTGAGATTGCTACGCTAAGTGAAGAATTAAAAGCAAGAGGTAAAAAAATTATCTTTACCAACGGCTGTTTTGATATATTACATGCAGGGCATGTGCGCTACCTAGAAAGCGCAAAAAGTTATGGCGATATATTGATATTAGGGCTTAATTCTGACCGATCCGTTACTGCATTAAAGGGTGAAAATCGCCCTATTAATATACAGCTAGACAGAGCCTATATACTGGCCGCACTTGAAGCGGTTGATTATGTGGTGGTGTTTGATGAAGACACGCCTTATGATTTGATTAAAGCAGTCAAACCGCATATTTTAGTCAAAGGTGGTGACTACAAAGGTAAGGAGGTGATTGGGCAAGATATTGCTGATGAGCTAAAGCTGGTACAATTTGTAGATGGCAAAAGTACCACACGCACCATTGAGAAAATCCAAAAGAGCAACTAAAAGGGAAATTAAACATGCAATCTACTATTGAATTTGAATTTCGTGAGCATTTAAAAACAGCCCAGGCAACGTTAAAATACATTGCCGACCCACTTGAAATTGCAGCGAATTTATGCATTAACAGCCTTCAAAATGGTGGAAAAATTTTAATCTTTGGCAATGGTGGTAGTGCAGCTGACGCGCAACACATCGCTGCAGAACTCGTTGGACGCTATAAAGTTGAGCGTAGAGGCTTACCCGCTATTGCACTCACTACCGATACCTCGGCACTCACCTCAATTGGCAATGATTATGGCTATAATCGCGTATTTGACCGCCAAGTAGAAGCGTTAGCCAATGCAGGCGATGTTGTTATTGGTATTAGCACTGGTGGCAGTAGTAGCAACGTCATAAACGGACTACAAAGTGCAAAAGAACTCGGCTGCAAGCTGATTGGTTTTAGCGGGCGAGATGGTGGTGAGATGAATAGTTTATGTGATGTTAACTTGGTCGTACCTGCTGAAGATACACCACGCATTCAAGAGATGCACATTGTCATTGGGCATACCATCTGTCACTTAATCGATTTAGCCTTTAAAGGCTAATTTAAGCCTTTGACAGCATCAAGCACTTCTACTGCTGTAATTAATTTCATACATTCGTGATGCTGTAGCGGGCATGTTCGCTTCATACACGGTTGACACTCAAGATTCTTCTTAACGATAATACTTTTATCATTCATCCATTGTGATGTTTCATCATCTTTGGTAGGGCCAAAAATAGCCACTGTAGGTATTTGAAAAGCAGCGGCCACATGCATGGGGCCGCTATCACCAGTAATAAACAAATCAAGCTTTGAAATAAAGTTAATTAACTCTGGGATAGTAGTGTTACCCGCCAAATTTTTATAATTACTAACACCCTTTTCAATTAGTGATTTTTCAATATCCATCGCTATATCTTTTTCACCCGATCCGCCAAAAATTACTATGTCGTACTGGTCAGATAACTGAGCAGCAACTTTAGCAAATTCTTTTGGATACCAACGCTTGGCACTACCGTACGATGCGCCAGGGTTAATCCCTAACTTCCTAATTGACCTGTCTTTATTGGAATGATCGGTGTAAAGAACTAACTTACTTGCGGGGAAATTAGTATCCACGCTTGAATTAAAAAAATCATTGTATTTCTTAACTTGATGGCGATGTTGAAACCTATTTTTATCAAATTGATACTTGTTTTTACTAGATATAAAAAATTTTAAAAATTTTGACCGATACGAACTTCTGAATGAAAAGAATGCATCAAATTTACCCAATTCTTTAGCAGTTTTGTATAAAACACTGTATTTTCTATCCAAAACAAGGGTTTTTACCACTTTTGGATGATTTTTCATGGCTTCAATTGATACAAACGATCCAATAAAGGTGATTTGCGTGTCGTTATAAAAATTTGCAATATTTTCAATTGCAGGCGTTGCCATTACACAATCACCTAACCAGGTTGGCAGTTCAATTAACAACTTCATCAATGACCTTTAGGGTTTCTGAGAGGTTATTCTCAATAGAAAATTTTTTTGACCTAGTTCTATTATTTTCCTGAATTTTGAGTAATTCTTGCCTATCTGACAACAAGTCGTCTATTTTTTGAACGACTGATAAATCAGTTGGATTACTCATAATAAATTTGCCGTTCAAAATCTCTCCTCCTCCACATTGTTTGGTCGTAAAGACTGCATTCTTGAAGTTCATTGCTTCAAGTATGACGTTGCCGAATGGTTCGTAGTGTGTTGGAAATAAGAACACATCACTTATTGTGTAAAAATCATCTACATCATCTCTAGGACCGGTAAATACTACTTTATTATTAATGTTTAACTTGATAGCTAATTGCTGATAATAGTCAATATCTTTGTCCTTACCAATAACGAATGCTTGAATATTGTCACTCTCTAATCTTGAAATAATTTGCAAGAATTCTTCTACGCCTTTTCTTTTAAAGCCGCTACCTACATATAATAGGATCTTCTGATTGTGCTTAATGCAAAACTCTTTCGAAAGGGCATCAAAGGAACTGCTGTAATTGTAATTCTTTAATTCAATGCCGTTATACACTACATTAATCTTACTCTTATCAACCTTATAACTATCAACTATGTCTTTTTTTACCATATTTGATATGGCAATAATTTTCTTAGCATTAGTAAAACACCTTTTTTCCAAAAATAAGTAAACTGGATGCAATGGATTAAATTTTGACTTCTTTTCAATCTTCAAAAAAACTTTGTGTACTCCGTCCCCTGCTCGATAGATATCTGGACAGGTAATTCTATCCAAAGAGAAATAGAATTTACCTCTTTTAACTAAACAGACCTGAAAATTGAACAATATTGCACGCAACCATGATGGTAAAAATTTTGGGAAGATTGAATTCTTAACCTGGTGATTGATATTTTGATTTTCTAAAGCTTTTGACAAACGAGACAAGTATACTTCTGCACCACCAAATTTAGTTTTATTGGAGCGTATGAAATATAACTTTCTATTCAATGGCAGTGGTTTTATTTTTTTCTGAAATCAGAAAAAATAAGCAAATTCCCAATATCATCATAAATTGCAGGAACATGTGATCACGCATATTGGCATCAACAAAACTACGTCCAACAAAGCCCATGGTAACAAACAATGTTAAGATTGCAAAATAATTATAACTCCTTTTAAATTCTATAATAGCGGTCTTAGACGTTAAAAAGACAAAGAATAACCATAAAAGTGTCGCTATAACTCCAGCCCCCACTGTCAAATCTAAAATTGAACTATGTGTCGTATTTCCTCTTTTGGCTAATTTTGGGTGTCGTTTTTCCATAGCATGGCCAAAAGAATTTCTACCAAAGCCAATACCCATAGGTTCATCAACGATATATTCCAATGACTTCATTGCCCAAGCAATCCTCTTATAATTCGAGCCTTTAACCTCATGGCCGCTTTCTGTTTTTGGAGCGTCCAAATTCTCGTTCAGCCAATGTTGGCTACTTGAAGTATCCATTGCCAGCGGAATTGTCTCAATTAATTTAGACCACCTCGGATCGGTATTAATATTATAAGTCAACGGAATTGATAGGATAATAATTAATGCTGTTGCTATCAGACGTCTAACCCTTATAGAATATTCATGATTTTGATATAAAAATACCATGCTTGACCCAATACCTAGAAAAACTAGAGCAATATCCCCTAATCTCAACGACTCAACAAATGTAGAAAAAATACTTGCTATTAGTAATAAATATAAAATACCGTTTGATACTTTTAACACTTGCTTCTTCACTCGCATTCGAAAAACAAATTCAGCAATAATCATTGCTAATAATATGTTGGTTAAGTAGTTTGGTTGTACTGGTGAATCCATAAGCCCGCCATATCGACGCATCATTACCCCATCATGAAATAATTTATCTATTGCTACCAAATCAATATAGAGTATATGAATAAAAATACTATAAAAGAGAATGGTAACGAGAGTCTCTTTTGTTATATGCTTAGACTGATTGACGTAAGATGCTAGCAAAATACCCATTAGAAAATATAAAGATGGATAAAAAATATGACTCTTAAACTCACTTAATGACCAAGCTGTTTCATGAGATAGATAAACTGAATGAAAGAAAATATACAACACAAAGACAACCAGCGCAGCTGCTATCCACTTAAACTCTTTACTACTTGTAACTGTTTTTAAGCCCTTTTCACCTTTGATTGTTACAATTACAAGTGAAATTAGTAGAGTCACAACCAAAACATTTCTTAATGCCATTGTGCCATTCACACTTAAAATGAAAATAAGGAATGAAAATATTCCTAAAATAAAACTACTCATAAAATAAAACTACTCATAAAATTGTATCATTAATCCTTAAACAAGAGTCAGATTTAACCACAATTTCAGGACTTGTAGTATTAAAAAAAGCTGAAACATCTTTGTTTAATGCCAATGCGATATGCAATGGCCCAGAGTCTGAAGAAATTACAAACTTGCTTTGTTTGACTAGATTGATAAATTGCTGCGATGATTGTGTTGATTTTCTAAAAAGAAAATGATTGCACTTATCTCTGAAATGAGACTTATCCATGGATGCAATTGTAATTTCTGAATTCTGATATTTTTTATTAAGATCAAATACTAACTTATCAAGTTGCACACTGGATATCGCTCTATCTGGGTCAGTTGATTGTGGGCATATTAATATTTTTTGATAATTATTTTTCAAATTTAATTTTTTAAAATTCCAGTCTTGCTCTGGCAACTGCAAGTACTTCCTCACTACTTGATAGTGATTAATAATATTAGGTCGATCAAAATCTTTGTAACACAGAAATTTTTTGCAATAGGTTAAAAAATAACAACTATCTAACCCATTAGACCAAGGATTAAAGCCAATATCAAACTGACGTTTTTTTAATAAACTATTTACCTTAAACATATCAAATAAATTACGTTTATTAAGCGCAATGCATTCAATATTTGGTAAAAACTCGTTCACATACGGTTTCATTTGACGCGGACATAAAATCAAATATTCTTTGTCAGGATATTGTTCTATAAATTCCTTAATAATCACTAAATCGATAATAGTATCGCCATAGCGAGTAAATAAGGAAAATAGAACTTTATTTGCTTCTTGAATATCTTTCAGATTAAGTGGCTGACTGTCAACATACTTAGTTTTAAAACGCAAAAAAGAATTAATCATTCCCAGACCCCTTCTTTTTTCATTTTATTAATATTATCCTGGCATATTGCTTCCCAATCTACCAATGGAGTCATTACACCTTCATGCATATGTGCTGATAGACCCTTGATTGGCGAAATACAAAGAGCTTTATTTTTAAAAAATATGCGACCATATACTTTTTTGCTTAGCTTGGAATCGCTTGGACCAACAGCTGACTCCTTAATATATTTTTCAAATCTCTTAATAGTACTAGACTCTAGTAAAAATGTATGAGTTGTATTAGATATCTGTCGCCAGTGACAATGTTTAGACAAAAATATAAAAGATAGGCGCTTCCATGGTGGGTCGTAACGATCAGGATAATCAGGTGTGTGAATAATTATAGGCGTATCTTTTAAATCACCAATGATTCGGTTCATATAATTTTTCTTCTTTCCAGAGGTTTGTAAATATTGCGTCTTATTTTCAATAAATTCGGAAATATATTTAAACGAATAAGACGTGTGTAGATAATCATCTTCACACATATATACCCATTCATCATCAGGTATTTTTAAAGCCAGATCAATCTGTTTTTGCAATGATTTAGATGCACTACCCAAATTTTCATTATCAATAACAACATTGTCAAATGTTTTGAAGAAATCAAGTAATTCTGTTGATAAATCATCTCCGATGATTGTAAATAAATACTCTTCTGATTGAATAGCTTGATACATACTATAAAAGGATACTTTTATTATTTCTGTTTTGCTCATACCATAAGGCCTGGCAACTTTGTGCACCGACTCAATTTTGTCGCAAGCTCTGAATAATACGTGATATTTAATACGCATTTTAAGATTTAAGAAATTGCTTTTTTGGTTTGTAAAACAAACCCCAAGTATCGACCAGGTGCTTATAATCTAACTTTGTTCCATCAAGAAACATTCCTCTTGGAAAGATAAGGTCGCTATTAGACCTTAAGCCCCTTTTTAATTTTCTATAAGGCGGCCAATTTCTACTGACTGCAAACAACTTATACTTCAAAGATCCCCATGCGCCAATGTGGATGGTATCTAATTTAGCGTTATCAGATAAAAACCTTAAATATCTAGGATGGTAACCAGATGAATAAAAATTAGGCTCATCATGTATACGATTAATTACCGGAATGGATACCCATATATAAGCACCAGGCTTTGCCATTAGCACAACGTTGTTAAACGCTCTAATAGGATCAGGAACATGCTCTAAAACCTGATTACACATTACAAAATCAAAACTATTGAGAATTTCTTTATGTTTAAAATCATCCTGACCCCAATCCTCAGTAAGATCATAACCACCCTCTAGCGAAGTGGCAAAGACCTCATTGACGCTAACAAAATTGGTTTCTAGCTCGTCCTCCGACCCTGAAACAACACAAAGTTTATCAATATGTTTGAAGTTTTCTAACACGCTTAACTGGTCAAAATCAAACATAGAAACCACTCTGTTATAACCATGGGATCTTATTAATGACTTTCTAAACTCACTGTTTTGGCTTTTTATCCATTTTTTAACCTGACGATGATCAGAGTTAAACTTGTGCTTATTCCCTTCAAGTACATCCTCCAAGGTTTTTGCTTTATACATAATAATATATTTTGTCCATGTTACTTATTATCACCCAATGCTTTACATACAGTGTCAAATACTGTTTGAACCGAAACTTCACTCATAGCACTTTCTTCACTACAATCCCTTATATTAGGATGATCAATAGCAAAATAACGGGGGTGGTCTAATGCACCATAATTTTTGCTCTTAAGTTGACAATGAAATAAAACAACCATTGCTATATCAAAGGTACTCATAATATGGGTTGGACCAGTATCTACTCCAATATACAAGTGAGTCTTAGACATAATGGCTGCAGTTTCTCTTAATGGCATCCCAACAAATGAAGTTGCATATCCTTTGAGATTATCAAACAACCAGCTAGACTTCTCTTTTTCTTTTTCTGCGCAACCACCGTAAATTAGAAAATGAGCATTTTGGTATTTATTAATAATTTTATTGCATAATTCTAAAAAATATTCAATAGGCCAGTCACGATATGCTTTTGTAGGGAAGCTAGCTACTTGTAGACCTATTAACAATTTATTATCTAAACCACTCTTTATCAGAGTGTTTTCTGCAAATAACTGCTCTTCTTTAGTTATGAATAGTGATAAACGCTTAGTAATGGTATTAACATTTATAGAATGAGGCAATGTCATCCACAAATCTACAAAATGCTTACCTTGAGAGGTGGGAAATTTTACAGCTCTATACAACTTATTGTTAATTCTTTTATCACTCTGCTCGAAGGCAATAACCCTGTTTGATACTCTTATCGCGTATAAAACCAAACTTTCATCATAACCATATACAAACGCCAGATCGTACACTTTTCCAAATCTGCCTTTCCAAATAGCAGTATTTTTAGAGATAGAACTCACATTATGAACAAATGGCAAGTGCTGGAGCACTGTATACCTTTTCGGATGGGCCAATACTGTTATTTCAGCGTCTTTATAATGCCCAGATATAGATTCTATGGCTGGCGTAGTTAATAGAGTATCGCCAATTCTAGAAACAATAATAATTAGTATTTTTTGAACAGAATTTGAATCCATGATATTTTTTATTATCCGTGCTACAAAATTTAAATCATATAATTACAAATACTTAATAATCTTAAGCTCTTGCATAATCATCTTCGATACGAATTATGTCATCTTCACCTAGGTAGGTTCCAGTCTGTATTTCAATAATTTCTAACGGAATGTCTCCGATATTCTCTAAACGGTGTAATTCACCCAATGGAATATAGGTAGACTGATTTTCAATTAATTGAAAAGTTTTTTTACCACAGGTGACTTGCGCTTTACCTTTAACAACTACCCAATGTTCAGCACGATGACCATGTTTTTGTAGTGATAATTTTGCACCAGGATTAACCAATATACGTTTTACTTGAAATCCATTGCCATTATCAATAGAGTCATAATAACCCCAAGGTCTCAATACCAATCTATGTTGGTCAGACTCTAGACGATTGCTATCTGTTATTTGCTCAACAATTTTTTTAACATACTGTGCGTGACCCTTACTTGTAACTAAAATTGCATCTTTTGTATCTACTATAATTAAATCAGACACGCCTATAGCAGAAACCAAACGATTAGACGCGCTATGTACGTATGAATCATTGACCTTATTTAAAATGACATCACCTACAATAACGTTATTATTCATATCTTTGGGCTGTGAATCCCATAATGCCGACCAAGAGCCGACATCATTCCACGCTGCATCTAGTGCAACCATAACAGCATTGTTAGTTCTTTCCATAACAGCATAATCTATCGATTGACTTGGACAGCTCAAGAATTCTTTTTCATTTAGCCTTGTAAAGTCTAAATCATTATATTCAGTTTGACATGATTTTTTGCACGCGCTAAGAATTTCTGGCTCATACTTTTCTAATTCGTCTAAATACACTGATGCTTTAAACATAAACATACCGCTGTTCCAAAAATATTTACCTGAATCCACATATTTTTGTGCAGTTTTATAATCTGGCTTCTCTACAAATTGATCAATATTGTAATAATCTTCATCTTGAGAAACAGCAGCTTTAATATAGCCATACCCAGTTTCAACCTTATTAGGTACAATGCCAAACGTGACTAACTTGCCTTTTTCTGCTTGTTTTTTTGCAGACTTAATGGCTTGGTGAAATTTACCCACATCTTGTATTAAGTGATCTGCTGACAATACTAACAAGATTACATTTCCATCGTCTTTAATTGATTTAAGTGCTGCTACAGCAATTGCAGGGGCGGTATTTTTTCCAACAGGCTCTAGAATAATATTAGCGGCTGATCTATTAATTTGACGGAGTTGCTCAGCAGCTAAGAATCTATGGTCTTCGTTGCAAATCACCAATGGATCTCCAATAGATTTTGGCAGTCTAAGAACTGCCTCTTGAAACAATGTAGTTTCACCTATTAATTCAATGAATTGTTTAGGGTGTAGCTTTCTTGATAAAGGCCAAAGTCGAGTACCGCTCCCTCCAGACAATATAACTGGAACAATCATTTACAAACACTCCAATATATTGCTTCTCTTGATATCAGCATATTTGACTACTTTATTAGTCCAGAAAGGTATGGATTCATATTTGGGTCGTTGTACATCTTAAATTGTCGGTATATTCGATAAAATGATCTTCCTCTTGATGCCCCCTTAAGAAGCTGATTAAGGCAGAATAATAAATCATCTCTTTGAATAATAAGACGCTCTTTCTTGCTTTTTGCCTCTTCCTTCTGATCTATATCAATATCAACTCTTTCAGCTTGAATACCCATGTGCAAGATTTTAAGGCTGACTATTGAGAGTCTGTCAATAATAGAACCAGCGGTCTCACTATTAAACCACGCGCCTTCTACTACTTTAACATTTGTTAATTGATCAAGAATTTTTTCATCAATACTCTCAATTGCATCGTTTCTCTTTTGATTAAATTGGTCAATATTACGCTTATTTAGTGCAATATCATTATCACCTACATTAATACGGCGTGCTTTATCCTCTTCGCCCCAAAGTTGGCAATTATATTTATGATTCCTCTCAATCCAAATCCAGATACTATCTTCTTCATGTAGGACAGGACTTTCTTTAGGCCAAACAGAGCTTGAATGACATAAGTCATGATATTCAGATATTTTATTATTATCAATGTTGCTAAATAAATTTACCATAATATTTTAATCTCATAATTGAATATAATAAAAACTGCATAATTTCTGCTTAATTTTACACATTAGTAATAAATTCAGGCACATCCTAATACAAATTTTTAAGAAAAAAAATTAAGACAAAACGGGATTTACTACGGAAATAAAATACTATTTCCTGTCACAGCATTGACCGAATTCATATATTTTGAATTTCTACTTGATCTTATTGGCATTCCATGAATAACTTTCATTGCAGAACTATAATCCTCTCTATCGAATTTAACCTCTACCACGATATTATCAGGAATAAATGATTTGGTTGACATATTTGCTATTGACTTATACCTCTGATCGTACACTGATTGCTTTCTATCTATAGTTATACGAATTTTGTTATCATTAGAGACAAAATACTCACGGTAATACCTATTTACAATGGTCGGCATTGGATGTGACAAGAATAAATGCTTATATTTACCAGAAAGTTGTCTGGATATTTCCATTGTAATTTTTTTCCATTTTTGATTTTTCAAAGTATGCAATGAAGTAATACTATGCTTAATTTTCCATCCAAATGAATTTCTTTTCATTTTTATCTCAAGTGATCCGCGTTTTATACTGTTCAGTTCCCCATACCAACGAAATCGTATTTTAGAACGAAAACTTTCACCACTTAGATTGCCTGTATATGAATGGTAATTATAAGTATCATAATAAACATTATTAATCCATCTATCCGGATAAGGCTTGCTAAATCCTGATGAATGAAGTCGGATCCACCTTATAAGATGAAAGTATTGTGTTTCTCTCGCAACAAACTTTATCTCTCGTCTAAGGTTATGGTTCTGCATAGAAGTTATTTTAGTCCAGACTTCATTATGGAATCGTACAATGCGTCAACATTTAGATTAATCGTTTTATCTACCTTGCCATCAATTATTATTTTGCTTCCAATTTGAGCTAGTGAGTTAAAATTATTATTCTTGAATGTAATATTATTCATATCCATAAAAGATGGGCCATATTCACTTTTCTTAACATAGGACATTACACCTGCAATAGATGATTTTTCTATCGTAGAATTGTTTATATGCACTTTAGATCCATCTTTGCTTGCTATACCAGTACCTGAGTCTATTATTGTTAAGTAGTCGCCATGTAATACACTTCCTTCTCCAACTGAAATTGCCTTATCATCAACATTAGCAAACGTGGTGCTTTGAATTGATAAGTTCGATCCACTGATATCGACAGCATCTCCCCCTCCAATAGCGCCTATATCTACAAAAGATGAGTGTGATATTTCACCATCTGAAAAATCAGCATCAAACGCATCTGAAATTGCAGACTGAATCTTTGTATTCTTAATTGAAAAATTAGAATGTATTATATTTATAAAGTCCTCACTTGAATTATTAGTGAATGTACATGAATCAATATCAACATATTTATTTTTGTATATAGTAATACCACCGGTCAACGACCAGTTCTCGGTTTGAAGAGAAGATGTATTCTTGATTATCGTATTTTTAAGTTGTGTAGTTTGGGAACCATTCCCGATTGAGATCACACCATGCCACTTTTTTTCTGAATTAGAACTTTGCATAATCACTGGACTACTTTTTGTTCCTACAGATATAAGGTTTCCAAAAGACAATATATATGCCTTAGGAGAGAACGTTAAAATTACAGCCGGTGGTATTTTCAAAGTGTAGCCGGCTGGAACAATTATATTATCAGCAACATAATGGTTGCCAGTCTGAATGCTTAAAACTTTTTCTGTCTTGTTGAGAGTAAGATAAGGGTGCAATTTAAGGAGACTAGCAAGCGACTTATTTGGTATTGGATGCTTGCTCATTTTCGAGAAATAAGGTTTCGCATTAACTTTATACATAACTATTGGATCAATCTTAGATTCCAATAAAAGCGCATAAGTATGCAAATCAGAACTAACATATTCAGACATATCTATATTAACAGTGTTATAAATTTTATCCTTAATTTTGGCAGGAATATGAATTGGCACAGGCAAGGTTAAAGTTTTTATAAAATTTTTATCAGCATTACTCATTATTATTTTTGACACAGTAAACTCATAAGGAACGATATTATCAACTTCAATATATGTTTTATTTCCACGACTTACAAGAAAAACATGTGCAGGAGTTATATAATCACTGGGTATATAGGTATTAACACGCTCTAATTTAATATCTTCAGACTCATTTTCGAGTATTGGCATTAATGCTTTACTTGAATCATTTCTGTAAACTAGCTGTGGACACATAATCCTCATGCCTTGTAACTTTTCTTTGCTAATGGAAAAGCCATGCTTGTTATCCATTAAGCCCAATATCGATAAATTATGCTTATTAAAAGTATCATGCGCAAGATTAGCGTCAATATTTAGTGCTAACTTATTCAAATCTATGTCAAATGATAACTCCTGTTGGGGTTCATTAACATTGATTGCCCACCCGTTAATATAATTATTATTGCAATTATCAAAAGATACAATAAGGCTATTGTCGGCCCATTTATCATTCAAACTGTCTGATCTTTTTGTTATTAAATCAAGAATAGACCTACTATCTGGCATAAACAATTGCTCATCTCTCAAAATTGATAAATAATAATCTCCTTGTTCATTGAATTTATCAATAAACACAGGGTTATGGAGATCTCTATTTATCTTTTTAATTGAATTGATATAAGCAAGCCGTACATAGCCATCTTCTAAAAATCGTTTAGCAAAGTTTTGATTCTCTGTTGGGACATCAGCTATATCTTTTTGATCATCTGTACCACCATCATAACCAATGGGCTCAAGTTTTGCTGTGTAAGGATTGTATGAAAATCTTATGTTATGCCAAGCCACTGCATGCCATGCACCCCAGGTATCAACTATGGCTAGATATCTACCAAGTAACTCCACGTCAAAGACATCACTTGCTTTGAGTGAGCCTGATATGAAAGACCTCAATAAGCCAACTGCAACTCTATAATTGGACTTTAATGATGATGACTTTTCTATTCTTTTTTCATTAAAGGCGCTAATACTTGCAGCTGTATAATTGTGATATGAATCAGAATTATTGTTAGCTTTGTTCTCCCAAAATAAAGTTTCATCTAACTTTATGATTACACTTTCTTTTCTTTCGTTAGCTTCCAAGATCTCTTTTGAGAAATGCTCTTCTAAAGCCATAACTCCAATTTTATTACCGTTAATTATTTCATTAACAAACAGGTACCTAGGAGCAAGTATCCCATTTTTTCTCAACATTTCAAGAAAGAGTGGCTCACCAAGATTACCTCTTGTCTTTGGGTTTTGAAGTGAAAATGATCTCATCCCAAACAAATGATCATCTTTCTTGGTTTTAACCCTTAAAGACCACTTATCCCCCTCAAGATGATCTGTAAAATCGCCTTTTAATCGAACTTTTGCTTTAATCAGTTGATCGTTATATCTAATAGATGCCTTAACAAACTTTTTTTCCTTTTTAAGAATTAACCCTTCTTTTAATGCATTATTTCTACTTTGTTCTAACTTTTTCCAATTTTTAAATTTTATATCTATTACGATAGTTGGTATTTTGCTATCTGTGGTTGTGTTCGTCTCTAAAAAGTAATTAATTATTGATTTTGTATATGATAATGGCGATTCATAAAATATTTGCCTGCTAAACCCTCTGTCGTCTAAATACTGATATAGTGCATATTTTCCAGCTCTTACGACATTAATAACAACAGTAATAATTAACAGATATATAACCCATCGCATTATTACATTTGAAAGTGATTTTGTGCTCCTTAAGGGCACTGTCTTCTGTAGCTGCACACTACATAGCTGGTAATTGACTTTGATCTATATATGTCACACCTATATCTGGAAACTTATCTTTGAGTTCACTTGTTAATTCGTGCAATGAATTATCATTTGCTACATCAATCAAATAAGTCGCCTCAAACATATCTTTTCGTGTGTCATATCGCCTTAGATCAATCTTTGAAGCATGTCTCGACAATATATCATTTAACAGACCAATTGTCACCTCGTCACTTGAGGATTCAGTGTGCCAATCAACTGAAAGATAAAGATTTTTTCCTTGTAATTTTTCTTTCAGCCATTTTCTTCTTAATAATGCTATTAATCCAAGAATAGTAAACCCTGCAACGACTGTTCCAAGGGTTTGTCCCGCACCTAGCCCTAATCCAATTGCAATCGATATGAACAAATATGCCAACTCTTCAGGTTCTTTAATGGGGGTCCTAAATCGAACAATAGAAAGTGCCCCAACCAAACCAAGAGAAAGGGCAATGGATGATTTTACAACTGTAATAATTAGTATTGTTGTTAATAATATAAATGGAAAAACTTGACTAAGCTCCTCTCTGTTTGAAAGAGTAGATCCAAAATTTTTATAATGCCATCTAATGGCAAGTGCCATTGCAAGGCCTACTATTAAGTTAATTACAAGTGAGGTTATTGAAAAAGGGTCTTGACTAACTACACTAAATATATCATTTAAACTGTTTACACCTTCCATCATTCACTCCATATATTTTTGTGAGTAAAATCTACTCAAGAACACATTTTAAATTAAATTATCTAACCAGATCCCTAATGTTAGCAATGTATATAAATGATTTGGCATTGGATAATCATTGGAATGATTATAGTCATAAATTCCTTTTAAATAATCCTTATCAAGAAAGTTGAGTGTTGATTCCTCTGAAAGCAAATAGTGCCTTATTTCCTCATTAGAGTCTTTTATCCACCCTTTTAATGGCGGAGTAAATCCAGCTTTCTTTCTATGAACAATATCCTTTGCCACTCCACTATCTTGAAGAATATCTTTTAAAATTCTTTTGCTGTAATTACCATCTTTAAAAGATGGATTTAATTTATTAATCCACTCGATAAACTCAACATCTATAAATGGTGCTCGCGCCTCTAAGCCGTTAGCCATACCAGAAATATCAGATTTTGTAAGAATATATTCAGGTAAATGAGTGATTTGATCAACTGCCATTAATTGGTCTATACTTGACAAATTAGAATGCTTTGCAAAATAATCATATATATCTTCATTCCAAATATTTTGACTAATTTGAGTTTTATCTTGACCAAATAAATCAAACTTTTGTTTTTTAGAAAAACCTGATAGTCTTAAATAGTAAGTGTCTATCATATCGCCTGATAACGATTCTAAGAGCCTATTAGCTTTCCCCCAACCAGCACTTTTACTAAACGCCAAAGGAGTGTGCTTAAGTAGTGATTTATTAAAGTTTCTATACGAACTAGGCAGATAATTCAGAAAAACATTTCTTTTTTGAATGGCATAACGTTTATAACCTGATAGCATTTCATCTGCCCCATCACCACCAAGAACAACTTTAACGTGATTTGACACCTCTTTTGCCAAGTAGTAAGTAGGGATCATCGACGGATCCGCGAATGGCTCATCGTAATTTGTAACAATTTTTTCAAGATCTAATTTTAAGTTTGGTTCAACCAAAAACTCTGTATGGTTTGTCTCAAATTTTTCAGCAATTCTTCTTGCATAACGACGTTCATCAAACTTAGAATCTGAAAACCCCACCGAAAATGTATTAATTTCTTCGCTAGACTGCTCTCTCAGTAGAGCCACAATAGCTGATGAATCGATGCCTCCACTTAAAAACACCCCAACCGGAACATCTGAGATCATTCTAATATTTATGGCATCTTTCAGTAACTCTTTTGTCTTATATTTCGCATCACTATATGATATATTAAGTTTTGGTTCAAACTCTGGCTCCCAGTATTTTTCAATATGAAGTTTCTTCTTTTTAAGATCAAAGGTTATAAAGCTACCTGCTGGTAATTTCTTAATATCCTTAAATATAGTATTGGGTGCAGGTATATATTTAAGACTCAAAAACTGGCTAATAGACTGGTAATCTATAGATTTATCAATGGACTGTATTTTTAACAACGCCTTTATTTCAGAGGAAAAAGCAAAAATATTTCCATCAAAAGAATACTTAAGTGGCTTTGAGCCAAGCCTATCGCGTGCTAAAAAAAGCTCTTGCTTGTTGAAGTCGTATATACAAAAAGCAAAAAAACCTCTAAACAGTTTTAAGCAATTCTTCCCATATTCCTTATATGCATACAGAATAACTTCTGTATCGGTGTTAGATATAAAACTGTAGCCTTTGTTTCTTAATTTTTGTCTAATTTCGATGAAATTAAAAATTTCCCCATTATATGTAATCCATATTTTTTGATCTTTAGTTTGCATAGGCTGATGACCTAAAGATGACAAATCTAAAATACTCAGTCTCCTATGGCCAAACAATAAATTTGATTGATCTTCTTTCACTTGATTGGTGTCTGTATCTATTGCAACTATACCTGCATCATCAGGCCCTCTATGAGCGATAGTATCAAGCATTGTCTTAACTTGTAACTTGCTGAAAAGCTGCTTATCTGAAAAAATTCCAACTATTCCACACATTTAAAAAATCCTTCTTTGCTTAAGAATATTACACATATTTACCAAACCTAGTGTTGTATTAAAAAAAATAACAATTATTTATTCAACTAGAGATTTATATACATCTAATATTTTAATTGTCGCTACTTTTTTTGAGAAATTATTAACTACAAAATCTCTAGATTTATTTAAGAAATTATTATTATTCAAATTTTCTATCATCTTTTTTGTATTGCTATACACTTCATTAAAACCTGGATTAGAAATCAAAAAATTATTATTACTATACAAATCAGCTGTACTTCCATCATCGGTAGAAACAGTCTTAACATTCATTAATAGTGCTTGCATTACTGATTGTGGCACTCCCTCACGCCTGTCAGCTGTAAAAAGAAAAATATTTAAAGCCACCATCAACTCTGGAATATTTTCTATATGCCCCAGCATTTCAACATCGTCATTAAGCGAAAGGTCTGTTACTATTTTTTCTATTTTCTCTCTCTCAGGCCCTCCTCCTGCAATTATAAATTTAAATTTCTTATCTGGAAAATCTGATTTTAATTGGTTAGCGATTTTTAGAAAGATGTCATGCCGTTTAGAGTCCCTCAAAACCGCCACAATACCTATAGCAATTTCATTGTCTTGCAAGTTAAACTTTTGACGACATAATTGTTTATCATAATTACCCGGATCAAAAAAATCTGAATCCACACCGGTGGGAATAGATTTAATCTTTTCTGGCTTAATTCGATTATATTTAATCATATCTGTTCTTACACTCTCACCCGTGGTAAAGACATAATCTGCCAATTCATTGATAAAATTAGTGCGTGAAGAACGTATACGTTCCGAGAGATGGCGTGTTCGTATAAATATAGCACCTGCAGACTTTGCGGCTAGACCACCTACCCAGGTGTCTTTGCCACTATGAGTATTAATAATATTAATTGAATGCTCTTTTATGATTTTTTTAAGGATAAATAGTGTTTTGAAATCAACATTACCCCTAAAAGGCAGAGTAAATACCTTAATATTATTTTCAAGTGCTTTTTGTTTAATAACAGCATGGTCGCGACAAGCAAGAAAAACTTCAACACCTTGCTCACGCACAGCAATCATTTCATTAATAATACGAATCTCCTGACCACCCCAGCCATCAGACCATTCAGTATGTAATACTTTAATTGTCTTGCTCACTCATCATCTCCCTAATGTTTTTCTTGATTGCATCAATATCCAAGGACATTAAACAATCGCTTATTTTGGTTCCATTACATCCATCTTGACCACAAGGTTGGCAGCCCCTAATTTCGGCAAACACTCTATGTTTGCCCATAGTTTGGAAACCATTTCTTTTGGTGTAAGTAGATTGCATCATGTCATTATCCCAAGGACCCCAATGATCAGTACCGCTTGGGCCAAAAAAGGCAAAAACCGGAGTATCATTTGCAGCGCTTATATGCATAATTGCTGTATCTACACCTATAAACAGTTTAGCCTTTTTATTGAGTGCTGCAGTTTGTTTTAAAGATAACTCACCCGATAGATTAATTGGATTAGATTTACACAAACTTAAAATGCTATTAATTTTGTCAATCTCTGCCTGTACGAGTGCAGCAGTAATGATAACTTTTGTATTTAACTCTATCTCACAATAGTCGATGATTTGTGCCATTGTTTGATCAGCAATACATTTAAACAGCCAACGTGATACTGGGTGAATGTGGATAAATTGATCAATTTTAGATAGTTTATCATCCATAAAATATTCATCATTTTTGTCACAATAAATTTCCACTTTTTTGTTGTTAATAGGAATGCCTAAAATTCGCAGTGGATCTAAATTGGTTTCAAGCGTGTGTCTAAAATCCTGCATGGGTAAGTAATGTGTGAATGCACTTTTAAGTATTCGGTTTTTGTTGGGATAGCCGATACGAATTGGTGCTCCAGTTAGCCAGGCAATTTGCGCACCTCGATCACCCTCAGTTAAATTAATTACCATATCGTAACGTTCTTTTCTAAAAGCAAAAGAAAACTGTATTTCTTGCAGGAGTTTTCTTACTGGTGACAAGGATTTAATTAAATCTCTATCGTAAATAATCAGTTTATTGACATTCGGATTTAGGCTGACCATTGGCTCAGTGCCTTTATTAACAGCTACATTAATTTGGGACTCTGGATAATATTGTTTTAAGTTACTAAGCAAAGGAGCTATTAATAACACATCTCCAATATTGCGAAATTTTAAGATTAGAATCTTCACTAGACTATCATCTCGTTAATATTTTTCTTAATAACATCAATATCTAATCCCATTAAACAATCACTAACTTGATTATTATCACAACCATCATTGTTGCATGGTAGACATGTCCTTACATCAGAAAGAACGCGGTGTTTGCCATTCACTTGTAGGCCACCATTTCTATGATAGTCAGCTTGCTCTAGATCATTTTCCCAAGGGCCCCATGTATCTGCTGCAGTCGGTCCAAAAAATGCCAATGTAGGAACATTATTAGCTACACTGATATGCATGATTGCTGTATCTACACCAATAAAAATTTTGGATTTAGCGTTAAGTGCAGCTGTTTGTTTTAAATTAAGTGTTCCCATACTGCCAAAATCAATTGGTTTAGATTGACAAAGTTTTAAAATATTATCCAATTTATCTAACTCTCTTTGAATGGGTGCGGCAGTAATTACCACCTTGATACTCAATTCTTGCTCACAATAATCAATAATCTGAGCAGTGGTTTGAATATTCACATCCTTAAACCATCCTTTGGAGAATGGGTGAATATGGATAAATTGCTTAACGCCTAACATTTTCTTGGCAACAAACTCATCATCTTCTTGACTCCAGAAAATTTCAACTCTTTTGTCAATGATAGGAATGTTGAGAAGTCTAAGAGGATCTAGGTTTATTTCAACAGTATGTCTATTGTCTCTTTTGGGTAATAAGTGTGTGTATGCACTTCTTAAAAACTGACTGGAGATGGTTGAGCTGCCTACTTTAATCTTTGCACCACTAACCAAAGTTATAAATGCACCGCGATCACCTTCGTCTAAATCGATCACAAGATCGTACTGTGCCCGTCTGATCTTTTTAAGCAACCGGATATTTTTTGATAATCTTTGTAGTTTGGATAAACTCCTATATGACTCCCTTTTATACTCAATCACTTGATTAATGTTTGCGTTAAGGGTCAACATATGCTCAGTACCTTCATTCACCATTACGTCAATTATTGCATCAGAATAATGTTCTTTGAGGTTTCTAATCAGAGGTGTTGTGAGCAACGTATCACCAATTGTTTGCACTTTAAGGATTAATATTTTCATTTACTGTACTTCCAAAAAGTGTATTGTGCGTAGAGTTTTGCAATAGTAAAACCGTGCCAACCATCCAAGAATCCCAACTTTATAAAATAGAGTCTAAAGAAAGTCCAGGGTGGACTTATGAGTGCTTTAATTCTATTTTTCTTTTTATGACTTAGTGCTGCATATTTTTTTTGCTTAGTCATGAATTCATCAACAGTTTCGTAAGCCAAATGAACCATGTG
>Ga0233442_1001162_pt1 | contig 21181 bp, 27 predicted proteins | sample SI_123_September_3_FD_182789 | JGI IMG/M metagenome (GOLD analysis project Ga0233442, IMG submission 182789) | Seawater microbial communities from Saanich Inlet, British Columbia, Canada - SI_123_September2016_150_MG | ecosystem: Environmental > Aquatic > Marine > Inlet | place: Canada: British... | reverse complement strand
CCTTATTTTTTATCTTGTCTTAAAAATTGTATCGTAACTGTGTCACAGTTTGCGTCACAAAAATGGTAAATTTTGAAATTCTTTTAAATTTATAATCTAGTGATATTTTATTTTATCTTAGACTAACGGTCGTGCTGAGCGACACTCTGGAAACGGTGGGTTTGAACTTTAGTTCAAAATCACAGTTGAGTGAGTGGAGAGAGTGTTTGCTCCTGCAACTTGTTATCTGACACCTGCGGAGCAGGAGAAAGATGACAAGAACTTGCTCAGCACGACCGTTATCCCTGCACCGCTAGGTGCAGGGATAACTATTTATTGTAGGTACATTATATATCAAATACCATGAAAATAAGTTAATAGTATAGCATTTAAAATGTACACTATTAAAAATACCATAAAGCCCATGAATTAAGTATTTAGATGAAATATAAGTAAATAATATTGCAAATTGCAATGTTTTTTATAAAAATAAATAAAATTAGTTATAGTTTTAATATATGACTATTAAGGTATATACGTAATAGCCAATCATTATGTATTACTATTATACTAAAATCTTAATAGTCATACAAAATGTTAGATATACTAGGAGTATAAAATGGGTAAAAAATTATTAGAAATACTTAGAGATAAAATTAGATTTAAACATTATAGTTTGAGAACAGAGCAAGTATATTTAGGTTGGACAAAAAGATATATTTTATTTCATAATAAACGACATCCTAAAGATATGGGTAAAGTTGAGATAGAACAATTTTTAACTCATTTAGCAGTAGATAATCAGGTATCTCCCACAACTCAAAATCAAGCATTTAATGCAATACTATTTTTATATAAAGAGATATTAAATAAATCAATGCAAGATGAAAATATTCAAGCATTAAGGGCTCAACAAAAAAAGCATATTCCAGTTGTATTAACAATTGATGAAGTAAAACAAATTATTTTAAATGTAAATGGTATATATCAAGTTATGTTAAAGTTGATGTATGGTTGTGGTCTAAGAATGAGTGAACTTTTAAATATTAGAATTAAAGATATAGACTTTGGTTATGATAAACTTTATATTTGGGATAGTAAATCACAAAAGGATAGGATAGTACCACTTCCACTTAAAATAAAAGATGAATTAAAAATTCAAGTGCAAAAAGTAAAAGAGATACATCAAAAAGATATTATTGATGGATTTGGTACAGTAAAATTACCATATCAACTTGGTAAAAAATATCCTAAAGCAAAATATGAAACAAAGTGGCAATACTTATTTCCAATGAATAAAGTATCAAAAGACCCAAGAAGTGAAGTGATAAGAAGACATCATATTTTGGAAGCTACATTTTCAAGAAATATTAGAAATGCAGTTAAAAAATGTGATATAGATAAAAAAGTATCAGCACATATTTTTAGACATTCTTATGCTACACATCTTTTACAAAATGGTACAGATATAAGAAGTATCCAAGAATTACTTGGGCATAAAAGCATTGAAACAACTATGATATATACCCATGTAGTAAAAGAACTAAATAAAGATGATATTAAAAGTCCATTGGATTTTTAAGAAAAATAATCAATTTTAGATACAATAACGAAATTAAAAAGAAGAAATAAATTTTATGATGGATATTAAATAGTGGTACAGAAAAAGATATTAAATTTAACAGGTGTTTTAAAAAAGGTATTATATTCAAATACTGAAAATGGATACTGTATTGCTGTACTTGAAAATGATCAAAAAATTTGTGGTAATTATTTCGATACTGATCTTAAGAAGCTTGTGGGTGAAGAGATCATCATGACAGGTGATTGGACTACTCATAAAAAATATGGAGCTCAATTTGAGTTTATTACACTTGAAATTCAAGAAGCTGAGCTTTATTTTTTCCTTACAAAGATTGTAAAAGGTGTAGGAAAAGCTGTAGCTAAAGCACTATTAGAAAAATATAGTGAAGAAGAACTTGTAGATATTTTAGATAATGACCCTAATAAACTTTTAAATGAAAAAGGTATCAAAGAGAAAAAGCTAACTACTATTATAAATAGCTGGCAAAAGTTTAAGCATATGAGGGAATTAGGCTCTTACCTTTCAAAATATGGAGTTACTAGTAATCTTATTACTAAGATATTTGAAGTATTTGGTGCTGTAGAAAATATGGTAGATAAAATTGAAGAAAATCCATATATCCTAACAAATATTAAAGGTATTGGATTTAAAAAAGCAGATGAAATAGCTCAAGCTATTGGTATTGATAAAAAATCACAATTTAGAATATCTGCATGTTTAAATTTCATATTAAATGAATATTGTAATTCAAATGGAAATAGTTCTATTGGAAAGAAGAAAATATTTATGCTTCTTGACGATGCCTTAGGATTTGAAAAAGAAAATGAACTATACCAAAATACGATAAATCATATGGTAAGACATAGTGAGATATTTAAAACATCTCAACATAGATATGCACCAAGTATGCTGTACAATGCAGAGAAAAAGATAATAGAATTTTTTGAAAAACGACAAAAGTCACCAAAACATATCATAGTAAATGATTTTGATCAATGGTTAGAAAAAAAAGAGAAAACTATTGGATTTACTTTAAGTACTGAGCAAAAGAAAGCAGTATCTTTAATAAATGACGGTAATAATACTTTAATGCTAGTAGGTTACGCTGGTACAGGTAAATCTACATCATCAAGAGCATTACTAGAGCTTCTAGAAGAGGTGTATGGATATGATGAAATCCATTGTATTGCACTAAGTGGAATAGCAAGTCAGAGAATTAGTGATACTACAGGATATAAAAGTAGTACAATTCAATCTCTTTTACTTTCATCAAAAGAAAAAGACTACTTAGAATATAAAGTTGTACTTTTAGATGAAGCATCTATGGTAAATTCGACTATGTTTTATCAGATTGTATCAAAGATTAAAGATGACACAATATTTATAATAGTTGGTGATGATGGTCAGTTACCTGCTATTGGAGCAGGGGATATCTTAGCAGATGCTATGAAGTTTGAATTATCACCTGTGTGTAAGCTTACGAAGATATATAGACAAAATGAACACCAAGCAATTGCTACTATTGCAAATGATATTAGATGTGGTCAAGTACCTAAATTTAAAGAAAAGTATGATGATTTTAAATTTGCAGATGTTTCTATTGATAATTATTATTCTAATAAAGCAGCTATGGGAGCAAATGAGTTCTCAAATATACGAGAAGATAATACAGATAAAATATTAAGCTCAATTTTAAATATTAGTAGTGATTATTTAAAAGAAGCATACAATCTTATTAAGCAGAAGAATATATCTAAGTTTCTTACACTATTTCAAGTAATTACACCTATGAAAGGTGGAATTTTAGGTGTTGAAAATCTAAATAAACATCTTCAAAACTTATTTAATTCAAATCGTGGTAAAAGTGTTAAGTCTAGACTATATGAGTATAAAGTTGCTGATAAAGTAATTCATATCAAAAATACAAATATGAAAGCACAAACTATGAATATGTATAGAGAAGGTAGTATTGACTTTCTTGAAAAACGAATATTTAATGGACAATTAGGGATGATAATAAAGCTTGATTTTGACGAAGCTAAGGCTATTGTGCTTTATCCAAATGATGATATTGTAGTATTTTATGACTTTGATGAGTTACAAAATTTAATATCACTTGCATATTGTCTTACTATTCATAAAACACAAGGTATGGAATATGATACAGCACTTATACCTATGACTTTTTCACACTTTATTATGCATAATACAAAGCTACTCTATACAGCAATTACACGAGCAAAAAATATGTGTTATGTAGTAGGCGAAGAAGAAGCATTTACAACTGCATGTAAAAGAATAGAAACAACTAAACGAGAAACTGTAATTCAGGATTTATTAGGATAAATTAATATGAAGAATATCCTTTTAATTTCTTTTGTTTTAATACTATTCATACATGCAAAAGTAATTAACTTTGGTTCTTGGAATAAGGCTCAATTTCAAGAAATGCTACAAAGTAACAATCCTTCACAAATATCAGAATATTTTATCAATAAACCTTATTTGTCTAACACATTAATAGGTAATAGCTATACAAAAGAAGAGTTTGTAATAGATTTTAGGGGAGTTGATTGTTTTACATATATTGATTATATTGAATCTATAAGAAGGTCAATTAGTATAGATGCATTTGAATTAAACCTACAAAAACTTAGATATAAAGACTCTAAAATATCATATAAAAATAGAAATCATTTCTTTAGTGATTGGATTATTAATAATAATTTTGAAGATATTACATATAAAATATCTAATAAAAAAGCTATAACAATTTCAAAAGAACTAAATAAAAAAGATATTAAATCAAAATATTTAGACGATATACCAATTATTAAAAGAGATATCTCATATATACCTACAAAATATATAACACCAAAAGTATTAAGTCAATTAAAGACTGGTGATTATATAGGAATATATACAAATCTAAACGGATTAGATGTATCACATGTAGGTATTTTAATAAAAGAAGATAAAAATGTATATTTTCGACATGCATCATCTTCAAAATTAAATCAAAAAGTTGTGACTATAAAGCTTATAGAATATATGAAAAATAAGCCTGGATTGATTGTCTTAAGGGCAAAAGAATAGTTTAACTATGTATCTGGTAATATTCTGGCTAGGTACACCAGACAATGGCTTGAAATATTAGTATTTTAAGAGGAAAGTCCGGGCTACAGTGAAGTATGGTTCCATTTAAATAATGGCTAGGGTAACCTAAGGGATAGTGCAACAGAAAGTAAACCGCCTTGATTCTCAAGGTAAGGGTGAAACGGTAGAGTAAGAGCCTACCAGACTTTTGAGTAATCATTAGTGCTTTGTAAACCCAACCAGTAGCAAGAAGAGAGTGGTAAAACTTCACAGTGATCCTCTTCGCACGACTGCTAGAGTAATCTAGGAGCTAGATAAATTATTGTCCAATACAAGACGCGGCTTATAGGTGTGCCTATCTATTCTTTCTTAATTTAATAATTTTTCTATCTTCTAATAAATCAAATTGAATTTTATGATCTTTTTGATTATTCACTTTGTAAATTATTCTAATAACTATTAAAATAATTATTGTAATTAATGTCTCCATCATAAGCTATTTATATAACCTTTTTGTTTTGTTAAATAATGATATGTTAATGCATTATCAATAATAGTTTTATTTATAATATTATCTTTATTTTGATTTAACTTATTATAACTTTTTGTATGGTTATTATCTTTATTAATGTTATTTAGTATTTCTATAAATCTTTTCATAAAAAAATATTATCTTAAAATATAAAATTTTTTAAAAAGTATTGCAATTTGCAATACTTTTTGGAAAGTATAAATTAAGCCTCTTTATATATTTCAAGGGATACAATATATAAATTGGACTTTTAACATGGTTAAAGATGAAAGTATAGATATTATTGAAAATATATCTAGTAGTAGAGTTGCTTTAGTAAATATTGATGCTAATAATAATATTGTTGATAGTAATCAATATTTCAATAATATATTTGATGACTTTATTAGTCATGATAAAAATATATTAAGTATACCATTTAACACAATATATAAAAATGAAAGTTTATCAACAACATGGCTAGATATTCTAAATACTAAATTAGAAAATGAAATTTTAAAAGTCTCATTGGAGAGTAAAAATGATACAAAATACTTTATACTTTTATGGACATCTCTTAGTTTAGAAAAAACAAAAAAAATTATATCAATTGTTAATATTACACATATTGTTGATTTACATGTAAAATTAAAAGAAGCTACCTATGAATTAGCCTATAAGCAAGGAGTATTTGATGTTACTAGTGAATACTTACATAATATAGGTAATTCAATTCCTGTGATACAACAAAATCTTCAAAAAGTAAAATTAGCTTTAACTCCAATAAAAGAATATGCAAATTATTTAGAAATGGTTAAAGATAAAATTGGAAATTTAGAGTCTTTAATAAAAGATGAGCATAAAGATAAATTTAAAAAAGAGAAAAAGAACATAGAAATGGCTTTAATGATTTTTGAATCATCTATTATTGATAATATTGATAATATTTTAAACTCTCAATTTAAAAAATTAAATGATAGTGTAGAAGATATAGCAACTACAATATCTTATCAACAAGCAATTTATAATAACTCTAAGTCAGGATATAAGTCTTCAAAACTAGAAAATATAAATGTATATGATTTAATGATCAATTTATCACAGACTCTTGGTTTAGATATTAATATAAATTGTGAAAATAAAGATATATCTATATTAGCTGATAAAGTACATATTACAAATGGATTTATGAATATAATTAAAAATGGTATTGAATCCTGTGATGAAGCTATACGAAAAAGATATATACAATCAAAAGATATAGTTTGTTCTATAGAAAAATTTATAGATGATGATACTTTCTTTGAAATAGATATTGATAATGATACAACACAAAAAGAATTTGTTTTAATAACAATCACTGATAATGGTATGGGAGTACTTTCTGAACATAAAGAGATGATTTTTAAAAGAGGTTTTACGACTAAAGTGGATGGGCATGGACTAGGACTTCATTCATTTGCAAACTTTATACACGAAAGTAGTGGAGATATTTCAATTAAAAGTGATGGTATTTCTACTGGAGCTAGTGTTATTGTAAAAATTAAAGATATAAAGGACTAATATGAGTATAAATAAATCACCAAAAGTAATGTGTATAGATGATGAAATTGGTTTATTAGAAGTATATGAGGATATTTTAACTCCTTCAAAAATTGATGTTGCATCATTTGGACTAGATGCACTATCTGCACTATTAGATAATAATTATGATGGTGTAATTGACAATAAGTCATCTGCAACTGAATTAATTAACTTTGATGTACGATCTTTTACAAAAGGTAGTGAAGCAATTGTAGAGTTTGAGAAAATATTTTTAGATGAAGATACTGAAAATATAGGTGTATGTATTATAGATATGAGAATGCCTAATGATTTAAATGGATTTGATACCGCTTTAAAAATAAAAGAGATTGATCCAAATATTAATATTATAATATCTACAGCATATTCAGATAAAAAATCTGAAGAATTCATTGAGCATTTAAAAGATAATATTTATTATGTTAAAAAACCAGCTGATCCAGATGAACTTTATCAATTAGTTTATTCATTAGCAATAAATTATTGTCAAAGAGAAAATTTAATAAAAACTTCAAAAGAACTAGATTTATCTAAAAGATCTTTGGAATCCCTAATTATAACAATAGAAAATTTTATGTATGCAGATAATTTTGACTCAAGTAGTCTTCAGAAAACTCTTGAAAAGACAAAGAAAAAACGTTCTTTGGAATATAATATACATTGTAATCAAGAAGAATTTTGGTTTTAAAGAAGGATGGTGTATGTATAATAAAAATATCTTATTAGTAGATGATTCACAAATTTTACTTGATCTATTAATTCACGCACTTAAGGATAGTGGATTAGATAATATAGATACGGCTGTAAATGGTAAAGAAGCCTTAGAAATGTCTATTAAAAATAATTATAATTTAATAATAACAGATATAAATATGCCAAAAATTGATGGTTTTAAACTTATATCTAAATTGAAAGAATTAGATAAGTATAAAAATATACCTGTTTTAGTATTATCTGTTTTATCAGATGAAGAGAGTAAGCAAAAAGCAAAAAGTAATGGAGCAGTAGGTTGGATAACTAAACCATTTTTACCAACTCAACTTGTAAAGGCAGTAAATTTATGCTTATCAAAAGGTCCACAATAGAGCTACAGTAGATTTTATCTTTATTATTTTGATTTAAATCAATAAAAAAATATTCTAATAAGATAAAATCTATAAAATTATGTTTTTTAAGGATTTATATATGAGTAAAGCCACTATTAAACCATTTAATATGGATACACAAGAACAGCAAGAAGATATAAATAATATTGAAAAACAAAAACTAAACCTTAGGCCTATTGATTTTTATAAAGAACTAGATACTTTATATATGGATTCTTTAGGGAAAGGTGATCGTTATTACCTCCAAGATTTTGGTATATACAATAATGAACTTACAGATGATGAGTTTATGTTAAGACTTAGATTACCAGCAGGTAGAATATCAAATGAAAATCTTTTAGAAATTGCAAAAATAGTAACTGAATATAAGCTATATATACTTCTAACAGCTCGATCCGGTATGCAATTACATGGCTTAGATGAAGATAATGTTATAGAAGTATTTAAAAAGGTTGATGCTTTAGGTGTAAGCTCTTGGCAAACATTTGGTGATAATATTAGAAATATAGCAAGTGATGTCTTTGACGGTTGTGGTAAATATAATATGATAGAAGTTTATCCATATGTAAAACAAATGGAAGAATTTATTTTAGAAGTACCTGAGTATGTTGGAATGCTACCAAGAAGAGTATCTACAGGGATTTCAGGTTCATATGCAAATGGTGGTTCATTTTTCGCTAGTGATCTATATTTTGCATTAGCAAAAAAAGATAATGTATATGGGTTTAATGTTTATATGGGTGGTAAAAATACAGAAATTGCACAAGATGTAAATATATTTTTAGAAAAAGAAGAAGTTGTTGACTTTTTTAAAGCTTTCGTTATTGCATTTAATAAATATGGACTTAGAAAACATAGAAATAGAACTAGATTATTCCATCTTCTTGAAGAGATAGGCATAGAACAATTTAAATCACATATAAAAGAAGAATATCAAAATGATTTAAATAGTAAAGGTATTTTATATTTAGAAAAAACTGTTTTTGAAGAATATGAAGAACTTAAAGATGGTACATATTCTTTTTGTTATCACACAAATTTCTCAAAGATTTCTGCAGAAGAATTACTTAATATAGCAAATATATCTTTTGAAAATAACTATGAAATAAGAATTGGTACAGATCAACAATTATATATTTTTGGATTAAAAGAGAAAAATTTCCCATTATTGTATCAAAATATAAATCGAACAGTATTATCATGTGCTGGTAGTGAATTTTGTCCATATTCATATTGGAATATAAAAGATGAAACACAATATTTACCATTAGAAAGAATAGAAAAATATAAAATACTTATAGGCTTCTCAGGATGCTTAAAAGGTTGTGCAAAACATCAACATAGTGATATAGGGTTTGTAGGGCTAAGATCTTCAATATATGGATATTCACAAAAGACTGCACGATTATATTTAGGTGGAGAATATAGTTTTGGAAAGAAAGTTGCAAAACAAGTATTTAAATCAGTGCCATTACATAGTTTAGAAGAAGTAATAGATGTAATTATAGATGACTTTGAAAATAGTATATATGATGACTTTGAAGATTTCTCTAAAAATATTTTAAATCATTTATCAGCAAACTTTTTAGCTTTATGGTTTTTAGGAAAGATAGAGAGTAAAAATAATTCTAAACTTGAAGTTGCTGATGAGCTATCTCTTTTAAATGATAACTTTAGTGAGTTAGAATTTATGAAATACTTAGAGACTGGCTATTCTGATGCTCTAGACTTCCAAAGTAAAAAACTTTGGTCTTAAAATAAAGGGTATATTTTAATAAATAGACCCTAATTTACCCATTACTATGTCATTATGTTTGACAAATCTATCACATTTTTTACCTTCAAGTTCTAAGCAAATTTGTTGCCATCTTTGAGAATGACCACTATTTTCATTTGTAAAGTCTTTAAATATAAACATCATTGCATGTGCATACTCATGTGGTAAAACATAGTTAATCATATATTCTTCACTTTCTTGAAATCTATTCTTATTTAAAATAATTTTAATATGATTATTATCGTAAGAAGCCAAACCAAATAGATTATCTGGTATCTTATTAGAGATAATAATAGGTATATTTATATCCATATTATATTTTTCAATAATTAACTTTCGTATATGATATTCTTTTTCTTTTAGTTTTGTTTGAATTTGTATTGGAAGATTTTCACCATCAAATTGATTATTGTTATATGAAATATATCCAAGTAGTACAATTGATAAAACAATTACTATAGTAAATATCTTAAATATTAACTTCATTTAATTATTTCTTTATAAAATTTATAATTTTTGTAAAAGTTAATGATATGTGTTACTTGCCATAGTAATAGTGCAAATACCCAATACATAAACCATAAAGATATCATTCCAATAAATCCATTTTCATAATAAAAGTCTACACATTGAAATAAAATAAAGAACATAAATGTTGATTTTATAGGTAATGTATCAATATTTTGAATATATTCAATTATAGGGAAGCCTTTTATCTTTTTTGTAAAATATACTAAAATAGGTATGCATAAAATATTTATTAAAATTATTATATATTCATCAAGTATTATATTGATTATCTTTGGTAGTGGTAAAAATATATAGTAAGTAAATAAAATAACGAATATACTTGTAATAAGTGAGTGTTTAGTTTTGATCATATTCCATTATATCAATTTAGATTAGTAATAAGCTAAATTTAGCTATTATGTAGTCTAAATAAGGATATATTATTAATACATTTACAAAATTAAATTTAAATCAAAACATTATAAAAGCTATAGAAGAGCAGGGATATGAAAATCCAACAAAGATTCAAAGAAAAGTAATACCTATTGTAAACAAAGGTATAGATGTAATTGCTGCATCAAAATCTGGTACAGGTAAGACTGCATCATTTGTACTTCCAATGCTTGAGAAAATCTCAAAAATGATTAAACCAAACAATAGAGTACTTCGTGGTCTTATTGTTGTTCCTACAAGAGAGCTAGTTGATCAAATATCTGTAGCACTTGATGGTTATGGTAAACATTTAAAAGTTAGACATACAAAAATCCAAGGTGGTATTTCAAAAGGTTCACAAGTTGGAAAACTATCTACTGGTATTGATATTATTGTTGCTACTCCTGGTAGATTAGTAGCTATGATAAAAGAAGAGGTTATTGATGTTTCTAGTGTTAATATGATTGCCTTAGATGAAGCTGATACTATGCTTGAATTAGGCTTCCTAGAAGAGATAGAATATATATTTTCTCATTGTTCACCAAAAAGACAAATTATGATGTTTTCAGCAACAATTTCTCAAAATATCAAAAAACTTGGTAAAGAATTTTTACATGATCCTGTATCTGTAGAAGTATCAAATAGAAGAGATGTTGTAAATTTAATTGAGCATAGAGCTATTAAAATTGATAAAAAAAGAAAAGATGAACTTGTAGCTCATATAGCAAGCTCTGATGAATTTGAACAAATTCTTGTATTTGTAAATATGAAAGAAACAGCAGATGTAGTAACTTCTTATTTACAGAAAAAAGGTATTAATGCTGTTGGTCTTCATGGAGATATTATTTATAAAGAACGAACGCAAAATATTAAACAATTTAGGGCAAAAAAAGCTAAAGTATTAGTAGCTACTGATATTGCTGGTCGTGGTATTGATATTAAAGAATTACCATTAGTAATTAATTATGAATTACCAGAAGAAACTGATGAATTCACTCATAGAGTAGGGCGTACAGGTCGTGCAAATGTAAAAGGTGTTGTTATTACGCTATTAACTACATCTGATTATAATAAGTTTACAAAGATTGAAAGAAACTTAAAACTTAGTATTAAAAGAGAAGTTTTGGAAGAGTTTGAATTAAAAGATAGACAACCAAGACAAAGACAGATGAAGAAAAAATCTCTTAGTGAAAGAAAAGGTTTAAAGGCGCCAAAAAGAAAAGATGATAACTCTGGTAAAAAAAGATCTAAGAAAACTACAAAAAGAGATGCTAATAGGGTATTTAGAAAAGGTTAATAGTTAAGTTATGAGTATATTAAATATATTAAAATCTAAAATCAATAGTATGAATAAAGAGCTTTTAAGACTTCATGATGAAAATCAAAGTCTAAGGCTTGAATTAGATAATATTAATAGTGAAAATAATCATTTACTTCAGAGAAGTGAAGATATGCTTTCTACTATTGATAAGACACTATCAAACCCTAAATATGCAAAAGAAAATGATATTGATATCTTAGATATAATAGAGAGTGAAAATGACTAAAAAAATTACATTTTATATAAATAATGAAGCATATACAGTAAATATTGGAGCTGATACTGATGGTACTCTTCAAAAAGAGTTAGAAAAATATATCCCTACAAATAAAAACATAGATACAAAAGCATTATTAACAGCATATATTCAACAAACACATAAGCTTGTACAATATGAAAAAGAATTAGAAAATATAGTAGATTCACTACCTATTATATGAAAAAATCATTTACGTTATTAGAAATAATATTTGTAATTTCTGTTTTAGCTATTTTATCTAGTGTAGCTATACCAAAATTTATTGATAGCTTAAATAGTGCAAATATTCTAAAAGTAAGAAGTGATATCTCTATGATACGATCAAATATTATTCAATATAAAGAAGATAAACTTTTAAAAGCCTCTATAGCCACATATCCTACAAGTATAGATAATATATTAGATTTATTAAATATTGCATCACAGTGGAGTAAGAATAACAATTTATACACAATTAAATTAACTTCTACAAGTAATGTAGAGTTTAAATATGATTCTAATACAGGAATATTTGATTGTACTCATAAAAAACAAGATATATGTAAAGAAATTACACAATGATTTATTTTAAAGTAGCGTTATTAAAATCACCACTAGAATATCTTACATATCAAAGTGAAGTAGATATTGAAATTGGGACTAAAGTACAAGTATCATTACAAAGAAGAAAAGTATTATCTGATGCCGTAGTAATTAAAAAGACCCAAAAGCCAAGTTTTAAATGTAAAGATATTGATGTAATATTACCACATATCTATAGTCAATTTATGATTGATGTATCAAAGTTTATTAGTGAATATTATGTATGTAGTTTGGGTGAAGCACTTTCCTTATATCATCCATTTAGTAAAGATATTGAGTATAAAGAAAATACTAACGATGATATTATAAGCGATATAGAACTTTCTACTGATCAACAAAGTGCTTATGACTTTTGTAATACAAATAACACTTCATTATTATTTGCAAATACAGGTTCAGGTAAGACTGAAATATATATAAAATCAATTCAAAAGCACATAAATGAAGGAAAGCAGGCTGTATTATTGATGCCTGAAATTTCACTAACTCCACAAATGCAAAGTAGATTAGAAAAAGTATTTGATAAAACAGTTGCTCTGTGGCATAGTAAAATTACAAAAAAGAAAAAACAAGAAATTTTAAATGGTGTTCTTGATGGTACAATTAATATAATTGCAGGTGCAAGGTCAGCATTATTTTTACCATATAAAGATTTAGGAATTATTGTTGTTGATGAAGAACATGATGATTCATATAAAAGTGATCAAAAACCAAGATATAACGCAAAAGATTTAAGTATATATCTTGGATATAAATATAAAATACAAGTTATATTAGGAAGTGCTACACCATCTATAGGCTCATTTAATAAAATACCTTATTTCAGACTTAAAACAAAATTTTTTAATAATAGTCGAAATAATATTATATTTGATGAATCACCATTAAAATTAAATGATTTAATAATTAATAAAATACACCAAACAATCAATGAAAATAAACAAATTATTATATTTTTACCTACTCGTGCAAACTTTAAATATCAAGTATGTAGTGATTGTGGAAAAGCAGTAGAATGTCCTTATTGTAGCGTAAGTATGAGTTTATATAGGAATATGAGAGCTTTAAAATGTAACTATTGTAATTATACACAGAAGATACCAGAACAATGTCCCTCATGTAATACAGGAATTATTACAAACTCTAGACTAGGAACGGCAGAAGTTACAGAACAACTTACAGAATTATTACCAAATAATACAATTGGACAATTTGATCGTGATAAAGTTAAAACAGATAAACAACTAAGAGATATTCTTGATAAGTTTAATAAAAACAAAATTGATATACTTGTTGGCACTCAAATGTTATCTAAAGGTCATGACTATCATAATGTAGGACTTGCTATTATTTTAGGAATTGATTCTGTATTAAATATGGAAAGTTATAAAGCTCGTGAAAATGCACTCTCTTTAGCTATACAAATAGCAGGTAGAAGTGGTAGAAAGAATAATGGGGAAGTATTAATACAAACTAAAAATAGGGAATTCTTCGAGTATTATTTAAATGAAAGTGACTATGAGGAATTTTTAAATTCTGAATTAGAATTTAGGCAGATGCTGTATCCACCAAAAATCAGATTAGCAAAGATAGTATTTTCTTCTATAAATGGGGCAAAAGCACAATCAGAGATGTTTAAATATAAAGATATCGTTTCTAGTATTGAATATCTTCAAATTGTAAAGTTTGGAGAGTCACAAATATATAAAATTGCAAATAAATATAGGTTTGATTTAATAATTAGATCAAACTCTATAAATAAATTATTGCAATTTTTACATACTATAGATAGTCCTATAGCTTCTATAGATATGGATACTTTATCTTAAACTATAGTAAACATATATCTTAACTTTAGTCTTTTCTTGTGGCCTAGGATAGTCTTTGTATGCTAATTTTATTGTTTTGATTGTATTCTTATCTAAAGTTTCATATCCAGAACCATTCATAATCTTAAGATCTTTAATATCACCATTTGGATACAAGAAGAATTGAACTATATTCATACCTTGCTGTTTTGTTTTTATTGATATTCTTGGATATCTTAAATACATTTGTGTTATGCGACCAATATTATTAAGATTATTATTTAAATATTTTTTTGTTTCTTTTGAGTAAGTAAAATATTCTTGGCCATACAATTTAAGATAACTTTGTGTTTGTTTATCTAGTTTTTCTATCTCTTTTAAATCTTTTATCTTTTCTTTTAATTTTTGTTTTTCTTTAACTAATTGTCTATGTTGTTCAAATATATTTTTTGTATTTACCTTAGGAATAGCTTTTGGTAGAACTTTATTAAGTTTTTTTGCTTTAGGAGGTACTTTTATGTATTTTTTAGTTTCTTTTAAAACTTCCTTTTTCTTAAGAATAGGATTTTGAATTTTCTTCTTAATTTTAGGTTTCTTTTTTAGTTCTTTTTTTTCTATAGGTTTTTGTATTTTTTTAGGTTTAACTTTTGGTTTTGGCTTTACAAGTTTTACATATTTAATTTGTTGATAACCTACAGGTACTATTTTATTTGTAGTACTCTGTTTTGGTTTTTTAGTTATTTTAACATTACTATTAAAATAACTAAATGTAAGTAGATGTAATGTTACAGATATAAATAAAGATAATACTAATATTTTACTCAATTATTTACTTTAAACTCCCTCTGCGATCATAGCATCAGCAACTCTTTTAAATCCTGCAATATTAGCCCCATCTACATAATTTCCTGTTACACCGTATTCTTTAGCAGTTCTAGATACATTATCACATAAACTAAACATCGTTTCTTTTAATTTTTCATCAACTCTTTGTGCTGACCATGGAGTCATAGATGCATTTTGTGACATCTCAAATTCACTAACAGCAACACCACCTGCATTAGCAGCTTTTGCTGGTGCAAACATAACAGTACTTTTATGAAAAAGATTAATTGCTTCAGTAGTACTTGGCATATTAGCACCTTCAGCTACTACAGTACATTTATTTTTAATTAATTTTTTTGCATCTTCTTGTGTTAACTCATTTTGTGTTGCACATGGAAATGCTGCATAACAAGGAATATCCCAAACAGGATGAGTATTTTTTGGATAATCTTCAATTTTAATATATGAAGCATCAGGATATGTTTCTAAATATCCTTCAAGGCATCCTCTTCTTTGTAATTTTATCTCTTTGATTAAGTTTAGATCTATACCTCTTTTATCATATATCATACCTTTACTACAGCTACATGTAACAGGTATTGCTCCTAAACTATAGAGCTTTTCAATTGTATAAATAGCAACATTACCAGAGCCACTAACTGTACATATTTTATCTTTTAGTGGTTCTTTATCTTCTATTTCTAACATTCTTTGAGTAAAGTATATTAATCCATATCCAGTAGCTTCTGGACGCATTAATGATCCACCAAACATATGTGGTTTTCCAGTAAGAATACCTTCATATGTAGATGTAATTTTTTTATACTGACCAAATAAATATCCAATTTCTCTAGCTCCAACACCAATATCACCTGCAGGTACATCAATTCTAGGTCCAATATATTTATGTAATTCAGTCATAAAGGCCTTACAGAATTTCATAACTTCAAAATCAGATTTACCTTTTGGATCAAAATCACTACCACCTTTACCCCCACCAATAGGAAGTCCAGTAAGTGAGTTCTTAAATATTTGTTCAAATCCTAAAAAATTTAATATATCTTCATTTACACTAGGATGGAATCTTAAACCACCTTTATATGGTCCTAATGCATTATTAAACTGTACTCTATATCCAGTATTAACCTTAATATTTTGTTTATCATCCATCCAAGTAACTTTAAATTTAACCATTCTATCTGGTGTTAATATTCTATCAATAATTGAATGTTTTGCATAAGTAGGATCTGCATCTATCAATGGTTTTATTGAAATTAACACTTCTTCCACTGCTTGAAAAAATGTCGTATCTAAAGCACAGTTTGAACGTTTAAGTGATTCTATTTTTGATTTTATGTATGGCATTATTAATTATCCTTTTATATATGTATCATAGCATATATTGGATATAATCATAATATGTTAAATATAAATACGGATATGGAATTTATAGAAGAACAAAAAGAATGTTCTTATTATGATGATAAAATATCAGATACCAGATATAGAATACAGCATGGCTGTGATGCCAATACGGCATATGGTCTTTTAGAACGTGGATGGCGTAGGTTTGGGAAGATGAGCTTTGTTCCTGAATGTAAAGGTTGTAAAGATTGTATAAGTATTAGAATTGATGTTAAAAAGTATGAATTTTCTAAATCTGAGAAGAGGGTATTATCAAAAAATAAGGACATAGAAGTTTATGTACAAGAGCCATCGTTAAGTATGGAACATATTGATTTATATAATAAATATCATAAGCATATGCAAGGTAAAAAGGACTGGAACTATAATGATATTTCACCAGATGATTACTATAGTTCATATGTAGATGGTGCACAAAACTACGGTAAAGAAATTTTATATCTAATTCATGGAAAACTAGTTGCTGTAGCATTATGTGATTTTTTCAGTAAAGGTATATCTTCTGTTTACTGTTATTATGATCATGATTATGATTATTTATCATTAGGTAAATTTTCTATTTTAATGCAACTAAAAATAGCAAAAGAAAATAATATACCTTTTATCTATTTAGGATATTGGATTAAAGATCATTTTAGTATGGGATATAAAGAAAAATACCAACCATTTGAATATTTAATAAATAGACCTACAGTAGAAGAAATACCAATATGGAGAGATTATGAATAATAATATCATAGAAGAAAGTCATGAAGTCTTTGAGCAGTTAGAAAATTCTATTGCAAATGAAGAAAGATTAGTTCTGCGACTTCAAAGTTTTTGTGAAGAAGTTTTAAATTTTGAAGATGATTGTACTGAAGTAGAAGATAGAGAAGCTGATATTTTAGAAAAAGCATCAAAAATTGCTAATAAACTATTAAAAAATTCATTAAACGAAAGTGACTATGAATTAATATCTCATAAAATATATCCAGTTGAATCAAAAGTGCAATTTAAAATATCAAAAGATGATAATGAACAAGCTTTTATATTAAAAGTAGAAAATGATGGATTTGAATTGGAGCAAGTGTAATTATTATGAATGAATCTAAGGTAATAGTGATTACAATAGTATTAATGACAGCTATTAGTTATCCTTTAGGATATTTTAGTAGTTTATATTTTGGGGAAGAGACACAGTTAGCAAAGGTAATACATTTAAGTTTTATAGTATTATTTTTTACAAGTTTTTACGCATCAATTAAAAATTTTATGATGAAAATATTAAAAGGACAATTAGACAATGAATAAAGTTTTATTATTATCCATACTTTTTACAAGTATTATTACAGCTCAAGAGGTAGGAGTGGATTGTCTTATTGTAAAAGATGAAAATTCTATTATTTGTAAATATACTCAAGAAAGATCACTCGAAGACAGAAATATAGAAGTTAATTGGATTGACCCTAATGGTAAGTTATCTAGACAAAGAGATATGGTAATACCAGCTGGTCATGGTTCAGTTTATGATTTTAGGTATTTAAAAGGTCGTATGGCTGGTGTTTGGTCATTTATTGTTATTGATAATGAAATTAAGCATGAAACAACATTTAATATAGAAAAGAAAATATAGAGATTAAAGCTCCAGGTTTTCTTTTATACCTCTTTTTTTAATATAATTATTTAATCCTATATGGTTGTTATAACCTAATAGTTTTGCAATTTTTCTTACGCTTAATCCTAGACCTAGCAATTCAATAATTTTTTCTTTCTTTTCATCAAATTTAGATTTTTGTATAGTACCTTTTGGTTTACCTAGATGTATACCATCAAGTTTTTTAGCTATCAAAGCCTCTTTTGTCCGTAAACTCATTAAATCCTTCTCTAGAGTAAGCGTATGAGATATAATAACTAAGACCATTTTAGTTAGTGTATCTGATTTTGATAACTCATAGTTTTGATTTATACTAATAATTTTAGTTCCTCTATCAAGAAGAATATTAAGAATCTCTAGAATTCTTTCTGTTGTACGAGCTAGAATATGTAAATCACTAACAATAAGTGTACAATTAGATATACATGTATCTAGTAAATTAAGTATATTTTCTTCTTCATCTGGTCTATTTACTTCAGCTTTAATACTCTTTGTAAGATCAATATTATTATTAAGAAGATATGATTTTATTACCTCTACTTGGTTGAGTGCATACTCTGAATTATTTTTATTTATTCTAATAAACGCAATTGTTGTACTCATATTATTCCTTACATATTGTATAATGCATATTGCTATAAAGATATATAGTGTATAATTTATACATCTTTAAAACATATACACCATGTTATCAATTAATATATTAATAATAGCTTATATATGTCATATTTTTTGTATCAAAAATATTTAAAGTTTATTTTAGATAAAATCTATTTATATAAATAAAAAGGTAAATATATTGAAACTTGTAGTTGGTATAACTGGTGCTAGTGGGATTAGATTAGGTATAAAATTTATATCAAGCTTACCTAGTAATATTGAAGTTTATGTTGTCTTATCAAATAATGCAAAAGTTGCATTACCTTATGAAAGTGATTTACCATTACCAAGTAGAGATAATATTATATACTATGATGATAAGAGTATTGAAGCTTGTATATCATCTGGATCATTTCAAACAGATGCAATGATAATCTTACCTTGTAGTATGAATACACTTGCAAAATGTACTGTAGGGATTGCAGATAGTTTAATTACTAGAGTATTCTCTGTAATGTTAAAAGAAAAAAGAAATATAGTTTTATCACCAAGAGAAATGCCGTATAATACAATACAGCTTGAAAATATGACCAAACTTTCAACTTTGGGAGTTACTATAGCACCACCTGTACTTGGATATTATTCAAAACAACAAACACTTGATGAAATGGAAGACTTTATGATTGGAAAGTGGTTTGATCTATTAAAAATAGAACATAATCTATATAAACGATGGGATGGAAAATAACAATGATTAAAAAAAGAGCAATTTATAGTGGGACATTTGATCCAATTACAAATGGTCATATTGATATTATTAAAAGAGCTTTAAATGTATTTGATGAAGTAATTGTAGCTGTTGCTGTATCAAGTGCTAAAAAGCCTATGTTTACTTGTGTTCAAAGAGTTAACTTAATAAATAAAGCAACTAAAGATCTTGATGGTGTTGTTGCTAAGTCTTTTGATAATTTACTTGTAGATTTTGCAAAAGAGCAAAAAATTACAAATATTGTAAGGGGTTTAAGAGCCGTTAGTGATTTTGAGTATGAATTACAAATGGGTTATGCAAACTCATCTTTAGATAAAAATTTAGAAACTATGTATTTTATGCCGACTTTAGAAAATGCTTTTGTAAGTTCTTCAATTGTAAGAGAATTAATTAAATTTGATGGTAATTTTTCTCATTTAGTACCAGCAGGAATTTTAGAGGATCTAAAATAATGTATATTGTAATAGAAGGTATAGACACAGCTGGTAAATCAACTCAGTTAAATATTTTAGAACAAAATAATCCAAATGCTGTTTTTACAAAAGAACCAGGTGGAACGGATATTGGAACTGAATTAAGAGCTATGGTATTAAATGGTCGTGCAAAATCAAAGATAGCAGAGATGTTGATTTTTTTAGCAGATCGTGCAGAACATATAGAAGAGGTTATATTACCAAATAAGCATAAAATGGTAATAAGTGATAGAAGTCTAATCAGTGGTATAGCATATGCTTCAACTCTTCCTTTAGAACAAATGATAGAGTTAAATTTATTGGCAACATCAAATACGCTACCTACTCATGTAGTATTATTAGAACTTACAGAAGATGAGCTTACAAAAAGACTAAATGCAAAAGAAAATGATAGTATAGAATCAAGAGGAATTGATTATTTATTAAATATTCAAGATAGATTAAAGCAGGCCATAGTAAAAATGGATTTAAATTATATATTTATTAATGCTAGTGAACCAATTGATAGTATTGCTACTAAAATTGATAATTTTTTAAAGTCGTAAAATGAAATTAGGAATAATATTAATAGGTATAGGGTTAATCGCTATATTTTATTTTGCAAATCTAAAATTTAAAAAAAGAGTATTAAAAAAAGCTGGTATTTTTATTGGGATTATTATATTTTTATATGGATTAATTCAATTAGTACAACCAGATGATTATATAAAATTTACAAAAACTACAATATCTACTAAGACAGAAACACCAATAGAAAAAAAATAGTTCATATAGCTCACTTAAAAGCACATCTAAACCAAAAAAATGGTATCCTTGCGATTATAAACAAAAGGTATTACAATGGCTAACATTCAAAGCTTAAGAGGTATGAAAGATATTATGGATCACGATAGTGATTTGTTTACA
>Ga0233442_1001147_pt1 | contig 21395 bp, 20 predicted proteins | sample SI_123_September_3_FD_182789 | JGI IMG/M metagenome (GOLD analysis project Ga0233442, IMG submission 182789) | Seawater microbial communities from Saanich Inlet, British Columbia, Canada - SI_123_September2016_150_MG | ecosystem: Environmental > Aquatic > Marine > Inlet | place: Canada: British... | reverse complement strand
AATGGTGCGGCTCTTAAAACTGAACTTTAATAGCTTTTAAATCTAGAACAATTGTAAAAATATTATCATGATAACTATTTATCATGATAATATTATGTTGTGCCAAAATCTCTTTTGTAATATATAACCCTAATCCCATACCTGAAGTGGTATTATTCTGACCCCTCTCAAACGGCTCTAAATAGTGTTCAAACGGCATCTTTAGTGGATGTGCTTTATTAGAAATCTTTAACACATCATTTTCTATCATGATAGAAACCTTCCCATCTAAACTGTATTTTAATCCATTATCAATAATATTTTTAAGAGCAATAAAAAAGTTCTCAAAATCAACGTTTATCATCTCTTGAGAGATGTTGTGTGTTATATGTTCACTTTCTAAAAATTCCTCTATCTCTTCAATAATATCAATTAAAGCATGCGGCTTTTTATTTTTGACACTACTATCATGGCGTAAAGTTTCAATAAGTCTAAGTTGGTCAAAGTGACTACTAAGTATTTCACACTCTTTAATAAGCGGTTCTTTTTGTTTGAGCTCTTTTTGTAACGTATGTACAATTAACGTGGCACGGGTAAGGGGTGTTTTAAATTCGTGCATAATATTTCGTAAAAAAAGTGTTCGTGAGTTTTGAAGTGACGTAATATCGTTTAACGCTTTAGTGATATAGCTTTGTAAGAAAAAAAGTAAAAAAGCGATAGCCACTAAAGCTATCATGATAAAGTAGATATAGTTTGATGCAGGGGCACTATTTTTGTACCAAAATATTTTATTTTCTATAAAAAATTGGTAATAATAAAAATTGTTATATTTATACAATTGGATATTCCCCGAGTAAAAAGCATCCCGAAAAATAGGATCAAATAGAACAAAGTCAGCACTATTTTTAACCGCCTTTATCTGCTCTTTATTTTCTATCATGAAAAAGTTTTTGTGGGAAAGTATTTTGTTATTTTGAAGCTGTTTATAGATAAAAATACTGTTTTTAGTTTCCTCTCTTTTATCATTAAAAATAGAAAATACTAAAATAAGCAAGGTCATTATAATAAGTAAAAAAGCACTTAATCCACCTAGTATTCTTACTTTTAAAATTAAATTACTACTCATGAAAATTACTCATAAAATCGATATCCTAAACCTCGTAACGTTTGAATATATTGAGGCTTTTTGGGGTCAATTTCTATCTTTTTACGGATACGTCCAATTAAAACATTAATACTTTCCACGCCACTTTCCATTCTATGATTAGAGATAGAGTTAGCAATATCACTACGAGATAAAATTTGGTTTTTGTGGGTGTAAAGAAGTAAAAATATTTCAAATTCTGCGGCACTAAATCCTAAGTTAAGACCCTCTTTAAACACTTGTGCAGTTTTAATATCAAGTTCAAAAAGGTTTTTATGGTGTTCTAAATTAAGATGTTTAGCAAGGATTTTAATTCGTGCTAAAAGTTCACGAGGATCATAAGGCTTGGGTACATAATCATCAGCACCATTTTCTAAAGCATAAAGTTTGTCATTTATATCGGTTCGCGCAGTGGAGATAATAATCCCAATATTATGATGTTCACATTCAAGACGGATGAGTTTACATAATTCAAGACCATCCATATTGGGTAAGGTTAAGTCTAATATAAAAATATCAAAACGCTCCTCTTTGACACACGCTAAGGCATCAAGAGGATCTGTAAAATGAGTTACTGTAAATTCTGAAGATAAAAAATCAACCAACAATTGAGCAATACCAGTATCATCTTCAACAAGTAATAATTTCATTGGTTCTCTTTATGTATAAATTATTCCCAAAGGGGTTGAGTTGACTCAGTTTGTGGCCACATACTTAAACCACTTTCATCCACAACATCATTATGAATGTGGGGATGAAAAATATCTTTTTTAAGGGCGTGAATGAAAAATTCACTCACATTATAGACAGATGATGTTTCAGGATTGATAAATTCTTTTTTATTTTCAAATCCAGGGTATGAACATAAGATATCTTCTTCATCACCTGGACGGTTACATCCTACAATAGTATAAAGAGTACTATTGTTAAGGGCTTCTCCATTGCTTGAGAGTTTCATTTCTAACAAACGGTTTGGAAATTCGTTATTAATATTCACACGGCTATTCACACCTGAAAGTTTTTCAACCCACCCTCCATTTTGTTTAAAGTGATCTTTTGAAACAACAACATCAAGCATTTGTTCATAAATATCATGTAGATGGGCACCGCTTGCTTGCGCTGTTGAAAGTGAATAGGAGCTGGGGAAAAAGCGGTAAACATCAGAGATTTTAATTTCACCACTCGCTACCACATCATTTTCCGCATCAATAATTGCGTCATAACGAAACCCTGGCGTTAGTGCTAACTGTGTGTTAGTTTCTTGTTTTAAAAGATCTGCAAAGGCGGTGTTAAAACTGTTTTCAAGGAGACCTCTACGGTTAAGTGAAATTTCACTGTGTCCTGCAATAGTGTCAATTGACTCTGTTAATACAGAAGAGGATTGTTTAAGTGGGTTGACAATATTAACGCTATTTGCGGTAAATACAGCGCGGTCACGGGCAACTATTTGTTTTACGTTAGCATCATCTTCAATATCTGACGTAATATTTTCAAGATGCCATGAAAATGTTTTTTCATGGTTTGGAGTGATACTAACATCCATAACACCTAAATAACCATCGTTTCCTGATTCCACTACCAAAGCACCACTATTACTTTGTAAAGGTTCATTGGTAAGTTCATGAGTGTGAGCACTAAAAAAGATATCAACACCACTTTCAACAGCATTAGCTAAAGCTTTATCTTTATGAATTCCGAGTTCACTCATCACAATGACCACTTCACAGCCACTATCTCTTAGTTGACTTTTTAGTGTGTTAATTATAGTAATATATTCGGCTTTACCTTGAGTGAAGTTCATCCCTAAGGCAAATCCCTTGTGCATACGTTCTACAATGTCAGATGTTAAGCCAATAAATCCAATTTTAACCCCATCTTTTTTAATAATAGATGTAGGCGCTACCATGTAGTCACCACTCGAAAATAGAGAATCTTTAAACCAGTTCGCGGCAAGAACCGGATAGTTTACTTTTTTAACTTCGGTGTCACCAATACTTTGTGATACAAGTAATTTAAATGGCTCTTCATCGGTAAAACGTAATTTTGTTACCGCAGGGCCGTAAGCAAAATCCCAGTTTCCTACCACACCAATATCTACGTTTAATGCATTTACCGAATCAATAATTGCATTTCCAACAGAAAAAGTTGCTTCTGCTCCCCCGTGAAAAGTATCTCCAATATTCATTAAAACATTGTTTTCATTTTGAGCACGAAGTGTTTTAATTTTTGTTGCAATTTTAGCAATTCCACCACGAAGCTCTACTTTAGAAGTACCATCACTTTGACGTACTAAGTCTTTGTGAGGGACAAGGTGGGCGTGTAAATCATTTAGCTCAATAAAACGGATAGTTTTAGAATTTTCTTCTACTTGGGATTCTTGCGGGGTAGTATCTTGTGTATTTTGAGTTGTAGTAGATTCATTAGTTGTATTAGTTGGTGATGATATTTGAGTTTGTTGTGTTGCGTTACTATCAGCATCCAAAACATCAGGATTACACCCTGAAATAAGTAACGCAGTAGTTCCTAAAAGTAGTGTTTTTGTAAAATTCATAATTGTCCTTTTCTTTATCGTAGTGACAGTTTAAAAAACGAATCTAAACTCAATTTAAACAAGGGAATAAAATCAAGACATAGCTTTAATATTAGTAATATATACTTATTTTAAACAAAAAATAATATAAAATGTGTACAATATAAAAAACGAAGAAAAATAATGACAACTAAAAAATTACGTAGAAATTATTATATTAAAAATAGTATCGCTTTTACTTTCGCTTTAGTACTTCTTTTAGGTTCGATAATAAATTCATATATTCATTATAATTTAGATAAAAAAGCACTGTATGGGCATGTGGACAAAACACTTAGTAATGCCGTTCAAAGTACAAAACTACTTTTAGGTGAGTCTTTTTTTCAACAAGCTACTACCAAAAATTCAATATCTGAACAAAAAGATTATAAAAATACATTGATGCTATCAGAATATACTAATGATAATAATAATGAAATTGAGTATGTTTATACAATGATTCAAAACCAGAACAATATCTATTTTACAAGTTCAAGTGCAACACAAGCAGAGTTACAATCTAAAGAGATTACGCAATACTATGATAAATATGCTCAAAGTACTGATGCGTTGAATAATATCTTTACCAATAAGAGAACAATTTATGAAGAGGCGACTGATAAATGGGGTGCATTTAGAAGTGTACTCATCCCTTTTACTACCAAAAGTGGTGATAATTATATTGTGGGTGCAGATATAAAAATAGATAATATAAAGGCTTCTTTACATCAAACACTGCGAGATATTATCTTTTCACAACTTATGGTGTTGATTATATTAATTATTACCGCATTTTTCTTTATAAAAATTTCTAAAAAAGAGATTCACGATATTGTTGTATTACAAAAAAAATTAAATGAAGAGATTGATACGAAAACAGAAGCACTGCAACGTCTTAATTTATCATTAGAACAGCGTATTCATGAAGAGGTAGAAAAAAATAGAAAACAAGATAAATTAATGGTTGAACAGAGCCGTTTGGCACAAATGGGAGAGATGTTATCCATGATTGCACATCAGTGGCGACAACCGTTAACGGCAATAAGTGCTACAAGTGCCAATATTAATATACAAGCACAGTTAGATAGTCTTGAAAATGAAACGGCGATAGAGCTGTCGGAACAAATATCAGAATTTTCAGAACATTTGAGCAGTACTATTAATGACTTTAGAGATTTTTTCAAAACAAATAAAGAGCAAGCAGATACTACTTTTACCTATATAATAGATAGTGTTTTAAACATTGTTAGTTCTGCAATGAAAAGTAAAAATATTGAGTTAGTGACAAAATTAAATTATGATGAGATGTTTCATTCGTATCCCAATGAACTCAAACAAGTTGTGATGAATTTAATTAAAAATGCAGAAGATGTTTTACTTGAAAAAGGGATTAAAAATCCTATGATTATGATTACAACTACTAAGGTTAGCGACGGCATTCTTTTAGAAGTTACCGATAATGGTGGGGGCATTGAGAACTCTATAATAGATAAAATATTTGATCCTTATTTCTCTACAAAACTTGAAAAACATGGAACAGGACTCGGCCTTTATATGAGTAAAACAATAATTGAAGAGCATTGTGAGGGGACATTGTCAGTTTCAAATGTAGATAATGGCGCATGTTTTAAGCTAAAACTGTATTTATAAATATTATTTATTATTTATGATATAATTATTTTTGATATAAAAACATAGTGACAATGAGTTATAAAGGTTAAGCGAATGTATAATATTTTAATTGTAGATGACGATCCAATTATTGCTGAGATAATTACCAATATTTTATGGGTGTATATTAAAAAGCATAATATTAAGTTAACTACATTAACGGCATCTAATGGTCAAGAAGCGTTAGATATTTGTCAAAGTAAAGATATCGATTTAGTTTTTATGGACATAAATATGCCCGTTATGCATGGAATTGATGCAACACGAGAAATAAGAAAATTATCTTCAGAGATTATGATAATTGCACTTTCATCGGTAAAAAGTGAGCTAAATCAGAGAAAAATTATTGACGCTGGAGCTGATGATTATATTAAAAAACCTATTACGGCAGTTATTTTTGAGAGTAGATTAACGAGTTATATTGCACTTTTAAATGCAAAAAATAGTAATTCGCTTAATGTTATTGCAAAAAATCTTTTTAGCTTTAATATTTACAATCATAACATGACATTTTTTATTAATAGTGAAGATGACCTATCAAATTTTTGGGAAAATATTTTGAAAAAGATGACTTTTCTTCAAAATGTTCAAAATGTTAATGATTTGGTACATGTTATATTTGATTTAGGAATGTACTATCTTCAAAATCAATATAAATTTGAGATTTATATTGAAGAGAGTAAAGATAATCACTATTTTACCCTTTCTAACGCAGGCTTACTCCCTCAAAAGCTTTTAGAAAAAGTTATAGAAAATAATTTTTCTTCAGCAATTTATACGTATGAAAAAAACAAATTGAGTTTTTTACTTACCAAAGAGGTAGTCACCGTAAATGAAAAAGTAACTGCTGCTGTCACACCAGTAGAGAATAGTGAAATAGAAATTACTCATAGTGTTGAAAAAGAGAGCTATCAGGTTTATAACTTTTTAGAACATGATGATATCGAAGAGTTCGAAGATAATCTTTACAAGTTGAATGCAAGTTTAAGTGTATTAAATGGTCGTCAGTGTGGCGCAGAAGACTTGAATAGGATTTGTGAGTCACTCTTGAAGATAAAAAGTATTTTAATGCATGAAAGTGAAAGTTATACTATTTCGACAGCAATTGGCGATTTATTAGTAACAATACAAAATAATGAGCAAGAGTTTATTGAAAATGTACAAGACTTACAGTCTATTGCTTTAGGTTTTGTGGATGATCTTATTTTGTGGAAAGAGATGACCTTTTATAAAGGTGCTCCATCAATCGATTTTATGAATGACTCTATTTTAGCAAATGCTAAAATTATGCAAGACTTACTGCACCCTGTTGAAATGAGTGCCGATGAACTTGATAGTATTTTTGACTTTTAAAGAGAGCGTATGTTAACAAATAAAGAGATAAATCTTTTATTTCAAGCTCGGAAGGAATACTCTAAAGATGGTATTCTTATTTTAGAAGATGGCCATTTCGTCGATTGTAATCACTCTGCAGCGGATATTTTAGATTATCCAAATTGTAAACATTACAAAATAAATCTCCTGCTGAGCTCTCTCCTAAGTATCAAGAAGAAAATATTTTATCATCTGTAAAAGTGGATGAGATGATAAACTTATGTATAGAAAATGGGTTTCATAGTTTTGAATGGTTACACCAATCAAGAACAGGAGCCCATGTTTGGGTAGAAGTGAGTTTAACGTGCTTAAATGTAGAATCTCCACGTAAAATACATGTGTTATGGCATAACATCGAAACACAAAAAGGTGCCCAACATAAAGTAAATGTATTTGACAGTTTTGTAATTTTTTCTAAAACTGATACTCAGGGTATTATTACCGAGGTCAATGAAAACTTCTGTGCCATCAGTGGTTATTCCAAAGAGGAACTTGTTGGTTCTACACATAGTATTGTTAGTCATCCCGATACTCCAAAACGTGTGTTTAAAGAGTTATGGAAAACTATTACTAGTCACGGGACCTGGGAAGGAAAAATTAAAAATAGAAAAAAAGATGGGTCTCTTTATTGTGTTAAAGCAAAAATATTTCCGGAGTACAATCATTTTGGAGAAATCATAGGCTATGAAAGTGTTCGAGAAGATATGACCGATATCTATGAAGCTAATATAGAAATTGTACAAGAAAAAGAGCGTGCACAAAAGGCAGAACGTGCACAAGCAGACTTCTTGGCTACGATGTCTCATGAGATACGAACGCCAATGAATAGTATTATTGGGTTTTCAAACTTGTTATATGAAACAGATTTAGACTTAGAACAGGAGAAGTACAGCTCATTAATACGACACTCTACAAAAATGTTGTTAAACATTGTAAATGACATTTTAGACTATTCAAAGATAGACAATCAAAAACTCATTCTTAACCCAATACCTACAAATTTATATGTAGAATTACACTCTTTGTATGCACAATTTAAAATTACCACAGATGAAAAAGATATTGACTTTTATCTTGAAGTTGATCCTCGTGTAGGTGAAATCGTAGAGATTGATATTTTACGATTAATTCAAATTTTAACTAACTTGCTCTCTAATGCTATTAAATTTACACCGAAATTTGGAAAAATAAAACTTACTGTTGGATACATTGAAGGTTCACGAGCTTCTCAACAACTCTATTTTGAATTGGTAGATAGTGGCATTGGTATTAGTAGCGAAGAGATAAAAAATATTTTTAAAGTTTTTGAGCATGCAAATAAGTCTATTAATACAGAGTTTGGAGGTACGGGCTTAGGCTTAAGTATTTCGAACTCTTTGGTAAAGTTAACGGGTTCTTAGCTTTTAGTTGTTAGTGAAGTAGATGTTGGAAGTCGTTTTTATTTTGACATAGAGGCGCCCCTGTGCAGTGAACTTACATCACTTCAAGAGACAATAAAAGATAAAAAAATCGCTTTGGTAGGAAGAAAAGAGAACCCTTTTTATATGAAAGTAAAAAGTATTTTAGATTTAATGAATATGAAGTACAAGCAGCATATAAATACACAAAGTATTGAATGTGATATTTTCATCTGTTTTGATTACGGTTTAGCCTCTGAATTAAGGGATAAAGTAGATCTGCGAAAAAATAAGATTTTACTTTTAGAACTTAATGGAGGACGTTATAAAAATATTATTACGGTAGAAAACTTTAAACAGACTCCATTAGTACTGTATAAAACACTTTATGATTTATATCATGATAAGTGTGTTTACTTAGAGTATGTAAACATCGATATTACTATACTAGTCGTTGATGATTATGATATTAATAGAGAACTTATTGCGCAGATTTTAAAGAAACATAATATTCAAGCTGATTTTGCGGTAAATGGTGAAGATGCGGTAAAAATGACAGAAAAAAATAGTTACGATATTATTTTTATGGATATTAATATGCCAATTATGAATGGTGTAGAAGCAACAAAAATGATTCGTAAAAATGATTCTACAACACCTATTATTGCACTCTCTGCTAATGTTTTTCAATCTGATATTGATCTCTATACAGAAGTGGGAATGAATGGTTATCTTGCTAAACCACTTGATAGCACTCTATTTTTAGATTATATAAAAGAAAATAAACGTGAAAAAACTTCACAAACTACTTCAACTAATACTAGTCAAAGTAATGAATATAGTGAAAATATTGACGATAGTGAAGATATTGAAAGTATTGATACCTCTTTTGTTACTGAAGCAGTCAAACTATTAGGCTTGCCAGAACAAGTTATTAAAAACTTAATGATAAAGTTTATAAATGATGCTAAAGAGGGACTGGATGTTTTAAGTGAAGAACCTTTTAATTATGAGGCTATTAGAAGTTGTAGTCATAAATTTAAAGGAAGTTCTAAAACATTACGACTGCTCGAAATTGCTGCTATTTTTGAGAAAGTAGAAGAATTAGCCACCTTAGAAAAAAAATAGATTATTCTAAGAAAAAAGAAGAGTTGTTAGCAAGTTTGAAAAGATATGAGACAGAGTTAAAAAAATAGCGTTAGAAGAGTATTTTTATGCTACAATTGTATAAAAATTTTTAGGATATTTATGCAGTTTGATTTAAAGATGCCCCTTCTTGGGTTTGAAAACATAAACAGTATGACACTTCAAAAGGTAGATGATATCTTTATGCGCCTTGAAGAGCCTGAAAAACAAGATCCCTCTTTTACTTTAGTGAATCCTTTTGCACTACGTGAATACTCTTTTGATATGCCAACGTCATTAAAAACACTTTTAGATATTAGTGAAAAGAGTAACATTTTAATTTACAACATTATGATTGTACAGCAACCTATGGACGCATCGACTATTAATTTTGCTGCTCCAATTATTTTTAATACAGATAATCAGACAATGGCGCAACTTATTATTAGTGATGTGCCTGAGTTTGGAATTGCTGAACCTATCTCCAAATACATTAATCAAAACTAGAGAGTAATTTATGTCAAAACAACTTTTAACTTTTATCGGTAATGGAAATATGGCACGTGCTTTAGCGATTGGACTTCAAGAACTATTTGAAATTGAGGTTGTCGGTCGTTCACAAGAAAAAATGCAAAAGTTTGAAGATGCATTAAAAAATCCCATTAAAAAGTCACTACTTAAAAATTTTGATATTAGTGGAAAAACAGTAATTCTCTGTGTAAAACCTGCTAATGTTGTAGCGATGTCTGAACTTTTAGTAGGTGAAGCTGAGGTAATGTACTCGGTTTTAGCAGGGACATCTATTGAAAAATTAGGTGCAAATATTAAAGCTAAGTCTTACGTTCGTGCAATGCCGAATCTTGCAGCTTCTGTATTTAAGTCAATGACAACATTGACTGGTGATGAAAACTATGCTGAACCTGCAAAAGAGATATTTAATGCCATTGGTTCAACATTGTGGTTAAGTAGTGAAAAAGAGGTTGATATTGCAACAGGTTTAAATGGTAGTGGTCCTGCCTTTTTAGCACTTGTTGCAGAAGCTCTTGCTGATGGTGCAGTGAACGCAGGACTAAAACGTGCGGATGCTATGGTATTAATGCGAGGGCTTTTTGACGGCTTTGGTACACAAATCCAAAACGAACATCCTGCACTTCTTAAAGATGGCGTTATGAGCCCGGGTGGTACGACTTCTGCTGGTTATAAAGCTTTAGAAGATGCGGGTGTCCGTAGTGCTTTTATGAACTCTATTGAAGCGGCTTACAAAAGAACACTTTAATTTCTAAACATTACCCCATATTTTTTATCATGATGCTTTTTACAGCATCATCTCTTTTTTCCCTCGAACTTACTTCACGAACTCAGATGTTAATGGGTACTTTTATTACCATTACTTTAGAGCCAAAAGATTATCAGCACATTGAAGAGGGCTTTCTCACTTTAAAAGAAGTTGAACACTCCCTTTCAAGTTATGATAAAAATGCATTGGTCTATAAACTCAATCATCATCAAAAAATAACACCAACTTCTTATCTTAATGAAGCACTATCCCTGAGTGAAAAGTATTATCATGATAGTAATGGGTACTTTACTATCAACGTGGGTTCAATTACTAAAGGGGTGTACCATTTTGGTGAAAATGAACGTGTACCTACTTCTGCTGAACTTGATAGAACTATTTTAGAGGGTACTATTGACTTAGGTGGTATGGGAAAAGGGTATGGCGTTGATAAAGTAAAACAAGTATATTTTGAAAGTAATATTTCAAATGGTACTGTTGCTGCGAGTGGTGATATTTTTTGTTTTCATAAATGTGAAATTGCTATTCAAAATCCTTTTGATGAAAATATTGAACTTACACTAAAAATGAAAAATAGAAATAGCGCCATTTCAACCAGTGGAAACTATAGGCGGTATATAAAATCTAAAGAGAATAATCATCTTATAAATCCTAAAAAAAAGCGACCCGCTAAAACTTTTGCTTCCATTACCTTACTAACTACAACACACTCAAACAGTGATATTGACGCTTATGCAACTGCCGCTTCAGTTATGCCTTTAGCTAAAGCACTACAGTTTTTAAAGCGACTTGAATTAGGGTATATTTTAATTTTAAACAATAAAAAGAGAATTTACAGTAGCAATTTAGATATTTATGTAGAAGATTTTTTAAGTCCTATAAAAACGAAGTAGCCTAAAAGTAAAAGTAAAAAAGTTAATCCACCTAAGAGTATGACAAGTGCTAAAATTTTAATATAGGCGAAGCTACTAAATCCATACAAGATAATAAATGGAGCGATAATAATAACCGCTGCAGCACTGTATAAAATAGAGATATACTTAGCAACCATACTTTTTATTTTTGTGTTTGCAAAGAGGAAGAAGTGTGCAAGAACCATAATTAAAAGGGCAATACTTCCTATATGATAAATGAGAATTTCTCTCAGCCCTTCAATAGATTTTGGATTAATACCACATTCACTATTGCCTTGATAGTAATGCATAATGCCTTCACTACTAAAGCCTTGTTTGTGGACAAAAAGTGCTAAAGCACTAAGGAGTAACAAGAGGGTGAAAAGTAAAAAATAGCCAATGACAATACGATAGAGTTGATGCAAATTTATACCAATTTAAACGTAGAACTCAGTGACATATAGAGTGCTAAGATATGCCATAAAAGAGTTGATACTAACCAAAACAGTAAAACGTAGTGTGGTATATAAAATGCAGTAACAAAAGTAATAATTGATAACAGGGCGGTTATCATGATAAGATGAACTAAGAATTTAGTAGTCTCATTTTGTTTATGAAGGCGAATAAAAATAGTCACTAAAATCATTAATGTCATCATCATAAAAAATATATTTTTATGAACAATTTCTAAAAGAGCACCCCATGATAACGGGTCAATAAACTCCTCTTCATTTCCATAAAAAGTGTCATTAATTGCCTGCCAACTTGAACCAAAAAAATCTATCATGATAATAAAGTCGCTGAGTAAAAAAAGTGTTGTGAAAATAAGGAGTCCAAGTAAAATAGGACGCATTAAAGGATCAGCTTTGAGGTTTTTAACGAGTGTAAATTTCATATTTTATTATTTATTTTTTAAAAAGAAGATCAGCTACTGCTAAGGCAATACGAGAGCCATCCGCAACATTACGAGCAGATAGTGTTGCTCCGCTAATAGTAGGAATGGCTTTTCCCAGAAATAGATTATCTTTAGTCTGTTTGTTTTCAAATTGTGACATCCATTTTTTATTAGGAATAAACTCAGGAGGTTCATTAAACGCAATAATTTCAACTGCTTTTATAGTTTTAGTAGTATCAATCATATATAAAATAGCGGCACTTTTACTACGTACGTTACGACTTACTAATATGCCATAACCAAGAAGGATCTCTCCGTCAGTTCCATTTTTAGAAGCTTTAAAAGTTCTAAATATTTTACTACCGAGTTTAATCTTTGAGGTTTTTTGAACATAAGAAGCTTTTGATTTAGTAAGAAGTACATTTTTTTTACTCACATCATCACTTTCAACAAAAACATTTTTCATGGCATCATAAGGGGAAATGATTACTTTGGAAAATAACGATGATGTTAGTAAAAAAAATAGTAGAAATAATTTGCTCAAAACAGAACTCTTTTATGGTAAATTTGAAATAAAATTATATCACAAGCGGTAGTAATACCGCTTATAAAAAGAAGGTAACTTTGACTTAGAAAATGAATCCCATAGAAATAGAGGTTGTGTAGTCTGTATTTCCACCTGTCGCGGCTTTAGCCATGGCATAGTCCATTTTTAAAACAACTTGGTCGTGAGGAAAGTAGTTCACACCAACAGTTGTTGTATTGGCTGCATCATTAGTTGAGCCATCTGCAATTTTTGCTTGTTGATTAAGTGTCTCATATTGAACAAAAATAGGCATTTTTTTATCAATTTGTGTTAAAGAAAGAACATCAAATCCAATATTAATGTATCCCCCGTTTCCACTCTCTACTGCAAAGTTTGTACTACCATCTGTATTTGTACTGTTAAATTGATTGGCATCACTTCTGTTTACAGCAGTATAGGTTCCATACGTTCTAAAACCAGCAAGGTTATAATCAAAGTGAACATCAAACATTATCATATCAGAAGTGACCGCATCATTAGCAACACCATAATACGCTGAACCCCCAACTAAAAGACCATTCGTCCCCGTATAATCTAAACGTGCTACATACGCTAAGTTAGGGTTTGAAGATTTAAATGAACCCGTACGACCGCCACGAATCCATTTGCTTCCATTGTCTCCAGTTTTAAGAGCGCTAATTGCTGCGAACTTATACTCTAAACCAGCAATAATATCACCATAAACCATAGCACCACTTTCATGCCATGTTGAAGGAATTAAATATTTTGCAGTACCAGGACGTTGAACGGTTGTAAAAAGTGTTGGTTCATGACGCTCATTAATAAGACCCATGGGTACTAAGAAGTTACCCACACGAACATTAGCGTGTTGATTTAGTAAAAAGTCTAAATACATAAACTCTACAATAACTTCGCCACCTTTTGCTGCGCCACCATCATTAGCAACACCACCATGTTCAAATTCAATTTCTGTATTTAAAATAATGCTGTCAGAAAATTTGTAACCAATGTACGGCACAAAACGGTATACATCAGTTGCTGAACTGCCATCACTTTTACGAGCGTGGTACATCTCACCGTAACCACCAATAGAGAGTGGTGATTTTGAGTAGTATACTTTAGAAGCAGCTGCACCAAGACCTGAGTAAGCTTTAGTTGTGTCAACTGTTGTGTAGTTAAAACCTGTTTTTAAATCAGAAGTTTCATCAATTAGGACTGAAGTCTGCTCTTTTAACTCTTGAATCTCTGCACGAAGTTCTGCTAATTCAGAAGCAGTGTCTGCTAAAAGTGTTGTTGAAGATAAAGCAATTAATGTTGCTACTGACAAAGAAAGTTTTTTCATTTATAAAATCCTTAATGATAATTAATATTGTTATCGTAAGTATAACAGTCAATTATTATTTTAAGCTTAATTATGATTTTTATTATCAATACCTAGAAATTTGTTGAAAATAAAACAAATGTCAGAATGAACAATAGGATAGTCAAAAACCTCTTTTAAAATCATCTCCAATTGTGCTTCGTTTTTTATCATGATAACTTCTGTTTTACTCTTTTGAATAATTTGGTATCTGTTATTTACAATGGAATGTACTTTGTCATGATAGATTTTTGAAATTACAAAGTTGTTAACAAAATTAGCTTTTGGATGTTGGTGGGAGTAGAAGTGCCCCATCTCAAAATCGTTATCATGATAACGTTGTAAATCAAAACTATACAGTGTGAAATATGCTTTGTCTTTAACAATTTGAAGCGCTAACTTATTATCTTTGTAGTCAGTAATAAGGTACTCTGTATTTTGTGAAGTTGTGGTAGATACTTTACCAAATTTAATAGGTAAACTTGGAGACAAAGCTCCAAAACCTACGTCAACAATATAAAAGTCATCATTATATTTTAAAAGAGTTATTCTATGCGTTTGAGGGACGTTAATGTCACGATTTAATAAAACACGTCCAAAAAGAGCAGTGACCTCAAAGCCTAAATATTGTAACACTTCAAACATTAGTTTATTATGTTCAAAACAGTAACCACCCTGTTTTTCTACAACAATTTTTTGAATTAAAAAATCGTTTTCTAGAGAGAGTTCGTTGTGTAGAAGAACTTTAATACTAGTAAAATTAAAAGTTGCAAGGTGTCGTTGGACTAGTTGCGAAATGTCGTCTAAAGTTTTTATATCATGATTGCGATACCCCTTGTGGGTATTGATTTCTAAGGCATCTAAATATTGTTTAACTAAATTGGCTTTCATAAAACTCTTTTTTTAAAAGTGTAGCACCCTTTTTTAAATACGTTATAATCTTCAAATAAAAAATATTAAAAAGGTTATTCATGGCATCAACACGAGAACTTATTCTTGACAATGCATTTGAACTTTTTTATACCAATGGCTACAGCGCTACTGGAATTTCTGATATTTTAAAAGCCTGTAACCTTCATAAAGGCTCACTGTATTATCTATTTAAATCTAAAAAAGAGTTAGCTTTAGCTGTAATTGAAGAACGTATAAACAGACGTTTTGTAAATAAGTTTTCTATAATAGAAACATCAGAACAGCCTCTTCACACGCTTTTTGAAATATTGCGAGATAGAGACGATTTTGACTTTAACCGTGGATGTGCTTTAAATAACTTTGTACAAGAGCTAAGTAATATTGATGAAGATTTTAAAGAGGTCCTTGAAAACGTGTATGTAAATTTGCAGTCGTATTATGAAGCTGCTCTGCGTTTAGAAAAAAATCCCCAAGAGCATAAGTTAAAAGCACAATTTTTACTTTCAGTAGTTGAGGGTGCTCTGGTAAGCTCAAAAGTAGCTCAAGATAAAAAGCCTTATTTTGAAGTGATTGATATGTTAGAAAAAAATGTTTAAAACAAAAGAAGATAATAACTTTCGTTCCATACGTCTTTTACTGGTGCGTATGTTAAGTTTAGGCTCTATTATAGCTATTAGCATATCAATGTTCATACTGTTGGTATACTCTATTTATAATGACAGAGAACATGATTTAAATGCTTTGCGGGATTTAACAAAAGTTTTTGAAAAAGATTTAGTTCCATCATTGAAAACAGGAGAAAGTCTCAATATTATTACTTCATTACAAGCGCTTCGCTTATATGATGATATTGAGGGTGCTTTAATTTTAGATAAAAATGGTGAAATTTTATACTACTATATTCATGATGGTATTAGTCAGCACACTATTCTGTCAGCACTACAAGATGTTGAAAAAGTTAGTAGTACCCATCTTTTTGAGGAAAATATTAATTTTAGTAATGTTGTAATTGCTAAAGCCATTTTGGTAAATGGTGATTTTATTGGGGGCTTTTACATTATAAAGTCGATAGAAACATTAAAGAAAAATCTCCGTAATCAACTTGGAGTACAACTTTTTTCATCGTTAATTGCTATTGTTATTATGTTTTTTCTCTCTTTTAAATTGCAAAAAAGATTTACCGACCCCATTTTAGAACTAAAAGCAGCGATGGAAGAAGTTCAGGAGAGTAAAAATTATAATGTTGTCATTACTCGTAACCAAAATGATGAATTTAAAGCCTTAAATAATGGTTTTAGCAGTATGCTAGAAGAGATTAAATCGCAACATCTCAAACTAGAACAGCTCTCGAGTAAACTCTCAAAATATCTCTCTCCACAAATTTATGAATCAATTTTTACGGGTAATCAAAATTTAGATATTTCTTCATCACGAAAAAAATTAACTGTCTTTTTCTCTGATATTGTTAACTTTACCGCAACAACAGAGAGTTTAGAATCTGAAGAGTTAACCGAGATGTTAAATGATTATTTAACACAAATGAGTGAAATAGCTCTGGATCATGGAGCTACGATAGATAAATACATTGGCGATGCTATTGTTGTCTTTTTTGGCGATCCTGAACAAAAGGGTATAAAGAAGATGCTTTATTATGCGTTCAAATGGCAATGGTAATGCAATCGCGTATGGAAAAACTGAGAGAACATTATGTGAATTCAGGTGTTGTTAAAGATTTTTCTATTCGAATGGGAATAAATACCGGGTATTGTACCGTTGGTAATTTTGGAAGTCTTTCGAGAATGGATTATACCATTATTGGTGGTGAAGTTAATTTGGCAGCGAGACTTGAAAGCGTAGCTGAAAAAAATCAAATTTTACTCTCCCATGAAACGTATTCAATAGTAAAAGACAAAATAAATTGTCAGAAAAAAGAGAGTGTTTCGGTAAAAGGAATCTCATTGCCGGTGCAGACATATCAAGTTGTTAATAGTACTCTTCAAAAAAGTACTACTTTTGAGGGAATGGGATATAAGTTAATTGTAGATGAAAATTTGGTAAATAAAGAGACAAATATTAAACAATTACTTAAAGATAATTTTGAAAATGGATAGTTCTTTTAATGAGAACACTGTTTTCATACGCCAATTCGATAAATAAGTGTAGTTTTAGAATAGTTGTATAACTTAAAAATTATTTAAAATACGCTGGAAATGTAAAAACGATGAGAGAGAACAGTCCCATTAGAATAAATAGATAACTAAAAATATTTTTATATTTTAGAAAAAGATTTATTAATGGGTCAATTGAAATACTCTTCTTTTCAATTTCTAAATACAATAGATAGTCCTCTTTCAAAAGAAAACTTAGTATTGCAGGACTTTTTAGTATATAGATTCCTAGTGAAAAAAACATTATAGAACTAAAGAGTAATAGTACAGAGCTAAAAAAAAAGTCAGGAATAAATGCTACATTGTTATAATATGAGAAAGTAAGATAGATAAGCGTTAGAGTACTAGAAGGAATAAATATTATCGCACCTTCTAGTAGCTGAATTTTATTAGTAATTCTTTTTCTTTTTTTATCTTTTTCTATTTCAGCATTATATGTTTCACTCTCAATAATTATATTTTGTAAACTTTTTGGATAAAAACGACGTAATAGTTTTAATTGGTAGGGAATTGTCATAGAAAATAGAATAAAAATCCAGAAATAGGGATTAAAAAAAAGAATAATAAAAGGTTTCCATGCTGTATCCACTAAAGCTCCATTGGAGATGAATTAAATATGATTAATAACAATTGTATATGCTTAATCTGAAGTAGAATTGGTTTGTTTCAAAATGAATTTTCATTGATTGTTTTAAAAGGTGGTGGCCTGTCTCGGAATCGAACCAAGGACACAGTGATTTTCAGTCACTTGCTCTACCGACTGAGCTAACAGGCCGTACTTGTTTAAGTAGGCTGAAATTATAGTGTATTATTCTTAAAACAATATAAAAATATAAAGAAGAGTTTAGAATGATTGTTTTAGTGTTCATTAACTTCTTTTGTGATAAATTAACTAAAATATTTAATAAGGACTTTTAAATGAAAATTTTAACATCAGCGTTAGTAGCAGTATTGATTTTTGCTGGGTGTGCAAGTAGTAAAAATGAGAGTAGTAATCCAGCAATTGTTGTAGAAACAACATCCACTGAAGTTGTGGTTCAAAGCGGAACTTTTGTTGATGCGGCAGTTGAAGGACTTACGTATAAAACACTCACTCAAAACGGTATTACTGATGGTAATGGAACATTTACCTATGTTGAAGGTGAAACCGTAGCCTTTACACTCGGAGAAGTCCCTATGGGAAGTGGTGTGGGTAAAGCACAGATGACACCTGTTGATATTGTAGAAGGTGCCACAGATAGTAATAATACAGCAGTAACTAATATTTTACGTCTATTACAAACTCTTGATAGTGATAAAAATGCAAGTAACGGAATTGATCTTTCAAATTTACAAGGTTTTCAGTTTGATGGAAATGTGTCTACGTTAGATTTTAACTCAGACGCTACATTAAATGATATTGTGACACAAGCGCAAGTAGATGCAGTTATTGTAACTGTTGAAGATGCATTGGCACATTTTGAAGAGAACTTAGCAACACTTGATTTAGAAACAATACAAGCCAATATTGATAGCAATCTTACCAGTTCTGATGCTATTTTATGGGACTTTGTATTAGGAGGTAAGGCAGGACCTATTTATATTACTCTTTTTGAGGGTGTTGTTGCTGAAGCGGTGGTTCCTCTTGATGCTAATGGTAGTGCCTTTGATTCTACAAAAGAGCAGTATCCTGATATCCCATTTGACTTTACACTTCTTGAGCAAAATACCACTAAGGTAGTATGGAACTTGATAGGGAGTGCGGATATTAATGGAACAGCGCAGTCATTTGACTTTTTATATACATACACAAAACAGTAATTTATTTTGAAATCAAGCTTTTAGGCTTGATTTTTCACACTTACATAACTCTCTATCGCTTAATTGGATAAAGTCCTCCCCTCCTAAGGGAGAGCTCCAGGTTCGACTCCTGGTAGGGAGACCATTCTCTTGGACACTTTTATTTTTACACTCTACTATTTATGCGTTCGCATCTGCATCTCTATTTTTTCAATTAAATGTTGGGATTCTGAAGATTCAAGAACACCATCATGCTCCATTTTCCATATCAGTGAACGTTCATGATTGAGTAGTAATCTTTTCGCTGAAGAGGCTTGAAGTTTTTCTATTAATTCTGGGTACATTTCATTCAACTCTTGAGTAAAGGCAAAAGCTTTGGAGACATTTTTGTTTACCATCTCCTCGACAAATTCTGCTGTTGTTTCTGATGGGGTTAATTTATGTATATGCATTCGTAAATCCTCTTGTGCTTCTACAAATCCACGGGCAATGTCATAGCTCAAAGAGAGATGTGTAAAGAGCCATTTGTTTAAAGAGTCACCCATGAGAGGAACATTGTTCATCCATTTAGGTGGTATCGGAATTTGAAATAACTCTTCTAAAGCGGGACGAGGATATATTATAGGTTCATTGTCTAGAGCGGTTTCAACAGATTTAGAGAGTAAAAATGTAGCTTGACGTCCAATATTTCCCTCTTCAAATTGTCTCCAATAGTTACTTCTTTCAATTTCAAGAAGTCGTCTCATAAATGCAACATCAACTTCTTCATTTTTAATATTTACGTTTTTTGTATCTTTGGCTTTACTTGTATCAATAAAATTTTTTAGAGGTAGTGACTGTATTTTACTAAAAAATGGATTTTGTATTAAGGCTTTAAAATACCCTGACATTTCATGCGAAAGAGTAGCTTCTGCTTTTTTAATAGATGCTTCTTTGGCAGGTGGAAACTTGTCTAGTGAGAGTAGTTTTAAGAGGTACTCCATAGTTGAACCATTAATGACAATAGTCAAAAACACAATACCTGCGGTTAAAAATAAAATTTGTTCTCGTAACACTTCTGGAATATTCACATCTTGAACAATGGTTAATGCCAGTGCCAACGACACCGCTCCTCGTAAACCACCCCATACCAGAACTGTGGCTTTTTGTCGTGTTATTCCCACGCCGATACGTTCTAACAGAGGCATAAGTATGATAACTGAGATAGAGCGAATAACAACAAGAGCAATGTAAAGTACAAACAGTGTCACCCAAAGTTGTGCGGAATCAAATTGTGCATTTGCCATAATAACAATACCAACAATTAAAAAAATAAGTGTATTTGCCATGTACGCTAACATTTCCCAAAATTGATGTAAAAAGTGTGAAATTTCAGGCGATATTCGGGTTCGTCCTAGTGTTGAATACATAAGTGCTAGTGAGACAAGGGCAACAACACCACTTACATGTACACTTTCTGAAATAATAAAGGTTAAATAGGCAGATACAACGGAGAGTGTGATTTCAATAAGTGGTTCATCAACGAGTTTCCCAATGAGCCATAAGCTACACCAACCAATGAAGGCACCAGTAAAAAGACCTGCTGTAACTACCCATAAAAATTCTCCTACTACACTAAGGGCATTTATTTCCGTAGTCGCTCCAAAAGCAAAACCATAAAATAGGGAGAAAAATACAATGGCTGTTCCATCATTTAAGAGTGATTCTCCCTCAATTAATGTTTCTAAACGTTTACGTGAACTTTTTTCTTTTAGAAGTGCCACAACGGCGACAGGGTCTGTCGCACTGATAAGGGCTCCAAAGAGAAGAGAAGCCCCAATACTCCAAGAAAGTAACCAGTGAATAGTTAACGCACTTAGAATCATTGAAATAATAAGCCCAACAATGGCAAGGAGTGCGATTTGTGGCAATATTCTAAAAAATAGATGAGGTTCCATAGAGTAAGCAGATTCAAAAATTAACGTAGGTAAAAAGAGAAATAAAATGAGATGCGGGTCAATATGTCCTACTTGGTAGACAATGTCACTTACTAAAGAGTACTTGGGAATAATATCTACATAACCTACACCACCAATAGCTAGACCAATAATAAGTAGAACAACAGTGTAGGGGATACGACTGTTTTGCAGTATAGATTTTAGAAGTGTCCCTAGAAGTAGAGAAAAAACAACAAAAATTAAGGCTATGTCGGCGTTAATGGTTGAAGATAATCCAACCGCTTACCAATCAGCGCCAAAAATCCTTTCACCGAGATATTCTTCATTCCATCAAGTATCCTCATCCAC
>Ga0233442_1001140_pt1 | contig 21486 bp, 10 predicted proteins | sample SI_123_September_3_FD_182789 | JGI IMG/M metagenome (GOLD analysis project Ga0233442, IMG submission 182789) | Seawater microbial communities from Saanich Inlet, British Columbia, Canada - SI_123_September2016_150_MG | ecosystem: Environmental > Aquatic > Marine > Inlet | place: Canada: British... | reverse complement strand
CAATACGTTATGTGGGACTTAAGTGATGGAAAATTTAGAATGCCACATATTCCAATGTTTTCATGGGAAGAGTTAGGTAAAATGGACCCTTCTATTTTAAGAACTTTACGTAATATTTATTTTGCTGCTTTTGCACCATCTTCAGATGGTGCCTATTGGTTAAAAGATAAAGAAGATGGTCTTGAAGGCAAGTTCGATATGGAACTGACTGATGAATCACGTTGGAGTGATATGCCAGACTCCATTGCTCCTGTTACATCCGAAGATGAACTTCCTGAAGAGGTTAAAAATGTTCAAGACAATGTACCAAGTCATTCAAATGAAACAATTCCTTTAAATTTACAATCGGTCTCATTAACAGAATTAATGACACTTTATGGAATGGATGATGAGATGGCTGTTGAGATTAAAAGTCTAGTTGATGATGAAAAAGTAGCATCACTTGAAGATTTAGTAACTCAAGAAGTTATTACAGCAGACCACGCAAAAATGTGGAATGTACACTTTTCAAAGTAGTTAAATGAGACAACAGTACAGCTCTTATGATGAAACGGTCGCTTTTTTTGAAGCGGCTCAAAAAACTCATCCTGATCTTTTTAAAGTAGAATATATTGGTTCTACTTGGGAGTCTCGTGAGATTTTATGTGTGACTATTTCTAAAGATATGAAAAATGCGGATGCTAAACCAGCTCTTTTTTATACCGGTACTATTCATGCCCGTGAATGGGCAGGAATAGAACTTTCGCTCTCTTTCGCTAAATATATTTTAGAACATATTGAATATGACCCTAGGTTGATTGCTATTTTAGAGCGAGCTACATTTTATATGGTTCCATGTGCTAATCCTGATGGTTTTGAATATTCTCGTAACCATTTTTCATTTTGGAGAAAAAACCGTCGTCAAAATGCAGATGGTACTTTTGGAGTGGATTTAAATCGTAATTTTTCTGTAGGATTTTCTCCTAATAAAATTACTTCATCTAATGTTTATTCAGGACCTTCTGCTTTTTCTGAACCAGAAACTTTAGCACTTAAAAACTTTGTTGAAGATCATCCAAATATCACTATTGCTTTGGATTACCATTCACAAGGTAATGTGTTTTTTCCCGCACACAATTTTATTCATGAAGATGCACTTGATGCAACTGATCTTAACTTACTCGCTGCAAATATGGCAGAAGAGATTCGTAAAGAATCAGGGCGTGAGTACGGCATTCACATGGGAAAACCTCCTACACATTTAATTTCTGGAAGTGGTCGTGAGTTCTATTACTCTCAAGGCGCACTCTCAATTGTTGCTGAAGTAGGAAGTCGTAATATTTCTGATTATCAAGAGCATATGAAAGAACATTTGGATGAAAATATACCGGCACTTATCATCGCTCTAGATGAAGCACCTAATTACGATAAAGAAAATCAACTTAAACGTGTAGAAAATTTTGTTATGCAAAATGTCTCTGCTAAAGAGATAACATTAACGTGGGATTATACGTTAGGTGATGTTTATTTTGAAATTTACCGTTCAAAAAGTTTAAAAGGCTTTGCTCAAAATTCGAATAGAATTGGTACCACAAAAATGCATACCTTTACAGATTCTCATTTAGAAGCATCGACAAATTATTACTATTTTATACGTTCTGTTTGTAAAAAACGACATGTAAAATCATCATTTGCACCTGTTTTAGAAGTACGTACCGAAGCAGAATATAATATGTTTTCTAAAATATTATATCCACGTGCTAAAGATATTGGTTATGTGGGTGAAAAAACACAAAAAAATAGAGAACATTTTGGCGAGAATTCTCTGTTTGTCGGTATTTCTGAAAGTAAAGGGGAGTGTTTTGGAGTGAGCTCTTTTTCACTTGATAGTGTTCCTTCTAATGCGATTATTACCGGTGCAAGAATTTCATTTTATCCCATGAATCGTGTAGCTGTTCAAGTTGAACGTTATGGTGAATGGCGTATTGGCATGATTGATGAACGTACTATTGATAGTATTTCTAATTTTGAAGATGTTAAAAATGCAAAAGTATTAGGTTATATTGATCGCCCTATTGGTTCACATCAACTTTCACAAGGGGTATGGAAAAGTTCTAAATTTGCTGCCCAAGAAGTCAAACTACTTCAATCTGCATTAAAACGTGGAGAAGCTATTTTTAGAATTGAAGGACCTGACTCATTGCCTTTAGACAGAGGTTCTCAGATGATGCAGTGGGATATTGGTTATGGTAAATTTAGTGGTGGTCTTAATTTCAGACCAAAACTAGAGATAGATTATACTCTTCAAGAAGCAAGAATTGAATTGCAATCTTCATGTGAACGTACCATTTTAAAAGATAGTACTAAACTATCATCTTTAAACATAGGTTATGATAAAAGTGGACATAAGCAATTTGGTGTTATAGAATTTGATTTAACACAGATGCCAAGTATTGATAATACTATTATTTCAGAAGCCTATGTTGAGCTTGATGTTCAAAGTATGGCAACAAAAAGTAATTTGCGTTTTCATCTTGAGCTTATACGTGTGAAAAATAAGCAAGTCGATTATAACGATATTAAAAATCGTGATGTTATTGAACGTATTGGTTATGATGTGAGTGTTGAAGACCTTAAAAAAACGAAACATCAACGTTTTGTTTTTGACACTTTTGCTATTATGGAAGTTGTTAAACAAGTTGAAAGTGATGAAAGACTTCTTTTTGTCATGTATGCAACTTCAGAGAAATCATTTTGCAAATCGCAAAGTGTTTCATGGCTTGATACCAAACGTTTTAATCGACCTCGTTTAGTTGTTGAGTACATTAAAAAACGTCGTAACCCAGTAGATGAAGTAGAAAATTTGCGTTACTCAATTGAAAACTCAAAGATACGTCTTGATTGGGATAATCCTAGTGATGAAGCATTTAAAGGGGTAATTGTGGTTAAAAATCGCTTTAGAGTACCTTCATCTCCATATGATGGACAAAAGCTTTATGGTGGTTCTGACAACTATACTCTAGACAATTTTGGAGCAAAAGATATTAAAAAGTATTACGCAGTATTTACTTATGATGATGTACCAAATTTTTCTAAAGCTACATCGATTATAATTAATGAAAATGAAGAGTGAAAAGTAGAAGAACAAAACTCGTTAAGAGTTTTGTTCTAAAGATTAATGAAGACCAAATTTTCCATCATTACGTTTAAATAATACACGTGTTTTTCCATCCATATCAATGAAAATTTCAAACTGTTTATTACTCTCTTTTAAATTATCTAACGCTTCTGCAATTTCAATTGGTTTATAAAGCTCAAGTTGCATTGGTACAATTTCATCTTCACGAGATTCAGCAATATCAGAAGGATTAAGTTGTTCTTTTGCTTCATTTTTCGCTTCATTAATTCCAGAATCTCTATGATCTGAATTTCTGTCACTAATACGACGAAGTGCTTTTTGTGCACGATCAGACGCAATGTCAATAGCTGCATATAAATCATTATCACGTTGTTTAATAACTACTGTATTTTTAGCTGCAAGTGAGATAGTAAACTCAATAGTATGTCCACGTTTTCCATGACGTTCTTGAGTTGAAATAACCGCATAAACAGAGATAATATCTAAATTATATTTATCTAGTGTCTCTACTGATGTAGTAATGTGTGCTTTTAGTGCGTCTGTTAGTTCAACATGACGACCTGTAATTGATAAGTTCATAATGTATATCCTTTAATCTTAAAAGTCATAAATTATAACACATAAAAGTAATCAATTGTACTAAAATTACATTTTTTGTAGAGTTCGTCTGTGAAAGCGTATAGGTTCTGCTAAATCAAGGTCATCACTGGTGGTTACTGTGACATCAATTAACATAGTACCGTTGGATTCAGGGGTTGAAATATCTGTTATAAATAGGTCGGTAGGATTACATAATGCACCTAAACCAATGTATTGGATAGTAATGTTGATATCAAAAAGGGAATTAGGAGAAACTTGAGGATAGACCATATTTAAACTACTAATACAGTCGGTATCATTTCCATCATTATTTCTATCTCTTTCATGACCAGAAACCGCTAAAATAGCGTATTCTACACCACTACGAGCTAAGAAGTGGGCTTGTTCGTATAAATAGGTATTCGACATTCGTTTTGAATTTGCTGAAGAGAGTGAAAGCATACTTATCATGATAGTTGAAACAAGTATCATGATACCTATTGCCATAATCATAGCAAAGCCATTTTTTGAAGAAGTACTATGTTTTAGTATACGGTTTTTTCTTTGCATATTGAAAAGCCTCCTCCTGCATTATTAAAAATGTTATTGTCGCTAATACAGACTTGGAGTTTAATAACATCCCCAACACCTTGGAATTTAAAAGTAGATACATTTTCACTAATTAAAACTCTAGTTCCATTTGTAATATATGTTGCACCTTCCCAAGGTTGGTAATCATAATAAAGGTTTAAATGATTGGTAGCATTTAATTCAATAGCATAAGCTGTCCATGCCATTTTACCACTTTCATAGATATCACTACCATTTATACCGTCATCAAAGTCTACCGTGTCGAAGTCTGCTGTCATAATGAGTCGATGTGTTACTGTGGTATCGACACCACCACCTCCTACTCCAGTTCCATCCCAACCATAGTCTGAAACATCACTCTGAGAACCAAGAAAAAACATTGCTGTGTCATTAAAGTCTGTAAGCCCATTGGAAAGATGATTAATGAGAGGTTCTATCTCATTAGTACCTGCTCTAGGTAAACTTATTTCTGTTATATTGGAATCTTCAACGTCAATAAATCCACTCCATAAAGGAACACGTACCGTTGCAGAAACATTGTGCTCCATAGTCATGAGTTCAGGAAAGGTGTCAATCCACTCTAAAGTTTCATGGGAACCATCACTACTGGCTAAGGCAACAAAGTTAGTAGCAAAATTAGGATTGTCTACTAGTGCATCACGTGCAATAATAGAGGGACGAAGACGAAATTCAAGACGTTTTGAAATGACATCTAATGCCTGTTGACTTTGCGCTTGTAAACGGTTTTGTGTAGTAGAAAAAATATAAGTTTCGTAGGCTTTTGAAATAATTGACACACCAAAAGAGGAGAGCATTCCAATAATAACAATAACAAAAATAAGCTCTATTAGCGTAAAAGCATTTTTTGTTTTTAGGAAAATACTTTTCATTAAAAACTCTTTTTGTAGTATTCAATACCACCAATGTTAGCACTGTAGTTTCGCATAACTGCGATAGCTTCACCATTTAAAGAGAGGCTATATTCTAAAAACTTCATATTACTTGACGTCGCTGAACCTATTGCGCTTAACGTATATGTTGTTGCACTAATAACTGCAGCAAGAGAAGTATTGTAGTCTATTCCCATAGTATCAGGTATATAACTGATTGTTGTTGTATATTGATAAGAGTTTTTGTATCCCGTTGAAGAGACAATTGAAGCTGTAGTTGTAAAAATATTGGCACCTGATTGGTTTAAATCATTTAAGTCATTGGGGGTAGTGTCAAATACACCTGTTGCATTAATAGGGGTTGTGTGAAAACGGCGATGGGTATCTTCTTCTATGTGCCCATTCCTAAAAACATTTGCATCACGAGCAAGAGATGCCGTACCCCCTGCTATATCAACAACATTAGTATCCCCATCAGCTGATACAGAAGAAGCATCCCAATAGTATGTGCTATCTTGTGTCATTTGCGCGGTTAGTGCATAGATACCTTCTTGAACAAGACTATCTTGCAAGCTGTCTGAATCGCTTTGAATCATAGTTGGAATGGCTAAAAATACAATACCTATAATAACAATTGCAAAGACAAGTTCAATCATGGTGAAAGCTGATTTAAATATATTTTGTTTTTTCATAATTCTAATTTTATCATGATAATTATTTTACCACGCTAATCTTTTTGAAGAGCTTGAAGAAGCATCTGTTTTTGTATTTGAATTGGAACTGTTTTTTCCACTCCATGTAGAACCACTATCTCGTGTAAAGCGTATATTGAAGTCATTGCTTGTTGGTGATGGATTAAATCGGTTAAAAAGAAGCCATGTGCTTGGTGTAATTCTCATTTCCGTTTTGTATGGAAAACCATGTGAACCTGTATAAGTTGAATTGATTTGGGTAGAGTTAAAAGAAGAAATAGCAATATTTAAAGCGTTAGGTGCTGTAAAATTTCCATTTTTTGAATTATCATGACCACTATTGATATACCACCATAAACTTTTGTTATGTCGGTTAAATCCACTAATAAGTGAGTTATTACAACTTCTGTCACAATGAATGAGATAGTTAATGGTTGTTTGTATACTGTTTTCATTGACTCTTTTGTTTGTACCTTTTGTTGATGCGTAAAAAAATGTGTGGTTGGAATTGAGTGTTGAGAGTGCTTGAGTACCATCAACATCAATAACTGTTGTCGTGGATAAGTTTAGTACAAAAGGATTTAATGCTTTGTTTACATCGCGATTGAAATTGAAATAAATATTAAACTTTGTACTACCATTACTAAATATAGAACTATTAATATTTGATAGTTCAAGTGAAGATCCACTGTTCTTTTCAAGGGCAGTGACTTGTCTAGGTGTAGTAGAAGTATCATACTTATAACGTACTTTATTAAGTGAAGTGTCATGACCTGAATAGTTAAAAGAAATGTTAGTGTCTTGAGCGTAGCAGTTATCATGATAATTTGTAAGTAGTTGGTTACTACTATTTGTAGCATTAATATCAAAAGTGATATGAATGGATTGATTAGCATCGCTATCTAAATAAGTAAAACTATTATCATGATAATCTTTTGCAGAAGCCATCATGATAAATTTGGTAGGGGCAATTTGAGGAAGTACTAATGTTCCTATAATAGTTTGCGGCGCAAAAGTCGTACTATCTGTTAAGGAAAGATTGACATCTTTGGATACGTTATTGACGAAGGATAAACTAGTTGTTGCAATACCGTTGATAAAAGTAAGTGTAGTAGGTATTGTTGTGTTAATAGCAGTGCTAGTTCCATTATTACATGCGGCAATAGTTTGCGTAAGTACAAAGTCATTTTGAGTAAGTGTTGACGTGTTATAACTTGTCTCAATACTAGCATCATCTTTTAATGCTGTGATGGTGAATATTTTACTTTCATCAACTCGAATTAAGGTATTATCATAACTGATTTCAAACCTATCAGGCTTTGGATTGGGAGTACATGCTCCCACACAAAATGTTTTAGAGTTAAGTTCAAACATTGTGGGATGTGAAGCTTTAAAAGACTCTTGGGTTCCTGTTGCAAAACGTAAAATTATGTCATTTAAAACAATTTTTGCAGTACCTGTTTGTTTAGCAGGAAATGGAAAATTTACAGGATCATTATGATTGGTTGTTGGCCAAAATGTCCATTCTCCATACCACTTGGTTGTACTACCAGGAACTCGCGTCATTTGTACACCCGGGTGTACATTGTTTTGACTAACACCGTCAATAAAAAACTCTACATCAACAAGTAGAGGGCTCATCACTTCATTATTGGAGTGTGGAAAGTCAAATAAAAATTCATAATGTTCGGGTGGAAATTCTGCAGGTTGGTCCGCTAAATTGTCGTTAGCAAAAATAGTATCCCATTGTGCTTGTGTGGGTGTCAGAAAATAGGGTGGTGACCCTATATCAGAAAAATGAAAATTGTCTGATAGTATCATTGACGGTTCAATAATAGCAAAACTTGACGAATAGGCATTAGCATCGGTATTGACAAAACCTTCTGTACTTAAAGTATGAGGATTCCACGATTTAAAAGGAAGTCCATAATAGGCTTCTGCTCGTGCGTCTAATACTTGAAACTTGACATCTGCTCGTGGGAGACCACTAACAAGAGGTGGGAGTTGTCCTATAATATAAAAATTTTCTGATGTAGTAATACGTTGAATGTCTAAATTCAACATATCATAGTTAACTCCATCATAAATAATACGAATATCGGCTTTTTCATTTCGTGTACTCACCCCATCAAAATCGCTATGTTTCATTAAAAACCAATATTGTTGTTGTGTATTTGGAATTCTATCTTCTAAATCTTCAAGACCTCCAGCAGCAGTACTGTTCCATGCGGTATTAAAGTCAGTTTCGTTTGATGGACTTCCTCCTGGAACTTCTTGAGTAAAACGAATAACGGTATGGTAATCAGCAGGTATTCCTGAACATCCTGAAATACCAAGTACAATACTAAAAAATAGTAAAAAATGGTAGTATAGTTTTACCATTGAAGACGTTTAGATGAACTTGATGAAGCATTAGATTTTGTGCTTGTATCTGAGTCTTGAGTTCCACTCCATGTAGCGCCATTGTCACGAGTAAATTTTACATCAAAACTATTTTGGTTGTTAGTATTTAATGTCGTATTAAACTTGTTGTAAATTAAAAAAGTTGATGGTTGCGTAATGACGCTTGTTTTATAGGGATAACCTCTATCTCCATTATATTGTATATCTAGATTGAAATTTGTAGTACTAGGTGCAGTACCGATTTGACTTACATTAGCAGGAAGTAGTAATCCTGTTATTGACGTAAACCCTTGTGTTATCAGGTCATGTGTCGTATTTTCATACCACCATAAACTTTTATCATGACGTACTGCTCCCGCTGGTAGTAATGCTGTGTTACAATTTTTATCACAATAGAGTACGTATTTAATTTGGCTAGTGATATTTTGCTCGTTATGACGAATATTGGATACTTTAGTTGTTGCATAAACAAAAGTTGCAGCGGCATGGGCTTGGTTAAGAGTAGTATCGACGATATTCCCGTCGGAAACATTTACATCATTAATTTCAACACTAAAAGGATTGGTTGCACTGTTCTTTTGACGATTAAAATTAAGACGAACTCTTACGCCTGCAACACCGTTGTTATTAAACATAGTATTGGCAAATACTGGCATATCAATTAAATTATCTGCTTGAATTATATTACTATTGACAGCCGCATCTCCAGTTGCTTGCCATGCTCCATATATACCAAGGTTATTTGTCCATTGGTAGGTATATCGTGCTCTTGTATGAGGATTGGCATGTAAGTTAGCATAACTAAGATTAACGTCAATATTTTGTGCTGCACAAGTAGGTTGATAGTTTGTCATTGCTGCATTTCCAGCATCTTGGGCTTGAATGGTTAAGTTAACATCAAAATGTTGAGGTGAGGCGTTGTTGTCTAAATAAACAAGTTGAGTGTTACTGATTGATGGTGTAACAAATAATTGATTTGGAGAAACTGTCCCTATGGTTAAATTTCCTTCAATGCTTTCATCACACCATGTGCTATCAGCTAAAGTAATATTGTAATCAATAGCAACATTATCGGTTAAAATAAGAGACATGTTGGTAACTCCCGCTGCAAAAGTAAAGTCTCCTGTTGTAGGTACAATATCTGCACCAATACAATTTGCATTGATAAAGTCTGTCATATCTGTTGCACCATTTAATGTGGCAACATAATTATCGGTAACCGCACCGTCACTGTTAAAGGCACTTACCGTATAGTTACGAGCTACATCAACTTGAAGTGTTGGTTGTGGAAGTGGTGCGGTGTCTACAAAGTCAAAATGGTGAGGACGAATAGCAAAATTATCAGAAGAGATAGCAGTAAAACCATAATCGGCTACTAATGAGAACGTATCTGCTCCATCATTAAGCACAAAGTTAGCATCATTAAGTTTAAATTCAACAGATTGATAAACATTTGCTCTGTCAAAGTCGGCAGGGTCAACAGGAAAAACCATAGTTGCTACAAGTTTTGAAGTGTTACCATCGGGCACAAATATTTGTGTTGTGCTAAATGGAGTACCATCAAAAATAATATCTACATCTGCTGTTATTGAATCTAATAAAGGATTAAAAGTTTCATTTTCAATACTTGGATATTGAATTAAAAGTGTATATGTACGAGTATCTGTAGCTGTTGTTGTCGTTAAAGTACTATCTGCCCATGCCGCATCAAATCCACCGGTATTTGTAGATGCACGAAAAAAGTCACCACTTATTGCATAGTTCGAGGCTGCGGTAATTTCAAATACAGATGAATTCGCCTCATCTGCAGTATTGTCAAAGCCATGTTGTAAAAATGTTTCTCCTACTGTGGTTGTACCTAAAATTTCGATAGTAAAAGAACCTGAGTTTAAAGTAAATTGTACTTCATCATGCGTATCTGCAAAGTAGCTCGGTACCGAAAAGGTTCCCCAAAATTGGCTAGTAGAAGCAGCGCTATCATAATAATTTAATCCAACGGTTGTTTGCCCACTAAGGTCAACAACACTTGCTGTTTTAGCAACAATATCAATTGTCGCTTGCATTGCTGAAACGTTATAATCTTCAACTGCTGGATAGTTAATTAAAACAGCGTAGTTTGTTAAGTTTTCATCTTGTGTTCTATCGTTTAATTGGTCAGAAAACTTGTTTGAAAAACCACTAGGTTCAGGGTCAGAAAAATGAACAAATGTTGTTAAGTTGTTAATAGCATGTGCAATATTTAGAATATCAAAGTTACTTGAATAGGTATTATCTTCATTAGTATCATAATTAACATCGGTAATATTAAATGACTGAGTATAGCTTCCCATATCAATTTCAACAGTTAAATCTTTTAGCTGAAATCTAACATCAGAATGTTCTGCAATAATAACATTAGGAATAGGAAAAGCAACACTGTAATGTGTGGCAGTGTCTGCAGTCAATGTTACTGAATTTGTACGTACAGTAGTAGTATTATCCTCAAAAATTTCTACAGAAGCGGTAATTTGTGAAATAGTAAAGTTTTGAAGTTCAGGATAACTAATTAACATTTTAAAGTTAGTTACCCCACTAATTTCTACACTACTGAGTGTGGGAAGATTTGGTGATGTTTTTAAAAATGCGCTAGTGTAATCCTCTGACCCATCATCAATAAAACGTACTAAATCAGCACTTGTTGGAGTAACATCAATAATATCAAAAGTATTTGATGACGCTTCTGTTATAGTATTGTCAAATCCATTACCAATTAAGGTTTGGGGACTATTGTTACCACTTGGATCAAAAGTAAAACTGACATCAACTAAATGAAATTTCATGTCGGTGTGTTCAGTGGTGAAATACGTGTTAATATTAAAAGTAGCACTAAGGCGAGATCTATTAGCATCAGGATAAGTAAGTGTAATATTTTTAGTTGTTAAAAGACCTGAATTGTCACGAACTTCTACTTCTGCTATGACGTTACTAATATCGTAGTCATAGACATTAGGATATTTAAGTAAAATTTCATACGTTGTGTTAGCTTCAAGAAATTTATTGGTTAAGTTGTCGTCATTCCATTTTTCATCAAAGGTTCCAACTTGATTTTCAGTAAAACGCACTATTTGAGTACTATCTACAATATTTAAATCTGCAATATTAAATAGTGTAGAGAGATTTAAATTAGGCTCATACCCAATGTCAAGTAATGTACGTGCATTACCATCAATGGTGAATGTTGCATTGTCAAGTCTAAAGTGAACTCCTTTTGCTTGGGTTGCCCATGTTTTTGAAAATGTAGTCATAAAATGTGCAGAAGTGTCATTTTGTTCTAAAGTAAGACCTGATATTGGACCTGATAATGTTATATTGTCTTCATCTAAAATAGTATAACTTGCATTAGAAAGCCATGGTAAGTTAAGGCCCTTAATTTGCGGAAAATTCATTAAAATAGAGTAGGTTTTAGCATCATTAATAAGCTTGTTTTGTAGTGTGTCATCGCTCCAAAGTGTATCAAAATCACTACTACTATTTTCTGAAAAATGGACTAAGTCAGTTAAACTTGATAGATTACTGTCAACAGTAATATCAGCACTTACAGCACTCTGAATATTACATCCCGTTGCTGTAGCATTCCCTACAATACAATCGCCTGTCGCACTATCAACTGCGGTCCATGTACTGTCTGTATATGTTAGCGTATAAATACCCATACCATGAATAGAATAAGTGACATCAGCATGACCAGTAGTAAAACTATCTGTTGTAATTGAGAAGGTAGTTGTTGTTGCTGAACCATCAGAGTTTTTAAGAGTAAAAAAGGTGTCATCATAAGAAGCATCATAATTACTACTAACTGTTGTATCAGGATCTTTCAAATCAACACTTAACGTTGATGTCTGATTTACTTCCATAAATGAGTCAATTGCAATGGTTGCTGTTGAAGGTTTGATAGAAAAACTATCAGATGGTGAAGATGCTGTTACATCGGTAGTAATTGTTAAGTTATATGATGTCCAAGGAACTTGACAAAATCGATTATCATGTAAATGAGAGTGTGGATTATAGGTATGTGGATCATTACCCGATGCACCTGTTGAACAGTAGTATGTTGTTCGTGTATAAGCACTTGGTGCTACTTCAATATGTGCGTCAGAATCTAAAAGATAGGGCCATGTAGGATAATAGATAGTAGAGTTTGAAAAGTTAACTCCTTCATGTACATCTGCAGGTTTAGTAACATTAAATACTGTTTGTGTTGCTATAATCTTGATATCTTCGCTTGCTAAATCTTGAAGCCCTACAGGAAGGGTAAAAGAAGCTTTCCATTTACCTGTAGCAGAATCAATTTCAGTCAGTGTTAATGTTTGATCATAACTTGCATTTACGACACCATTTATTTTGGTACTAATTGTAATTGTACCGCTATCTAAAGATTCTCCTACAAGTGCAGTATCAGTTACTGTAACAAAATAGGTTGGTGTCGATTGTGTAACTTGTGTAGTTAAGTCAAAATTTGTCCATTTGTTTAAAATATCTTCAGAAAAGTTAACAACTGCTGCTCCAGCAACAGGAGGTTCAGGAGGAATTACCGGTGCACAAGAACCAACACAAAATGTGTCTGAATCATAAGGAACAGAAGAGGGATTTGTAGTACTTATGTCAAAGTCAGTATATGGCGAGGCATCAAAAAAACGAAAAGATAAGTCATGAACAATGAACTTTGCGTGACCTGTTTGATACGCAGGAATAGATTGTCTGTAAAGTGAATTTGTTGTGTACCATTTATCCGCTGTTCCAGGTACTCTATATAATTGAAGCCATGATCTATATTGTGAAACTTCAGAAATTGTTAATTCAACATCTGCATAGATGATATCAGCACTTGAATTTGCTCCTGCTGCAGGGTATGAAGGCTCTTGAATTGTAAATATGTAGTAGTTCGCATAATGGTCTGGCTGATTGGTTAGCACATTATTATCGAAATAATATTGCCACCATCCATTACCATCACCACTACTAGGAAGGGTAGGGGGTACTAATGAATCGTGTGCTCGTATATGAATAATATCTGCTATGTCAAATTCTGTAACACTAAACGCTGCTGATGTACTTACTACGTCATTTCCTGCGCCATCAGTAGCAGCCCAAGTACTATCAGTATAAACAAGTTTATAATTTCCTATAGCATTAACTGTAAGGTTTAGTGAAGCATTTCCTCCTGAAAAGGAACCTGATGTCACACTAAATGTTGTTGCGGTTGCTGAGCCATCACTATTTAAAAGTGTGAAGTTGGAACTTGTATAGCTGGCATCATAATTTGTGCTATCAGTATGAATAGTGATACCGCTTGCACTGCTAAGGTATAAACCTGATGCTATGGTTGTAGTTAAACTTTTAGGTTGTATGGCAAAGGTATCTGATGTTATATTAGAAACACTCGCATCAGTTGAAAGTGTAAAAGATGTTTTTGCTGATGTTGGTGTTTCAGCATCAAAAGTAAGGTCTAATAATTTGAAAAAAGCAATTTTATTGGAATTAAGATTAAATCCTACAATTTGTTCAATAATAATATCATTACCACTAACAGTGACGGTACTATCAGTTCCCACTGGATTCCATGTCCAACTACTTACGCTAGGAACCGTTTCTCCCCATGAAATAGAAATTTGAGCAAGACCATTAGTTAAGGTTGTATCATTAGGTAAAATATCTTGAACATGAATATAGTATTTGTTATTAGTACTACCATCTACTTTTGTAGTTAGTGTAGTGTCTGCCCAGTTATTAGTTTCTAAAATTCTAACGTCTGCTGATGTAATAGGCGTTAATGTAGTGTCAGGAAGACAATTTCCAACACAAAACTCATTTGAAGTGACGGGTATTTCTGCTGGATAAAGTGCACTCATGTCTCGATCAGTATACGGGTTGTCATCATAAAATTGAAAATCGAGCTCATGAACAATCATATTTGAAAGCCCTGTTTGTTTTAATGGCCATGGGTAATTAGCCGGGTCATTATGGTCAGTGCTTGGCCAGTAAAGGGAACTCCATGCGAACCATTTGTCTACGGTTCCCGAAACTCTATTAAAACTAATGTTTTGTCGATGTTGTGAAACACCATCAATTTTCAATTCAATATCTGCATAGATATGATCTGCAGAACTATTAGCTCCTGTTGCAGGGTATACCGGCATTTCCATAGTAAATAAGAAGTAATTTCTAAATTCAGCAGCTTGGTCGGGAAGGACGCCATCATCATAGATAGCTTGCCATTGTGCCTCGTTTGAAGGTGTTGTTAGTGATGTTCGTGATGTAAAGTGAAATTGCTGAGTAAAATCCAAAGCAGGTGGTGCAGTGATAGCAAATGACCAAGAGTAAGCATCTGCATTAGTATTATCGAAACCTTGATCACTAAGTTTATCAGAATTCCATGATGGCCATGGTACACCGGCATAATAATCTCCCCGTGCATCTAAAACATGAAACTTTACATCAGCACGTGCGGCACTGGTAACAACAGGGGGTAGTTGACCGAGGATATTATATTTTCCAGTATTTCCAATACGGTTCATCGCCACCCAGCCTAAATCTAAGGTTGTTCCATCATAAATAACTTCAATGTGAGCTTCTTCATTTCGGGTATCTACGCCATCTAAATCATCATGTTGCATTAAAAACCAGTAACGCTGACTATTCCCAATAAGGCGATCATTTAAATCTTCGAGACTCCCAGCACCAGTACTTGCCCATGCAGCATCAAAGTTTGATTCACTACTAAGAACATTATCATGAGTGGCAGGTTCTTCAACAAAACGGAGTACCGTATGGTAGTCTGCTGGTATTCCAGAACATCCGGTAACTCCTATAAGGGTAAAAAGAAAAATAACAAGCGCTAAATAAAATTGTTTTAACATAGTAACTCCAAAATTGTAAGTAAAGTACTAAATTTTAGTACGATTAGATTGAATATCTGCTTAATATAATATTTTATAATACAAATACATCAGTTTTTTTTATTTATAAATTATATATAAGTTGTTTTTATTTAAATCAGATATTTTTTGTTTTTTACCATTTGGCCATATGATTTCTAAATAATTAATAACTTCATTATTTGCTAAGCCAAAATGAATTTGAGGGGGTTGATAACTATTATAGATTCCCCCAATGTTCATTTCTCGTGTTTGCACGCCTTTATTAGTATGTAAATAGAGAATAGAACCAACAGCATAATAGTTGTCTTCTTTAGATCTAAGTGAAATAGTAATACTATTACCACCTGTTTTATTATCATAAAGTACAGCTTCTTTAAAGATATTATTAATAAAAATATCACCATCACCATCATTATCAAAATCTGCAATAATTAATCCGCGTGATTCATCTAAGTCATCAACAGCATAATGTTTTGTTTCATTTTTGAGCTTAATATCTTTAGTAGAATAGTTCATTAAAAGTGCATTGGGCTGACGTAAGTAGTAAAGTATTGAACCTGTTGTAATATAAATATCTTGAAAGCCATTATTGTCAATATCATACGGATACGCGGCCCATGACCATCCTGTGTGAATGACAGAGAAATCTTGTAAACTCTGTTTATAGTGACCCTGTGAATCTTTTTTTAACAAGATATTATTTGAAATTGTTTTGGGATACAATTCTGAATTTAACTTTCGTTTTCTAGGGTCTTGTTTCATACGAAACCTAAAAGAGACAGATTGACTTTTACAATGAAGTAACGCTTGTAAGTTGGTAATATCGCTACAATAATTAGCATTAGAGAGTTTTTTTGCTTTATAGTTACTCTGTCGTCGTTTACACAGTAGTGAAGAAAGAGGGTCAGAAAATTTATTACAATTAATATCACCACGTCGAAAATCATCTTCTAGTTGAATGAGTTCTTGTGTTAAAACATCATTTTTATAGTGGGTCTGTTCCATAAAAGCTTGATTCGCATCTTTCATAAAATACTTGGGCGTAGAAATACAATTCTCCCACAGTTCAAATACTCCATCATTGTTTATGTCAATACTAAAATATGACATACTATCTAATGTATTGTATTGTAAAGTACTTTTGTTTATTAAGTTGAAGTTTCCTTGTTTATCGCCTAACATTGTGATGTCAGGTTGATAATCATTAGCTAATAAAAAGTCTATAAAACCATCATGATTAATGTCACTAAAGGCAACACTCATTCCAGCGAAAGAAGTTGTATTATTAGGTAAATTATACTTTTTTTCATCTATCCAACTGTGATTGTTACTTATCCAAAGTTCATCTGTGTTACCACTTCCGACTATTCCTTGTGCTAAAAAATCATGTTCAACATAGTTAACACCATTAGAGATAAAGAGGTCCAAAATTTTGTCACTGTTTAAGTCATATAGTGCTAGACCACCTTTTGTACCGAGACTTTTTTGTGTTAAGTTTATTGGCGTATCAAACATTTTTGTAGTTGAATTAAAAAGTAAAATAGTATTGTCTCGGGCTACTTTATAACTATCTCTTAAAAGAATTAAATCTAAATAACTATCATTATTCATATCTGCTAATGCGACGTGTGCAATGTTGAACGGAATATTGTTAAAAAGGAGTTTTGTTGCATCAAGAAAGTTTTGATTCCCTTGATTAATAAAAATTTTTATTGAAGTATTTGGTTTACATAATACAACATCAAGAAGTCCATCATGATTAATATCACCTACTGTTATTGAGTTATTATGTAGATAATCTAATCCGAACTCTTTTTCTGTAATGTTGGGAAGATAACTGTTTAAGAGTCTTATAGTATCTATTTTAGTGAATTTTTTTTCTGATTTAGTATTTTGTTTTTGTAATGTTACAGCGATAATATGTGATTGATTCCAGTCTGTTTTATATAATGTATTGTTTTGCGAACTCCATATTTCATTTGGATAAACTTCATGATCAACTAATTCTGCTTTTGAATTATGAATTAGAAAACTCGTAATAGAACTGTTTTTTATATTTTTTATGTAGTTATATGGTGAAAAGTAAAGTGTGATTATACTTATAAATAAAAACATATATAGTGTGTAGGTAACTGTTTTTATATGGGTTGATGTCTCTAATTTTCTTAAAAGAGGAACACTTAAACTTATAATGAAAAGAGCAAGAAACATATGAATATTATCGTGTCCAATAAAGAGTTCAAATAGAAGTGTTAAGAGAGAAATACTTAAAGTATAAAGGACTTGTATAGAGTATTTAGTTGGAGATGTTCGAGGATCAGTCAGCATAAAAAAGATAAAGAGTAAAAAACTACCTGATATTATTGTATTGAAAAGATCATAGATGTTATGAGTTAAAAAAAGATAGTTTAACGTAATATAAAAAAAAGCAAAACTCAAAGGAATCATAGTGCGTTTTACTATAGTGGTAATAAAAAATCCTAAGATAAACATCAAAGTCCCCAGCCATAAAAAACTTCCCCACTGCTCTGGTGTTGTATAGGTTTGATAAGGGAAAAATGCCAGTGCAACAACAACGGCAACGTTAGAAGGATTTAAAAAATGCGTATTGTTTATTTTAAGAAAATATTTTTGAGTTAACGCTATAGTAATTACTATTAAGTATATGTATACATCTGTGGAGCGAATAAGAAAGAGAACACCTAACGCAGTATTTATGGCGGAGTAAGAGAAAAATGTTAATGTTTTATTTTTAATAAAAAGTAGTAGATGCTCAATAAAAGAGGCAAATAAAACTATCATGATAATTTCAAACCATGTGATTTGAAAATTAAGTAAAAATTTTCCAATGCTCATGAGAAGCAGAAGGTTAAACATTTGTAAAATCTGAATTGTTTTAGGATGATTTAGTTTGTACTGTATTGTTTTAAAATTCAAAATTTATAGTGCCCAATATGATAATTAGCAATATTATAACACATAGCTATACCTAATAATAGCTATTGTTATTACTTTTAATTAAATTTCTACTCTGCTGCCGTCACTTGCGCGTTATCTTTGTTAAAAGCAATTCCTGAAACTTTCTCTTTTAATGCTTTAAAGTCAATATTTAAAGCATCGCTTGCTTTAATATCAAAAGCGTACACTTTAAACTCTGAAGTTTCATCAGTAGAAAGGGGCTCATCTCCATGCATATTAACTTCACGAAGAAGAATATTGTTTCCTAAAATAGCTTGAAGTTCTGCTAAATTATCGTTTTTAGAGACTAAATAAACGCTTAATGTTCCTGTTTTAACATCCACTTTAAAGTGTTCAAAGTTTGCATTAGCAGGAACTTTTAACCAATCCATTTTTGCCATCCAGTTTGGAATGTATGCCCATAGTTCTGAGTCTTTAAGTCCATCGTAGATATGTTCTTGAACATATTTATTATCAGAGTGTTCAGCAATCCACTCTTTATCAATACCTTTTACGTAATCAGTAAGACGTGTAGTAATTTGATTTTTGATGTATTCAATGTTAATTTCATCAAAAGGAGGTAAAGTATACTCTTCATCATTAATTTGTACTTGTACTTTCTCTTGTGTTTTGTCATGAAGTGACTGTTTAATGGCATCAATATCTAAACTCTCAATACTTGAAATTGAATCGCTAGAGAGTGTTTTAAACTGTCCTTTTGCATTTTCCCACCACTCAGTATACGAACCAAAAGAGTTTCCTAATGAGTCTTTAACCGTGTCGAATTTTGCAAATAGTTTATCAAAAAATGATAATTGGTCATTCGTTGTACTCACTTCTTCAGCACGACGCTGAGGTGCTTGGGAAGCAGAAGAATCATAATTAAACATTACTTCTGTTGTTAGTGTTGTTAATGGTGCAGTATCTATTCCATGCGCTTTAAAATAATAATACGCCGCAGTAGAAAAGTTTTTACCATACGGGAAATATCTATCGTAAGGTACCATTTTCGCAAAATCTGTAAAAGAAGCTTGATAGGCTTCAAGACCTTCTGTTTTAATTCCAAATGCCATACCCCCTGCAATAGCGTATATGTTCATGTAGGCTTGAATGGTATTTGAAGCTGAAAAAGAGGACTCATCTGCTTCAGTATCAGGATTGTCAGCATTTCCCGTTGGAAGACTGTATTTTCCTAAAAAAATAACGTCCATAAATACTTTACGTACTTCAGGCTCAAGTTGATTCATAGCGATAATAAATGAACGTGTTGCTTTAGAATTTTGAAAAAGTGCATAAAAGAATTTTTCGTTTTGAAGCTCAAAACCATCACCACGAACATTATCATCTCCTGAATAAAATAACATTTCAGGAAATTTATCTAGTGAATGTTCTTCAAAATAAGGTGCTGTAGGAATTATAAAATATGTTTTTGCATGCAGTTCCATCAGTTTACCCATATTTTCAGTTGTCTGAGTGGAATTAATCATTGCCGTACCTATTGCTGAATACATAGATGCATCCATGTAAGTAAAGACAAGAGGTACAACACCATTACGTGTTAATGCCAGTTTGGTAAAAAGTCTTGAAAAAGTTGTGTCGTTAGGATCTTCCAATAATGGAACCATTTTTTTGGTTAAACCCCAATTTTCTTTTAAAACACCTACCATAATATCAGTAATAGTTTGAGAGTCAATAGCTAAACGAAGCATTTCGTTAGTCATAGTACCACTTTCAAGCATTAGTTTAAAGACTTCGGCGGTAAGTTGTTGCCCCAATGATGTATTTACTATTAAGTCAGTAACTCCCTCTTTAATTGGTTCAACAATTTCACTTTCAACTTTTTCTTGAAGGGGATCAATAATTTCATCTTGAATTTTATCTTCTACTTTGTCAGCAACTTCTTCAACATCATCAATGACACGCTCTACCTCTTCTTCAACTTTGTCAACAACTGTTTCAACATCATCAATAACACGGTCGACTTCTTCTTCTATTTTATCTACAACAGAAACATCAGGATCACCAGTTACAACTTCACGTACAGGTTCTACAATAGCATCATGTATTTCATCGTCTATTTTTCGACCAATATCTTTTAGTTTACTTCCAATCCCAAAAATTCTACGATTGACTTGTGAACTGTTTTGCACTAATGAATCAGTATCTTTAAAAAATGCTGCTATAAAAAGTTGATTAAGTTCATCGTTGGTATAACTAGCAATTTCACTGATCTCTTCAGGTGTGAAGTTACCATTGTTAACCATGCTATCGATAAACAATTTTGCAGAATTCTTTTGTAAATGAGTGCCTTCACTGCTGTTACGATTATCTGTTGTGTACGCGTAAATAATATCTGAAAGTTTATATTCTGATGTGAGTGCACGTGATGAAGCTTGACGTGAAGATGCCTGTGCTAATTCTCTTTGAATATTGTGACGGGTATTAACTAAACTACTAGCTGTGGTTGCTAAAGCAGGTTGTGTTAGTGAAGTGGGTTGTTCTGAAATAGTTGTTTGAGGAGTTTGTGTACTTTTTTCTGATGAAGGTGCAGAATCACCGCCACATCCTTGTAAAAGTAGTGCGGCTAAAGCGATAGATGTTGCAGATTTGAGATAAAAGTTCATAGAAATCCTTTTTAATAATGAACAATTATAAATAAAAATTATAATAGGTAAGCTTTATTAAGAGAAGTTAACTAATATTTTTATCTATATGTTACCTATTTATACAGTAGTGGACTGTCTAAATCATTATAAATAATAACATCATGATAAAGCATAGAAAGAACTTCTGCGGCATAAATAGAGTGGGGCGATTCTAACATACTTCCCATCATACATTTTATATCATGATAACGGCATAACTCTAAAATTTCAATTGCTTTAGAGATGCCTCCACACTTCATAAGTTTAATATTTATCATATGTGCAGCTTCTATCATGATAATATTTTTGGCATCTTCAAGAGTGAAAACAGCCTCATCCGCTAAAATGGGAATAGGGCTTTGTAGTGTGATATTTTTTAAGGCTTGAATATCGTGTGCGATTACGGGTTGTTCAATCAGTGAAATGTTAAGATGTTTAATAGCATCAATAATTTGTAAAGTTTCATATTCATTCCATGCTTGATTTGCATCAACTAAAATAACAGCTTTTGGTGCTACCTCACGAACTGCTTTGATTCGTAAAATATCATCATGATAATATTTTTTATCGCCTACTTTTACTTTGGCTATGTCGGCGTTAATGGTTGAAGATAATCCAACCGCTTACCAATCAGCGCCAAAAATCCTTTCACCGAGATATTCTTCATTCCATCAAGTATCCTCATCCAGCCTA
>Ga0233442_1001136_pt1 | contig 21568 bp, 18 predicted proteins | sample SI_123_September_3_FD_182789 | JGI IMG/M metagenome (GOLD analysis project Ga0233442, IMG submission 182789) | Seawater microbial communities from Saanich Inlet, British Columbia, Canada - SI_123_September2016_150_MG | ecosystem: Environmental > Aquatic > Marine > Inlet | place: Canada: British... | reverse complement strand
AAGTAGCTCGTGAAAAGGTCTGTTTTTCATAATGTAGTCCTTCAGTTCGAAGTTCTTATACTTCTATTGTAGCACTATATTTTTTAATTTATTATTTTCAACCATTAACGTCGACAGAGCCAATTTAAAAGCATTGGAAAAAGAGAAGTTAAAAACACAAAATGCCTTAGAATTTAGAAGCCGATTTTTATCAAATATGTCGCATGAGATACGAACACCACTAAATGGAATTATTGGTATGACTCATGTTGCTCAAAAAACGGAACTTGATGATAAGCAAAGAGATATTATAGGTAGGATTGAATCTTCTTCTGACATCTTGCTGGGTATTATTAATGATATTTTAGATATTTCAAAAATTGAAGCGGGAAAAATGAGTATTGAACATGCTGATTTTAACTTGGAATCATTGATTAAAACTTTAGAAAGTATTTTTAATGTTAAAGCCGTAGAAAAAAATATTGATTTGATAACAGAGTATCACAAGATAGAAAATTTTAATTTTATTGGAGACTCGTTACGAATTTCTCAAGTGATTAATAATCTGGTGAGTAATGCCATTAAGTTTACTCAGAGTGGGGCAGTGACTATTTCGATAACGGCAGTTGATACTAAATCAATACGTTTTGATGTTAAAGATAGTGGAATTGGTCTTAAACCTGAACAGATAGAAACACTTTTTGAAGAGTTTACACAAGCTGATATGAGTACCTCTCGGAAATATGGCGGAACAGGTTTAGGTCTCTCTATTTCTAAAAAGTTAGTAAAGCTTATGAAGGGTGAAATTTGGGTTGAAAGTGACTACGGTAAAGGGTCTACTTTTAGTTTTAAATTACCTTTAGAAGTGAATAAAAATCTCAAAAACAGTGTTACTGACAAAGTGGACTTTGATGCATTAGAGTTACGCGTTAATGCCTTAGAAGGTATGAAAATTTTAGTTGCTGAAGATAATAAAATGAACCAGATGGTACTTTCAATGCTTGTTGAAGATACCCAGCTGGAACTAGACTTTGCAGATGATGGTCTGATTGCTGTAGAAAAATTTAAAAACAGTAAGTATGATTTAATTCTTATGGATGTTCAGATGCCTAATATGAATGGGTATGATGCTACAGAAGCAATAAAAGTAATTAACAGTGATGCAGTTATTGTAGGATTAAGTGTAAATGTAATGCAAGAAGATGTGACTAAAGCGATGAATTCAGGAATGGATGATTATTTAGCAAAACCTATAGAAGTTGAAAAACTTTATGGTGTTTTAGTTAAGTATTTAACGTAACTAAAACACTTTTTAAATATCTGTCAAAACTGTGGCGCTCCAAAATCAGGGGAACCATCAAAGCTTCCAAAATTATTATCAAAACCACCGCCACCAAAATTATTTGAAAAAGCTGGGTCCATAAAGCCCATCATGCCACTTTTATTTCGTAGCATGGTAATATCTTGTTTTGGCGCAATTCCTTGAGGACAAACAGGAACACATTCATTACATAAAGTACAATCCCAAATACCATTGTTTTGAATCACTTCAATTTTATCTTGAGCATCTTCTTCTCTGACATCACTCACATAACGCCATACTCGGGTGAGGGCAAAAGGGCCTTTGAATTCAGGGTTAACACTGTAAACAGGACAGGCACTATAACATGAACCACACAAAATACAATCACTTTGTAAGGCATTAAACAGGGCATTATCATGGGTAGGTTGTTGTGGATTGGTGACATCAGATGCCCAAGCATGAGAGCTTTTATTAAATGCCATCGCTTGAGAATTATCAACCACTAAATCACGAATTATAGGCATATTTTTAAGAGGCTCTATTACGTCTCCCTCTTGCACTTTATGCGCACAAGCAAGAACTTCTTTGCCATTCACACGCATAGCACAACTTCCACACACACTACTACGACAATCGGACTCAAAAGAGAGTGTGGCATCATGTTTTGTTTTAATCTCTGTGAGCGCTTGAAGTAAGGTGACGTCTTCAAGTTCAACCGAGTATTCAATGACCTCTTCGTGGACTTCTGGCTCAATGGTGTGACGTTTTATTGATATTTTCATGCTTTGTCTCCTACAAAATCGGCGCAAAGAACGCCATCTTCTTTCCAGGTAATGGTGTGGGCTTTAAATGCATGGTCAACTTCACGAGGCGCATCACTTCTGTAGTGTGATCCACGACTTTCAACACGTGAAATGGCACAGACTAAAATAATTTCAGCCAATTCAACCATGTTTCCAAATTCAATAAACTCTACAAGATTTGTATTGTAAATTTTAGATTTATCACGAGGACCCATAAACGGCAACTCTTTTTGCATTTGACGCACGGCACCTAAAACGGCTTTAAGACCCATATCGTCTTTTACAATCCCTGCGTTATTGTAAAAAATATTACCCATGAATTCGCGTTTTTCATAAAAATCAATTTGGTTGGTAAAGTATTTTACACCGGTTACAAAGTTACTATCCGAAGTGAGTTGATGATTATTGACGGCAAATTTTTTAAGATTTTTTGCCGTATTTGCGGCGTTAATACCGGCTTCTTTTCCAAAAACAATTAACTCTAAAAGAGAATTTCCTCCTAAACGATTTCCACCATGAACGCTACGATTGGCACACTCCCCCACAGCAAAAAGATTTTTTATTGATGTTTGTGAATGTTTATCAACACGAATTCCACCCATAGTGTAATGAGCAACCGGCTTAATAGGAATTAAGTCAGTTACCGGGTCTATATTTTCGTAAAGTTTAGCCAGTTTACGCTCTTGAGGAAGTTCTTCGTTGATAAAGGCTTCTCCTAAGTGACGAATATCTAAATAGATATCTTCACCTTTTTCTATTTCAGTTAAAATGGCTCGAGAGAGTTCGTCACGGGGGAGAAGCTCGTTGGTAAAACGCTCTCCTTTTGAGTTGACTAAATAACCCCCTGCACCCCGAGCACTTTCACTAATTAAAATACTAGAGTTTTTAAGTCCTGTAGGGTGAAATTGCACAAATTCCATATCACTCAAATGTGCACCTGCTCGAATAGCCGCAGCAATTCCATCTCCGGTGCTCCCTGTAGCATTAGTAGAGTGTTTATGATAAACCCGTGAATAACCGCCCGTAGCAACAATAACAGTTTTTGCATAATAGGCTTCTGCATCACCATTTTTGAGGTTAATAAACGTAGCACCGGCAATCTGTTTAGAATTTTCATCTTGATGTGTAATAAAATTCAGTAAAAAGTGCTCATCTATAAATTCAATACCAAGCTTATTGGCATAATCATAAAGAGTGTGTAGTATTTTTAAACCACTATAATCTTGTGCATAACAGGCTCGAATTCCTGATGCACCGCCTAAACGTCTTTGCGCAATTTTGGCGTTTTCATCACGAGAGAAAGGAACCCCAATTTCATCAAGCCATTTAATAGCATCAATTCCTTCTGTACAAAGTTTCTCGATAGCCTCAAGTGAGCCAATTCCATGAGAAGACTTTAACGTATCTGAAATGTGAGCTTCGACACTATCGTCATCATTATGATGATTTAACGCGGCGTTAATGCCCCCTTGTGCCATGGAAGTTTGAGAGCGTGTAGGTGTTTTTTGGCAAATAACTTGAACCGAAGCTCCTGCTTGTTTAGCATGAATGGCAGAGACTAAACCTGCACCACCAGCCCCTATTATTAATACATCTATCATCTTTAGAGTCTCGCTTTTATCCGTATTTTGATACAATTTTATCATCTTTATATTAAGGCTTTCTCAGTGCAAAATATTTTTAATGAAACTTCATCTCTAGATAAACGTTGTTGCGAGAAATTTCTACTAACTGAAGATATTTTAATGGAACATGCTGCGGATGGTATGGCAGATTTTATATATAACAAATTTGAGTTAGGAACTTCCATTATAATAGTTTGTGGTGCAGGAAATAACGGCGCAGATGGAACTGTTTTAGCACGACTTTTACATAACGATTATGATGTGAAAGTTTATCTTCCTTTTGGAGTTAAATCAGAGATGGCACAACTTCAATACAAACGTTTGTTAGCGGTGTGCGATTGTGTGAGTGATGTGTTAGTCGAGTCAGATATTATTGTGGACGCACTCTTTGGAACGGGGTTATCTCGTGCATTAGACACAATGTCACAAAATATTATAGATACTCTTAATAGTTATCATGATAGTTATAAAATAGCGTGTGATATTCCTTCTGGAATGGGATTTAAGACAGTATTTGAAGCTGATATTACATTAACTATGGGGGCTTTGAAACGTAGTATGTTTGAAGATAGTGCGAAGGAGTATGTGGGTGATATTGAGGTTATTAACTTAGGTGTCAGTCGCGGCGTTTATGAAAGGGATACTAAATACAAATTGTTAGAAACCTTGGATATGAAATTGCCACATCGAACGAATCGAATTATGAAAAATGCGCATAAAGGAAGCTTTGGACATTTAAGTGTTGTGTGTGGTGAAAAAGAGGGCGCGGCCATTATTGCATCACTGGCTGCTTTTAATTTTGGAGCAGGGTTGGTGACATTACTAAGCAATACAAAAATAACAGCGCCATGTGAAATTATGCAATCACACACACTGCCTAGTAATACAACGGCAATTACTTTAGGGATGGGTTTAGGACAAGAGTTCTCAAATATTGAGTTAGACACTTTTTTAGAAAATAAAATTCCCCTTGTTTTAGACGCTGATATTTTCTATCATGATAGATTAAAAAAATTGTTATCTCGAGACAATATTATTATTACCCCTCACCCTAAAGAGTTTGTAGCCTTATTAAAAAGATGTTCCCTTGCTGAGATAACTATTGCGCAATTGCAGCAAAAACGTTTTGAGTATGTGGAGTTATTTCACAAAAGTTATCCTCTTGTTACCCTGTTATTAAAAGGTGCGAATGTTATCATTGCGTCAAATAATAATTTTTACGTTAATACCTTAGGCACTTCTTCTTTAGCAAAAGGGGGAAGTGGTGATGTATTAAGTGGTTTAATTGCTGCCTTACTCGCTCAGGGGTACTCATGTGAGGACGCGGCAATCTCTGCGTCATTAGCACATACTATGAGTTATAAAAAAAGTGATAAAAGCTCATTTGCAATTACGCCAACAGATTTAATTTCGGGAGTACAATATTTATAGATGAAGAAAATAGCCATTTTATTTAGCGGAACAGGAACCAACCTTTTAAACATTATTGAGAAACTACATAACAAAGAGTGTGAAGTAGTTGTGGCAATTACCAATAAAAGTGATGCCTTAGGGATTGAAAAAGCAAAGTATCATGATATCTCTGTAGAGGTGGTTGAGCATAAACATTATGATACTCGTGAAGCTTTTGATACAAAGTTGGTAGAGATTTTAAACAACAATGAGATTGACTTGGCAGTGATGGCGGGTTTTATGCGAATTTTAACGCCTATTTTTACCAACAGTGTAAAAGCTATTAATATTCATCCTTCCTATTTACCTCATCATAAAGGACATAAAGCTATTGAAAAAAGCTTTGAAAGTGACGATGACTTTGGTGGAGCAAGTGTTCATTGGGTGAATGAAGAACTTGATGGTGGAGCAGTGATTTTACAAAATAAATTTCTTAAGTATCATGATGAAACATTAGAAAGCTTTGAAGAAAAAATTCATGAAATAGAGTATGAAATTTATCCCCAAGCCATAGTACAAGTACTGGCTGACAGATAATTCTATGATGACCTCGGTGCCCCTTGAGGGTAAAACAACTTCAGTAAAAATCTCTTTAGTGATTTTAGCCGCAATGGGCATTATGTCGGGAATTGCTATTGTGGCGAGTTTACCTCTTATTAGCCTTACGTTTAGTGACGTTGAACATATAGATTTTTTATCAAAACTTCTGCTTACTCTTCCCTCTTTTGTAATTGCTTTATTGGCACCTATTAGTGGTATTATCGTAGACAAAATAGGGCGATTAAAACCACTTTATTTTGGAGTTACTCTTTTTGTTATTGCTGGGAGTTCTGGATTTTATATTGAGAATTTTTATTTGTTACTTCTAAGAAGAGCTCTTTTAGGGGTAGGTGTAGCATTTATTATGACCGCTTCTATGGCGTTAATAGGCGATTATTTTGAAGAAAAAGAGCGTCATCAGTTTATCTCTTTACAAGGGATGGTCGTAGGACTTAGTGGGATTGTGTTTATACTTTCTGGAGGATTTTTAGCAGAAATAGCATGGAATTTTCCTTTTTTAATTTATCTACTACCACTACTTTTTTTACCGCTTATTCTAAAGTCATTGTATGAGCCTGAAGTCGTTTCACATAAAGAGACTTCAGAGGTTCAAACAACACCTACTAAACTATTTTTAGTCTACTTTATTGGCTTTTTTTCAATGTTACTTTTTTATATGCTTCCAACACAACTTCCCTACTTGGTAATTGAAGAGTTAGGCGGAAGTCCAAGTGAAATCTCTTATTTTATTGCAACAGCAATGTTTGTTAATGCAATGGTCGCCAAACAGTATCATCACTTAAAAAAGCGTTTCTCTTACGCACAGATATTTATGATTACTTACTTCTCTTTTGGAATAGGACTTTTAATTATTTCGCAAGTAAGTTTGGTAGTACAACTTTTTGGTGCATCACTGTTTATGGGAATTGGTTTTGGGCTTGTGATTGTAAATATTAATATGTGGTTACTCTCTTTAGTTGAGCCAACTCGTAGGGGTCGTGCAATAGGAATGTTAACATCAAGCTTCTTTTTAGGGCAGTTTTTATCACCTATTTTATTACAACCTATAGTTAGTGCAGTGGGAATTCAAGGGCTCTTTTTTGTTATTTCACTTTTATCATTTGTGATTGCTATTGGATTGCTTATAAAAACGAAATATTTTGTTTCAAAAGCCTGAGGTTTTTACAACATCACAAAAATAAAAGTTTAAAATTAGTTGTAGTGTGATATAAAATCACCATTAAAACATCTGTAGAGATAAAGAGGAAAAATTAAATGGATAACATTTTAAAAATTGGTAAATATGAGCTTGGAAGTCGTTTAATTGTTGGAAGTGGTAAGTATGACAGTTTTGAGACAACTAAAGAAGCAACATTAGCAAGTGGTAGTGAATTAATCACGGTTGCAGTACGTCGTTTAAACATCACTAACCCTGATGAAGAAAATCTTCGTGATACATTTGCTGGAACTAATGTTAAGTTTTTACCTAACTCTGCTGGATGTGTGACTGCTGAAGAAGCCATTACAACTTTTCGTTTAACGCGTGAAGCAACAGGAATTGACTTAATTAAGTTAGAGGTGATTGGTGATACTCAAAAAACACTTTACCCTGATGTTTTAGAAACAATTAAAGCGTGTGAAGTGTTAGCAAAAGATGGTTTTACTATTATGGCATATACGTCTGATGATCCAATTATGGCAAAACGTTTAGAAGATGCAGGTGCTCACGCAATTATGCCTCTTGCGGCGCCAATTGGTTCAGGGCTTGGTATTCAAAATCCATATAATGTTGTATTTATTCGTGAAGCGGTCAATGTACCTGTTATTGTTGATGCGGGGATTGGATGTGCTTCAGATGCGGCATACGCAATGGAACTTGGTGCAGCGGGAGTTTTAACAAATACTGCTATTGCACAAGCAAAAGATCCAATGATTATGGCTCAAGCGATGAAACATGCAGTTCAAGCGGGTCGTATGAGTTACTTATCAGGTCGTATTCCAAAACGTCCTTATGCAACAGCTTCATCTCCAATTGATGGGATGATTCAGTTTTAATACCAACACTTCAAGAGCCCTTCTTGAAGTGAGTACGTCACCATGCTACAAGCTACAAGCTACATCCTACAAAGACTTCTCAAAGATAACTTTTAATAACGTTAAAATTAAAAATGGATATAATATAAAAAAAATTTATAAGAGTACTGGTATGACACTAAAAAATCTTAGTTTACAAAAAATTATTGTAGATCTTGGAAGAAGTTCAGGGGCACAGTTTTTTCAAAGAATAGCACGCTCTTTATCTGATGCATTGTTATGTGATTATGTCTTTATTGCACAAGTGAATTTTGAATATAAAACGGCACAGACTATAGCTGTTAGCGCTCATAATAATATCGTACCTAATTTTGAATATGCATTAAAAGATACTCCTTGCGAGGTAGTTTCAAGTCGTGAAATTTGTTGTTACCCCTCTGAAATTACACGTTTATATCCTAAAGATCAGCTTTTAATTGATATGAAAATTGAATCATATATTGGGGTTCCTTTATATGATTCAAAAGATAATGTGTTAGGTTTAGTGGTCGCATTACATGAAAAACCGATTTTAAATAAAGAGAATGTAGTAACATTGTTTGAGCTTTTTTCAACGCGGGTTGCATCCGAACTTGAACGCATAGCGTTACAAAATTTTGATTCGGTTACCCACCTTTACTCTAAAACTTATATAGAAACATATTTGAAAGAAAAAGGGGACTATGCTCTTGTTATCGCTGATATGAATAGCTTCTCTTATATCAATGAAGCTTATGGTTTTACTTTTGGAAATAAGGTTTTAAAAGTGGTGGCTGAAGTGTTGAAAAATCAGTTTACACAACATATTAGTGCTCAACTAGATGCTGATAAGTTTATTTTACTGTATCAAAATATTTCAGATATTGAAAAAGAGATTGAAACAATACAATATTATTTTTCCCACAATACCATTGATGCAGAAGGAATAAAAATGTATATCTCGTTTTCGTATGGTGTTGCTAAAGGGGAAGACAATCTACTTCGTACTGCTTCTGCGGCATTGAAAAGGTCAAAAGCAAGAGGACGTAATGCTTGTATTATTTTAAATGCAAATAATGAAGAGGGGACATTTTCTGGTCGAGAAGCTTTTATTGAAGCCAATAACATTATTCATAATGCACTTAATAGCAATCAGGTTATCCCTTATTTTCAAGGAATAAGAAATAACATAACCGGAAAAATTGTAAAATTTGAAGCACTTGCCCGTGTTGAGCATAACAATAAAGTATTAAGTCCTTACCACTTTTTAGAACCGGCAAAACTTTCAGGAATGTTACCTCGCATTACTAAAGTTATGATTTCAAAAAGTTTTGCAGCGATGCAAAACAATGAATATACTTTTTCACTTAATATAACTGAAGATGACCTCAATTACAACTATTTATTTGATTATTTTACACAAGAGTGTCAGAAGTATAACATTGCCCCTAGCCGAGTAATACTTGAAATTTTAGAGGGTGTGAGTAGTGGTTCAAAAGATGAACATTTAGCCCAGTTAAAGGCATTAAAATCTATGGGATTTAAGTTGGCTATTGATGATTTTGGAGCAGAATATTCAAATTTTGAGCGTATCTTAGATTTAGATGTAGATTTTTTGAAAATTGATGCTAAATATATAAAAAATATTGACACTAACTTAAAAAGCTTAGAAATTGTCAAAGCGATTGTAGGGTTTACTAAATCAATTGGTATTGCCTGTATTGCAGAATATGTTCATTCTGTTACGGTTCACAAAATTGTTGAAAGTTTGGGAATTGAGTATTCTCAAGGGTATTTGTTTAGTCGACCGCACCCTTTAGGTTCAAAAAAAGAATTAAAAATGCTGATTAATTTCAATGAACTAAGCAGTGAAATTTTAGAGATAAAAATTCGCGGACACTATGAAATAACTGAAGAAGTCGATAGAACATATGAAAAGCTAGCACTAAAAGATAAGTGTTATACCAAAATATTATTTGATTCACGAGACTCAGATTTTCATGAACAAAGTAAAGAAGATATAATTGTGGTGGCACAATCGGATTCAAGTAGTCCCACTTACTCTAACATAAAAAAGGTTGCCATACTGGTTAACGATAGCTACTCCGAGTATATAGGACAAATTTGGTGTGATAATTTACGGAGCGATTCCCCATTTTATGGAAGAGTATTTTTAGAATATATAAGCGCAAAAGAGTGGTTAGAGAATGAAACGCTTACAAGTTAACCGTTTTGTGTTTAAAATAAGGAAAATTTACTTTAAAAATCAATACTCTATTTTTATACAAGAAATTGGTAAGTAAACTATGTTAAAATTCTGTTCATAAGTGGCCTCCCTGGAGTGTTGGTCACTTCTTCAGAAACTATTAACGCTTATCTTTGTATACTTTCAATCTTCAAAAACAGATGTGCTCGATTAACTCAGTGGTAGAGTGTTTCCATGACATGGAAGTGGTCACTAGTTCGAATCTAGTATTGAGCACCATCCCTAAATTTTCAAACTTTTACTTTTTATAAATAATCTAAATTCTTTTGATTAGCTGTTTCCAAACCAAATGGTTTTTTTGGTTACAATACCCGATAATTTAATTTAGGAGAATCGTATGTTACAAAAACTAATACCCATTAAAATACTTATCATGATAACTTTTATGTTGCTTCAAACATCACTTAGTGCGGGGAGTATGTTTACACTCAGTGGTGTTAAAAAAGTTTATCCTGTTGTTGAAATATCAGGAAAAAAAGTTCCTAAGACACTGAAACCTTTTGTTTATGAGGAATTAAAATCACTAACAGAGAGTTTAGGTATTGACAGTAGTGGCTATGACCAACGTGCTTTAGCCGTGGTTGTTAGCGATACTCGTGTAAAAAACAGTTACATTGTAACCGTGAAGTTAATTGTAGGTGAGCGTGTGACCCGTAGCGACTCAGACAAAAAAACTTTTGCATTAACTTATAATGATTCTGAGCGTTTTATTATTGATAACAATAATGATGTCTCAGAACAACTCGAAGACAGTTTAGATATTTTATTTTCTAAATTTTCAGATCAATATAGTGAAGAGAATAAAAAAGTGAAAGACCTGTTAGTGATTACTGAAGATAACTTTGCCGTTGCAATGGGGTATGAAACTAACTATAAAAAAGCAGTCTTACGTGCTAAAAAAGAGAAAAAAAATATTATGTTAGTGTTAGTGAGTAACTTCTGCCCCTGGTGCCGTAAATTTGAGCAGAGGGTTTTGTTGAAAAAAGAGGTTAACGCAATGATTCAAGCTAACTATATTCCTCTTATTATTAACAAAGAAAAAGAGGCGTTTCCTAAACAACTAGATATGTCTTTTACTCCTATCGTTCATTTTCTTGATTATAAAAATGAGCAGAGTTATGAACGTGTTGTTGGTTATAACAGTAGGGAAGAGTTTTTGTATTTTTTGAAAAAAGATACTCAAAAATAGATTTACTCTATCACATCTTTTTGATATAATACCATTAAAAACTGGCATTTATGAAAAAGAAACCGATAAAACTCCTTACTTTGCTCACTTCTATCCTCATGTTATCTGCATTATCGCTTTATGCAGAAGATATTGACTCACTCCTTAATACCTACGCTAAAAATTCAGATTTATCTAAAAAAACAAAATTAGAAAACAGTGGAAATCGTATTATTTTCACTCGTGATGATTTAGAACGTATGCAAGTTCATTCGTTAAAAGATGTATTGAAGTCACAGCCACTAATTCGTTATCAGGAGAGTCGTTACAATTTTCCTGATATTCTTTACAATGGTGGCGCCTTTCCTTTTATGAGTGGGGGAGTTCGTATTTTTATTGATGAACAAGAGATGACCAATGCCCTTTATGGAAGTGGCTTTGAGTATTTGGGTGACATTGATTTAAACTTTGTTGATCATATTGAAATTTACAGTTTTACGCCAACATTTGAGTACTCGACGGAACCTACAACACTTCTGATTAAGTTGTACTCAAAAGTAGCCTCTCGTGATATGGGTGGTAAATTTCAAGCTGTTCTTGGAAGTATGGGCTATAACCAAGAGAGTATGTATTACACCGAAGAACTAGAAGATTTCTCTTACATGGCGTATGTTAATCGTCTTGTAGATGTTCGAGCAAAAGAGCAAAATCAAGGAGCAACGCTTAACCGTGATCAAGAGCGTTATCATATTTTTACAAAAATTTACACTAAAAATCAAGCGCTACAAGTACAAGCTATTAAAAATGAGAAGAAGATGTTTATTGGAATGAGCCCTTCTGCAACACCCACTGATGCTCGTAATGACTATCATAATTTACATGTTGGATATAACGCTAATATTAATAAGTTAAGTTTTCAAATTGCTTACGATCAAGGTGCATCAGAGCAAAACTATGCGGATAAAAATGTGCTTTTTCCCCTCGATGCGACAACACTCGCACAGAGTTTTAATGTTCATCTTCGACAGAAAGTTTTTACAACACTATTACAACAGGGCTATAACTACTATGATAATGATATTTTAGTTGGTGCTAAGTATCGTTATAAGCATTTTGAGTACCCTTCAATGAACATAACAACAACAACAGGTGCTGTTATTCCTCTGTCTGCATCGGATTATTCAACACAGCAAATAGGAACACTCTTTTTAGAAGATAGATATAGTTTCGCTCAAAATAGTGTGATTACTTTTGGAGCGCAATATACCCATGTTGAAAATGATCATACTATAGCCAATCAAGATTTGGGATTTTTACGTTTAGGGTATACCTATACAACAAACTTGTGGGCGTTTAACACTACGGGGTACTCACAAAAAGCGCCAGTTGAACCCTATATGTATAATCCACTTTTTTCAGATTCTCAAACCACGGAGATTCAGCCGCAACATATTCAAGGATTTATTCAAGAGATAAAGTTTAGTAATAACCGACATAATACTCGTCTCTTTTTAACCTATAATATTACAGATAATGCATTTTCACAAAACAATAAAAATCAGATTATTAATCTTACTGATACAATTTATGCTTCAGGAACGTATTTAGAATATACATTTAATTTTGATGAAAATAATAAATTGGTATCAAACATTAACTACTCAAGACTAGACAATGTAAAGTCAAGTATTGATAATACGCTTCAATTTTATGGTGGTTTTGTTCGTATGTTAAATAGTTATAATGATGCAGATTTTTTTAGTGAACTTATTTATGGTCGAGATAATGAAATTAATAGAGCTTTTTATGATTTAAGTTTAGGCTTTAAATATCGTTTTGGAATTGATTTAGCATTAGCAGTAAAAGGCGAAAATCTTTTAGATAGAGCACCTCAAGCACAATATTATCAAATTGACCCTACAACAGGTGCACAGGGTGATAATCTCTCTTGCGCACCAATAGATAGACGATTTACATTTACAGTGGATTACTTATTTTGAGATATTTATTAGTAATTGGCATATTTTACGCTCACCTAGGTGCCTTTGACACAGAAACTGCAGCAAAGATATATAATACTATTTTTACCGCACTGGATAAAAGTGGTAGTGTTGATGTTTATACGGATGATGAAGAGTATAAAACAGTTGTTTTTCAAGCACCAAATTTACGTTTGAGTGAAACATCACAAGAAGCATCAATTATTTTACAAACTAAAAAAGGTACACGTTATCATCATGATAAAATAATATTTACTACAAATTATAGAATTTTACGACAAAACAGTGATATTATCGGTGCTTTTTATTGGAGTAAAGGACGGCCACAAATTATTTTTATTCGTCCCCGTTTGGAAAAGAAAAAAATTACATTACCCGATAATTTTAAAAAATATATTGTAGATACTTTATAAAAATGAAATTTAACTTTTTTAAAATAATACTTCTTATTTTATTACCTATCCTAACATTTGTTAGTTATTACGTTAAAACATCACTGTCAACAAATCTTGAAAAAGCACGGCAAAATATTTCGTATTATCAACACAAAGAGGTTAATGCTTTTGCTAAAAATATAGAAGAGCATCTGTTAGAAAAAACGACAAATACTCCATTGTCAATGCTAAAAAGTAGTTCAGAACTTAGGGATACAATTGAAGATGAGTTAAGTATTTTAATGACACAAAAGTATCGTTATATTTTTGTTGTTTATAAAGATGATAAAAACTTTCGTTTTTTACTTGATGGCTCTATTGAAGATAAATCAGAGTTTAACTCAATTTTTTTACCTGAAGATATGGCAGTATGGAAAGAAGTATGTCATGTAAAAAAACCGCGTATCATTGAGCAGACAAAAATTAATAGTTTATGGAAAAGTTATCTTTATCCTATTGTAATTGATGATAAAGCCGTTGCTTTTATAGTGATTGATTTTTCCGCTCAAGAGGCGCTGAAATTAACAGAGATTATGGACCCTATTGTTAATGTTGCTACGTATATGAATATCTTTTTATTGGTAACGCTAATTATTACCTATATTTTTGTGCTTCTTAACTTAACCCTTAAAAAACGTGTTGAAGAGACGGCAGAAGAGTTGAAACTTTTAAATGAGTCTCTAGAAATTCGTATTGAAGAAGCAATTAAAGAAAATCAGAAAAAAGATAAGATGTTGCAACAGCAGTCACGATTAGCATTAATGGGTGAAATGATTAGTATGATTGCACATCAATGGAGACAGCCTTTAGGTGCTATTTCTGCGTCTACATTTGCACTACAGCTTAAAGCGGTATCGCCTAAACTGGATTTTTCTAAAGAAGAGGACCGAAGTGTATTTATTACTTTTTTAGATGAAACATTAGATAAAGTAGGTGAGAATGTACAGTTTTTATCAACAACAATAGATGATTTTAGAACATTCTTTCAATCAGATAAGAAAATGCAGACGGTACCTTTTAAAGAACCCCTTAGCCGAGCATTAAAAATTGTAGAAGCTTCATTACAGACTCATAATATTGAGCTTATTATTGATATAAAGAGTGAAAGAACAATTTTGATGTACCCTAATGAGTTAATGCAGGTAATTTTAAATATTATCAAAAATGCTGAAGATGTTTTAATGTATAATAACATCGAAGAACCAAAAATTAAACTTGTTATTCATGATACCAGTGATGGGGTAACCTTAGACATTATTGATAATGGAAAAGGTATAGAAGAGAAAATAATTGATCATATTTTTGATCCTTATTTCTCAACTAAAGATGAAAAAAATGGTACGGGATTAGGTCTTTATATGTCAAAAATGATGATAGAAGATCATAATCATGGTACCCTAGAAGTACGTAATATTGATGATGGTGTATGTTTTAGTATCACATTAAAGGCATCATAGTACAATGGTATATCGAATAAATTTATATAGGAGTTATCATGGTAGACGTTAAAGCGACATACGAATATACAAAAGATTTAAGTGTATTATATGTTGAAGATAATGAAAGTGTTCGTGATGCTTCTGTTAGTATTTTTGGAGAATTTTTTGCTTTAGTAGACTCTGCTATTGATGGCGAAGATGGTATAAATAAGTATAAAGAGAAACTTGAAGCTGAGGGTAAGTCTTATGATTTAGTGATTACTGACTTGAATATGCCAAAGGTTTCAGGCGCAGAACTTATTGAACTCATTCATGAAATTAATTTTGAACAGAGTATTGTTGTTGTCTCTGCGTACAATGAATCTCATCGTTTAATTGAGCTTATTGATGCAGGTATTTCTCACTTTATTCAAAAACCTATTAAGCCTAATCAGTTTATTAATGTAGCCTATAAAGTGGCTAAAAATATTGTTGCACGTAGTATGCTAGCAACCCAACATCAATTAACTAAAAATTTAAATGAAGACTTAGAGTCAATTGTCCAAAAGCGAACCAAAGAGTTACATCTAAAAAATGAGGAGTTGAATTATCAGCTTTTTTATGATACTTTAACAACGTTACCTAATAGAAACTCTCTATGCCAGTATCTTAACGAACATACTCAAGCAAGTGTTGTTTTAATAAACATCAATAACTTCAAGCATATAAATGATATTTATGGAATACCTAATGGTGATATTTTAATTAAAGATTTTTCACAATTTTTAAAAGATACTATTAATCCTGAGCACAGTACTTTATATAAACTCTCAGGTGATGAGTTTGTAATTTTATGTCATTCAAATGCTCCTAAGTATACTGCAGCCAATAAAATTCAGAAAATAGCTGAAAAAATACAGCAACATGTATTTAAAATTGCATATAAAAATGAGGTGATTTCTACAGAATTAGGCATTACAATGGGTTATATTTGTGAAGAAGAAAATCCTTTAGAAAAAGCGTCATTAGCACTTTCACATGCCAAAAAACGTCGTAAACTATTTGTTCAGTATAGTGAGAATTTAAACCTCATAGAAGCGGGAGAACAAGACTTTAATACTATTAAGTTAATAAAAGATGCTATTAAAGATGGTGAGGTTATTCCTCATTTTCAACTGATTCAAAATAAAAATGGTCAAAAGAAGTATGAAACTTTAATGAGAATTGAGCATAACGGACAGGTGATTTTACCATCACAATTTTTAGATGTTGCAAAAAAATCGGGAGATTATGAGCAGTTGACACGTATTATGGTTGATAAAAGTTTTAAATACTTTGCAAACCGTAAAGAAGAATTTTCTGTTAACTTAAGTTATGATGATATCTCTGATCAAGAGATGTTATTGTACTTACATGAAAAAATTGAAGAGTACGGTGTGGCTAAGCGTGTAATATTTGAAATTGTAGAGAGTGAAAATATTGAAGATTTTACTATTGTAAAAGAGTTTATTTCAGATATGCAAAAATTAGGTGTTAAAATTGCTATTGATGACTTTGGAAGCGGATACACAAATTATTCGTATTTACTACAATTAAAACCTGACTTTTTGAAAATAGATGGGTCTATTATTAAAAATATTGACACCTGCGAGGACTCGTATATTATTACACAAAGTATTGTTGATTTTGCTAATAAACTTGGTATTGAAACCGTAGCAGAGTATATTCACTCTGAAGAGATTTATAAACTCACTAAAGAACTTAATATAGACAATTTTCAAGGCTTTTTCTTAAATAAACCTAGTAGTAAGGTTTAAAAAAAGTTATGCCTTAGTTGGCTCAATAACCTGAGCCTCTTCAATTTCTGCTTCAGGGCTTTTATTCTCTGGAAGTTCATCAATCTTTTCCCCATTAAACACAGATATTAAACGTTGTTCTTGATCTCTATCTAAATGTCCACTGGCAATAGTATCAAGTAGTTTTTGTGCAATTTGTGCACGAGTCTGGCTCTGTTGGTGCTCAAAATACTTTTCTAAATTATCATTATAGGCACGAAGTTTATCTTCACGTCGATGTTTAAAGTAGATAAAGGCAAATATTGAAGCAATAACAATAATAAGTGTAAGAAGTCCAAAAATATATTTTTGAAGCTCCAAGTCTAAGTTTTGCTCATTTAAAAGTGCTGTATGTTGTAGTTTTGATTCACTATCTTTTTGAGTAAGTTCAAGTTTTTTCTCTTGTAAAGCGACTTCAAGGCGCAGTTTTTCGAGCTCTTTTTCTTGTTGCAGTTGGACTTGATTGTTTTCATTGGATATTCGTGCTAATACCTGCTCGTTACTAGCTTGAAGTTTGAGTTTGCTTATCTCTTGAGAATTTTTCATCTGCTCTTGATTAGCAGCATTTTTTGCTTTTTGGTTAAAAGGGTCAAAGTCACACCCTGTTGTTAGGAGTGTTAAGAAAGTTATCATGATAAGATTTAGTAGTGTCGTTGTTTTACGCATTGTGTTCCCATTTTCTTGATTTGTAATTTTATCATGATATTATTTGTCTAGGAGATATTTGATGAAAGTAATAATAGATTTAATAGAAGATTTAGAGCAAAGTATTCAAAATCAAGAAGATTTTGTCATGGGTGTTATCTGTTTAGACAGTAATGAAGAAAATATGGTCGCATTGTGGGGACAAGCAATTTCCCATTTTGAGATTAATCATGATAAAAAAGAGATGCATTTTTTTGTAGGTTCAACACCAATTAAAGTTAAAGACTTTTTAGAAGCAACTAAAGATTTTGACAATAAAGAGTTGATGTACAGTATTTTTGTTAGTACTCAAGACAACCCAAGTAGTGCTGCTTCAGCACTACTTGGGTTTAGTGAAGTTCTTGAATCGAAACAGTATCGTTTATTAATTGTAGAATAAAGGCTTCAGTATGGCATTAGAGACATTTCCTTTTGAGACTAAGTTGACATTTAAATATCTTATAAAATTTTGGGAACTTCAAACTCAAAAAAATAAACCTAGCATCATAAGAGAACAAGCTAAATTAATGCTCGATGCCATGGTTACTAAGCCTGAACTGCTTAGTCAAAATGTTGCCATTGAAGCTATTAAAAAGAATAGTGATTGTGTGGAGGCTTTATGTAGTATTATCTATTCAAGTGCACACTACGAAGATAGTATTTTTGGGGTTATGCCTGCATTTAGTCATGATTATTTCTATGCTTCACCTCGGTTTGTCGATGTTTTTTCTTTTATGCAAACTGTGGGATATTCAGAAGTAGAAAAACGTGATGAGATGCGTTTTATGGTTCAAAAAGCGTATTGGAATATTTTAAAAAAGTATTACAATAAAGACCTCGACTTTGACCGATCTTTTATTATGAAAATACCTAGTACAAATGAGCGTGCTTCAGTTTATTTAAAAGTAATTTCTCGTGAACAGTTTTATGATGTACAGTTCCGTGATGATGATATTAACAACCTTCCTTTTTTAAGCGAAGAGGAGTTGCAAAACATTGAAAACCATTTTGTAGATATTGAGTGGTTAATAAAAAAAATACCCCCAGAACAGTTCTTTTTTGAAGGATTTTTTGCCTTTCACTCTATTGATGTGACTAAACAAGAGACACTTTCTCAAATAAAACGTCTTTTAATTGATTCCAATAGCATTATTCACCGTGAATCATTTACTACCTTGCAAAATATGTTTCGTATTTTATTAGATATAAAAGATTTACAACTTATTATTGCTGCACAGCATGATGACGAACTTTTTGTAATTAGTTTGGATAGTACAATGGAACATGGTTGTATCTTTTTTGATTCTAAACATTTAAAGATAAAAAAGAGTGGTCTGTATGCTCAGGCAAAGAAAAACTTAACTTTTGAGTATCAAAACAATGGGAACTGTAATGGTAGTGAAGCACTTTTCTCACAGTGTTCTCGTAGTAATATGGCAATACCACTAGTGCACAATAAAGAGTTTGTAGGCATGTTGGGGTTTGCGTCTGAAGAGGCGAATCCTTTTAATACGATGTTATATGAAAAAATGAGTGAGTTAACACCACTTCTTGCCCTTTTAGTTAGTCGCTATCTTGATGATTTTGAAAATAGATCACAACTGATAATTCAAAAAAATTTCACATCAATTCATCCAAGTGTTCATTGGCGTTTTAAAGAAGCTGCTCTAAATTTTGTTCAAAACCAAGAAGAAAACTCCAGTGTAGAGATGGAAAAAATTATTTTTAAAGATGTCTATCCTCTTTACGCAGTAAGTGACATACGTGGTTCCACCGATCATAGAAATGATGCTATTACAGATGACTTATTAGAAAACTTGTCCATGGCGCAAGAGATTATTGAAAAAGCTTTTAGTCATAATGCATGGCCAATACTTCAAGAGTATCTCTATAAAATTAATCTGTATGCATCAAGTATAAAAGATGGACTTCAAAGTGGTGAAGAGTTTAGAGTAGTTCAGTTTTTGAAAAAAGATATTGAACCTGCTTTTAATGATTTGTCCCATTTTGACGAAAATATTGCTGGGTTAATTCAAAATTATAAAGCAGTAATAGAAAAAGAGAGTGGACTTCTGTATAAAAAAAGAGCTGCTTTTGACGATAGTGTGATGTTACTCAACAGTGCTATTTCTGAGGTTATAGAAAGTGCACAACATCAAGCCCAAGAGATGTATCCTCACTATTTTGATAAGCAAGTTACCGATGGAGTAGATCAAAACCTTTACATTGGAAAGAGCATGAGTGATTTAGAGCATTTTGACTCACTCTTTGTTAAAAACTTACGCTTATGGCAGTTTGAAACGCTCTGTAATGTAGCGCAAAAAGCAGATGCAATAAAAGATACATTGCCACTTTGTTTACACACAACCCATCTTATTGTCACTCAAAATAATCCGATAACTATTAGTTTTAATCAAGACGAGAAACGCTTTCGTGTTGATGGGGCTTATAATATTCGTTATGAAATTATGAAAAAACGGATTGATAAAGCGATTATAAAAGAGTCCAAAGAACGATTAACACAACCCAATCAAATAGCGATTGTATATACTCAAGTTGAAGAGGCACTAGAGTATCACGGGTATATTGAGTACTTACAAGATAAAGGGCTTATTGGTAAAGAGGTAGAAGAGTTTGAGTTAGAGAGTCTACAAGGTATTAGCGGGCTTAAAGCACTGCGTGTGACCATTTTAAGTCAGTAACAAAAGTATCATGATAACTTCTATAAATTACTCTTACCCTCTTTATCGTCCCCCTGCTGAAGCAGATAATATTATTTTACAAGTTGCCTTAGGATGTAGTTATAACAACTGTAGTTTTTGCTCTATGTATAAAACTAAAAAGTATAAAGTTCGTGATATTGAAGAAATCTATCATGATATAAATATTTTGGTAAAAGAGAATCCTTTAGCTCGTAAAGTATTTTTAGCTGATGGTGATGCGCTTAGTCTTGAAACTGAGACTCTTTTAGAAGTTTTCACGTATCTGAAAAAAAGTTTTATAAAATTGGGGCGTATTTCACTTTATGCCTCTACACAAAATATTGAATCCAAAACACTACAAGAGTTACAGCTTTTGCAAGAAAATGGTTTAAGTCTTATCTATTATGGAATTGAAAGTGGAAGTGATAGCGTTTTAAAAAAAATAACTAAAGGTGTTACTGCTAAAACTATTATTGACACGCTTAATAAAGCCTCTCAGGCGAAGATTAAAGTCTCGGCAACTCTAATATTAGGTCTTGGCGGAACGAAGTACAGTGAAGAGCATAGTAAAACAAGTGCAGAAGTTATTAATGCAACATCGGTGAATTATTTGTCAACTCTTCAGCTTGGTATTGAAGCGGATGCCAGAGAAAACTTTTTTAAACACTTTGATGATTTTGAAGCCTTGACGGATAAAGAGATGCTTGTTGAACAAAAGCAATTTTTAGAGCAGTTACATCCTCGTAATAAAATTATTTTTCGTTCCAATCATGCTTCAAATGCTTTTCATCTTTCGGGTACACTCCCAAAAGATACTCCTCGTTTAATTACTGAAGTTGACTATGCTCTTAGCATGGGTGATAATGTCTTAGTCCCTAAATATTTTAGAGGATTTTAAAATGGGTAAAAAACTTAAAAAAGCAACATTTGCAGCAGGGTGTTTTTGGGGTGTAGAAGAGGATTTTAGAAAATTAGAAGGTGTTGTTGATACCGAAGTAGGGTTTATGGGTGGGCATTATAAAAACCCTGAATATGAAGATGTTATGAGTGATACTACGGGTCACGCTGAAGTTGTTCAGCTTGTTTATGATGAAGAGGTACTAAGTTATAAACAACTTTTAATCGCTTTTTTTCAGCTTCATAATCCTTCTACCATACCGGGAACAAAATACAAATATAGAAGGGCACCTCTAAAAACTACACAAATCAATAAAAAAGCCAAATTTCGATAAAATCTAAAGATATAAATAATAGTGAAGGTTGAAAAATGGCAGGATTATTTGATACAGAATATCATGAGAGAAAAA
>Ga0233442_1001117_pt1 | contig 21860 bp, 23 predicted proteins | sample SI_123_September_3_FD_182789 | JGI IMG/M metagenome (GOLD analysis project Ga0233442, IMG submission 182789) | Seawater microbial communities from Saanich Inlet, British Columbia, Canada - SI_123_September2016_150_MG | ecosystem: Environmental > Aquatic > Marine > Inlet | place: Canada: British... | reverse complement strand
GCCTTGAAAAAGGTGAATCTACCTATATCCCACTAGGCGTTACCCATGGCCTAGAGAATGCAACCAATGAGCCACTAGAGATTATTGAAGTGCAAAGTGGCGCCTATCTAGGTGAAGATGATATTGTCAGGTTTGAAGATATATACGGTAGGTGATAATGAAAAATAAAAATACGATCTACCACAATGCAACTGTTACTCGGAAAAGGCGCAATCAACTAAACTGCCACAAATCAGCCGTCATTTGGTTTACTGGTTTATCAGGCTCTGGCAAGTCAACGCTTGCTCATTCAGTAGAGGAAGAACTGTATAAATTAGGTTGTAGGTCCTTTGTTCTAGATGGAGACAATGTTCGTCATGGTCTATCATCAAATTTAACTTTTAGTGATGATGATCGTAAAGAAAACATTAGAAGAATTGGCGAAGCGGCTAACCTAATGATGGAGGCGGGTGTTATTGCTATAACTGCATTCATCAGTCCATTTAAAAAAGACCGTAATCTGGTTAGACAATTATTGCCTCAAGGTGATTTTATTGAGATTTATTGTAAGGCCAGTCTAGAGGCTTGCGAGTCAAGAGATGTTAAGGGGCTGTATAAGCGCGCACGCGCTGGAGAAATCAAAAACTATACAGGCATTGATTCTCCTTATGAAGCACCTGGCAATCCAGAGCTGGTTGTCAATACTGAGAGTGAATCGCTAGAAGAGTCTATTACCAAGGTGATTGACTTTCTAAAATTCAAAGAAATTATTAAATAATCGTGTTGAGTCAAATTAATATTCAAGATATTATCACCATTGCTAAAGAAGCTGGCGATGCTATTATGCAGGTCTACAAGCAAGATTTTGAAGTTGAATACAAACAGGATAGCTCTCCATTAACACTGGCTGATAAAAAAGCAAATGATATTATTGAAGCTGGCTTAAACCAGCTCTCAATTAGCTTTCCTATTCTATCTGAAGAAGGCAAAGAGATCCCTTATGAGGATAGAAAGTATTGGGAGTATTTTTGGTTGGTTGACCCACTAGATGGCACCAAAGAATTTGTAAAGAAGAATGGTGAATTTACCGTTAATATAGCACTTATCCATAAAGACACACCGGTACTTGGTGTGGTCTATGCCCCAGCGCTAGATGTGTGCTACTGGGCAAAGCAAGACGAAGGCGCATTCAAAGACGGGCAAAAACTTCCTCTTAAGACAGTAGATCAGCGTAATACTTACAAGATTGTCGCCAGTCGCTCACACATGTCAGATGAGACACAAGCGTTTATCGATGCGATAGACACAGACAAAGCAAAAGAGTTAATCTCAATTGGTAGTTCTTTGAAAATATGCCTAGTTGCAGAAGGCGAGGCTGACATATATCCAAGACTTGGACCGACGATGGAATGGGATACTGGAGCTGCACATGCGATTATATGTGAATCTGGACGCGCTTTAAATAGATATAATAATTCTAATAAGCATCTTTACAATAAAAATAATTTATTAAATGACTGGTTTATAACTTTATGATAGAAAATAAAAAACTACTTATCACTGGCGGTGCAGGCTTTATTGGATCTGCTGTTATCCGTCATATTATTAACAACACTAATCATAGTATTGTTAATGTTGATAAGCTTACCTATGCCGGAAATCTTGAGTCTTTAGTTTCAGTTGAGAATGATTCAAGGTATGCTTTTGAACAAGTAGATATCTGCGATGCAAATGAGATTAAACGTGTATTCAATAAACATCAACCAGACATTGTGATGCATCTTGCTGCTGAATCACATGTTGATCGCTCAATTGATGGTCCTGGTGAATTTATTCAAACCAATATTGTTGGTACTTATGTACTATTAGAAGAAGCTAGAGATTACTGGTCTAATATAGATACCGATAAGAAAGATAACTTTAGATTCCACCATGTATCTACTGATGAGGTCTATGGTGATTTAGAAGGCACAGATGATCTGTTTACTGAAGATATGCCTTATGCACCTAGTTCACCTTACTCTGCTGCCAAAGCAAGCTCTGATCATCTAGTGCGTGCATGGCAACGCACTTTTAAATTCCCAACACTAATTACAAATTGCTCTAATAATTATGGCCCTTACCAGTTCCCTGAAAAGCTTATTCCATTGATTATTCTCAATGCGCTAGAAGGTAAAGATTTACCAATCTATGGTAATGGTAAACAAATACGTGATTGGTTATATGTTGATGATCATGCAAGAGCATTATTACATGTAGCACTAACTGGTAAGATTAGTGAAACATACAATATTGGTGGACATAATGAATTACAAAACATTGATGTTGTTAAAACGGTTTGTAGTATCTTAGATGAGCTAGTACCAAGTAAGCTTGATGGTATTGAACAATATGAACAGCTTATCACCTATGTAGGCGATAGGGCTGGACATGACGTTAGATATGCTATAGATGCAACTAAGATAGCAGATGAGCTAAACTGGACGCCAGATGAGACATTTGCGACAGGTATTAAGAAAACTATCCAGTGGTATTTGGATAACAAAACTTGGTGTGGACATGTGCAAGATGGAAGTTATCAAGGTGAGAGATTGGGAGTGGTTAAATCATGAAAGGAATAATCCTAGCAGGCGGCTCAGGCACACGCCTTTATCCTTTGACTAAAGGCATGTCAAAGCAACTCATGCCAATTTACGACAAGCCAATGATTTATTACCCATTATCAGTTTTAATGCTCGCCGGCATTCAAGAAGTGCTTATTATCTCTACCCCTGAAGACTTGCCAAGGTTTGAGCAACTCCTTGGTGACGGGTATGACATAGGTATGAAGTTTGAATATATCGTGCAACCCTCTCCTGATGGACTAGCTCAAGCATTTATTCTAGGTAAAGATTTTATTGGTGATGACGATGCTTGTTTGATACTAGGTGATAATATTTACTATGGTCACGGCATGACTGATATGCTGGCTAACGCTGTTAATAATGCTAAAGATAAAAACATGGCGACAGTATTTGGCTACCACGTTCATGACCCTGAGCGCTATGGGGTGGTTGATTTTGATACTACTGGTAAAGCGCTTAGTATTGAAGAAAAGCCAGAAACTCCTAAAAGTAATTACGCAGTAACCGGTCTTTATTTTTATCCTAATGATGTCGTTAATAAAGCTGTTGAAGTTGTACCCTCTGATAGAGGTGAGTTAGAGATTACTACGGTTAATCAAATGTATTTGAGTGAAGAACGTCTAACCGTTGAACTTATGGGTAGAGGTTATGCTTGGCTTGATACAGGTACTCATGAGAGTCTATTAGAAGCTTCAACATTCATAGAGACCATTGAGCGAAGACAAGGCTTAAAAGTGGCCTGTATCGAAGAGATTGCTTTTGAGCGAGGCTACATTAATAAAGAGCAACTCATAGAGTTGGCACTACCTTTGATTAAGAATCAGTATGGACAATACTTACTAACATTAATAAAAACATAACTATGAGTAATTCAATATTATCAGTATATGGAGGGTCTGGCTTTATAGGTAAAAGATTTTCTAGTATAAGCAATCATAAATGTATTCCAATGGATAGAGAAGAGAGAAAGCCAAAAAGTAAAGAAATCCTCTATTTTATTAGCACAACACACAACTACCATGTGTTTGATAATTTAAAAATCGATATAAACACTAATTTAACCGTACTCATGGAGGTGTTGGATACCATAAAAGAAAAAGATGATATTATTATAAACTTTGTTTCATCATGGTTCGTATATGGAGAGACGTCACTTCCTGCGCGAGAAGATATGTGCTGTAAGCCAAAGGGCTTCTACTCTATAACAAAACATACGGCAGAAAGCCTACTTATTTCTTTTTGCGAAACTTATAATATCAAATACAGAATACTCCGACTTAGCAACGTGTACGGAGATGGAGATTTTGGAGTGTCTAAGAAAAAAAATGCTCTTCAATATCTTATTAATGAATTGAGAAATAACAAATCAATTAGCTTATACCATGGTGGGGATTTTTATAGAGATTATTTACATGTTGACGATATTTGCAGGGCAATTGACCTGTGTATAGAAGAAGGGATGTTAAATGAAATTATAAACATTGGCTCTGGTAATAAAATTAAATTTAAAGAAGTGATAAATATAGCAAAAGTGGAGTTGAAATCTAGAAGTAAAATTTGTTCCATAAAACCTCCAGAGTTCCATAAGATAATACAAGTAAAAGATTTTTATATGGATACATCTAAGCTGAAAGGGCTAGGGTTTTATCAAAAAATAAACATACAAAAAGGAATCAAAAAACTATGCCATCAATAAATGAAAAAATAAATAATTTTTTAAAAGATATAGGAAGCGAGCACGATATTTTGCATTTTTTGTATAATCTAAATAGTAAAGAATTTGATAAAAAAAATCAAACTGTATATTATTCAGGACCATATTGGGATAATAAAGAAATTGTAGCAATGATAGAGACTTTGCTAAGTGGAAAGTGGCTAGTAAGCGGAGAAAAGGTTAACAAATTTGAGCGGCTTTTTTCAAATAAATTTCATTTTAAATCTTCTGTAATGGTCAATTCTGGCAGTTCTGCAAATCTTGTAATGATTGCTGCTCTTAAAAAATATCTAAATTGGCAGGATGGGGATGAGGTTATAGTATCCCCAGTTGGGTTTCCAACCACTATAGCTCCACTAGTGCAAAACAATCTGAAACCTGTTTTTGTCGATATAGATATGAACGACTTAAATTTCAATTTAGATGAAATGGAGTCAAAGATTACCGAAAACACTAAAGGAATATTTGTATCTCCCGTTCTTGGAAACTCCCCAGATATGGATAAGATTACTCTCATTGCCAAACTGCATAAACTTGAAATAATTTTGGATAATTGTGATAGCCTTGGAAGTAAATGGAATGATCAGTATTTAACTGAATATGCAATTGCAAGCTCTTGTTCCTTTTATCCTGCACACCACATTACTACAGGAGAAGGGGGGATGGTGTCATCCAATATAGAAGAAATTGTAGATATTGCCAGAAGTTTTGCCTGGTGGGGGAGGGATTGTTATTGTGTTGGCCCCGCAAACCTTCTTCCAAAAGGAACTTGTAAAAATAGATTTGATAAATGGCTGCCAGAGGTGAATGCTGTGATTGATCATAAATATTTATTTTCCAATATTGGTTATAATTTAAAACCTCTAGATATGCAAGGAGCAGTAGGAATAGAGCAGTTAAATAAAATTGACGAAATACATAGACTGAGAAGATTACATAAGAAAATAATTGCAAATTATATCAGCTCCTATATTGAAGGGGTGCGTGTTGTGGAAGAGCATAAGCAGGCGGAAACTAGTTGGTTTGGTGTGCCAATTGTCTGTGACACAGCTAATATTAAAGAAAATCTAGTTAAACACTTAGAAAATAATAAAATACAAACAAGAAGTTATTTTGCTGGAAATATTTTACTGCATCCGGCTTACAAAAATTTAGACAATGCCTCTAACTATCCGATAGCAAATTCAGTCTTGGAAAATGTTTTCTTTATTGGCTGCTCACCTACATATAGCAGCAATATGTTAGATTATATAAAGTCTGTTTTACTAAAATTTAAGAGCAATAATATTAATGTAATTATGGATAATACGTTATAAAAAAATTACAATTACCAGTCTTAATTAGATGCGCAGTTAATTTTGCTCAAGACAATCATTTTTAAAACAAAGACGAGAAAATGCAAAGTTGTTTGTTGAGCTATTTAAGAATCATCCAGATTTTATTATTCAAAAAGATATTGATAATAGATCCTGGTTTGGATTCTCTTTGATTATTAAAAGTAATGATTAGCATCATTGAAACAGTCCATCAGTACATATGGGGATGCCCATGATTATTCATACCCTAATATAGAATATTAAGGTGATAAAAACACTTCAATGGTTTGTGCGTCTGTATTCATGTGTTAAACAATAAAAATAGTTGACCCTATTAGCACTCCTCCGGGGGGAGGCTACTATAATTGAATCGTAAATTTTACTAGGACTGTGCCAAGATCAGGCTTTTTTAAGGTACAATAATCCCCATAAAAATTATTGGAATAAAGCATGGAAGTTGTAAGACCTGACGTTCACCTTCGACGACTAATAACTACTACTTTAGTGAATAGATAATTGTGACAGAATCATTAGGTGTGCCATTGCCGGATCGAACACCATTCACTCAACAAAAGCAGCACTGTATTCATATCAGCCATAAACACACGGAGAGCGGAATAGTATGAAAGTTGTTCTTATCTATCGGAAATCACGTGCTGGTGCTTATAGTATTGAAGAACTGTTTCATACTATTGCGGGTGAACTTGGCAAGCAGGTAGAAGTTATTGAATATGAAACTGGCACCCGCTGGAGTATTCTCAGAGACGCTTGTCGACTGCGGAAATTAAAGGCTGATATTTACCATGTGACGGGTGATATCAATTACCTTGTGCATCTGCTCCCAATAAAGAAAACTGTCCTGACTGTGCATGACATCGGCAACTACCTGTTTGGCCTAAGCGGAATCAAACGCTGGCTGTACAAATGGTTCTGGTTGGTTTTCCCAATCCGGCGGGCCGGAGCGGTGACATCTATATCAACGGAAACCTGCGAGAATATCGTCAAGCACCTTGGCATTACAGGTAGCCGTGTCAAAGTGATTGAGAACTGTCATAGCGCCATCTTCAAACCCGTGGAAAAGCTTTTTGCAGTGAACTGCCCGGTTATCCTTCAGGTCGGCACAAAGCCTTACAAGAACGTACCACGCCTCGTAGAAGCGCTGAAAGGTTTGCGTTGCCGGTTGGTGTTGATCGGAAGTCTTGACGAAGAAATCAAGCAAAAACTTGCCGAGTGCGGAGTCGACTACGAAAATTATGTGGGTCTCACCCATGAGGAGCTCTACAAGCAATACGTCGAATGCGACATTGTCTCGTTCACCTCCATTGGTGAGGGGTTTGGTGTACCGATTATTGAAGCACAAGCGAGTGGACGACCTCTCATCACTTCAGATGTCTCACCCATGCGTGAAGCAGCAGGAGAGGGTGCTTGTTTAGTTGACCCATTGGACGTGTCGCAGATCCGTGAGGGCGTTCGTAGAATCATTGCAGACTCTGACTATCGTGACCAACTTGTGGAACTAGGTTTGCACAATGTCGTGCGCTACTCACCAGTCACTATCAGTGATCAATACCTTAATTTATATAAACGTGTGACCCATTCATGACCAATAAAATTATCACCGTAACTCAACCATACCTCCCACAACTGGAAGAGTTCGTTCCTTATCTTGAACAAATCTGGGAAAATAAATGGTTGACTAATAATGGACCCTTTCATCAACAGCTGGAGCAAGCACTTTGTGAGTATCTTGGTGTTGAACATCTATCGCTGTTTACCAATGGCACCATTGCACTTGTTACCGCCCTGCAAACGCTAGAAATTACCGGTGAAGTCATCACTACCCCGTATTCCTTTGTTGCTACCTCCCATTCACTCCTTTGGAATAATATTCAGCCTGTTTTTGTTGATATCGATCCAGCCACCATGAACCTTGATCCAGACAAAATCGAGGCCGCCATTACCCCTCAAACCACGGCCATCATGCCAGTGCATTGTTACGGCAACCCTTGTAACATTGAGCGTATCAAGCAGATCGCCGATACTTATGGCTTGAAAGTCATTTACGATGCTGCCCATGCTTTTGGTGTTCAATATAAGGGTGAAAGCCTGCTCAAGCATGGTGATTTGGCCATACTCAGCTTCCATGCAACTAAAGTATTTAATACCTTCGAGGGTGGTGCGATTATTTGCTCGGATGCCAAAACTAAGCAGCGCATCGATCACCTCAAAAACTTTGGCATCGCCGATGAGGTCACCGTTATTGCTCCGGGCATCAATGGCAAGATGAACGAGGTACAAGCCGCCTTCGGCATGTTACAGCTCAAGCATATTGACTATGCTATTGAACAACGCAAGGCGATAGATCGGCGTTACCGAGAATCTCTTCATGACGTGCCTGGGATTACTGTCCTGCCTGAACTCTCAAACAGTAAACAGAATTACGGCTACTTTCCCATTCTGGTAGGGTCGGAATACGCCTTGAAACGGGACGAACTCTATCAACGACTCCATGAAGCTGGAATTCATGCTCGCCGCTATTTCTATCCCCTCATCAGCGACATGCCGATGTATCGGGGGCTGCCCTCGGCGACACCGCAAAACTTGCCGAACGCGAAGGAAGTCGCCGAACAGATTCTTTGCCTGCCGATTTATCCCGATCTTGCTGAGGATGACCAAAAAAGGGTTATACAAATTGTTCGAGGAAGCATCTGATGTCATTTTATTCAATGGAGGAGCTTCAAACATTGGGTTTGGCAAGCTTTGGTAAGGATGTCAAAATTTCCAGAAAGGCATCGATTTACAATCCTGGCCAAATTTCAATAGGTAATCATGTGCGCATTGATGATTTCTGTGTGCTCTCCGCAGGTGAAGGTGGAATCGAGATCGGTGACTATGTCCATATTGCGGTTTATTGCTCGCTAATGGGGACGGGCAAGATCAAGTTTAGTGACTTTAGTGGCCTGTCATCCAGGGTGTCTATCTATTCGAGCAATGATGATTACAGCGGCAAGTACTTGACCAACACAACAGTCCCCGCTGAATTCACTGGTGTAGCACATGCGGATGTTCTGCTCGGTAAGCATGTCATTATTGGTGCAGGAACCATTGTGTTGCCTGGTGTCTACTTTGAAGACGGAGTGTCAGTTGGATCTCTAAGTCTTGTTTCTAAGAATTGTGCGGCTTTTGGCATTTATTTCGGCGCGCCAGCCCGGCGCATAGGCGAACGCAAGCGTGATCTGCTTGAACTCGAAAAGCAGCTACGGCAGCAATCGATGCCTGGTTCTGGCGATAAGCAATGAAACGTCGAAAGAAATTGGCCTTTATTAGCTCGATCGCCGTTCCGCATCAAGTCGGGTTATGCAACGCTCTGCAGGATTATGTTGATGCGAGGTTCTATTTTTACGAACAACCGGATCGCACGCGAGGAAGTTTTTGGCGGGTTGATCTCGGTAAGTACTGCAAGATTCTTGACCCTGTTTATTACACCAAGTCAGGGCCACTTAAAGTGAGATACTACGCTCCGGATTTGGTTACAGAATTGGAGGCGTTCAACCCCGATATTATTATGCTCGGTGGTTTTTCCATTCCAAGCAATTATCTGGCCTATCGCTGGGCGCAGCGTAAAGGCAAGAAGACTATCGTATTTACTGAGCGCTCACGTGACGGCAGCAGCGTGCTGCGTAAACGCAATTTGGTCTGGCGCCTGCAGCGCTGGCTCTATCGCAATGTGGACATGGTGATGGTTAGCGCAGATGATGCTGTAGCGCAATTCCGGGATGAATTTGGTTTTGGTAACAAGGTCGTGGCAGGTCGCTATGCGGCGGACCTCGATGCCTACTTCGAGCACCCGCTCCGCGTGGCCAAGCCGGCCTACACCTACTTGTTTGCCAACCGCATGACGGAAATTTATAACCCCATCGGCGCGATAGAAATCTTTGCGGCGGTGCGGTCAAAGTATCCCGGCTCCAGACTGGTCATGAATGCGGCGGGCGAACTGGGCGAACAATGCCGTGCCAGGATCGCCGAACTCGGCATCGGCGATGCGGTTGAGTTCCTCACCAATCTTACCTCATGGAGCGAACTGCACAAGGCCTATGCCCGCAGTGACATCCTCATCCTGCCGGCCAACTTCAGCAACGGCAACTTCACCATCCTGGAAGCCATGGCTTCTGGTATGGGTGTGGTGGTGAGTGATCGTGTGCTTGGGATAGGCAAGATGGTGGAAGACGAAAAAAACGGCTTCAACTGCGAAGCCACGACCGAGGAATTTCTGAATCGGATTGAACGCTACATCCAGAACCCCGAACTATTCAGAGTGCATGCCGAAATTAACAGGCCAATGGTTGAGCCACTTTCTGTGCAGGGAACAGCGAAGTTTTTTACAAAGATATTACACGATAGGCTGGAGTTTTGATGTTGTCACAGAAAATTATTGAAGATGGGATAATGCCGCTGGTGTCTGACCAGATTTATTCCAATCAGGGGAATTCTCCACTGATTGATCTACTTGATAAGGACTGCAAGCGCATGCTCGACATCGGTTGTGGTGCAGGTGATAACGCAGCATTGGTCAGATCAAATAATCGATTGGGATTTTTCGATCCCAATTCACTCACTGATAAATTGTATTGGTGGTTGTTCCGTTTTCGATTAAGTCTTGAAACCTCAAAATTTCTTAGTTACGGGGTGGTTAGGAATAAACTGGAAATGGTTTTACTTAGTCGAGATAGCATTACACCATATGATATGGCGTTTCTAAGATCGTATCGTTTTATTTTGATTAAGGGTGTTCAATTGTGGATGCGCTTACGGAATCATAAATGAAATTTTTTTTTACTCTTGGGTTTTTAACTAACAAGCTTAATCTTTTAGAAAAAAATTTAGGCGCAGTCCTTACTGGATCAGTCGTTTTTAAACTATTTTCTTTAGTGCTTTCTTTTGTTGTTACGATTGTCTTAGGGAGAACTATAGGCCCCGATGGGTTGGGGGTATATTCTTTTTGTCTTGCCTTTGTTGGTATTGCTTCAATTCCAGCAAGACTTGGAATCCCCACCGTTGTGATGCGCGAAATCTCCAGATATCGTGTGACGCAAAATTTTTCGCTTATGAGGGGTATTATTAGATTTTCGCATATGACAGTAATTGGATTTACGATAATCGTACTATCGGTCCTCCTTGTTTTGGAAAACTTCCAAAACACGATCCTAGACTCTATGTATGAAGATACGCTTGAAACTGCAGCATTACTCGTGATTATATTACCACTCATTGCACTTAGAACAGGAATGCTACAAGGGCTGAACAAGGTCGTGATTTCGACTATTCCTGAAAGCCTGATAAAACCTATGTTTTTTATCCTAATTGTGACTGTTTATTTTTATATGTTTGGATACACAAGTGCTACCCCGGTAATGATGATGAGAGTAGAAGTCGGTGCATCGTTATTCTCACTCGTGGTCGGTTACTATATGTATCGTTACTACAAACCGAGTGAGCTGGATAAGGTTCATCCCTCTTATGAAATTCGAAAATGGCTTAAGTCAGTTGTGCCGTTCATGTTTATGGGAGGGATAATGATATTTAATCAAAGTGCAGATGTTATTTTACTTGGGTATCTGTCTACCGCTAATGAGGTTGGTTTTTATAAAGTGGGATACGGACTTTCAGCACTGATGCTGATATTTTATGGATTAGTCGGTGGTATTTTGTCTCCACGTTTTTCAGTTTTTGCTGAGCAGAAGAACATAAAACTTATTAGTTCTTATAATAAAACCTTTACTAAACTAGTTGTATTATTAACTATCCCTGTTTTTGCGTTACTTTATATTTTTGGTGCTAATATTATAAATACACTATATGGGGCTCAGTTCGTTAGTGCCAACAATGTGATGCAACCATTGATATTTGCATACTCTATAATGCTTGTATTTGGTTTTTCTCAGATCATATTGAATATGAGTGACAATCAGAAATACACGACAATTTGTTACGTAGTGGCAGCAGCAATAAATATAATAATGAACATACTGTTAATACCTCAATATGGTTCATTTGGCGCTTCAGTAGCCACTGCCACATCATATTTAGTGCTTACTATTTCAACTTGGGTTCTATCTATTAGAATAATGTCTATTAATAGCTCATTAATACCAAATTATTTTTTGCGGGTTTTTATAAAAAACCGTTGCACTCAAGGTCATGACTGAAATGAGTGTATATAATAAACTGTCTCAATCAAAAATGACCTGTACAAATAGTTTGATTTTGTTAACACATATCCCAAAGTGTTGTGGGACTAGCTTCAGATATTCAGTAGTAAAGCCGAACATTCCTGGGTCATTGGTATATGTGCCGATGAATGGGTGGCGTAGCATACTGAAGGAACATAAAGATTATCAATTTATAACGGGCCATTTTGATGCAGGCATTGAAAAGCTAATTAATCCGTTTTCACCTGCTCGAAATCGAATAAAATTTAGAGTTGTAATACTTAGAGAACCTTTAGATCAAATGATAAGTTATGTGGCTTATCATACAAAATTATCTCATCCTTCTTCAAGTGAATTTATAACTGGTGATGACGTTGTGCGGTTCTTTACCAATAATTGGCAGGCCAGGAATATGCAGTCTAGAATGCTATCTGGATTTTTCCTTAATCGTTTATATACACACTCACATCTTGCACTGTTCGAACCTATTATTTTATATCGTGCTAAATATAATCTTACTCACTATTATGATTATATTGGCTGGCTTGAACATATTGATGTCGATTTGAAAAATATTTGTCGTCTAATTTCCTTTAAATGCGTACCGACCCATGCAGAGGAAACGCGTACAAGGAACCGCATATCGGTCGATGATTTAACATCAAGTCAAATTAAACAGTTACGTAGTTTAAATTATATGGATATGTCAATTTGCGAATATGCGAAATCTTTGTATGCGTACTGATGAATCAGATGCGATCGTGAAAGAGTTGGTCTCTGGATCACATAAGCTCTACTTGTTTTTTGGTGGAATGGCAGGCGGTCTCGGTATTCCCCAATTTGAGTTTATGCGCTTTTCGCGTTCTATTGAGGAAAATAAGATATTTGTACGCGATATGTCTCAATATTGGTATCAGACTGGCGCATCGGGCAATAGAAAAAATATATACGAACTCCGTGATTATCTACGTAAACAAATAGACGAAATCAATCCGCAAGATGTATATTTTATTGGTAATTCTATGGGGGGGTATGCCGCTATATTATTTGGCTGCATGTTGGATGTTGGCGAAATACATGCTTTCTCACCTCAAACATTTATATCACCGTATAATCGATTTTATGCAAAAGATTTTAGGTGGTCCAGGCAGGTTCTTAGTACTTATTACAAGTCATTATTTCGCCCTCATATCTATGATCTCAGGAAGTGCATGCCACTCAAACGTAACCGTCTAATCAATATCTATGTCTCAAATGCGGATAAACTCGACTGTAAGCATGCAAACCATATATCCAATTACCCTTATGTCAAAGTGCACGTATATGAGAAGGGTGGTCATGAACTTGTCTCGCACTTACGGGATACTGGGAAACTAGCTGAAATTTTTTCTCAGTAAAATAGAACAAGTAATTGTAGTTAATATACACTGAAATCATCAAAAATAATTATGAAAATTATAAGCTTACCCATTATTTGTCCATACGACCATGAGTCTCTTAAAGAAACGTCATCTGGACTTTCTTGTACAGCCTGTGGGCGGCATTATCTCATTCAGGACGGTGTGCTCTGTACACTCGACCACCCCGATGCCTTCTACGAAGGGGCTTATGAAAATCAAACGAGATACTTACCGCGCATTGACCAATGGGGTTGCCGTCACTGGCCTAACCTTTTCGGTAGTCAAGTGTTAATTAAGACCATGAAGCGATGAGTAATACTACCGGCGAAAAAATATCTGTTTGTCTGCTCACATACAATCATGTTGATGTCATTGAATCTACCTTAAGGACCATACTCGATCAAACTATTACTGGCTACGAAGTCATCGTCAGCGATGATTGCTCGACAGACGGAACTTGGGAGCGGATACTTGAACTTGCAGCAGCGGATGTGAGGATCAAACCCGTTCGCACCCCTCACAACATGGGCATGGCCGGCAACGCCAACTTTGCCGTGGCGCAATCTGACCTGCCCTACATTGCCTTGTTGCACCACGATGATCTTTACCGTAAGGACTTGCTGGAAAAGTGGGCGGGGGTATTGGAGCGATATGGTGATGTGAGTTTCGTTTTCAATCCTTACGATGTTCCGAACTCTGAGCATCACTATGCCCCTCGTTTTAGTGACGAACGCCTCGATGGAAGTTGGTTTTTAGAGAAGTTTCTTTTTGCGCGCTGGGGTTGTCCAGTTCGTGGTACCGCCATGATTCGGCGCAGTTCATGGGTAAAAGTGGGTGGAATGCGCGAGCAGTTCAACCTGCTTGCAGACGTGGATATGTGGATGAGACTCTCTAGCATATCGGCAGTTGGCTATGTAAATGAGCCTGTAATTAAGCCAAGGCATTGTCGGCCGGATTATTATCCTGACATCTACACAGGGAAGGATTGGCATTGGAGTCGACGTGTTTTCCTATACGAGATCCACGCCTCGAACAGGCTGGATTACTTAAATATGAATACGCTTGCTGGACGACTGCAATGGTGGGGGTTCAGGTTGAAATTGAGCTTAGAAACTACCAAGTGGCTGGTTTACGCAGTCGTTAGGAAAAAACCTGAAATAATCACATCCAGTCATGAATCGGTGACCCGATATGACTTGTGGCCGTTACGTGTGTTTCGACGCATGCTTCAACGGACTTTTCACCCAGACTAGACCTGCCGAAATGAAGATGGCTTTCAATCAGAGTGATATGCTTTGTATCAGAAGCAGCGGGGTGCCTCACTTTGTGAAGCGCGAGTTGTCTAGGCAGGGTGTTAGTCTGTCGTTTCACTCCCTAGTGCCGATCACCATGAGCACGGCCTCGGTACTCCTATTTCTTATAGGTGAAGGATTTGGTTTTTCGATTGCGCACTACCTCTATTCTGTTGCCTTGATGGGCGTAGTAGCCGCTGCGCTGTGGGGATGGATAGGGCTGGAGCATGGGGCCCGGACTAGGCTAGTGCGTATGATTGGAAATCGGTTTGCCAGAAAAGGTGCCGCATGACTTTGCCCCTAATTTACCCGCTCGGCCACTCACGCTATACGATGTAGTCTGGGAATAATGACATGAATAGCTACAACCCTAATAGTCATTACATACACCCTCGTAGGCAGTTTTCTATTGGCAAGTTATTAAAAATTTAAAAAACAAGGATTTTTTATGAAAGATAAAATATGTTTAATAGGGCTAGGCTATGTTGGTCTTCCGTTAGCTGTAGCTTTTGCAGAAAAATTTCACGTAGTTGGTTTTGATATAAGCTCTACTCGTATACAAGAGTTAAAAGATGGGCATGACATGACGCTTGAAATTGACGACAATTTACTAGCTTCAGTTAAAGATAATATTCAATACACATCTGATATTAAAGATGCAAAAGATTGTAATATATATATTGTTACTGTCCCCACTCCTATTGATAAAGCTAATCGACCAGATTTAACACCATTGATTGAGTCATCAAAAGCTATTGGATCTGTATTAAGTAAAAATAATATTGTTATTTATGAATCAACAGTCTATCCGGGCGTCACTGAAGATATTTGCGTGCCAGAGTTAGAAAAATCTTCAGGAATGAGGTTTAATCAAGATTTCTATTGTGGCTACTCACCAGAGCGTATTAATCCAGGAGATAAAGAGCATACCGTTACAAAAATTTTAAAAGTGACAGCAGGGTCAACTCCTGAAATTGCCAAAGAAGTTGATGATTTGTACAAGCAAGTGATTACTGCAGGAACGTATATGGCATCAAGCATTAAGGTAGCTGAAGCATCCAAGGTAATTGAAAATACCCAGCGTGATGTTAATATTGCTCTTATTAATGAGTTAGCGCTTATTTTTGATCAGATGGGTATCGATACTAATGAGGTTCTTGAAGCCGCCTCCACCAAATGGAATTTTATTAAATTAACACCAGGCTTGGTGGGTGGGCATTGTATTGGAGTAGATCCATATTATTTGATATCTAAAGCAGAAGAGCTTGGTTATCAGCCAGATTTAATTTTAGCCTCTCGTCAAATTAACAATAGCATGAGTAGGTATATTGCTAATAAAACCATTAAGGAGATGATTAAGGCAGGAAAATTAATTAAAGATTCAAATATTTTAATGCTTGGCGTTACTTTCAAAGAAGACTGTCCTGATATGCGTAATACTAAGGTAGTTGATATTATTGAAGAGTTAAAAGACTTTGGTGCTAATGTAGATGTTTATGATCCATGGGTTGATCCAGATGAAGAGAAAAAATGGTACACGCATGGAATTATCTCTAACCCATTAGAGGATAACAAAAAATATGATGCTATTGTGGTTGCCGTAGGGCATAAGCAATTTAAAAAATATACTACAGATGATTATAAGAAGTTGTCTTTTGGAGAAAGGGTTGTTATTGATATTAAGGGTGTTGTTGATCACCCCACTTGGCGATTGTAGCGAAAGGTGGAAAAATATATGAACCAAAAGCCTAATGTTTAATTTTAGCATCTACAGTATTGTGAAAATATTACTAGTGTTTATTGTTTTTATGGCAACCCTATATATCGCCCCTTATTATACAGGGGCGGATCAAATTTATTACACGAAAGCTTACGAAGGCCTATATGGACTAGATATAAAAGAAGGGTATATCTTCTATGGCCGTACACTAAGCTCATTAGAATTTATGCATTTTATTTCATCATGGGCATTTAGTAATTTACAAGTTGATAAATTCTATTTTGTATCTTTGATCAATTCTATTTTTGCATATGTATTAATCTCTTTATTGCAAAAATGGAGGGTATCAATATTTATTATTTCGATGATAATTCTAACAAATTTTTATATCATAATGCTTTATTTTGCAGCAGAGAGGCTAAAATTTGCCTTATTATTTTTATTTCTATCATTATTTTATATAAATAAAAAGAGGTTTTTATTTGGCTTTCTTTCTATTGTTAGCCATGTACAGTTAATAATAATATATGGAGCTATTGTATTTAATTATTTTTTAGATGGTTTTATAAAATTTTTAAACACGATGAAATTTTCAAAATCACTATTAATATTGATGATATTGATTATTATTCCTATTTTTATAATGGGCGAACAGATTGAAAATAAATTTAGTAGATATTCAAATGTTAATGGATTTCAAGAACTTTTAAAAACATTTATTTTTTTCTTAATGGCAGTTTGGTATTCTAAAAATAAAAGACAAACTTTATATATTTTTATACCAATTTTCATTAGTGTTTACCTTGTCGGTGGAGAACGAATTAATATGATGTCATATTTTATATTTATGTATTATGCATTACAAGTTAACAAGGGGCTAAATATTGGTGTAATAACCACAGGTCTCTACTTTTTCTTCCAATCTGTTATATTTATTGATAATATATTTACTTATGGAAATGGATTTTATAGATTATGAAAAAAATTATATTTTTTATAGGTCATTTTTTACCAGGCTATCGAGCTGGAGGCCCTGTAACCTCTATAGCTAATCTATCAACACTATTAAATAAAGATTTTGATATAACTATTGTGACAAGTAATAAAGATTTTGGAGTGGATGCACCCTATAAAGAGATAGAATTTGACAAAAAAGTAAAATATAAAGATTTTAATATTATCTATCTTTCGATAATTAATACAAAAACAGTTTTGAATGTGATAGAAAATGAAACTCCTGATTTAATCTATCTAAATAGTTTTTTCTCTGCGTTTACACAATTAGTTTTATTTGTACATATAAGTAAAAGATTAATAATGCCGATTATTCTTGCCCCAAGAGGAGAGTTACAAGAGAATGCTCTGGCTATTAAAGCATTAAAGAAAAAAGTTTATCTGACTGTATATAAACTAATGAAAGTATATAAACAAGTTTCCTTCCATGCTACAGATAAAATAGAGCATGATAGAATAAAAAATATGTTCAAAGTTGATGACATATCAACCCTTCCAAACGTACCTAAAGTAAGTGATAAAACACCTCTTTATAAAGGAAAAAATGAATTAAAAATTATTTTCATCTCACGTATTCGAGATAATAAAAATTTACTATTGGCTTTGCAGGCTCTATTTGTATGTAAAGGGAATCTGATATTTGACATTTATGGACCAATTGAAGATCAGAGCTATTGGAGAAAGTGCCAATTAATAATGGGTAAGTTACCGAAAAATATCATAACAGAATATAAAGGTATAGTCTCACCTGCAGAGGTTCCTGCTGTGATGCGAAAGTACCATGCACTATTACTGCCAACTAAAACAGAGAATTTTGGACATGTTATTGTTGAGGCTATGCAGTCTGGAGTTATCCCTATAATAAGTGACCAAACACCATGGATAAAACTTGCAGAATATAAAGCCGGATGGTCTTTGGACTTAAAAGATGTCAATGAGTTTACAAAAGTAATTAATATTTTATATAAAATGGATAGTGAAACCTATTTAAATTTATCTAAAAACACTATGAAATTCATTAATAAAAAATTGAATATTAATGAATTAAAACAAAAATACATTCTGTTCTTAGTAAAAATACTTAATTTCAATAAAGGAAAATAATGTTTAAAAACAAAATATTACTAATAACTGGTGGAACAGGCTCATTTGGAAATACTGTATTACGTAGATTTCTGAGTTTAGATATTAAAGAGATACGAATCTTTAGTCGAGATGAGAAAAAACAAGATGATATGAGGCGTAAATATTCTGACGATCGCCTTAAATTTTATATTGGAGATGTTAGAGATTATGACTCCATTATGAATGCCATTAGGGGCGTGGACTATATTTTCCATTCTGCAGCTCTTAAGCAGGTGCCGTCATGTGAATTTCATCCTATTGAAGCTGTTAAAACAAATGTAATGGGTACAGAAAATGTTTTAACTGCAGCGATTAATGCAAATGTTAAGAGGGTAATTTGTCTTAGTACAGATAAAGCGGTATATCCGATTAATGCCATGGGGATATCTAAAGCAATGATGGAAAAAGTTATTGTTGCTAAGTCTCGTCAGAGTGGTGATTCAACGGTAATTTGTGGCACTCGTTACGGTAATGTAATGGCTTCAAGAGGCTCCGTCATTCCTTTGTTTGTGGAGCTTATTCATGAGAATAAAGAGTTAACACTCACTGACCCTGATATGACACGCTTTATGATGACTTTAGATGACGCAGTTGATCTGGTTCTGTTTGCTTTTAGCAATGGGAATTCAGGTGATATTTTTGTGCAAAAAGCACCAGCAGCAACAGTTGGAGTTATGACACAGGCATTATGCGAATTAATGGGTAAGCCAGATTATCCGACTCGTGTAATTGGCACAAGACACGGTGAAAAAAAATATGAATCCTTGCTATCTAGAGAGGAAATGGTATGCGCTATAGATATGGGTGACTACTACAGAATTCCTCCGGATTTAAGGGATCTGAATTATGCTAAATATGTAGATCTTGGCGAAGAGGGTATTACTAATTCTGATGAGTATAATTCAGATAACACAGAGCGACTAGATATTGAAGGTATGAAAATTTTGTTAAACAAGCTAGAATTTATTCAAGCTGCCTCTAGAGGTGAGATTATTGATCCTGAAGAATAATATGAATGTACTAGTAACCGGGTCTAACGGTTTTATTGGTAAGAATTTAATTGTTCGTTTGAATGAATTGAGCATTCAAGTAGCAACCTACACCCGTAAGAACTCAACTAAAGATTTAGAAGGGCTTATTAAAGATGCTGATTGTATTGTTCACTTGGCGGGAGAAAATAGACCCAAGGACGAGAAAGACTTTGATGTTGTTAACGCTGGATTAACCATGTCTATTTGCGATGCTTTGCGTTCTTTAGGTGAAAATACTTCTATTATCTTGGCATCATCTACTCAAGCTAAGTTCGATAATGCGTACGGTAAAAGTAAGTTAGATGCTGAGTCTTCTGTGAAAATGCTTGAGGCTGATACAGGCTGTCCTGTATATGTGTATCGTCTGCCTGGTGTGTTTGGCAAGTGGTGTAAGCCTAATTACAACTCTGTTGTGGCAACTTTTTGTCACAATATAAGTCATAATTTACCTATCCAAGTGAATAATCCAGATTTTGAATTGAGCCTGGTTTATATTGATGATGTGGTTGAAGAGTTTGTTAAGATAATACAAGGAGCGAAGGACGACAAAAAAGAGTTGTCAGTGCAGCCAGAGTATAAAATTAAATTAGGTGGCTTATCCGATCAGATTAAAATATTTAGAGAGAGTCGAGATTCTCTTATTTCAGAAAGGGTTGGAGTTGGATTGATTCGTAAATTATATTCAACCTATGTAAGTTATCTTTCTCCTGAACAATTTGCCTATTCAATACCCTCGTATGGTGATGAGCGTGGAATGTTTGCAGAAATGTTAAAAACAAAAGATAGTGGCCAGTTTTCATTTTTTACTGCAAAACCAGGTGTGACTAGAGGTGGCCATTATCACCATTCTAAAACTGAAAAATTTTTAGTTGTTCAAGGTAGGGCGAAATTTGGCTTTAGAAATGTAGCAACAGATGAAACGCATGAGATTATTACAACAAGTAAAGAATTGAAAATTGTTGAAACTGTGCCAGGGTGGTCGCATGATATTACCAATGTTGGTACAGAGGAAATAATAGTCATGCTTTGGGCTAATGAAATTTTTGATCCCGATAATCCTGATACCATAGCTCACAAAGTGTAGAGGCAGATAAGACATGAAAAAATTAAAGATCGCAACAGTAGTTGGAACACGTCCAGAAATCATACGTCTTGCATGCGTTATTAAGAAGCTTGATGAACATTGTGAACATGTTTTGATTCATACAGGGCAAAACTATGATTATGAATTAAATGAAATTTTCTTCGATGATCTAGGAATTAGAAAGCCGGATTATTTTTTAGGTGCTGCTGGCACAACCGGTGCTGAAACCATTGGCAATGTAATCATTAAAGTTGATCAAGTATTAGAAGAGATTCAGCCTGAAGCTATGCTTGTTTTGGGTGATACAAATAGCTGTATGGCCTTATTACCTGCCAAGCGCAGAAAAATACCAACATTTCATATGGAGGCCGGTAATCGTTGTTTTGATCAACGTGTCCCAGAAGAAATCAATCGCCGCTTAGTGGATCATATGGCTGATATTAATTTAACTTATAGTAGCATTGCTAGAGATTATCTTTTGAGCGAAGGTTTGCCAGCAGATATGGTCATTAAAACCGGCAGTCCAATGTTTGAAGTTTTAAATACTTACCGCAAAGGAATTGATAACTCAGATGCATTAGAGCGTTTAAATCTTAAAAAGCATGAGTTTTTCGTAGTAAGTGCACATCGTGAAGAGAACACAGACTCAGATGTTAATTTTTTAAAATTAACTGACTCGTTAAATCTTGTTGCAGAAACTTACAATATCCCAGTCATAGTTTCAACTCATCCACGCACGCAAAAACGTATTGACGCTATGGGTATTAAGTTCCACAGTTTAATTCAGTTATTAAAGCCACTTGGTTTCAAAGATTATAATAAATTGCAAATTTCAGCAAAGGTGGTGCTTTCAGATAGTGGCACTATCAATGAAGAATCATCTATCATGAATTTTCCAGCGTTGAATTTACGAGAAGCGCATGAAAGGCCAGAGGGAATGGAAGAGGCTGCAGTTATTATGACTGGCCTTGGGAGTGAAAGGATTATGCAAGGATTGGCTATTTTAGAGTCCCAACCAAGAGATTCTGAGAGGCTTATTAGGCAGGTGTATGATTATTCTATGCCTAATGTTTCAGACAAGATGGTTAGGATAATTCATAGCTATACGGATTACGTTAATCGTGTTGTGTGGAAGAAATATTAAGTGCAGTTTAAAAGATATGATTTAGCTATTATTAATCGTAGCTTTTGGCCAAAAAATCAAATTATTGGTGAGTCTTTATTGCAACTTGGCGAGAATGCGAGCGACAAAGGTAAAGATGTCGTTATTATTACTCAACATGCAGGTAGTTTAAAAAAAATAGCGGAAAAATTTGGCAGAGGGTCGGATCTATTGTTTCGTTCATGCAAAT
>Ga0233442_1001108_pt1 | contig 21943 bp, 17 predicted proteins | sample SI_123_September_3_FD_182789 | JGI IMG/M metagenome (GOLD analysis project Ga0233442, IMG submission 182789) | Seawater microbial communities from Saanich Inlet, British Columbia, Canada - SI_123_September2016_150_MG | ecosystem: Environmental > Aquatic > Marine > Inlet | place: Canada: British... | reverse complement strand
GTATATAATTCTTTTAATAATATAAATGTCTGTTCAAATGTCTGTTCAAGTAAGGATTTGCATCTCACTAATTCTCTTTGAATTTGTGTTTCAGTGAGCATTACCCCCGCATTTGAACTTGCATCTAGCCTCTCTGCAATTATCTCAATAAAATCATTGTAAATGTTTACAACTTCTTGTGAGCACTTTGTCATTCCATCAGCAAAACCCTGCTCTATCTTAGGAATATCGTATACTTCAAGGAAATCCCCGAATGATTCGACATTTAGTTTTCTTTCTTCCTCTTCTACCGCATTAAAATTAATGATATCATCTGCTTTTTTATAGAAATCCTCATAGTATCGATAGATATCATTAGCTAAATAATCAACAAGATTTGTAGACTGCTTTTTCCAAGCTATTTGTAGTTTTTCAAGCAGCTCGGCTTTTTTATGATTTGCTTCACGCTGAGACTTAAGCATTCGCATTAAGAATAACGCGGACACAAAACCTATTGATAGGACAAAAATGATTAATATTAGGGTGGAGATATCTACTTGCATGAGTACAACTCCCTTTAGCAACAGTTTGATTTAGTGGACTCAGGAAAAATATAGCGGCTTGTTACCTAGCCCATGGTATCAGATATTCGACTTTTAGTTTCAATATAACTAGGAATGTTTCTACAAGAGAATACCCCCATGATTCCTAAAAGATATCAATTTTGCAATTTTGGTCAATGATTATAATTAATGAATTAATTGTTGGAGCCACAATTTGCTACATAACGAGATTGCAACGTTTCCAACTTTCTTGAATTCTATTTTCCGGAAATATTGCTGACAGGCAATGATTTGGGCTAAACCTTATTAGACAGACGACCTGTTAACACCCACCTCTCCCTTTTTCAGGTTTCAAAGTTTCTAGAATATCGTTATACTGATTGCACACGAATAGCAATTCAATAAAAAGAATGCACGGGGTATTTGATGAGTAAAATTACCGCTGATCAGCGTAAAACATTTAATTATTACCGACGAACATATGTGCGTGACAATTATCGTTGCATCTATTGTGGGAGAGACATGTTAGGCTCCCTTGATGATTGGCTATCACTCGAGGTCGATCATCTAATTGCCCGAAAAAAAGTGAAAGCAGGTAAAGACCCACATGAAGATGATAATCTTGTCACTAGCTGCAATGTCTGTAACAAACTAAAATCCAATTACCATCCAGAGGGTGTTGTACCCGATGATCCCGAGAAGCAAATTGAAATTATGAGGGAATACGTACTCGAAAAAAGAATGGCTGAACAACTTCGCTGGTTAAAAGCACTACGGCAATTCGGTGATTTCAAAGAACATCATATTTTAAAGGATGATAGCAACATTGAAAGATCACCAGCCACAAAGCCGCTAGAAATATAAAATGTTTGAGAAACGCTCCCGTCCCAGCTTCTTAGATACAGTATTTATTCAGGTAAAGGATCTTCAATTACTTGTAGCATTTTCCGAGAAAGCACGTGATCTAAATTGTGTTGTTAAAACAGGGAGAGCTGAAACGGAAGATTTTTGGGCACTTGGCGGCTTTTTCCAGGTTGTTGATAGAACTCTGATAGGTCCCAAAATCTGGGAGTATTACTTAGACTGGAGAATTGATGTAAAGTGCCGGGATCCACTAGTTGTAGTCGACACAGAAAATGGGGTAGACAAGAGAAAATCGAAAAATGTTTATTACACAAAGTCAAAGGATGAGATTCTGGATTTAATGCAACGCGAGAAAGCGAAATTAAATCGAATTGAATTCTACTATACAAGCCGATGGATTTCCAATATTCAACTCCAATTCACAATTCTGAATCAACGACTTCGCATATTTGTCAACCGCTTACTTAGAAGACCCGAATTGGATGGATGAAAATTACTCACTACATAATGTACATTATCGGTAGAGGAAATTGTGTATAAGCCAAAGCGTATTTACCAGATAGCAAGACAGATTAATATATCTCACAGCGAGATTGTAACCTTTCTTAAGGATAAAGGACTTGATGTAACCAATCATATGAGTCCCGTCGATGAAGAAACTTATGAACTCATTTTGATGAATTTCGCATCCGACCTTTACCAACAAAAGCTAGAGCAGAACCCTCCACTTCCTCAAAAGAAGAAAGATAATTTTAAGTTAATCGGACAATCTGCTCAGAGGAGGGGACCCAATAAGCTTGCAATGAAAGACTTACAAGAAAGAGAAGGATTAGAAAAAATGGGAACAGTAATAAATTGCAAATTATGTGGAAAAAAGTTCGGGATATTTCGCTGGAGAAAGGAATGTACTGAGTGTGGAAAGAAGATCTGTAGCGATTGTTCACAAAGAGTATCATATTTGCGAAGACGAGTTTGTAATCCCTGCTCTGACAAAATATGGGATGGAATTTATGATATTAAGGTGGTGCGCTCAGACCATGTTGGTGGTCATTCAATATCAAAATCATTGGGATCTATTGATGGTGACTTCTGGGAAAGAGATCTAGATGAGTCTTTAAGTAATATCAAATACCAAGCATTTAAGAGTGGAGCAAATGCTATAGTCTCATATTCTTACTCAAAAGATACCGGTAGTGAACCCTCCGAAAATGGAAAAGGTACACATCACTTTACAATATTTCAAGCTTCTGGGGAGGCAGTCATAATCAAGAAAGTTGAGCATCGCAAATCAACTAAAACAAAGAAACATTCTGAAATTGGTACAGAGTTGAGTAAGCTTTCTGTACTAAAAGACAAGGGAGTATTAACTCAAGAAGAATACAATCGTGCAAAGGAAAAACTTTTAAAATAGGATTATCAATATCTTATAATTGTGAATGTTTCTCTCAAAACCTTCAGATTACTCGCTAACAAAGGTACTGTGGTTAAAGTCAAGTGAATTAGCCTGCATAAGCAGGGTCATATTCAGTTTCATTGGTCCACAGGAAATAGATCCGTGACATAGTAATCTACCCAATCCCCGATTTTGCATTCCTTATCGCAGATAAACCATCTTGAACATTCCTTAGAGCTTAACATCCATCCCACCTTTGGATTTCAAATATTTTTTTATTGAATCGTGATGAACCAATCTAGAAGTAATTAATGGCATATCCCTCCTGACCAAGGGCTCAATTGTTATTTAGTCAATAACTTTGATACTCATGTTTCCCTAGTCATTAAACTCGCATATATATCTTTGTTGAAAAGATGACCACCTCACTTCTGCGATTTCTGAATGGCCAACAGCTAAATATACTGCAATGTGGTGATCACTACCAAATACTTGTTTAAGGCCGATAGCTGCTTCGATTCCAATATTTTCAATGACGATCTGATTATAACTATTCAAGAATACCTTTACCATAATGATAGGTGAATCCATCGACATTGGTTCTATATCATTAACCAAATTCCTATATTGAGAAAAAAATCGAATTTGCCAGGGAAGAAATTTGTCAAGATTTTCTCTTTGTAATTCTTTTCGTAATTTCTCCTCTTCTTTCCTTCTAATATCTTGTTCTTTACTTTTTCGAGCGATGGTTTTTTTATGTGCTTCACTCTCCTCAATTAAGGATGAGTGTACCCAGCCATTTACCTCGGCGACATCCGCGAAAATCCAATTATTCTCACCCCTTCGATAAACTCGAATCCAATCCTCATATTCATAACAATGCTGAATCTCTGTCTCCTCAGGTAAGACCATTTCAATCTCTGCACCTATGAGAGGTAGTTTGCGGACATTTGCCCGATTTCCTTTAATCCAAATTTTGTTGCCCTTTTTAAGAGACTTTTCGTTATCAGATATATATAAATAAAATTGAATCGTGTCTGCTAAAACAGAACTAGCGCTAATTTTACTCAGGTATTTGGAAGCGCGGGAATAATTCCCTTCAGTAAAATACTCTATTCCCTTTTCGAATGCTTCTTCATCAGCTCTTTTCTTTTTTTCTTGAGCGAGACGTTGATCTTTTTTTCGCTTCGCCTCCTGATCTGTTTTCCTCTTTGCCTTCTGATCTATTTTTTTTATCTCAGTTTTTATCTTCTGTTTCTTAGCCTGACTAGGCTTTTCAGTCTCTTCTCCTCCCGACATTACGAGTATGAGGCAGAGCCCAGCGCCTGCAAAAGCTTTTAGTGAATTATGGAGCTTCTTTTTGGGGCGTTTTTCTTTTTTTGTACCAAATAGGTATTCCAGCAGGAGATCACCACCAGCAATGATAAGACCTATCATTAGAAGTATGAGAATGACATCCACATGAGCCCCCTTCTTTTTCGGCTTATTCTTGGTTAGACGAAGATAACCAATTACATGCCTTTAGCAATTTCATGACTTTTGCTGTCATCATTAATAAGTCTATCGCGGGGGCTGAAATGAGCCTGCTGGATTCTTGGGTGGTTTGGGCAATTCAACTGGTAGATCAAGCAGAATCTACATTATTGCCATGTAGCGGGTTGTTCACCGGTGGTTAATACTGTACTTGTTCAGGGGATAAAATATATTGTTGGCAAATAAATAAGAATTATAGTATTCAAATCGATCCTCAGGGGGTGACCATGAAAGAAATCACTGACATTACTCAGGCAACAACAGTTGGAGTTTATTCAATATCCAATCTGGATCTATCAGGTGTACATAAAGCCTGCTCAAGCGTTTTGTCCCCAGTTCTCTACATCAGCCACGAGAACATTGACGAAGAATTAGTTGGAGCGCTTGCTAAAAACAGTCTGATCGGTGCGTATAAACTCAAAAAAAATATGGCAACGAAGGATGATTGGGATCGTCTGGTTTCCGAATCAGCAAAAATGCAGAAAACGGAGTTATACCTTCAGGGCGATGTGGACATGTATGAGGATATTTCGACAGTGATAAATGAAGGCTTGCACCATGTCCAATTCAAACACGTTTTCATAAACTCAAAAGTCAAGTTAACCGGGTTGGAGACCTTAGCCCAAAAACATGATATCAAGATACTCATTATTAAGAGGTAATTTATGGCTAGAGACAGAAAAATTGTATCAGGTCTTGAGGAAATGCAGCAGGTTCTTTATGACGCTTATGGAATCCTGGCCCGCCGATTTGATACACTTATAATTCCGAGTGAGAAATTTAGCGGTAATCCGCAACCTGAAGAAACACGACCTGGTGTATATGTTTTCTGGACGCCTCTAAAAGGAGTCATCAAAGTTGGTAGATCATTTGACAATTCAAGAAAAAGAGCATTGTCACATATAAATACAACACCAGGGATGGAAAGGATTGAGGATGACTCAACAGCGGAACTTCACCTTTTTAATCCTACCAATGGTAAAGATTTTCATTTGGTGGCTGGACTTGAGGTCTTGTTTGAAATTGAGTTGGAACCGAAAGTGCGTTCCAGAAGGTTAGGGTAGCTTAACTTAACATAATGAACATTAACAGCCTCGCCAGCATTCTGTCAGAACAATTTGGGAGCATTCAGAACGTTAATCATGAAAATAGGTCAAATCAAATGAAGTCATATTCTCGATTATTCAATAGTAATTATGGGCTCAGATTGAAAGCGTTTTCTATCTCACCTTCAGGACGAACCTATAAATCGTTGTCATTACTTAAATTGCTACTTTTAACTCTCACTATTTTAGGGTGTTCCTCAAACATTCCCACGATTTCCGGTTTATTTGGACTAGACACGGCAAAGGGTGGATTAGCCATATACTTTCAACAAGGGAATGAATTAATTAAGTATAATTCGAGTTCAGATGAATACACTTCCCTTTTTTCTGATTTTCACACCATCCTAAAACCAATACAGTTTGCTCCAGATAGCTCAAAGATTGCTATGACAGTTTATTGTAATGATGACTCTGCCAGGTTGATCATGCTGGATCTGTTTTCAGATGAGGTCGAAGTTTTAGCCATTGTTTGTACGAATGGTAAGAATATTAATGACCCTAATAACTTTACTTTTTCGTGGAGTCCAGATGGAGATAAATTATGTTTGGGTACTTATCGCTTTCAAAAAAACTCTCAAAATATCTGGTCTACTTCTCCAAACATTGGTGAGATTAGTATAGTCGATTTATCAACCAAAGAGATATCATCTGTCGGTTGCACACAGTCAAAAATTGTAAATTTTTGGTCTCCAACTAATGGAATTTTTGTTGAGAATAATAAAAGCTGGTACTTTGTTGATGAGGATAACTGCTCCGTCAAGATAAAAGTGCCAGACAACGAGGAATTATGGGCGCCAAAGTATTCTCTCGCAGCTGATAGCTATTTATACTTTTTGCCCAAAGAGCTTTACCTAACTAATCAAGGGTATCGAAAGATTAAGGTGTGGGAATTGTACTTGTTGGATAAGTATGGGAATAAGAAAATCGTTTGTCCTTCTGTAGCCAGGCCGAATCCGAGTAGTACAGTTTGGTCAGCAGATGGAACCAAGTTCACTTTTGAATCGAACTTGAAGGGATGGGAAAATGTCATTACTACTAACATTTATGTGTTAGAATCAGAGGAATTGTCTTCATTATATGAAAAATCATATCTTGGGCCTTTGGATTGCACAAACGCACAGTTATCCCCCAAAGGCGATAGAATCTCTTACAACACCTCTACCCAAATAACTACAAGCAGTGTCAACATTTTAGATCTTGATAATAATTATAAAGCAACCATTCGCGAGCCAGGAAAAGCCCTCTGGATTGACAACGTAACTCTGATGGTCGTTGATGACAGGAGGCGTGAAGGGACTGAAATGTTTCACCTGAAAATGTTTGATGTATCTAGTCCGAGCAAAGTTAGTGATGTGGAGATAAGTAACTCACTTTTCGAATTTACGCACCCTGGACGCCTGTTATATACCAAACGCATTTCGTCATAAATTGAAGGACTCAAAGCTATTATTCTCAACATCCTAGACTAAGTCTTGAGAAACAATCTTGCCACTCTTTTTCAACAGTAGTGACGACTTAGTGATTCCTCCCCGGGGGGCATTGAACTATTCTAGTTATATATCCAACTCCCACAACACGCAAAATACGCCGATTAACGGGCGAACGGTATGTTACCGGTATGTTGTGTCTGTAAATTCAATAGAATCAATGGAGGCAAGCGATTAGAAATCGTTTGTTGTATCCAATTCTGATTTGCGGTGTTGTTGTGTTGGTATGGTGTTTGCTTAATATGTTGGATACCGGAAAGTGTCTCTTATTATTTCAAGCGATCTTGTCCGAATTACTTTGACGACTTACAGAAGCGGAATGGTCATTTTTTGGTCACTGCAAATTGGCGAATAGGATAGGTTATCTTGCGCTGCGGGTTGTGTGAGAGTATCCAGCACGAATTGAACTTGATGTGTGTGGGTGTATTGAGTTGGAGCTTGGACGTGTTCTGTCTAACTTCATAAAGAGTTAGTCCGAGCTATAGGGACAACTTACAGACCATTGCCTCCAAAAGCTTGAGCTAAGCCATAGATAGAAAGAATAGCAATATGCCCATTACGTACACAAAAAAAGATGTAGCCAAAAAGACCGCAGAGAAATTGGGTCAGAAAATATTTCAGGTCGAAGAGATTGTAGATGGTATGTTTACAGTACTGCGTGAAATGATGAGTGGAGATGAATCAAACATTCGCATCGAAGTAAGAAATTTTGGCGTCTTTGAGGTTAAACCGACCAAAGCGAAGCCAAGGGCTCGTAATCCTCGTACAAATCAAGAGATCTTTGTTCCTGCGAGAAAAAAGACTCATTTCAAGCCTGGTAAATTGCTCAGAGAGGTTCTTAAACAACCACTGAAATAGAATCCGGTCCCTTTGACATTCAATGGCCGGACACGTTTGAATTTACTGCGTGTGGGCTGGGTGGTAATAAAATGGAGCCCGGGAGTAGTCTCTCAAATTTCAACAACTAGTGCACATTGAAACTTAACAAAGGGGTCTTGCATGAAAAAACCAAATTTAATAAAGATCATCATACTCTGGGTTAGTTTAACCTCCCTCATCTTAGCTCAAAACAACATGCTGGAATTTGCTGGAGATAATGATTATGTCACAATCGGTTCCTTTAGCTTAAACGAATTCACCGGATTAACCATCGAAGCGTGGGTGTATGCTCACACATTTAATCCATACGACCCTGATTTCAATATTTCCAATGTAGCTGGACATGATGATGCATCAGGTTTGTTACGCATTGGAGATAGTTATTTAGCCAATGATCGACCCCAGTTTGTTATAACTACAACATCAGGCATTGTCAAGTGTGATGCAACCACCCAAATAAGTCCAAATACCTGGTACCATATTGCTGGCACATATGATGGCTCAAATTTAAGAATTTATGTAAATGGTGTCCTTGAGGATACTGATGCAAATACGGGTACTGTTGTAGCGCCAACCAGTATAATTAATCTCGGGGGATCAACATCCGACAGGTATTTCGATGGTATGATGGATGAAGTGCGTATTTGGAACGACGCACGTTCGGAAGCTGAAATCAGGGCAAATATGTACCTGCAGCTGGCGGGAACTGAAACTGGCTTATCAGCCTATTATAACTCTAATGCAACAACTGGATCATCACTGGCTGATAACAGCACTAATTCCTTTACCGGTACATTAACCAATATGACAGGTGGTGAGTGGACAACATCTCCGGCATTTTACGGTCCTCAGAATGCTCTTACCTTCAATAGCTCTAACAACGATTATGTTGCTATTGCTTCGACTTTTGGATTAGGTGGGACATCAGTCTCCGGGGAATGCTGGGTAAATCTGCCAAGCACAAGTGAAATGGGAACTTTTATTAATGTTGGAGGTGCCAGCGTTGGGTATGCTATTGGAGTAGGCACTGGTAATTTTGATGTCTTAGGTAATGATCTTATTATTATTTATGATTTGGTAAGATGGATTGATACTGGAGTGGCCATAGGAACTGGATGGCATCATGTTGCCTATACTATAGATGCCAGCGGAAGGCTTACAGGCTTTATTGATGGAGTAATTGTATATTCAGAATCGGGAGATCCGATTGACCCGATTGCACCTTCCGGAAGTTCATATATCGGATCAGCAACCAACCCTTCAACCCGTCGCTTATCAAATGGTACAATTGAGGAAGTTCGTCTCTGGAGTGATATTCGTGCGGAATCTGAAATTCGTGAAAATATGTGCAAAACACTCACAGGCAATGAGGCTGGGTTAGTGGCCTATTATAATTTTGACAATGGTACAGGTATTAAATTAACGAATATCGCTGGAGCAACTGCTACCGACGGGACTATTTACGGTGACCCTTCCTGGGTTGCTTCCACTGCCTTTAACACTTGGCTAAATACCGATGATGCAACCTGGAGTACAGCCACAAACTGGAGCCGCGGCAGTGAGCCTGGTTCATCGGATAATGTGGGTATTATTAATTATAGCGGTGGAACAGCACCTACACTCAGTGGCAGCCCCACCATAAATCATCTTGTGGTTGATGATGCTTTTACAGTCTCATCCGGCTTAACGGTTAACGGTAATCTGATCCTGGAAAATGATCTTGATCTGAATGGCCAAACCATAACTCTTGAATTTTCAGCTACTTTAATAGAATCAAACGGATACATCACCGGCTCAACCGGACAGATCCAAACAACCAGAGCTTTGAGCAATATCAGTGCAGAAGATGTTGCCGGACTGGGAGCCGCAATCACAACATCCGCCAATATGGGTAGCACGACCATAATCCGCGGTCACGAGGCACAAGGCCCACAGGGAATTAACCGTTATTATCAAATCAATCCTTCTACAAATACTGGGCTTAACGCAACTCTTGTTTTCAATTATCATGATGCTGAGATAACTGGATTTACCGAAAGCGCTCTGGAATTATTCAAATCTTCTGATGGCTCCACCTGGACTGAACAATTCTCCAGCACAGTGAGCACCAGCAGCAATACTTTGACGCTAACAGGCATTGATGCTTTTTCATATTGGACAGCCGCACCCACAGGCTCTGATGCCTCCCTCCCCGTTGAACTTTCAATTTGGACAGCAGTTTCCAAATCTAGCTGGGTCAATTTGCAATGGACAACGGAATCTGAGATAGAGAATCTGGGGTTTATCATTGATCGTAAATTGTCAACTCAGAGTAGCTTCGAAGATTTAGCCTCCTTTAGTGATCTTGAATCACTAAAAGGACAAGGTTCCACGTCCCGATCAAATGAATATTCTTACCTGGATAAAGATGTCCGTGTCGGGCAAGAGTATACCTATAGGCTTAGTGATGTGGACTATCATGGAAAGCGGACCAATCATGCTGAACTATCAGTCATTGTGAAAGCTGCAGATGAAACCATGTTGATCGATAGCTACACCTTACTGCCAGCCTATCCCAACCCTTTTAATCCGAGTACGACCTTGAGATATGGATTACCTGAAGAAGTAGCGGTATCATTGTTTATCTACGACATTAAAGGAAATTTAGTAAAGACCTTTACTAGCGAAACTAAAGCTGCTGGATGGTATGAGCATACTTGGAACGGTATTGATGATTCAGGTCAACCTGTATCTACAGGACTCTACCTTACAAGACTTCAGGCTGGGTCATATACCAAAACTATCAAGATGCTTTACCTCAAATAGCAGTCCAGTTTAGTTCGAATTACAAGCCCTCGAATTCAACTTCGAGGGCTTTTTTTCACCTAAATTCAAAACTTTTTCAAAATGGTGACTTTTTGGTGACCGACACCCTCTAAAGCCTTATATAGCTTAAAAGACAACGGATTTCTAAGCCGTGGGTTACTTCATAGCTGAGCGAAGTCAGCTATTCAGCACAGGCGCCGGTTCGAGTTTACAAACCGAAACTCTGGAAGAGTGTAGGCTTGCCCTGTCCGGAGTACTAAAAGAGACCTCTCATTTGGGAGGTCTCTTTTGGGTTTGGCTACAGCGAGTACCCTTGCAATAATCCTCTATACATACTTTTCGAGCGAGCATCACGAATGTTTAATACAATACCCCACACCGACGTCATATACCAGTAACAAGAATGATTGGAAAGCAATACAATATAATTATATTAGCAATATGAGCGATATCAAGTTTACCTGGGATAAGATCAAGGCAAAAAGCAATCAGCGTAAACATGGTGTATCATTCGAGGAGGCAACGACAGTATTCTATGACGACTTTGCTTTGGAGTTTTATGATGAGAGTCATGCACAACTGGAGGAAGATAGATATTTGATGCTCGGATTGAGTTCAAAGACCAGATTGTTATTGGTGTGTCATTGCTTGAAAGAAGATGAATCAACCATTCGAATCATTTCCGCGAGGAAAGCAACCAAGAACGAGACATCGTTTTATAAAAGGTGAGAATATGAAAAACGAATATGATCTTGGCGCAATGAAAAGCCGCAAGAATCCTTACTCAAAACATCTTAAAAAGCAGGTTACCATTAGACTCGGGATAGATGTCATCGACTATTTTAAGAACCTCTCCGAAGAGACTGGTGTTCCATACCAGAACTTGATCAATTCATATCTTTTGGATTGTGCACAGCACAAGAAAAAACCAGTAATGACATGGTCATGACGGATTTCCTGAATGGTTTATATTGTCTAAACTTTTGCTTGTAAGTCACCTTCAAACCCAGCAATAGTCCCATTTGCCGCCCAAGTTCAAAACATTTTCAAAATGGAGACTTTTTGGTGACCGACACCCCACAAACCCTTATATAGCTCCAATGGCCACGTATTTCTAATACATTGACAAGCGCGCCCGTAGCTCAGCTGGATAGAGCATCTGCCTTCTAAGCAGAGGGTCACAGGTTCGAATCCTGTCGGGCGTACATATAAAGGTCAGCATCGCTGGCCTTTTTTGTTGCCTCCTTCGGAACTACTGAAGTATGGTAGTTTCATTCACAACTCAACATACAGTAGGTTATACAGCGCTTGATTAGTAGGCTCAATAGGCTAGATTTAGGTAACAGCACTAACTTGGTGGGGGCGATATGAATTTTACATTCATGTTATGGAGATAAAGAGATGGTTTGGCTCTTGCAGAGAGGCATCAGACTGTTTTGGAGGTGTAATATGATTCTGCGAGGTATCAAGTTGTTTATTATGATCATCCTCAGTTCAACCATATATGGACAGACATGGTTCGACGAACCTTATTTAATTGCTCTTATTGCATCAGGTGATCTCGTACCCCCTACAGAATTCCACAATCGTGTCGAATCGGAGGTCGCTCAAATCCTCGAAATCTATCCTGCAATGGAGTCCTTCTCAATGCTACCGGGTTGGTGGCCAGGTGGTATGGTAATTCGCCTTTCAGATGCTGCTGGAGAATTGATTCAGAATGATGGGTATTATGCTCTAGACTCCTTAAATGCGCTCTACGGTCCAGTTGAGGTTGAAATTCACGAATTTTCAATCGGTTTCTTTTTAACCCTCAATTTTGAGACTATTTATAACCCCTTCTTGTTATCGAATATATATGAGAGTTCGTGGGGTGTTGTATTCGCTGAACCCAATTTTTCAGGTGATTGGCATCAAAAGGAGCTCGTTTACCACGATTCATTAAGGAGTATTTATAATTATGAATATAGGTGGGGAGATTGCATAGCGGGATGTGGGCTTTCACATAGCTGGTACTTCTCGTTTACGAATGGAGTTCTAGACTCTATGTATAATGAGGGAGACCCATTATTTCGAGTCGGTTTCACACAGGATACAACCGAGGGGTCGCACCCACTTATTGTGCAATTCACTGACTGGACTCTCTTTGGAAGTGGCATTGATTCGGTGATTAGTTGGGCTTGGGATTTTGAGGATGACGGAATAAATGATTCGTACGAACAGCATCCAATTCATGCTTATAATGAAATCGGAGAATATTCCGTAGCCCTGGTTGTTGAATCTAATGGAACTGTGGGAGAAGAACGAAAAACTGATTTAATTCGAGTGGTTGAAACCATGTCAGTATCATCAGATCCTAACCTATTTACTCATCGATTGCGGGTTGTTAGTCCAAATCCATTCAATTCTTACCTAAATATTGAATACGACCTCATGCATCAAACTGATTTATCAGTCACAATCTATGATATTTTGGGAAAGAAGGTATGGCAGCAAAATATTCCCGCACATCCAAGCGGTTCCCACATGCTACAATGGGATGCCAGAAATAATCAGGGCATTGATGTTGTTTCAGGGATATACGTTATTTGCCTGTCGTCTACTAGTTGGGCTGACTTTAACAAAGTGACAGTCCTAAAATAGAGCCCTCTAATAATGATTTAGAGCCTAATCACCACCTCAAACCCAGCAATAGCCCCATTTGCCCGACAAATTTCAAAACTTTTTTAAAATAGTCACTTTTTAGTCACTGACTCCCTGCAAAGCCTTATATAGCTTAAAAGACAACGGATTTCTAATCCGTAGGTCACAGGTTCGAGCCCTGTCCGGAGTACACCTTAAACCCCTTGTAATTCAAAGAGTTACGAGGGGTTTCTTTTTGGTGCACAGTCTATAGTTTTCTATCCTGTCCCGTTATTTGGGACATTATGGGAAATAAAATGGACACTTTTTGGACACCTAAAAAGGGCTGATTGGATAGAAAACCTTATACAGTAAGGATTCTATGGAAAATGGCCAGGTATAGGCGTTTGCGTCCAGTTATAGGACAAAAAAAACGCCCAGCAAATGCCAGGCGTTTCATTTTAACACATGCATAAAACTCACCAAACACCATCCAACATACTAATGCTGTCTTTCAGGTTCGAATCAAGTAGATGGATATAAGCTTGTTCGGTCACCTTCACCGATGAATGTCCCAACAGCTTTGAGACGACATATGTTTACCGACTAACATTAAGGATGAAATATTTTTAGCAATCAGTAATATTGATATTAGTCTGGCGCAATAATTGCAATAAAAACTAAGTTCAGATTCAACTAACTATAGAAGGGGAAAATGATGAGCTTTAAAAGCTTAAAGTTATTTTTGTGGGTGGGGATCCTGATGTGTATGATACTTTCATCGGGATGCTCGTTGTTAGACAATGTATCTGCTAAACCGGAAAACCCAATCGATACGCTCTTGCTGGATAAAGTACAGAGGTATATGGATGTGAGTCAACTTGGGTATTCCGTTATTGGATCACAGGAGTACACAGCTCTCCTTGAAAAGATCCCAGCAAAATACAATAGCAATCGCCTATTCTTAGCCCGGGTGGATCAATTTGCTCTTGGGCAAGCTTATGGTGATATCGACCAGTGGGATTTGGCTTTAGAAAATGGGCTGATAAAAGGATTATTGTCAAGTGGGTATAAGGTTTCAGAGAAACTGGATTTTGTAGCCCGCAGAAACTCAAATGAGATTGTTGGAACTTCTCCCAATGATGCCTTCTATATGCACGGTATTGATCTAGAGGACCACTCGGTGATAACGGATGACTACCACGCTCCTTTACTGCTGGAATATCAGGTGATAGAATTTTCTGAGACTCTTAACTCTGTCGTCATGTATTTCAGGATGGTTGACCTGAATTCAATGAAAATCCTTGCATCAACAATCGTGAAGACCGGTCAGAGTTTTGAGCAGTTGAGTAGCACCCCCACAAGTGAATACGATAGAGCATATACTGCAATAGCAGGGTATAATTTTCCGGAATCATTGTTCCATTCGCTATCAAAAACTGCGGTTTTGGATATTGATATTCTAAATATTACAGGGGTCTATAAAACGGAGCCTTCAAAATTGATGATGGCTGTAGAAAACGGCTTAATATCAGGGTTAATCGACAATAATATATATAATTCTGAAAATGCATTCCTTGTTGAGAAGTCAAAAGGATTCAAGCTGAAATATCCAGCTATTTATAATAGCATTGTGTTTAATACGAGCCCAATCCTTTACGAGGAGTGGAGTGAATTCATTGAAGCTACTAGCTGTTCAGAACTTATCATGTACAGATATATTAAGGACGAAGGATTGTTTGTCAAGGTTGTTGACGCCAGGCAAAATGGTAGGGTATTATTTTCAGACGTTATCCCTTTTAATGATAGCCAAGACAAAGGTGTGTTTCTAAACCACAAAACAGTTGCTGATAAATTTGCAGCTTCTTTCGATTATAACTTAGTCAATAGCAAAAAGTTGATGTTGATTGATGGTGATAAACAATCAATCCCAGAAAACAACTATACTGAAAATCGTATGAAGTACAACGAAATGCATCTTGCGATTGAAGAAGGTATAATCTCTGCCCTGGTAAATGGATCTATTGACAATGATTACGAAGTTTATGAGAAGCTAAAAACATTATACCTCAAGCGGTCGTGGATGTATGAAGATAAAGTATTTAATCTCAACCCTTTATATTTAGATGATTGGAAACAATTGAGAGAGTTCGGTGTGGATGTCCTTATTTTGTACAATAATCTAATTCCATATGAAAATTTACAGAGCACCTTTCCTGCATATAAAAAGGTAGCGGTTGGATATAGGGTAATTGATCTCAAATCGGGTGATGTTATCTCTGTTGGAGAGCTGACCAATCTTGAAGGGGATGAAAAATGAAATCAAAATTATTAATGATCTTGCTAGCAACGAGATTGCTTTTGGGAGCATCTTCTTTTACGACAGCGGATCCTCCAATGATGTATATATATCATTTTGTGGCATATGACTCAAGTACCACTATTATGCATAATGATTACCCCAACATCACAGATACACAGGGGTTGGACGATAGTAATAATTCAATAGATAAAACTGCTAGTCTGGAAATGGTCGAGCCTAAAATTATTTCCGCAATGGTGACCTCAGCTGTAGCCAAGTACAAGCAAATGAAAATTGCTGGAGAATCTATTCAGAGTAGGATTGCCAATGAAGATGTCATGCAAATGGTAAAATCATACGCATATCCCAAGGAGACCGACTACATCATGTTGGGTGAGATAAACGTGATCGGTGCAGGCATGCGACGTGATGGAAAACCACTTGAACCACTTTTTGGGGGTGGTATCCAATACGAAATCGATCTGAAAGTGATTGATGTATCCTCCCAAGACATCATTAGTGCAAAATCAATCTCTGTAAAGATCTCAGATTTAAATTCCATAAGGGAATCGATCAATACCGTCATAGATGATTTGATGGTTGATATATTAAGTCCTTTTCTCTCCAACATTATTCTTTACGCCGACACGACCAGTGCTGGCAAGATCCTTTGGAATACTTTAGTTATTCGACCCGTTCAAACAATGGTCAGTGGGAAAACTGCGCAAACCACAGATAAGGATCTTGAAATGGCAGTGACCACTTCCTTTCAAGAAATGAATGCCATGATGCCTGAACTATTATTGGCGGATTCTGTGCAAAGCGATGAGTATATGCTTATATCAACTTCATTCGACAGAAAATTAAGGAGTTGGTTCCTGCAAGGTGAGTATTATTTCAAAGTTTATCTCAAAGACTATGCAGAAGCAGAGTATTATGAGGAAACAATTACAGTTGAAGCATTACGGGGAAAGGCTTTTTCTGTCAAATTGTTACCACCACCACCGCCACCACCACCGCCACCACCACCGCCACCAGCCTATGGTGACCTGCAGATAAGCAACATTCAAAACAATATTGGCTTTGAAGTCTACCAGATGGATGGAGCAGGCGAGTTGACGCGTATTGTGCGAGGGTACAACAAAAACAACAGCATTCAACATTCAATATCCACATTTGCTAAGGGCAATATTTCTAACAAGAATCAAAGTGTTTTCTACGAGGATTTGCCACTAGGAACATATGTTGTTACAGGGTATGGCAGAGCGGAAGAGTCCTTCCCAGGTAAACATTTTGTAAAATTGTACGAATCCGTAGCTGATACTGTGATCATCTCTAGGGGGGGGGAGAAAGTCACTTCAATTATGACAGATGTTGAGAATAGGTCAGGAAGGGATGTGGTTATCTATTTTGACCCCTTCCCCATGTCAGAAAATGAAGAGTACAGACTTTATATGGATGACTCGAAAAATCCATTCACAATAGTATCTGTTGTTGGCGAACTTCATATTGAAGGTATCCCCACAGATTTCTCGGGGACAATGACGGCTATGAGGGATGGTTTTTCTCCCGCAGTGATACCAATTGTTGAGGGAAATGAAAAGGCGTACTTGTTGGCTAGTATGACTATTCCAGCGAAATCTGATCAAAAGAAAGAGAAAATGACCATAGGCTCATTTTTGAAATAAGTAAGAGTAAGCAATGTTTGATATAAAAAAGGGGTTCCAGGGAACCCCTTTTTTATTGGGTAAATGTTTCTCGGTTGACTGAAAATGTCACTAGATTAGCAATGAATACTGTTCAAGTGTGATCGATTCTCAATAATATCATTTCCGTCTAATTTAAGAGCCAGGAAACCAGACTCCCATCCCTGTGGCCAGTAACAAATTGATGATCGTTAAGGAATTCAAGCGCTGTCACCGGAGCTCGCTTCTGTATATTCTTGGCAAGGATTCTCCAGTCAATGGCATCTACTACAAGAATACCGCCATTTACCAAACCGATCACGAGGATGTCTTCAGTAGGCGAATATGAGATTGCAGATACTTCCCCCTCTTGTATCGTAACTGTTTTCCGCAAGGCAATACCTGGTTTTAACCATTGGTTCCCAATAAATCTCGTTTCAGAGTAGGGTGATCGATCCCATACTAGCAATTCACCCGTCCTATTGACGGAGACTAAACTATTTCCCTCATGTGCACTAATTAGGTCAAGCCCACCGCTCTGCCGGGTATTCTCGGAAAATATCTTTGCCTCTGAGTCAAAATGGTATAGGTCGAGGTTGCCAACATTATCAAAGGAAATGAGAGCTTTATCATCGCTATTTACTGATAATGAAATGACTCTTGCGGAAAAGAGGGGGGCTGTAGATAAGTGTTGCTGAGTTTCAATATCCCAAACATCCAATTGACCTTTCATGTTTGAAGTATAAAGTTTTGTATCATCGTTTGAAATCGTGATTGCGGTTATTCTGTGGCTAGAGGCTTTCAACTGAAATGGGTTACCCCATCTTGAAGTATCCCACAAGTAAATAACACCATCGGCTCCTGTGACGAAAAGGTATTTTCCCGATTCTGTGAGTGAACTGTGGACAAAATTCCAATAAGGATATTCAAAAATGGATCGATGACTATAATTATTTAAAAATTCCCATTCATAGATTTCGCCCTTTTCACCAACAGAGTAGAATATTTGATCGTTGGATATAATGGCAGTTACCGGTCCCCTATGTACTTGGAAAGTTGACAGGGGTGAAATACTTAAGGTATTTGCACCTAGCCGTATGGCCCTAACTGGGATCTCACGAATTTCAGCAGTTGGGGAGCTGGCATCCACTAGTGCTGCAATGGCAGATGGGATGTGATTAAAGATGCTAGTTATGGAGGGAGGAATTTGAAGATTAACAGCTTTTTCTATGCTCCCAGAAGAATTATTGATGAGCTTAAAGTCTAAGGTATAAAAACCGTCTAAATTATTTACTTTCCCAAAAATTGAGAATTGAGCTCCGATAAGCTCACCAGGGTTGATGGTTGACGAATTTTTCACGAGCCCAGATAGCGATAGTTTATGTTCTTTTAAGATTAGATCTAATTCGCTTCTTTCAATAACATTGTAGCGGTTTGACTCCCTTACAGCATAGATAACTCTGGCTTCAATTGGAGCTAAGATATCATTTTCAAATCCTTCGGTAGAAATAGAAACCATCACAACCTGTTTATTGTTTTCGGAAAGGCCGAGGCACAGTTGGATAAATACCAGAAATAACAACCCAATACGTTTATATATATAATTCATGGTTAATGCTCTTTGTTAGTAGTCATCTGCTTGAAAAACGGTAATATTTAGTTTAAACAAATGTGGTGAAGAAAACTAAACTTAATATCACGACTAGGCAATATCATACTTATTGGTACATCGCATACCTAACCTCTAGCCAAACCCGACCTACGAAGTGATATGGGCTATTCTGTTGATGCATAGTTTAGACTAATGTATCCAGTCCCTAAAAAATGGCTGATTGGATAGAAAACCTTAGCGGATATAGGTTTCATGAAATGTGGCCAGGTATAGGACTGTGAGACAGGATGCAGGACAAAAAAAAGCCCAGCGAATGCCGGGCTTCTCAGTATGGATCAAGCTTAAAGGCTACCATAAGCCATCCAATACCCCGACTTCATCTTTAAGGTTCGAATCAAGAAGATGTATGTAGGCTTGTTCTGTCACCTTCACTGATGAGTGTCCCAAAAGTTTTGATACAACATATATATCAACTCCTGATTGTACAAGTTTGCTTCCGAACGTTCTGCGAAGTCCATGAAGTGTACCATCGAGAATTCCTGCATTAGTGATGTACTTCTTTATTTTCTTGTACATGTAATCATAGTCGAAGTTGAAAGGATGTTCGAGCTTCTGTTGGAATTTCCGCTTCTTCAGAATGTCAAACGCCTTGTTGTCCAAAGGCACTAGCCGTTCCTTGTCGAACTTTCCACGCAGTCGAATCATTCTACCTTTAAAATCAACATTCTCCCAAGTGAAATTAGGCAGCAAAAGCTCAGCCCGTCTTGCACCAGTGTGTAAATACATCTGGATAAGATCCATATAATTTGAATCATCCACCTCGTTAAGTATCTTTTCTATCTCATCGTCAGAAAATGTTTGAGGTTCTTTATTCTCAGCGGGCAACAATTTTACACTCATGATCGGATTGATCTGGACGTAATCATGAGCGATTAGGATATTGAAGAATGATTGTAAAGTTCTGAGCTCAGCATTTACAGTTGCAGGGCTTACTTTGCATTCATCTATCCGATAGTGAACATATTGTCGGATGGTTGAGGCAGAAGTAAGAATCATCTGCAAACCGTTATATACAAGCCCCTGCCCTAAAAACCAGGGGCTATTTATACACATTGTTTCCTATCCAACTCCCGCAACACGCAAAACACGCAGCTTTAGAGTCCAACGGTATGTTACCAGTATGTTGTGTCTGTAAGTATAATAGAAACAATGCGAGGCAAATGATTAGAAATCGTTTGTCGTATCCAATTCTGATTTGCGGTGTTGTTGTGTGTAGATTGGGTGGAATGAGTAGAGGCTGGAGTCAGCATTAAGGATCCGAATTGCTTTGATGATTTACAAGCAACTTGACATAGGTCACGATCAATCATGATAGTAAATGTCACGAACTTGTCTCTTGTAGAAAGACAGTTAAGTTTGTGCCTATTTATAAAACAAAAAGACTAAGATTGATCGGGAGAAGATCCGAGAGCAGTATTAGTGGTATTCAATTTGAGGTGTAAAAAATGAAAAAGTTATTGTCAATTTGGTTAAAAATAACTCTAGTGATATTTATTTTCAATTGTGGTGGTTCTCCCGAATTATTGAATCAGAATATACTGGTTGAAAAATTCCTTAATAGCAATCAGCTTGAAAATAGGAATGGTGTTAGCTTCTTGAGAGGATCCAACGAGCCATTCTCAGGTGGGATTAAGGATTCTTCTGGTACAATACTTAAGCATGAAGGTCACTATAGGGATGGACTAAAAGATGGAATTTGGGTCTATTACTATGATAATGGTAAAGTCAGGCAGGAAGGGGTATTCCAAAACAACACGAAAAATGGAAGCTGGATTACTTACGATGGAAACTCAACTAAAACCAGCCTGGAACAATATAGGAACGATATCCTCGATGGCCTTTCTGAGGAATATAAGCTCATAATCAAAAGAAGAGTTTCCTATAAGATGGGAAAAAAACAGGGCTCCTATTCTGAACTCAACCAAGAGAACCAGTTGTCAAGTGAAGGTACATACAAGGATGACAAGAAAGATGGTATCTGGAATGAGATAGTCGAGGATGGGTATAGAGATTATACAACCTATTCAAATGGTATCAAGCAGGGGTTATACACCCGCGTATTCCCTTCTGGCCGTACTCAGGTATCTGGAAACTTCAAGGGTGGTAAAAAAGATGGTGACTGGACACACAAGACTGAGGCAGGACAAATCCTGCAACAAAGATCATATACAAATGATTTGTTAGATTACGAAGAGTTATATCGAGTTGATGGAACGAGGATTCTCGTAAAATCAATGAAATCGAACAAGCTGCACGGCAAGTACGAGGAATATTTTAGCAATGATCAGTTAAAGATTAAGGGCGAATATGCTCTAGGGAAAAAGGATGGAGCATGGTTGAGCTGGGCAGATAACGGTATCTTACTCAAAGAAGAAAATTATAAAGTCGATATTCGTAATGGGGAACAGAAATATTTCTTTTCTAATGGAAAATTGGAAAAACGTCAGAACTTCTTGATGGGACTATTACACGGCGAGTCTAAAGAGTGGAACGACAAGGGTGTTTTAACGTCACAAGGATATTACTCCCTGGGGGAAATGGTGGGTGTTAAGAAAACCTGGTATAAAAATGGTAATCTTGAGGCTGAAGTTTCATATCGCAAGGGAATTGAGGAGGGTCATATATTGAAGTGGTGGGAAAATGGAAACCTGAAGGAAGCCGGGGCGAAAAAAAGTGGTGATAATATTGGGATTTGGTCGAATTTCAACTCATCAGGTGTGCTTGAAACCAAAATTGATTATAGCTCTTTCGGGTCCTAATCGTAAAGATTTATTTTCTTAATCACGTCTGTTAATGGTGAACTGTCTAAAAGTTTGGCTCAACAGTCTCTGACCGAAAATCGGGGCTGTTCACCTCGAGATCAAAACTTTTTCAAAATGGAGACTTTTTGGTGACGGACACCCTCTAAACCCTTATATAGCTTAAAAGGCAACGGATTTCTAAGCCGTGGGTCACAGGTTCGAATCCTGTCCGGAGTACAAATGAAAGTGCCTCTTCTGAGGCATTTTTCATTTGTTTGGCAGCAGATGAGAACCTGTTTGTTCGAAACGGAGTCT
>Ga0233442_1001103_pt1 | contig 22076 bp, 20 predicted proteins | sample SI_123_September_3_FD_182789 | JGI IMG/M metagenome (GOLD analysis project Ga0233442, IMG submission 182789) | Seawater microbial communities from Saanich Inlet, British Columbia, Canada - SI_123_September2016_150_MG | ecosystem: Environmental > Aquatic > Marine > Inlet | place: Canada: British... | reverse complement strand
TTGGAGTTAAACGCTTTCCGTACCCGAGAACCCAGGCATTTAGCCAGCTTGGATGGAAGTAATATTTCTTTCCCTTCCCTGGGAGGGCGTACTTGATGCTGCCTTCCTTACATAATTTACGTAATGTACGTTCAGAAATATTCAGAAAATCCGATGCTTGGTTTGCTGTTAACCATTTTTCAGTCTTTTGTGTCAATTTGTGACTCCTTTCCTTATGATTCTCAATCCGGGGAGAAAGTAGTCACTATTAGAAAATGTACGAGTCAGGGAAAATTATCACTTTTGACGAAACTGATAGCGAGCTGGATGTAAAGTAGGACTTAGATATTAATCATTTAGTTTTTCAGGCGTAAAACCCTGTGGAATTTCGAGATCTTCTATACTATCAAGCATTACACGCCTTATGCTGACATATTTTTTTATTCGGTTTAATATGGACTTTCCAAAAGACGCATTTATTACACCAGGATTGATTGATTTATACACTCCCATCCTCCTAAACAACGGGAATAACAACTTTTCCACTGATTTGTGCCCCAGTAATTTATGATAATTTATAATGTAGGTAAGTTCTGGCTCAAGAGGAGAATAATTAACGATTTTTCCTGGAATCATCATGATCCTCCTATCCAATTCAGCTGCTACGCGCTTCCAGAATGTCTTATCAGCATAAAATTGATCCCCAAACACATCAGCGGCTTCCAATTTCTGAATCATAATTGAACAATTGTTAAGTCTATCTCGATGGTCCCTTAGCCAAGTTTTCGCTTCTCGATGAAAGAACAATCTTGCCGCAAGAACTGCAGTATAATAGAGGAGCATATTCTCAGTTCTTGAGTCAGGTGCCAATTTAGTAAGAACATTGATCGTTTTATAATGACTATTAATATGATTTATTAGAGCCTCACCATCGGGGACATCTAGACAAAGCCCTTCTAGTTTTCCAGCAAATATTTCAAAATTTTTCATAGCAATATCGACGAATTCCCCTTGAGTTTTAATTTTGGGTAATTCATCGATGCTTGGTTGTATTAATCTTAGTTCATAGACTTCAAAATCAGTTGAGTTATCATTCTCCTCTCTAGGGGGAAGTTTGTTCACACGTTTTGTTTTGATTAATTTATCTATCGTAATCTGCATACTCTTAGGGTGAAGAATCTTTTGGACAAACAAATTAGCAGCGGAAGCGGGATCGAACCTTTGATTTATCATTTTCACAGTGTTTGATCGTTCAGCAAGGTCTTCCTCAACATCATTATGGGAAATTCTCTCAATGATTTCTCCACCATATTTTTCAAGCAAGAGCTGGCGCTTTTGTGCATGCTTATTCTTTTCAAAATCCTCGATTATTTTACCAACCCTGATTTTTCTTTTTTTTGAACGACTCTTGCGAGTCCTCTTACCTGTAGATCCTGATGGCCGTTCTTCTGTAGCCATAAAATTCCTCCATTACCCCTTATAAATCATACCGGAAGCAATATGGATATGATCAAATTGAAATGGTACAACTTGTTGTATCATATTTGATAGCAAGTTCAGGCAACATCCTTCAATTTCATTTTATGCACTGAAAATTTCGAACTACTCCCCAATCTCTGTTTTCTCAAGATGCTTTCAGAAATATTGCCCTCCCCCCAGCTCACATCATCAATGAGAATATCGCATCACAATTGAAATACTTATGGATATCCTTTATCAGATCCTGGGTGTGGTTCTAACCCAAGTCAAGTAATCTCAAAAAGATTTAAAGACATGACAGGCAACATCTATCTTGTGAATATTCAGCACCTTATGCCAGCATTAAGTTACCTACTTCCGGCAAATCTATGATTTTCCCCTGACTGTCAATCAATCCTACTACCAGCTATTTTTTTGTTCAACAACCGGTTGGTTCCGGAGAGGAGTAACAATATGACAAAAACAAAAGAACTGTGGTTTTCAAGTATGCTGATAATAATACTTCTCATTTTGTCAGTACTAGTATTGAGAATCCGAGGAATGGAAGGTGACATCGTGTTTGATAAAATTAAGGCCTATACTAGTGAGTTCTCTATAGATAAGGACGCACCACTCGAAATAGTTCCCTGTAGTATTGGTAACAATTCGAGAGAGGAATCGAATTCAACAGTACTGTGGTGGAATGGATTTAATCCAGTTTATGGACAGAAAGCATATCTCAATAGAAATGGAGTTAACATCACAATTGAGAATGGAAGACTTTCATTCTTTTTCAATCCAAGCTCAATTATGTTTGGCAATAATTTTAAGATTATCAATTTTGATGAATTTAAAGAAAGCTTGACCCGCGTTGGTATTATCCTACAAGCACAGGGGATTCACATAGACCTTGAAACTTGTAAGCTTTCACGAGTTGACCTTTGCTGCAATATCGAAGTTGACCACGATGTAAATCTTTACCGATCTGCATTACAATTAATCAGTCCGAAATTTATGCCCAAGAAGCGCGTTCTCGTGGATGATGGAAGTTATACGGTTTTGAATAAATCACGACAATACATTTTTTATGACAAGCTAAAGCAAATGAAATCAAACGGTATTGATATCGAAGCAATTGATATTAGGACTCACCATATCATGCGGGTTGAAGTTCGGTTAATGAACCACAAATCGAGCAAAAGCAGCCTTAATGTTGAAACCTTGGGAGAACTGTTAGACAGAAATATTTTTACTCACATTAAGAATATTTTCAAGGATATCATGAAAAATGACTTCTTCCGATTCGGGGATTTAAAGAATATAGGTTCGGTAATAAGTACAGATTCGGAGGTAATTCGTCAAATAAGGGCCACATACCCCAATAAAGCGATCGACATATTTTATCTTTATAAATACCTGGAGAATGAAAGCCCCTTCTCCCTTGAAGATCTTACATCATTGATGACCGCATGTGGCTATTCCCCTTCAACCATCTCAGAGCGTAAGAAACAGTTTTTATTCGCGCTTACGCTCGGGCAGAAGGATGGGGAAAAAAGTTTGCGCGCCTCCGACCTGTTGGCGGAAATACTTTCAAAAATAATTTCAACTTAAGATCACAAACATTGTGAATAACAAACCTATCCGAGACAACTAAACATGGAGAAAAAGATGACTAAACTAAATAACACACTATACCCAGGAGTAGATAAAAAAACGATTCTTGATCGGCTCCAAGGTGACCATTCAGTACGCATGTGCGAACCAATAGCCACAGAACCAGAACCGACAGTGATGATCTCAAAGGAAGCGTTTGAAATCGCGATTAACGTGTCTAAGAATAGGGGATTTGACAATCATTCGTTTTGGCAAAGAGTTTTTTATGTTGCGGAAAGTGTAATATTTGATGATGCAGCAATTTCTGAGTATAAACACGCCCCAACAACTGGTATGAGCATGGTTTATATGTGTCCAAAATTGGGGGAAGCCTTCAGGAAGCAAGCCGATAAGATGAAAATTAGAACGGGCATAGTGTTAGGCGTTGGAGTTTTAAAACTGGAAAAGCTCCTCCGTGAATTTGATCCAATCGAGTAAGGAGTGGAAGCAAAAAAGGATTCAGAGGCTACAAACGCCAACTATTAACAAGCTCTAACATTTCAACAACAAATGACAAATGTGTGATCGGCGGTTTAACAATTGTCAAATGTTGTTGAAAATACTCCCGTGAAAACAAAGGGCTCTGGGATTTAGAGCTGGAGCCGCAAAAGTGATTTATTAAAGAAAGAAAATTATGAATAACTTAAAAGAACTAGATTTTGAAACCAGACTAAAGATAGCAAGATCCTTAATATCAGGGAATGTAAACAAAAATATCACCTGCAACAAATATGGTGTCGATCGAACCACGGTGACAAATATTGGGCTTCTTTATGACCAATATGGCCAGCCTGGCTTGAGGGATAGTTCCATGACACCCTACTCCAAGCCTGCAGTTGTTGACCGCTCGATGCAAGAAATGATAATCACAATAATTCTTAACCATCCAAATCTCACGACCAGAGAAATCCGAAATCTTCTACGAGAAGAAGGAAAATATAAGGAACCCGCTCCAATCCAGCGATTCCTAACACAAGCCGGTCTTGGTGAATTCAGCTTAAGAGAGCAGTATCTTAATGAACTCAGAGAGATCCTGAATGCTGGATTTACGCATGGAATCCAAAAGTTTGCGTACGACAAATTTGTTCTCAAGGATAACTTTCGTAATAAAAGCAAATTATCCCCTGCAGATGAATATCATTTCCTGCTTTTTGGAGCGATTTCACTAAACCCCAGAACTGAACCAGGTAAAAATGCCATGTTGCATGTGCTCATTAATTTATACAGCCATCACGTAGAGATATTGGTGAACGATATTCAATTTCTTCCCACACCAGAGAGGAAGCTGCTAAATATGAAGTATCGACAATTATTTGGTTTGAATAAGCCCAGCTTGTTTAGGGAGTTACTTCTATGGTGGGAGACTTCGCCTATGGATTTCTCTAAACTCCAAAATCGTGTATCGATTGGTATTAGCCCAACGAGAACAAAAATTATGAACTACGCTTTCTCCAGGGTGCATGGAGAAAACCAACTTTCATTTTTCAATAAAAAGATTGACTATTTTGAATTCGAGATTCACTATAAGTTAAATTTTTTTAAAGAACTTGAGGGAACAATAAAAAGATCAAGGGCTTATAATTCTCAAGAGGGAAATATTGAGCTAACTGCCTTAAATTTTTCGATCGCTAGAATTCAAGACTTGGTCGTTGATTATAATTCCAGGGTCATTGAGCATGAACACTGCTCAGGGAGTCCTCGAGATCTTGAAGAAAAGAGAGGTACTATTTTGCGTGATAATCCAGTAATGAAAATATCTCAACTTTTCAACGAGCTGTTTAACAGTCGAATTAAATAATGCCTCCTCATGGGCTTAATCATTGCACAGATAGTACCCTTGATGGGGATGATCGCAAATGCCTCACATTACGCAGGGGTCACAGGCCAATCCATAAATTGTTCTGCATTGCAATCCATATCATAATGCCAGGACTCATTTTATTATCCCATAGCTCCTCATCGGTCATGTGACCATGTTTCTCAAGAGCCGTCTCCAGGATGTCAGGAAGAAGCAATGCCTTCCCAGTTTTTTTATCAGTTTTAGCCCATACGCCAAGATTCCTACGTTCAGGACCATATTTGATCTCATCCATAACAACCTTGTTTCGCTCCATGGCAACCCAGTCCGAATAATCCCTGGGAAGGAACCTGTAGAGCCACACAAGCTCTTGTTCGTTCATCCATGGACACAGAGTATGCAATTTGAGGGTAAAGGGACGACCTCATCGATTCTACGCATGTAGTCTTGACATCCTGCACGATCTAACCCAAACTCTATCAAAGGGTATCTGATATCGATACATTCCCTTCGCCACTTATCCGGCTGTTTAGACTGATCTTGCATTCGGCGTTCTTCCCCCTGGGCAATGCCAATCAGATTCACGATTTTATGGCCATGCTCTTTGACGTACCGCTTGATAGCACGCTTCCGACCAGACGGGTAGCCATATCGCTTCCCAATCCAATCATCCATGAAGTTTCCCATGGTGGCTAATTTAAGGGACTCGGTACACGACTTAGTGAAAGTCTTGGAACCAATCTGTGCATATTCCACATAATGCTCACGCAATCCCTGCCATGACTTTCGATGGAACCCCATATCGGGAGTGATATGTACGAACTCGATACCATGTTCTTTGCAAAACCTTTTGGTGTGCTGAACGTGTATAAGGGTTTCCTCGTGCTCATCACCGGTATCAGCCATCATAATGACTAGCTTACCCGGTGCGAACAAGCTCCTCCACACCGCATCAAACACGAGCTTCAAGAGGATGGTCTTGGAATCCTGGCCTGTACCGATATCTACTTGGTAGGTGGTTATCTGATAGGTAAACCAGTTTGAATAATTATCACAAACATCCATAGGTATTCGGGGAATATCACAGTATAAAGTAGAAATTATTGATATAATTCTGCAGGAGCACAATTCGGAAAGTCCGAATAAAAGTAACATTGTTATACTTATAACTATTGTAATATACTGGAGACAGATTGTTGATTGATCTAACGGTCTTCGAATCAAATTGAATGCACTGCAAAACCTGATCATTACGATCGGAGAAGAAGTTAAATCTGCTCAGTCTTGGTACACAACTGCCGAACCAGCAGAGTATATAAGATGTTCAGTACGAACAATTGATCGAGCAATTCAAACTAGTAAATTGCGCTCTGAACGACTGCAAACCGGTGGAAGCAGGTGCCGCGTGAGGTTTCATCGTCGGTAGCCGGATGCATTTGTTTTAGGTTTCTATGTCAGGAAACTTTCACCAATTCAAAAGCGACTATTCGAAGATTTGTAGATGGCGTGTAGGCTATATCAATGATCATTTCGCCATTAATGGTTGGCCATCGCTGACTTGGCCACAAATAGTGTGAATCTTGATAACAACCTGAATAACAGTGAATTGTAAGGTGCAACCAATTGATTGAGAATCAATTGGTGTGCCCCAATGCCCCAGAATTCTAAACTGACATATCCGGAAAGGTTCTATGATATTGTTAACCAAGATTTAAATCCGTAATCTTGTTCTTGAGGTATATTGCTAAATTTACAATTGCCTTTATATCATCCATAGCATCATGAGAATTGTCTCCAGGAATATTTAAATGTTTAAGAATGCTGCCAAGTTTGTATGAGAGAAGTTTATATATCTGTCTTGTAAGGGTTGGAGATTACTGTTATCTATGTAGTTGTAGGTAATCTGCAAACATACTTAAACTAAACCCGGAATGTATTTAAATGCTGCTTCTGAATGATTTTCATTATTCGTTCGCGGGCATCAATGATTGATTTATAGCTATCCTTTTCTCCACTATAAAAAGACGTAATCGGGACTTCCGTCGATTTACCTGTCTTGACTTTTCCCTTGCCATCGATCAAATCAAAACCTCCGGGGATATTCATCATCAGCTGGTCCGTAACCAACCTACGATCATGGTCGGCTATGGCGTTGGGAGAATCAACAATCACAAGGGTCACTTTTGAACCTTCTGGAGAATTCTCTTGAATCGCTTCCAACACCTCTGACTTGACGTCACTATGTGAAACAATAGTGATCTGTGTCTCAGCATTCGATAGGTGAAGACATGCGCTTAAAATTGGAATGAGATTTTGTTTCACATTTTTGACACTCTTCATCAGGTACTTATCGCAGATCAATATTTGGGATGTGCAAAGGATGTATTTTTGTAAAAAATCTTTCCATTGAAAGTCTGATGCCTCAGCAATTGAAACAGACTGTCTCCCGCTTATAGATGCCCATTTTTCGATAATCAGATCATAATTGAATATTGGGCATTTAACGGTTTGTTCGAGTGATGCAATTTCACTCCTGGAGAAAGTATCTGTGAAAGTTGAATCAAAATTTGCCGCTGCATTCATTTGCACAATCTGTGGATTGGAAGGTACCCCCTCCGGCAACACATAAGGGCTCAACCTTTTATCACTTTCTGTAAACCACTTTCTTAAATATGGAGAATCGTGAAGCTCCAGATTTTTGGTGTCTACATATATACTACCATGCGCCCTTTCAATAAACGATGCAAAATCCGATAGCGGACCCAACAACTCGCCACGCGAGAACCTGTCCCCCATTTCATGGGCTATGCGCTTCAGAAAACTCGCTGTAAAAAAGTACTGTGGCCAATCCATCATGTAGCCTGCTCAAGCCAGAGTTGTTCGAGCAGCTTCGTTGAGCTATCGAAGAAACCTTCAGGGATAGGATTCTTGAAAAAACCATTAGGCTGTAACTCGAGTTCCTTTACGCGACCAGCCCCCTGAGAATTCCTGTCTACATAGTACACAGCAACATCAGATATTTTTATATTCTTCTTCGCAATTTGGACTTGTAGTCCACGCAAAACATGCTCAGAGTGAGTTTCAATGATGTACTGGTTTGAATTGTAGAGTCTTTCTAGTGCTATGGCAACTTCGGCTCCCTCCGGTCTTGGGAACTCATCATAATACGTAAACTTAACCTCCCCCTTCTCATGGTATTTCAGTACTGGCTCGCCTAAAAGGAATTCTGCAAAATTGCTCTGGGCCAGTGGGTGGAGATGAAGCTCTGGTTGCTCAAAAATCATGGTTTTGTTAGTCGCTAGTTTGGAAAAGACCATAGGGAGAATCTGAGAGAACCCATACCCTACATCTGAGAGTTCAGACCTGAATCCTGTTTGCAAATCAATAATATGTATTTTGTAGAGTTTCTCTTCTTCCGAAATACAGGAGACCTCAATAGCGCCGTTTAAACCCAAAGATTGAAGCAATTTATTCACAGCCTGATGCCACAAATTCCAATCATTAGGCCAGATCATCGTTAATTCCCTTAATTGCTTCAAAGTGTAATACTTCTGGGGCACAGGACGTACTGCTGGTAGGAGTTCAATTGAACGGCCAAACTTTCTGAAATTGGTTCTCGTGTCATCTAGCCCATCAGATATTCGCTTATTAACCGAAGCCATCAAGGGCTGAAGCAACACTCGGCAATAATCTTCAAGGTGGTCCTCTAGTGCTAAAAGATGCTGTTCGTCCCTGGTTTGGATTTGTATGGAAAGTTTAGACCAATGCTCTATCAAATCGGGGGGATTCTCCAGAGAAGCATATTCTGACAGATCTGCAGTATCTTTTGCTGCCCCAAAACCTTTCAGCAAGAACCCTGCTCCAAAGCCGAGATTTTTAGGGATCAACAACTCTTCTCCTGTTGGGGGCATAAGAGCTTTTTCAATCATATTCCCAATTAAGTGTTCAATAGATGTATAGTTTGGTAGACTAACTTTGTTCGTCTTCAACCACTCCTTTTGTGGCGACAGGCCATCCCTTAGGGCCTTAGAAAGTCCTTTCGCCTCCTTACTGCTTATTCTTACAATCCCGTAACTGAGAGGAAACCCATCCTGATCTTCATAGTATACACTATACTTCAGTGGATTAATTTTGGAGCTACTTATTACACCTTCGTAATTCTGCGCATCATTAAATACCAGCTTCAAATCAATATCGTGAGCAACACTGTGGTCTCTAACTACACCGTTTTCTATCGCTGGGATATTTAGCCTCAACTCAACAGGTTGTCCCTTTCCGAGATGAGTTATGCTGCTAAATGCACCAAGATCGATCTGAGATCCAGACACAACTAGTCCTGATGGGGAATTCTCATGGACTGTCTGTTTGAGCATAGCCAATAGCTTGATTATGCTACTTTTTCCAGCACTGTTTGGTCCAAGGAGTACTGTTATCGGCCTAAACTCAATCTTTTGCATTCCTTTGAAGGATTTGTATCCTTTGAATTTTAATGTAAAATTTTTCAATTATTTGACTCCTTGATGAATCGGACTTATTGTTTCATTTATTGATTTCATGCTCGAATATAGGAAGTGTCGTTACCGTTATGTAAATCACAAGCTTGTTATTATTTAGTCAAATCGGATGATTGATGGATCAATTGGTTGGGAGAATTACACGAATTTTGAAGGTCAGTATATATTCTCATTTAAGCCAATCTAGATTCATAAATTCATTATCTATGACATCCTTGACCGTAGACCAATCCAATGTGAATGACAATGGTGGGTATTCTGTGTTTGGTATACTATCAAAGGTCTTTGACATTTCATACATCTTTGCATTGAGTAATGATTCATCTATTCTGATCATTAACTCCTGGTCCGGCTGTTTAAAAAGCTTTTCCGCAAAGTCATAATTAACCACCACAAAGCCACGACTTTTACGTGCCAACAACTTTGAACCTCCGGAACCAGTCAACTTTAGTATTGAGATATTTTGTTCTTCTTGAGAGCCAGAGAATACAGGTTCATCTCGATGTCTGGTTGGAAATGGTTCAAAATACTTTCTAGTATAAATTCCCAACGCTAACGAGATATCTTCAATCGATAGACTTAAATATCCCGGCTCCCATTTCTTGATTAACTCTTCCCACTGGGTGGATTCAAATGTACATAATTCGCGTTCAGCCTCCCATACTCGCTGATGCATGAATGTACGCAATATTAAAACTCGCATATTTTGACTCCCTTAACTACTATCACTCTCACAATATAAACAAATATAACGTTAGGCATATTTGCTTGGTCTTTCACTTGGTCTGACCCCATACCTTTTCAAGCTCTGTTTGTAGTACATCAAACTCCAAAGAAACCCACTACTAAATTCCCATGTTAAATATTTTTCAGGACTCTGCCCGTCAATAATGTGTTTTTCAAGATATTTAGTTGTAAAAATGTTGACTTCATCTAACACATCCGATCCTTCATTTAGCTTCTTTGTGAATCGTGGGGCATTTTTCTTACATGACATTTCTTTATACCCAAGACGCTTGAATAAATATCTCACACTCGGAAGCGTAGATTTTGAAATGTCAAACGCTAGGGTGAAAGGTGAACAATAGAATTTGCCTCCTTTTTTCTTCGGCCTCTCCTGGATCCAGTCAAAGCTTCCAGAGATAATAATATCACTCATGTTTCCTCCAAAGTTCAATTTTTGCTCGTTAGATCGAATCAAGAAATGGCCCCCTGGAATCTTTCGTGACCTTTCACCTTGGTGAAACGACATTTGCTACAAGTCCGGAAGCCTAGTCTTTCGAGTAGATAGCCCTCCATTTGAATATCCGAGTTCAATTTTAATCTATAATATTCCAATAAATTACGCTTAAGCGGCTTTTTAAATGTTAAGTCATAATATTTAAGCAAAGCTTTAACTTCAGCGTCCGAATAGCCTGTGTAATTATTCCTGAGTGGATCTTCCTTTTTCCATAGAGATGCATATTTTGAGTACTGACTTAAAATTGTTTTTGTCTTTCCATCTCGGTAGTAAAACCTTCCGGCATTCTTTATTAAGCTGTCAATTTTCGGCTCTAAATCCTCGATCGAGTAATTTTCAACATGTGTATTTCCCGAATTTTCCAAAACGATAGTATTCACGTTGGTTAGGATCCCCCATTTAGCCTGCATTCTGGCAACAAATGCATCTGGACGGTCTTCAAGTAAATGCATTACTTGACTAAACCATAGCCTAAACTCTTGAACCTTATTTGTCCCCTGTGACTGAATCTCCTGTGGGATTTCATAATTCTCAAAGTCAGAATTCAATCTGATGCAATTGGGATCATTGTGGTATGCAGGTCGTCTACCTTCAAAGACAAGCGTGTACGTATCAATCGCCTTGTAGGGCTTATATATCTCCGTGAAATATCTTTCTGGATCTGATAACAGTTCTCGGAAGGCCAGAAGGGCATTCTTCTCATAATTATTGAAAAAGTATATCGGGATTTTATATAGTTGCTTTTTAAAATCAACCTGTTTCAGGTCACTTTTGAATATGATTGAATTTGCATTTGCTATAGTGATGTATGCCATTATGATGCAATATAGACAAGTCAAGCACTACCATTAACTCAACAAGGTTGTTGAATACTCTTCTACATATACAAATTACTATTTAAAATTGCGAGCTCAGCGTTATAGAGCTTTTCCGAGAAATACCCAACACCATAAATCAATTGCATCATATAAATATTCAAACTTCCAATCTACCTCACTTTCACCGCTCCAATTAAGCTGGGTGTGACCATGAATCCAGGGAAGATTATTCCTAATAGTTTTTACTCTATGAAACAGGCTAACATTTCTTTTTATTTGTGATGGATTCCCTGACCTCGATGATAGGATGAAAAGAATTAATGCGTTCTCATCTAGAAAATTATACTTTTGTCTCGGGATCCTGATTTCTGACAGCGAAGTACGAAAGTGATTCAGAACTTGATCTGAAAGCACATATTTCTTGTCCTCTCCGTCATTAACAACAGTACAAAAAGTTTCTTCAATGCCCAGACCCCTTAATTGAAAAGACCCCTCACTTCCTTCTAAGAAGCAATCCACGACATCATTGAAAATACTCCAAATTGCTAAAAAGGCTGTTTGTTCGCCACTTCTGCCATAATATTTACCAATAAATTTTGTCTGCTCTCTATATAATTGCCCAATTACTGTATTCGTTTTTGACTGTATATTGCTTTTGGTAATCGCATAAGGAACACTTGCTTTAATCTCTTGAAGACCTGATAAAATTGGTTGGATTTTCTTTCGCCATCCTAAAGCTCCATTAATAATTTTGAGGAGATTCAGTGTGTTTGATAGATTATATTCGCTTGAAACATCTAAATCTGGTCTTTCTTTTTCCCAATAGCCGTTAGCGCCGTTCTGAATGGCGGTTTCATAGCTCCACGATTTATTTGAAGCTGTTGCCATTATTATCGGAACTAAGTTTTGAGTTTTTCTCAGCTTTTTGAGCACCTTAATTCCGGAGAGGTTTTCTGTGTCAAGCTGATCTGCAGCACCTTCAGCCACACCTTCTTCTATGCGTAGATCGAGCAAAACAAGATCATATTTCATGTCGAATGAAGTAAAATCGACCTTATCAATTGATTTATGAAATGTTATCTCGCTACCCTTAAATAGCTCAGAATATACTTTCTCCCAGCCCTTCGCGAGCTCATCATCAATAATACACACTCTTGGCCTAGCCTTCTGGATCAGCTCAATATTTTCTGCTATTTTTTGTCTTAATTCAGCAAGTATCCCTTGATCCTCATTCCAAACAGAATTTGAGAGGAGTATCTTTTTCTTCCAAAAAGGCTCTTGCTCAAGGTCCCTCTCTATTGAAACTTTATTATCATCACCATAACCACAACTATCACAGATAGCCATCAACAGCCTATATGGTCCCCAAATATTTGCCCGATCGTGGGGTCCTGACTTTTTTGGCGGAATAGTTGCTACAAGCTTATAAATGTCATCATAATCTTTATCCTCAATTAAATCATTATATTGATCCAAAGATGATATTTGAATTGGTTCATGCACCCAAATACCATACGACCAAGGCTGTTTGGATATCTCCGTTTCCATTTCTTTTTTGAGTTTCGTATCTTCGACTGTAAATACTATATGTGATTTCGATAAACTTGCTACAGGGGATATTCTGATGTGTTCAATTAGTTTTTTCCATGAATATTGGTATCCGTTAACTTCCCATGGAATTAAGATGGGACCCGATTCATGAAGCGTCTCCAACTGGCTGATCAATTTAACATAGTCAATTAATTTTTGCCCTGCTACGATCTCTAGTATGGGCAGTTGAATTGTAGGGGAATGCGCTAAATTGCGGATATGGATTGATGTTGACATCACAAAATTTTACCAGACTCTTCAATTGCTTGCTCTAATTCATCATATGGGCTGAATATGACATTCCCCTCAACATCAATGACATCGAATTGTCCAGTATAATAGATTACGATACATTTTAATTTCTTTCTAAAAACTATATTGTAATCCACCGTGTTTCCAACATGAACCAGGACAAGATTATTTATTCCCAACTCATCATGATAATTTTTCAAATGTTCAACAATTGTAATATCTGCGTGCTCAAATTGGGTTGAGAGGAGATTGCTAATATTTTCATGCCGACTAACATGCTTATCTATTGCTAATATTCTCAAGCTTAAAATACTATCCTATGTGTGAATCCAATGAGAGATTCAATTTCCTGGGATTGGTTTGTGTACATGTTTACTGAAGACCAGCCAGTACCAGCAAAATTTGCTTCAATGTAATATTCTGCCAGCCCATCTAAATACTCCATTGCCTTCTTAAGTTTACCGTGCGCGAGAGCTCGACTAGGTGTGTTGGCAATCTCGGTAACATCTTCATTATATACTCGGAGAGTAGAGAACCCCTCTCTCTGGAATTCGAATGTAATATGGATAATCGTGTCCTGAGAATTCACTACCATTGATTCAATTATCCTGTGAAGCGACCACTTTACCGAACTGACATGGGTATACAAATCTATTCTCCACTCATTCTGATCCTCGGGTATCATAATTCGAACTGAGTTCTCGTTCATTTTGTCCCTAACTGCCCTTGAGTGGACGATTCCCTTTATCATCTCATATGCATCTGTCCCCCCAGAGGTTTTTCGAGGATTTAACACAAACCGGGAGTTGTTTTTAAATGGTATTACCCGGTCTCTATTAAATTGCTCGTCAAGATAAAAATTATATTCATCAATATTTTCTCGACGAAATAAGTAGCTTGCTTCTTTTAGAAAGGCGGTAATTTCCTTTTCAAGTCGGTATGGAAGTTTCTCCTTAACAGTTAGATACTCATTAAAATAATCATCAAATTCTTCACGCTGAATCACTTCATTGTGCAATAAACGCATAATCATTGACCCCGTGTCTTGGGCTGATTGCAAAACTGCACGTGTGGTTATTATGTCTGGTGGAAATCTGTTTAGCATTATTAATAGTTTATCTTTAATATCATTTTCTAGCATTGCCGGTGAGATGCTATAAAAGAATCGAGCTTCAGTTTCAGCCCTTTCAGACATATCGCTTTTAATTTGTTCAATGTCACGAGCCATGAAGAAGTCTATTTCTTCTTCCTCCATATATCTCGACTCAAGAGACTTCACCTTAATAGAAAGTTCTTTACCGTAATCTTCAAAATTTACTATTGAGTTATATCTATCAAGCAGCTCTCGATATATTTTGTACCTTTTTAGATAAACAGTGCGCTCGGGATAACCTCTAGGAGAATTTGCTGATGCATATGAAACCTCCCAAATTGATTCATGGTTTGCTTTCGCTACTTGACCAATGTATAGAATTCTCCCCCGAAGATGACTTAAAAAAATAAGTGTAACTTGATAGAAGCTTATTTCTTTATCCGTCCCGTTTCGCATATACACATCTCTATTTATCGGAACATCAACATCAAGGTATTCACCTGTAGGCTTCAGCTCTCTATGGATTGGTGCACAAGGTTGGCCAGGTTTAACATGGGTCAGGTGTTCACTCACGACTCGTGCAACTCCAAGAGTCTCACACTTGTAGAGGATCGCACGCACTTGTTTTATATATTTTCTTGGTACATTTACCCCATCATTAACGACGATCCCTGTTACCATTTGCCTCTGTGAGGGGAACAATACTTTTGATTTTTCCTTATTTACTATAAACTTTTCACTTTCAATCATTTCAACAACTTCTTGCTGCACCTTCTTAATTGCTAAGTGCTTGCTATTGGATGATAGTGTTATATCATCAGCATACCTGGTGAACACTAGATGATGCTTTTGTGCAAACTGGGAAAGGCGCTTATCGAGCCTCCTGCAGATCATGTTTGAAATATACGGACTTGTCACAGCGCCTTGTGCTATAGGTCCATTGTCCATGCAGCAGATTTGTGCATAAATAGTTGCTGTCGCTGGCGAAAAATTAAAAGGCCAAGCCATGAACATACCACGGACTCTATAAAAATTTATACTTGGGAAAAAATCCTTTATGTCAAATTTTAGTAGCACAGCCTGACGTCTATGTGGCCAAGCATTTGTGAGGATGCTTTCACCAATTACAAATCCTTTGGCATATTTTGTAGGAGAATATATTGCCGCCAAATAATCATAGGTGGCCCGCTGCAGATTTTTAAGGTCCTTTGATACAGCGTGTAAAACCCTGATTTTTGGATTAGCTGGGGTTGATGAATTTTTGGGAATTGCTATTCGCTTATAATGAGCACTTCGATTGTTTGGTCCGTACAGGATGTCTCTCAACTTGTTGGCTGGAAATCCTATCTGTTTGGCAAGAACGGTAGTCGGTCCAGGGGTTTTTGAGCCAAATATTATTTCCATGTTATCATACCGTAATTAAGAGGGCACACCACAGTTACTTGCTTTCGATAATTACTATTATCCACTCTCGTGAATAGACAAACAATAAGCAAGCGATAGCGAGCGCAATTGTTTGTGCTAGGAAAACGTACACCCATGCGTTAGCACATGAGAAGTCTAAACTGGGTGTGCCCAATCTTTTATGCAAAAATTCTAATGATTCTTGTCTGAAAATAATATTATTTTTGTATCCCAACATGCTTCAATATATTGATAATGCAGACAATCTTTGAATTAACAACCTTGTCATATCCTCTCCATTACTGCTATTCCAGACTTATTGATTTTTTATCCAAAATCAAGCCATACCATATGGCTCTTCTATCTAAAGGCTCTAAATATATTTTCTTTATTTTGAGTAACTCTCTGTGCTGGCCAGGAATATCTAACTCTGAAATTGAAGAGATCTGTCTAGAAACATCCTCATCTACCCGGTTATTTAAAGTAATCTGATCTGCGGATAATCTTGATGCTTTATACCTTTCAAAATGTCCTGAGTATGATCCGGACATTTGCTCATATTCATCTATCATTTCCGAAGTGGCTGCATCAACTAATTCGCTTCTACTAATACAGCATTGATCACAACCAGAGCAATCAGTAGAGCAGTTTGACATTATTCTTCGTTTCAGTAGAAACCTCGTAATCACAGCCACTCGAGGTTTGAGGGAGTATTCAGTGCCATCTATAGAGAGCTTTGATTTAATCAACTTAATTGTTTCGAGTTGCGCTATTCCCAACAAACTGTCTTGTATTTGTGCCATGAGAGCTGGAGGGCTGCCAGTTAGGTCTCTTCCAAGGAATCTGCCAACTTTAATAACTGGAACCAATGAGACATCTAAGTGTTGAGTCTCATCATTAGGGTCCGATGGAAAGTACCATTCTGGATTACCGAATCTTGAATCATGTGTTATCAGATGTATCAATTCATCTTGCTGACGAGCAAAAATTTGATAAGCGACAGCCATTGTTGTGCTCATTGTTTTTCTACCGCCTGCAACTGTGGCTGTAACACGAGCCGCATCATTATCCGTCACCGTTTTTAGAATATCAAATATTTGTTGTGTGGCTAATTGGTTATCAATGTTTGTTCTAATGTCAGCTAACGGTACACCCTTTTCATCCTCAAGGGTAACGATATCGGATGCTGTAAATGGAATGGATCTATTTGAGAGTCCTAAATGATTTTCAAGCTCACTAATTCGTCCTGGGATAAGAATACCATCTTCGATAGATCTTTTCCCTGTGGATGTCGTAATCACAATGATTTTTGAGAAGTGCCTATTCTTGCCATAAAATTTTGAATAGTAATAATACAGGCATTCAGTTAAAACCTGAGGTGTTGTCCCAATAACTGCTACAAAAACTTCCTCAAACAAAATAGTATTTCTCTACTGGTTCTGGTTCACTTGTTAAAGGCGGATGTCTGAAACTAATCGGCACCAATGTGATGCTCCTGTCCCCCTTTTGTTTGATAATATACAATTTTTTATCCAATAGTTGCTTTAATACTTCGAAAGAGGGCTCTATCATCTATCTACTTTGACTTATGCCGACTTATCAATGGCAGCGTGTAGGTCTACCTGAAAATTTAGTAATTGACAGCCCATAACTGCATGTTGAGTAAATTCATGATAAAAATTATTTACACCAATATGTATCATAGGGTGAGCCCCTATTTCAATTTTTGAATAGCCAAACGAATCTATCAATTTTGTCTCCCTATAAATTCCAATGCCCTCCCAACCCCAAAAACCTCTTTTTAGGATAACATTATCTTCTATCATGCTTTTGTAGTGCATCTTTTTGTCTACTCGCATTTCCATTTCCGGGGCAAAAATGAAATTTAATTCTAGATCAATATGAAATCTTTTGATCCCAAACATGAGTGTGAGGTTTCGAAACTCACTATTACTAACAAGAAAAAAACCGATACGTACCCAGGTGCCCAAAAAATCGCATCTAGCAATCTGGGTTTTCTGAAATTCCTGTGACTGGCTTTTATAGATTAGCTTAAACAGCCAGCTATATAGTTTCTTGAAGCTGATATAGAGGACAGTCGCTTTATGTTTTATCGCTATTATCATAACGGTACAATATGGTGGCGTTAATTCACTTGCGTACATTGACAAGCTTGTTGAAAAATAAAAGCTGATACAGGAGTAGACTTATGATAGATCATAAATCAATTGATGAACTATTTGACAGACTATCACCTGAGGTTTTAGAATTTTTTGATTCTATTCTTCAGAGAATGATTCTTGTGGAAAGAACTCGGACCTGGTATAACCTAAGGGAAGCAGGTGAATACCTGAGGTGCGGCGTTACAACCATCAGACGGCTGATTGACGAAGGGAAGCTTAAATCCTACCGGCTTGATCAGGTGAAAGAAAAGTGTACCATCCTGATCCATCGGAAGGATCTTGATTCTCTGGTTCTCTTTGGAAGATGTAAGGGTCTTATGCCCCGGGATCTGCAAAGGTTAAAGGCAATGCAGATTAGATAGTTCTGAGTCGGCAGATTTGACTAAAAGGACATCAGTTAACGTTCATTATGTCGATATACGATGTTCTGATACGAATTAAAAGGGCAGTGGCTCATCATCATTTCCTCCACCCGAGTCGTCAGAATAATCTTCCCCCCATTCCTCCCCGTTAGGTTTTTCATCATACATGTCATCATAAATAGAGAGAGGAGGGTCCTCTGAATTACCTATACCCCTTTTCTCTCTACTTCCACCACGATTTCCCTGATGACCCTGCACAGGCCTGTACTGGCCAGGGTGCTGTACAGGCATCGACGGTAATGTGAAACGCTTTGGTAAATTTTTAGTCGTAATTTTGAATTCACATTCCTTATTGCTGCAGTAAACAAATCGATCACCCTCTTTCTCCCAAACGATTACTGGGCTTCCACATTTAGGACATATACCGGGGGGGTATTCTTGAAGATGTGGTTCGCAACAGGCACAACACGAGTCACACACATAAAATCCTCGTGAACACTGGATAGGCAGGTCCCGAGAATCAATAACATTCCCACAGTTCCAACCAATGCAGTGATTAATATAGATATCCTCCTCATATTCAGAGCATGAACTCTTCTCACAGCGAAATACGGTTACTCGATAAGCTGCGGCCATCGATTTCTTTACATATTTCTTTTCCTTAAAATCAAACTCGTAGTATTCAGTTCGAGCGTACTTGAAGTTAGGGACAAGGACCTTGCTGCACTCTCTACAGAAAAGTATATCAGCAATTTCCTTCAAGCGATTAAAATACCCTGCTAATTTATGGGCAAAATCAGCATTGTTTGGCTTCCCGGGTACTAAGTAGTCAATTCCATAATGTTTGAGCCAATCATATATAGAGTACTCTTGATAGTGTTTATCTGTATCAGGTATAACTTGCGGATCATGACATGGTTTGCCTCGACATAAAAACATGTCATGTTTTTCCCAAAATACGGCCTCACAAGACTTATCCCAATCAATGGTATGGCAAGAGGGAAACAGTTCCATTAAGCTGTCGTCAAGGTCTATCTTTGTCTCTTCCAAGTATTCCCAAATACGATGTTTAAATACGGCGAATGCCGTGTCAGGTGGATTTTTAATTAAAAGAGGTAACAGGTTGAACAGGATAAATGTTTTGATATTTTTAGGTCCGGCAAACCCTCTTTCATAAATCCATTGCGCTGATGCTTCCTTTTTATAGAGAAGCTCCATAGCTATTTTCCGTCCGAGCAACTTTTTGAAGTATTTAGGTACTGTGGAAGATTTGAAATATTCCGTAATTCGGCGTGAATCAGTTTCATTAGGGCTGATTAAAAATGGCTTAATTGCATCTGGAACCTGTTCACCTTCGAGATCATTTACGAATTCAATGATCTTTTCACGCACATCTGATCTTTTAAGGATACTCTTGTTCATCATCTCATGTGAGAAATAAATATCGATTACGGAGTCAGCAGGTAAATACGCAAATAATGGTTCGATAGATTCTGATTTGATATTTGACCGTACAAATTGTTCTATAATATCGACATTAGCTGAGATTATATGGGAAGGGAACACGGTGAAGTCTTTGCCTTTTTCCAAAGCCTCTTCTATCCTTTCAGGAGTAATGATGGATTCAATGAATGATTCTGGTACTCGGTAGGATGAAACATCTTCAAGAAAAACGCACAATTCCTCGTGATTACATGAAGAGAGATATTCGATTAGATTTTTTACAAAAATTTTGGCTATGTCATTCGGCTCGTCTAGATCTACTGAGTCGATCATTTCAATAACTATATCCGGATTATCAAAGAAATCCTTTGGCTCTCTGATTTCTTTCCTGATAAGATTCACTGCTTCGTTGAGGCTAGTAATTTCTCTCTCTAAATAAAACGTTTCAAAGACTTCACGGAATCGCACCTGTTTGATCAATTCATCAAAATGTTGGAGTTTGGTGATTATTACCAATGGTAAACTGAGCAGGTATTCTTGTAAGTTTTGCTCTAATGAGCTAGGGCCACTTTTACTGATACTGGAGTTGAGGATCTCAACCAGTTTGGGTATTTTTCCTCCCAATGATCCTCTAGATACCCAAGGATTTTCATGCCGACGGTACTGCACTTCGGCGTCATAGATCTTATTTAAGAGATCAATCACAGCGTTTGAATCCAAAGGTTTTAATTGTTCTGGATTCAAGTTTGAAGCTATGTTTCCAAGAATAGACCTTCGAATTTCTTTACGACGCTCGGAATTTTCTTCTGGCAAGGCACTGAGTAACACATCAAGATGATTCTCTACTGGATTGGTTACGCATTCTGTAGCTGAGAAGCCACGCTCCCCCTTCTCAACTCGTAACAAGACAATTTGACCTTCTGACAACTCAATCTTTGCGACAGTTTTATGAATGAATATGTCGTATCCTTCCACTGCTTCCGCGAACCCAAAGTCGTTTGGCCTGCCAGTGCGGTTGTTATAACCGCCAAACCATTTGACAGTAGCCAATACTAGATTATCATAACTAACGCTATCCTTTTTACTCATAGACTTGAGACCCCCACACCCCACCTTCTAATGAAACACAATTAATTCTCACAATTATTGATTTAACGATGATTTAAGTAGAATTTAGTTGTTTCAACCAGCTTTCCAAAGTCCACAATTTCATAATGAACGGCTTCAGATAATTTTGTATGAATTCAAGGCCAATTCTTGGCAATTGTATGACTTGTTAGAATTGCCTTGATCTAAATAGTAGATTGCAATTTAAGACAGAATTTTTTTAATCTAGACAGATTGTCAAAGTGAATATATATACGTTGTACCACTTCCATATTGGGCTGACTTAAATATCCTTGAATAACAATTCCACTTCTATCACCTTCTATTCTGAGAAATACCAGCCTATATGCAATATTTCCTTTTTCATCATGAATATCGTCTGACAGGTATTCACATCTGTCCCCATGATCGACAATACAAGTATTTATCACATCAATTATAGTTTTAAGAAACTGGTCTAGATCATCATTCCCAATGTAGATCTCTGCTGGATAAGAAAAATCATATCCCCGTAAGTCAACTCCTTGATCATGCAGTATCCCTCCATCGAGGTCAGTATGTTGTAATTTGAGGTGGTCTTCCTCAAGGTAATACAGTAATTGACTTACAGGATTGGGTATTTCATCCTCGAGATAAGCATCCGAGTAAAAATTAATTTCAAGATCTGATGTAAAAATTACACCATCCCTGGCGAACCTGTTTTTTGCAGTCATTTAGTCATCAAAATAATGTTGTGACTCGATAGGATCTATAAATCCATTTCTTCGAGATACCGATACGAATCATCACTCATTACTATCCCCTGTCAATAGATTTCTCAATTAGCAGTTTTATTAAACGCCCTAGCATGATGAAGCAAGTATACATCAATGTAACCTGCATAAGGAGAATCCAAAACTGTGATCCTCTATTCGTGGCCAACCCTCCGTGGCCAATTCGTGGCTTTTGATGACTTCTGTTGGCCATTTATGGCTAAAAGGCTTGGCCATAGATCAAAATTATATGGGGTATGACTAAAACATAGAAGCCCCTAAGTGTCTGTTACTTAAGGGCTTCTCGATGTACACCGCCCAGGACTCGAACCTGGAACCAATTGATTAAGAGCACCGCGGGATCCAAGGTTAACCCCCTGGTTATCAGAGCTTTAGAGAACTAACCATATATAATGGCCAGCATGGTGTG
>Ga0233442_1001100_pt1 | contig 22110 bp, 20 predicted proteins | sample SI_123_September_3_FD_182789 | JGI IMG/M metagenome (GOLD analysis project Ga0233442, IMG submission 182789) | Seawater microbial communities from Saanich Inlet, British Columbia, Canada - SI_123_September2016_150_MG | ecosystem: Environmental > Aquatic > Marine > Inlet | place: Canada: British... | reverse complement strand
TTTAACTACAGCAGGAGGCTTACTGTCCTTTATGCCGGCTCCGCTGCCACCTGTCTCTGCATTGGGAACATTCGGTGCAATCGGCGTCTTGATTGCGGTTTTTTACACTTTGATGTTCGTACCTGCTGTACTTGCGGTTTTACCTGTCAGTAAAAAACGGATAGCTGCGGACGATCGTTCCGGATTAGTGGACAGGATTCTGGAAAATTTCGGTTCGTTTGCCGTCAATAAACCATGGACTGTTGTGATCGGCAGCGCGTTTTTGGCACTTGTTTCTATTGGAGGTATTACTCAACTGCGTTTCTCTCATGACGTTATCAGCTGGCTTCCGGATGATAATTCGGTCAGGCTTGCCACTGAAATAGTTGATGAAAATCTGAAAGGTGCGTCTTCAGTGGAAATAATCATAGATTCAGGCGAAATGAATGGAGTTAAATCACCTGAATTTATGCTGAAACTAAACGAGTTTAATCATTACTCTGAACAATGGAGTGACGGTAAATTGTTTGTTGGAAAATCAACTTCTGTTGCTGATACACTCAAACAAATACATAAGGCCTTAAATGAGAATCAGGAATCATTTTACAGTATTCCTGAAGATCCAGAGTTGATAGCGCAGGAATTAATCCTCTTTGAAAACAGCGGATCGGATGATCTGGAAAAAGTAGTTGATTCTCAGTTTTCACAGGCTAGGATCACGGTCAAAACCTCATGGGCGGATGCTGGTGCATACACGGAAATGATTCAGCAGTTGGAGCAAAAAGCCAACGAAATATTTGCTGATGCCAAGGCAATAATTGTTACCGGTCTGATACCGCTGATGGCCCGTACAATCAAACTTGTCATGGTGAGCATGGGCCTGAGCTATTCTCTCGCCGCAATCATAATTACTTTGATGATGATGTTTTTATTGACAAGCTGGAAACTAGGTCTCTGGAGTATGATTCCTAACTTCTTACCGATACTGATGGGCTTGGGCTTAATGGGCGCATTGGATTTGCCGCTGGACATGATGTCCATGCTGGTCGGCAGTATCGCGCTTGGATTGGCTGTGGATGACACAGTGCATTTTCTTCACAATTTCCGCCGTTACTTTGATGAAACCGGCAGTGTTTCAACAGCAGTTTCGAACACGCTTCACACTACCGGACGTGCAATGTTTTTTGCAACAGTCGCTCTCTCGATCGGGTTTTTCGTTTACACCCAATCTTCACTGAATAATCTTTATTCGTTTGGTTTAATCACAGGAATCACAATCATCTTGGCTCTGCTGGCGGACATTTTGTTAGCACCGGCAATGATGGCTTTGATTTACCGTAATAAAGAAACAAAATCTTAATAAAAGGATACACCATGAAACTTAAACAATTCACTTCAATCACAATCGGCTTTGCCGTTTTCAGCCTTCTTTTTTCAGGATCATTTGTTTTTCCGGAAAAAGCATACGCGCTCAGCGCACGTGAAATAATGGAAAAGGTCAATGAACGTGACGATGGTGACCGTTCAATTTCGGAAATGGAAATGATTCTCATAGACAAAAAAGGGAAAAAACGTGTCCGGAAAATAAAAACTTACAGTCGTGAAATAGGTAAAGACACACAAAGTCTGATGTTCTTTCTCACTCCTGCAGATGTCAAAAATACCGGATTCCTGACTTTTGATTATGATGAGTCCGGAAAGGATGATGATCAGTGGCTTTATCTTCCTGCACTACGTAAAACAAAACGAATTGCTGCAGGTGATAAGAGCGGCAGTTTTATGGGTTCTGATTTGAATTATTCAGATATGACCTCGCCGGATCTTGATCTTTACGATTATACTTTGATGAAGGAAACTGAGGTCAAGGGAAAAAAAGTCTGGCAGATCAAAGCTGTGCCTAAAAACGATGATGAAGCAGAGACAAGCGGATACAGTAAATCAGTAATCTTTATCCGGCAGGATAATTTTATGATGACACGAGCCGTACGTTGGGTTTACAAAAAGAAGCGTAATAAGTATTTTGACGCACGTAAAATTGAACAAATAGACGGTATCTGGATTTCAACCGAACTGCATGTGACAACTAAATCCGGCAAGACAACTCTGCACAAAACAATCCTGAAACAAAACAATATTAAGTTTAATCAGCAGGAAGTAAATGAAGATTTGTTTACTATCCGGAGACTGGAGAAAGGATTATAAAAATGGAAAAAGGCACTGAGGCGCTTAAAAGCAAAGTTGATAAGTTTCAAAGAGCAACTCCAAACACTGTTTTGGTGGATTCTATTTTGCTACCAAGTAAGCTAAAACTGGCTTTAACCACGCTGATTTTCGTGATTGTGTTGTTAATAGGACTCGGAAATCCAGGTGGAATTTTAGCACAGGAAGCATCGGAGGATTCCGGACTTGAAGATGCGCTTTCGGGATTTGACGATGAGGCAACCGCCGATGAAGATGACGCGCTTTCCGGATTTGATGACGGGACGGATGAAAGCGGACCTGCAGAAGAGACTGAAGCAACTGAAGAAGAGGAAAGCTGGAAGCAAGTCTTTAGCGGTTTTTCCGGAAGCACTGGATTTAGTGCAAGTTACAGTTACGCCAAAGAAGCACCTGCTGACGCGGCACAAGCTGATTGGAGCGGATTGACGAAACTGCGGCCCTACTTTTCCTTGACCTGGGATGCAAAACTCGGTGAAAACTGGAAAACACGGATTTCCGGAAAAGCATTTTATGATTTAGCTTACGGAATGAAAGACAGAGAAACTTTTTCGGAAGAAGTGCTGAGCGAGTTGGAAAAGGAAGCGGAACTGCGGGAATTTTATTTGGAAGGCAGCCCCTTCGGAAGTTTGGATATCAAACTCGGCAAGCAGATCGTGGCTTGGGGGGTAGCAAATAGTTTGCGTGTAGTGGACGTGCTTAATCCAACCGACAGCCGGGAATTCGGCATGACTGATCTGGAAGACATCCGCCTGCCGATTGCAATGACAAAACTCGATTATTATCTAGGAGATTTTAAACTGGAAGCAGTGGCGGTTCATCAAATTGAATTCAATAAATCCCCACCTTTCGGCAGCGATTATAATCCGTCAACTCAAATAATAACTGAAGTCATTCCGGAAAGTTCCACGGAAAATACGGAATACGGATTGGCTTTGCTCGGCACATTCAGCGGTTGGGATGCGTCTTTACACTGGGCGCAGTATTTCGACGATAGTGCACACTTTAAAATCACTAAAATAACTGTCATTCCTGGAGTAGGAGCAATTCCGACACTTGAACAGCGACACAGCCGTTTAACCATGGGCGGAGCGACTTTGAGTATTCCTTCCGGAAATTTCCTCTGGAAAGCGGAAGCGGCAAAGTTGCAGGGGATGGAGTTTGCGTTGGTGACAGATAAAACATTTTCACGTACAGATGCTCTGGTCGGTACAGAGTATTCCGGATGGAGTGATACTTCACTGACAGTTGAATTTGGAGTACAGCACATCAATGATTTTGATGTGACATTGGAAGCATCTCCGGATGCTCAACTGGAAGATAGAATTGCCACCTCAGTCAGTTTTAGGCAGGATTACATCAACCAGACCCTGCATCTGAGCATGTTCGGGATGATGATCGGCAAAAGCGGTCAGGACGGTGGACTTAACCGCATGTCGCTTGAATATGACGTGATGGACGCGTTTTCCGTCACAGGCGGTGTGATGCTCTATCAAACCGGAGACAATGCCTATTTTCAAAGTTTGAACGAAAACGACCGTCTTTTCTTTGATGCACGTTATTCTTTCTGATTAGCATAAATCAAGAACCTGCCATATTTTCACGTGAAGAAAATTTTAATCATTCTTCTTAACCTGTTACTCCTGTCCGGATGTTTGTCTATAGAACTTCCGGACTTGGAAAAATTTTCCTCTAATACTCCTCTTTCTGCAGAAAAAGTTTCGAATTTTATCAAAGTTGGCCCCCAAAGGAGAACTGTTCTATCACCGACTTTAGTTCCAGAACGTGCCGTACGCATGCCTCGTGTAGGGGAAACAAATCCCTATGGTATTAAAATTACAGCAGAACTAGAATTAGCTTATAACACTTATTTAGGTGGTGACGGTCTGGCAGGATTACAGGCATTGGAATCTGCTGAAAGGCAAACAAACGAAGTAGGAACTTTGTGGCAGATTTCTTTTTTACGCACTCAGATTCTCCTCATGCTGGGAAGATCTGAAAATGCAGAAAGTGAAATTATTCAAATGCAGAAGTATGAGCAAACATACAACGGTCATACTCTGAACAGTCTTGCCCTTCGCTCAGAAATTCAGCTTTGGAGAGGAGACCATGCTCAAGCAATTCAAGATGCCGCTGGCGTTCTTCATGCTATAGGCGACTGGAAATTCCCCACATTTTATGCGACACCTCCGAATAATTTAACAGCCTTATATTCTGTAACCACTGCCCAATTACGGGCGATGACGGTTTTGGGAGGCGCGCTCTATTTCGAGAAAAAATATGATTTAGCCTATCGTTGGCTGGAAGCGGCAGAGCAGCTTTACAATGATGTCCATTATGTGAGCGATCATCCTGTTTACGGCATAGTAAGCACAACACATGCTGACAGTTATTACGGGCGGGCGGTCAATCTTGCATTTTTGGCTTCAACAGAACTGAACCTGACAAAAAATATTGCCGCGGCAAATATTCATTATAAAAGGGGAAGACAATTTTTTCAAAAACTGGGTTATATACAAGGTGAAGTTATAGTTGAGGCTTTCCGGGCAGAAGCTCTCTTCCGCAGTGGTCAAGTGATACAAGGTGATCTAGCTGCAAAAAAAGCTCTTGATCTGGCGCGCCGCTATGGTTTTCCTGATTTTATTTGGCGCATTCAGGGGCTACGCGGAAAAATGCTATTCAGGCAAAAACGTTTCAAGGAAGCTGAATCTGCCTTCCGCAGTGCTCAGGCAAGTCTGGATCATATTTCAGGTGCACTTCAGGGAGATCACGCTAAAACCCGTTTTGGAATAGGTAAGGAAGATATTTCTCAATACCTGATAAAACTGGACCTCCGTAAAAAAGATTATTTTAATTTGTTTGGGGATTTGGAACGTGGGAGAGCCCGGGCTTTCGTAAGTACTCTGGCGAATCGAAAAATTGAAGAAAGTCGTGAGCAGGGCACTGCACAGGCAATCCGCAAATTTGAAAATGATATCATTCAACTTCGACTGAATCGTTTTGCACCGGATGCATTTGACCCTGAACTCATCAAACATGAAGAAATTTTGCTGAAAAAGCGTGATCAACTACTTATGAAACTACGAGAAACTGATCCTGAACTGGCAGAAGTTTTTGCTGTTTCAGTCTCTTCACTTGTAGATATTCAAAAACGACTTGGCGCAAAGGAAACACTGGTCTATGCCCTTCCCGTGAAGAGAAACAGCTTATTGAAATTATTGCTTATAAATCAAAAAACCACAAAACTGAAAACTTTAAGCATTACGATGAATGAACTGCAGGAAGGGTTGGATAATTTTGCAGACTCAATTGGTTTTGAAGATGAAGAAAATGAAACAGTTCAAGTCTTAACTTCCGGATTGCAACCGCAATCCTGGGTAAAAGGACGTATAGTATATTTTGTACCTGCAGATGTTCTACACTTTGTACCATGGGGAGTCTTTGATTTGCAAACTCCTCTGGTTGTACTTCCAACTGGAGGTTGGTTGTTACGCCGTCCGAAGCAAATAGTTTCGGAAACACCAATCATAATCGTTGGTGATCCGGAATTTGGCGGTGACCTTGTATCTTTACCGGGAGCCAGAAAAGAAGCAAAAAGCCTATCGGAATTATACAAAGTAACTCCATTGCTGGGAAAACAGGCTACCGAACATACTTTGCGGAAAAAGCTGGGCCGTGGAGTTAGAGTCCTTCATTTGGCTACACACGCTCAATATTCAGCAAAAGATCCTTTGAAATCCGCAATCTATTTGAGTCAGCAAGGTCACTCCAAAGCCTTAAGCGCACAAATGATTTTTGAAAATCCGTTGCCTGCGCAGTTTGTAGTTTTGTCCGGTTGTGAAACCGGGATGGGTAAAATAGTCTCCGGAGAAGATTTGCTTGGATTGAACCGAAGTTTTTATCTTGGCGGAACCCTGGCTATTTTAGCGAGTATGTGGACGATCGAAGATGAAGGCACACGAGATTTTATGGAAATATTTCATCAAGAATCCACCGATGGAAACTTGGCAAAAGCCTGGCTTGCGGCAAGAAATAGCCTTAAATCAAAAGGTTATGTACCGTCAGTCTATGGCGCATTCGTACTGGGTGGAACAGAACAACTGTGATAAACTAACCATTTTTATATTCACCAAGCTTTATACTAATAAATCGAACACTGTGATGCTCTATCAAACCGGAGACAATGCCTATTTTGAAAGTTTAAATGAGAACGACCGTCTTTTCTTTGAAGCACGTTATTCTTTCTGAAGTGCCGCATGTGTATAATCCGAAAATCTCATTATCCATTAAATGAAGGTGATGCTTAGACTAACATTAAGAGGGCGCCCAACTGGCCTGTGAGCGTTGAACTCAGTCTGGTTGAGCTACAACTATGTTGATGTTAAGCAATAACCACTTCAAACACAAATACACATCGCTAGGACAGCCCCATCATCCCCTCAAAATAACCCCCACTAATTCTTCAAAGTCAGACAACCTCCAAGTAAAATCCCCTATTGTTGTAAATTATACCAAATTGTGATATACAATGCGTACCACTAACCAGCAGAATTACACTTTTCAATATCTAAACAGTACCCGGTATGAAACTTTTAGGATAGTATGAAAAAAGAATTTAGCATAAATGTAATATCAAATGCTTGTGGCGTCAAGCCCCACACAATCAGGACGTGGGAAAAGAGATATCAGGTCTTTACGCCAGAGCGTTCTAAAGGAGGGCAAAGACTATACAGTGAAGTTGATTTGACCAAAGCAAAACTCATTGTTTCATTGATAGAACAAGGTCACACTATATCACGTTTAGCTAGAAATTCAGTGCAAGATCTGCGTTCATTACTGGTTGTGAACAAAGGTGAAGATTCTGAATCGGGAAAGATGTTTAATACTGTTGAAACCAAGAAATTACTTCAGCATTTGGCTAATTTTAATATTGACATGGTTGCCTCTGGGATGCAGCACCTTCGTTTGAGTCTAGGGGTAAAAGAATTTATTTTTAAAATTGTTTTACCCGTAATGCAAGAGATTGAAAAACTGTATTTAAAAGGAATTTACTCGGTTACCCAAGAACATATTATTTCAACAATTGTTGGAGACCAGATTCACCAAATTAATTTATCTAATCACGGGCCTAACCGTGACCGATTTGCTATAGCGACTCCTGAAGGAAACGTACATGAACTCCCTATTATGATCGCAGAAATTATTTGTAATGCGAATCGTATTTCAACTAATTACTTGGGTGCTTCCCATCCGGCAGAGTGTTTGAGCGAAGCTGTTAATGCTCTTAAATGTAAAACTATAGTGATGGGGGTTATTTCATCAGCTCAATGGAATTACGAAAAGAATATTGTTCCATATCTTGAATCAATGGATAAATATTTGAAAAATAATGTAAAAGTTCTACTTGGTGGTGGCAGGGAGGTTGATTTTCCAGAATTTAAGAACATAGAAAATGTGAAGGTCATCAAAAGTTTTGAAGACTTCGATGAAATGCTTATAGAATTAAAATATAGTTTAAAATGAAAAAAGTGGGAGTTTTAGGCTCTGAGTAACCCCCACTTAATTCTTCACAATCAGCCCTCCTACACAACCTAGCCTTCATTTCCTATACAATAATCATTGGTGAGGATTTAGGTTTCTCTCAGTCATGCTATAACCTAAAGCGCACCCTTGTGGCTATGTCAGAGCGTACCGGCATGAGCATCAGTCAGGTAACTGATGCGGTGCTATACGCTGGCTTCCGTCTTTGTCGTATCCTATTCCGTTCCAAGGTTTACCATCCTTCCATTCCCCTTCATAATAATCTCCATTATAATAAGTTTCTTTACCTTGTCCATGATGTTTCCCATTTTTGAATCCACCAAAATACTCTCCGTATGAATAGGTAATCGTTCCCAATCCGTTCCAAGGTTTACCATTCTTCCTCTCATTCACAATCTTTGATTCTTTTTTTACTGTTTGTTTTACTCCATTTACCCAATTGTATTCGATGTTTCTATTTTCATCATAACCAGTTACGTTCCATTTATTTCCATTCTTCCATACACCCAACCAATAACCTTTACTATTGGAAAAAGTTATTTTCCCTTGACCATGTTTTCTCCCATCCTTCCACTCTCCTTCATACTTAACTCCACAACAACCGGTGTCTGTTCCTTGACCATGATATTCCCCATTCTTAAACTCACCATCGTATTCAAGTTCTCCATTATCTCGATTATATAATTTCCCTATTCCATCATATTTACCATTCTTCCAACCCCCTTCATAATACTTTTTCCCATCTGGTAAAAGGTCTTTTCCTTTACCATGTTTTTTCCCATCCTTCCAATCACCTATATACTTTTTTAAATTTTCAATATTAGTCAATGTCCCTAAACCATGATATTCACCATTCTTAAATTCTCCCTCATATGAATCCCTCCAACTATTCAATATCCCTTTACCATGATATTTCCCATCCTTCCATCCACCTACATATTTCAATTTACCAAGGGTCTGAGTTCCATTCCCATGTCTTTTCCCATTTTTAAATTCACCCAAATAGTTGAATCCATCATTAAAAACATATAACCCTTTTCCCTTACCTTTGGATATTTCTAAAATAACTTCTCCATTTTTGTCGTAACCCGTAATTTCCCATTTCCAAATTTTATTATTAGGGTTCCTATACCATACACCAACATATTTTTTCCCATCTTTTAGTGTTTCTATTCCTTTTCCATATTGACCCCCATTTCCAAAAACCTGACCTTCGAATATTCGTCCATACTCTAAGAACATTTTCCCATTACCAAAAATTTCTCCATCCTTCCATTCTCCAATCCACTTTCTTATTCTTCCAAAAGGATAAGTAGATGTTCCTCGACCATGTCTTTTCCCATTCTTGAATTCTCCTACATACTTTTCCCCATCAGGGAAAGTATCGGTTCCTTGACCATTTGGTTGATTATCCTTCCATTCTCCTTTAATCTGTTTTCCACTTTTAAAAGTATATGTCCCTTGACCATGTCTTTCCCCATTCTTGAATTCTCCAATATACTTATCTTCATCAGAGTAAGTAATAACACCAAGACCATTTGGTTTCCCATTCTTTACATCACCTGTATATTTTGGGTGAGTTTCTTTATCACCAAATCCTTTCCATACCCATCCACCATCATCAGGATTATCCCACCGATAGAGAGTTTCACCTTTATGATTATCTCCAATCACAGGAGAAGACAGAAGAAGAAAGGAGAGGATGAATAGTAGGTGTTTCACAGAGTTTCTTATAAGTGGTTTAATATAATCCAATTTATAACAGCAATCAGTTTGTTTTACAAGTATCGGTTGGCAAACTGTCTGTAGGGTGGTGAATCTAGTCTAATCTTTTGAGGAAAGGCTCAAAGCATATCCCAAATTGTACAAGAGTTTTAAGAGGGAAGAATATACTAATTTGCTCTTTTGTTTTCATCTAGGGGGCATCTGGGAATTCGAATGGTGAGATTAATGTGAACTGGTTCAGCTGGATCACCTGACAGTGATTTGAGATAGTAATGACCTGGATGCATTAGTACCGACTCAATTTCTGATAATGATGCTATCAATCTCATTTTTTGCTCCACTATGCTCCACTTCCAAAAACAACGTGGAGCAGCCCAAGCCCTGTTAAACACTGGTAGGCTCCACATTGCTCCACTACTCCACTTCTTTTTTAATATTATAATAATAAGATATAAATAGTAGAGTATTAGTATATTTGTAATAATCTGTACGAATTCAAAAACAACGTGGAGCAAGTGGTTTTTTGATGTAAACCATGTTAAACACTGGCTTCATACTGCTCCACATACATTAGCTAGACGTGGAGCAAGAGAAATAAAAACTATTAGTTGTAAGAATTCTGAAAGACTTCCGACTTAGGCTTGGTGTGGTCATTCATCGTTGAATGGTTTCTTGTTTCAGTAACCTAATACAGAAAGAGATAACATGAGAACAAAAACTTGTAGAGTTATAGCTGATTTTACCTTCAAAGAAGGAGAAATATCCAAACAAATTGAAGTGGTTAATGGCCCTGATGGTCTTCAAGTTACAGCAAAACGTAAAGGTTTCATAGGAATTGATCTTTCTATAGACATGGATAACCCAAATCGTATGATATTAACTGAAACTTGGGAAACTAGAGAAGACCATGGAGAATATATGAAATTTAGGGAAAGTGAAGGTCAAGATGGTTTGTTAGCCCATTTAATTTCTTCATTAGCAGAAGAACCAAAATTTTCGTGGTCAGAAGTTCAGGGTAGCTGGTAATAATAAAGTATCTTTAATAGGTAGATATGTAAGAGAATTATTTAAGTATCACTGTTGCATTCTCTAGAGGGTGCAACTATGCATCTACCTGCATTTGCTCCCCACAATTCCTTCACAGTTAGACACCCTTCACTATTCTCCACATACATTAGCTAGATGTGGAGCAATTGGACAATTAGTTAATTTCGAATACATCATTGTCCAGTGAGTACTTATCTGCAAAAAACAATTTGCACTCATTGAGTGAAGGGAATTCGTATTCTCTTGGACCACTGCCTCTACGTTTATCCATTGCAAAAGGAACAAGTTTTTTGAACTGTGAACATAATCTTCTAGCTTCCCAATTCCTGTGATTGGTTTTGTATGCCTTCGTATGTTCGTTAAAGCTGTAAAGCAGATCGGATTTAGCAACTCTATTAATATCATCAAAATCAAGGATCTTTCCTCCGACAGTAAAATCTTCATTACTTAGAATTTCTAGCCACCATTTTTCAATAGGTTCCATTGACAGCAATTTCTGCTCTAACCTTGCTGATGTTTCAGGGATACTACGAACCTCAAAATCACTTAGATCAAAATCCATAAGTGCTTGCAGGAGAGCTTCACTTCCTCCATTATTCTGCTCATAGTTCAATTGTTTAAAGAAGTCATAATCATTTTTTCTAGAATCTGAGACATTCAAAACAAAGTATCTACGATCTGTTAGAGATACTGGAGCTGCCCATTCTGAATTCGTTGCAAGCATGAGCCTGAGGAAATTTCTAACTTCAAAAACATCTTTCCCCTTCATTTCAATTATCATTGATGGTTCAGTAATCAATTGTTTCAGAACTGACTCTGTACTCCTGTCACCTCCCCAAACGGCTTCATCACCAAAAAGCATAAGAGTATCTTTAAGATGACTGTTGAAGTTACCATGAATGTGTCGGCCATGTGTAACTGTCTTAAAGTGCCTCCCAAGCAGTGATCCAACATACTCAGCAAAACGAGATTTTCCCACACCCTGAGCATCTGACCTAAAAACAACAGCTACGCCAGGCTTTTCTGCTGGAAACTGAACCATATGTGCAAGCCAGCCCCACAAATATAACGCCCATTTTTCATTACTAGAACAAATCACATCGTCAATTAACTCATGAAATAATGAAATATCCTCCAATCTTCCTTTAGGCTTCACAGCAAAACCTTTCCACATATTGAAAACGCCATCTGGTGTTTTTATAGTTGGAATGAAATCGACACTTGCATATTCCCTTCGTTCAGGATGAGAGAGCCACCATGTAGACGCTTGGACTTGTCTTGGGAACTTACCTGAGTTGTCGATAGCAAATCTATTTTGCAAAGCCAACTTAAAGTCTGAAGCAGATAAGAACATAGTTTCATTTTCTGTCTCATTTACAATTGAAAACTTGTTGCCACCAGGAACAATAGAAAATTTATGATTTAGTTCTTCCAAAAGTTGTCCATTATCATCTTCTTTCACCAACTCATTTGTCCAAGTTGAAGAGCTTTCTTCAACTAGAGAATTGAAACTTTCGAAATTGTTACCTTCAATGTTTATCCAGTCTGACAGATCACCTTTCTCTGGAATATTTGGGAGTTCCAACCATCTTACCGACTCAGCAACCTTTGATATCTGAGAAGCAATTAAATGCATCCCTTTTCGTCCTGCATCATCATTGTCAGGCAAACATATAACTTTTGCCTCTTGGAACCATTTTGAATACTCTTCACGCCATTTCCCAGTACCTCCAGCAAAAGTTGTTGTAACCAATCCAAACTTTTCAGCATTGTCACAATCTTTTTCTCCTTCGACAATAATGATTTCCCGACCTTCTTTTATTCCAGCGAGTAACTGTGGCAAACGATAAGGTACTCTTGTAACACCATCTAATGTCCATTTACCGTCAGGTCCTCTTTGCCTAAAGTCCTTTGGCTTAAACCTAACAACATCCATTACATGATTACCGTCCTTATCCTCATATCGATAGGTGTCTTGAATTACTCTTTTTGGAGGTATTTTCTCCTTTGGGGTGAAGAATTGAGACTGCTTCATTCCCACAGCGGTGACAATTTCTTTAAAGGTACATCCTGCCTGACACTTAACTAAGATTTTCTCACTATTACAGGAGGCTGTAAGACTTGGATTTTCGTCATCATGTGCAGGACACAAGGCTTTAATGCCGTTGCTGGTTTGTTCTACTTTCTCCAGCTTGGAACAAAAAAATTCCCAGTATCTATCTAATGTGTTCATAATAATTCCTTTTATTAGAACAGCACCAAAACTACGTTTTAGCTTGCAAAATCAGCATAATATACTGATAATGAATACTGAAACCTTGCTTCCATGCTGTTTCAGATTTGGCCTGTGCTTTCCTCCTGGATTGCATGGGCTTTTTTTGTTTTAGATGCTAACTCGATCCTCAATTCTGGATTCTATCCATTGATCCACTTCGTTTTCAATCCAAGCAATTGCTCGACTATCAAATTCATTGGGATCTTTGGGAGGACCTCCCAGCTTTAAACTTTTGGGGAATGATCCATCTTCCATTTTTCGATATATAGAAGTCCTGCCATATCCAGTACGACTTAAAACTTCCTGCAATCGAATTAGACGGATTTTTGGTTTATTTGAGGTGGGATTTCTGGGGTTTTCCATACAGCATCTCTATTAATAGGTTTGAGAGTATCCGTTGATAACGGATGGTATGTGTACGAATTTAGACTTAAAAAGGATGACAGGGAAGTAAATAATAACCTAATAATAACCTAATAATATCAGTATAATTCATTTAATGTGTTAAAATTATTGAATAATAAAGCGGGTTTCACGGTCAAATATTTTATTTTGTCATTTATTCTCGGTATGGTCATTTCAGAATATGCCAGACCATCTGAAGTCGAATATTTTAAATTATTTGATATGGAATAAATATGATCAGGGAACATATACTTACCCTGACTTAAAAATATATGTTGGAGAATTCAAAGATGGTACACTTCATGGTCATGGAACGTCAGTGACTCACAAGAAACTGTTAAAAGTGATTAGATACTTTAGTAATGGAACCCCCAACCGAGTTGTTAGGTCGGTGGAGGCTTTACTTTAAAGGTGGGCTTCAATCTGCTTTCGGATTTCTGAGCTATCGGCTTTATGGTAGCCCATAGTCGTGGAGATATGCTTGTGCCGTGCTAGGTACTGAACACAGACAGGGGAGGCACCTTTATTCAAAAGGTTACTTATCACCGTAGCACGGAAGCCATGTGTCGGTGATACCTTGTCTGACACGCCTATCTTCCGGAGTGATCTTCTAAAGACCTTCCCCATTGGTGTCATGCCAGCCCATTGTAATCCACCAAAACCGTCATCGAGAAACCACTTCTCGTTTACGTTTCGGCTTTGCCTATCATCTTCTAAAAAACGAATCAGATAGTCTTTAGCTAATGGCACTACAGATTCAACCCTACCTTTTACCTTAAACCCTGCCTCTGGCACGTCTGCTATCTTAATTTCCTGTGCTAGCAGATCAATGTGGCTCAGTGGAAGTGCCCGTGCTTCTCCACCTCTCATTCCAGTATATCTCATTAGAACCGTGGCTCTCTTCATGTTGAGTGCCGAGGTTCGGGTTCTTCCTTTGGCTTTATCTATTGTATCATCTAGTAATGCCAGCAGATTGATGTAATCATTTTCGGTTAGGATTTCCGGTGCTTCTTTCGTAACCTTCATCTTTTCCAGCTTTATCCTTTTTGGTGTATGCTCTAAATCTGCACACCAGTTCAAAAATATCTGGCATGCTTGGACTCTGGAATTAATAGATGCATAATTCATCTTCCTCATGTGAAGCTGCTTTATCAGCTTGGCAGGAATGCCAGCAGGAGGGAAAGCCAATTCAAAATCTCCGGTTGCTTTAATCAAATAATTCAGACTATCTGCATAACCTCTTATAGTGACCTTCTCCAGACGGACACTCTTTTCATCTAACCATGTCTGAATAGCCTCACATGCCATTAGTTTACCATCACTTCCCCTGATCCCTTCTGTTTTGATTCGATGAATCTCTTTATTGTAAAGCTGTTGAAGTAGTTTACCCTGATTAATTTCAGACCTCTTCCTCCTACGGCTTCCTTCGTGTTGGTATGCCAGCATTTCTACAGTGATTAAATCTCTCGTTACGGGTGCCCCACTGGGTAAAATATAATCATGGAAACGGCCCATCATCATTAGGCGTTTCTTATCAATAAACGTCTGTTTCTTTTTCCTCATATTATTTCTCCGATAGATGTCAGCCTTTTTACTATTATATCATGACTTAGGTACCCTTTGGTACTTTCAAAACAAGATATAGCAAAGATGACAATTAGCAAAACGTCTAAGCTACTTATATATAACTTCTATTCTGATACTGGTATCTTCTTCACAGTCAGACTGCCTCCAAGTAAAATCCCGACATACTTGTAAATTACACCTCTACACAAAGAGTATATAATTGTTGACAATTTATAAAATACGAGTAAAATGCGCATCAAAAGTGTTTGAAGACAATCTCAACAATTATTAAGGAGTTTATATGCCATATAAAATAATGATGTCTGTAGCTTGCATAGTACCTCTACTATTTTCGATTGCTTTTCTTGTTGTACCACAGTTTTTTATTTTAGGGTCATACCCTAATGCAGAAGGGTTAGCTTTGGAAATAGGAATAACTCAGCGATACGTTATGGCGGGTATGTTATTCATCGTTTTGTGTCTTTTATTTCAATCCAGAAACGTTGATGGTGTGGATAACCAAAAAGCAATTCTTTTGGGTGTTGCTATCGGTTTCGCTGTGATGTGTGCTGTCATAATTTTATTGGAAGGTCCCGGTCGTGGTCTTCCGTTGCTCGTGCCGCCAGTGATAGCCACAGGAGTAATCGCAATACTTAGTTTCTGGTCCCGTTCGAAGCTGAGCTAATATAGCTCAGGGTTGTGAAGTAACCTACACTAAGGCAATCGGGACTGTTAATGAAAAGACTAAATCCCTCTGGAAAGCAAACAATTCAACAGAATACTGCGATAACAAGGTTCATAGATTTGTTAAAGAAAAACTTCAACAAGAATATGGATGGGTTTGTATTGATCCGATGAACAAGTAGAAATTGAAGATATCATCTAATTCTTCTAAACTATTTATTCCTAATAACTAAACATTTTAATGAGAAAAAATATGAAAATATATATCTCCTTACTTATTTTAATAATTGGAACATTATTTTTCACATCCTGTTCTTCCGATGAGGAGGTTGCTACTACTACTACTACTACTGCTAGTGCTAGTGCTGCAATAACAGGCGAAACAATGTCTATAGGAAGTACTGATTATACAACATCACTCATGTCTAACTGTATGGATGCGGAAACGACAACTGATGCAGGAGATGCGTTATACTTCAAGAATCAATTTTGGATTTATGACAATGGGACAGCAATTTTTAATGAAAATCATTACAGTGAAAGTACTTGTACAACTTTTTTAGGCAGTTTTGCTATTGACGGAACTACTTTTACTAGTCCTATTGATACTAGTTATGCTAATGCATCAACTCAATATAAATCTACTAAGTACGTTTTCAACGACGCTACAATTAAAGATTATTCAGGTAATACTATAGACAACAGCTCATATCATTTGTTACTTTATGATGGAACCTGTGAAGATGGCACAGGTCAAGGTTATAGGCTCATTTATCCAACAAGTAGTACTGTAATAGAAATGACTTCTGGACAGTGTACTACTGAAACATCATTCGACACAACTGATGATAAGACTATGACAGAAAAATATACTTCTCAATAATTAATCTTTTTTATTTGAGCTTGTAAACATCAACAAAAATAAAAAGGTCAGTCACACTCTCAGTTGTGTGATTGACCTCCCCCCACTAATTCTTCACAGTCAGACACTCTCTCAAGAATTTTTGTATCCATAATACCAGACATTATTTGTCTTACCAATATTCCTGACTGTGTGGATTGCATTGGCAGGAATGAAAACCTCATCACCAATCTGAGGCTGCTTTGACTTGCCTTCAATTTCAATCTCAATCTCTCCCTCTGATAATACAACAAGTTCATCCGTCCTATGGACAAAATCTGCCCAAATTTTTCCTGGAGGGTCTTTAAAGATTCCAAAGGAGTAACCTCTGGAATCCCAATCTTTTTTGATTTTTTCTTGATCCATATTGTTTTTAAATTGTTAAAGATTCGTTTTATAGCGAATTTGTGTTGCAGTCCATAATCAAAATGTTTGGACCTTTTGGGGTATGGCAGGGGGTGGGGTAACCTACTTTTATAACAATCAAAAAAGACTGTTTTTATATGTTCGATAATCACAATTAACGTACATAACCCTTTATCAGACAGGCGTAATATCCTTTGCAATTGTAGCTTTTTCGCCTTCCCACCTGTCAATAATAGCAGACAATTCCACAGGTGTCATTTCAGCAAGATTTTGCTCATAGTTTCGTTGAGTCTGTGAATGCTTACCAATGTCTCCAGCCAACTCCAGGGATGTTCTTGCAGCTGCTATTCTAGCACTGGCTGGCGCATCAGTATCCTCCATCACTTCTTTTAGGGTCTGAACAGCCGTAGACGCAAGTTCGGTTTGGTAAACTTTGTTTCGCTCTTGCCGGATTTTAGCTATGATCCTTGGTGTCTGTGTCAAAGTAAAGGCACTCTGCCTGGGTGCAGCAAAGCCAGCAAGGCGTGCTGCTTCAGTACGACCTTTGCCCTGATGTACGAGGTAGAAGATAAAGCTGCTTTGTCTATCTGATAATTGTACTTGCTTCATAAAAGTTTATTAATTTGATTTAATATATATTAATTCATATAAATAAAATTTTCAAGTTTCAAACATATGATTATATATAAATTTATTCATAATTAAGAATCCTGCCCTGCAAGTCCTACCTTGTTAAATCAAACAAATGATGTTATGTTTTGGTTGCTCATAATTTATGAAACTTAATTACTATAGAAAGGACTACAATGGAAATAGAAGTTTATGACACCTATGCCACTTCAGAAAAAGGGATTAAAATTCATTTTGATGTAATGCTTCCTATTGGAGGAAATGAGGGGAATGCTTCAAGTTATGCTCAAGATTTTATAAAAATAATTGCTGAATCAACAGATTCTGTCAAATTAGACAGTTGTAAATTTTGTCACACTGAAGAAGCAAAGACTAATGTTTCTGAGAAGGTTGAAAAAGATGGCTATTGTATTGTACCGATCGAAAATTGTCCAAACCCTTATTAGTGACAAAAGTCAAAGTTTAATTGTCCGAACAAAGCAAACCTGTTTATTATAGTTGTATCGACCGCAAGAATAATCACTACAATCACGCAGGAGGGAAATTTAGAAAACCAGCCCGCCTAAGCCGATCATTTGGGGGTACAAAAGGGGGTACAAATTACAACTATTAGAATTTCTTCAATGATATCAGCACAAGTGGTGGACCCCACCTCCACCACACCTTATAATGTGGCCCCATCTCATTGATATCCCTCATTAAATAATAAATACATTTTTAGCTTGTGGGACAGGTCTTGTGGGACAGTCTTTCATAGTTTAAATATAAACTAATACCCACCAGTTTGTTATCTTAATTATGATTATGAATTAAGATATATTTAATCAAATAATGACTTCCCAATCGATAGATTTTTAGATGAATTCCATAGACGATCGTGTTCAGTGGAATCATGCGAAATAGTATAATATAATCAATACTTAACGCACCTCTTCTATTCTAAATACTTTAATACCCACTGGTATAGAAGAGCAGGCTAACAATTTCTTTCTATTTCATAGGTTAAATAATCCCTTTTGATTGCTCAGTTTGTAAGACTTCCAACAAAGGTTTGAAATAATTGATACTATATAATTTATCAAACATTAGCTCACTATTTCTATTTATCCAAAGGCTTATCCCATAATTATCAATACTGCCGACATCATCCGGGAAGAGTTCAAGTTGTTTTCTGGATGGGAATAGTTCGAGTTTTTTTACCGAGTTCATCTTTATCTTACTATTGATTTCAGCAGTTTGAATTGAAATTTTTAGTGAAGGTACAAATTTTAACAAAACTCAGCTGCATTTTGGAGCACAGCCAAATGATATTTTGAGCATGAAGATCAATATTAATAGGAATCTCAAACAGTTTCTCCTATGTGAACAAAGCGATCAAACTTTTCATAAGCATTAAATTTTTTCTTCTTTAGATTAGCTGCTGAATAGCGATACTTCTCATAAAAGAATTCTCTGAGAAGCCATAAAGTTGGTAATTCCCCAAAGAAATGTCTTCGATATTCAGTAGTACCAAGTATCCCTCCTTTGTTTTTAAGAAAAGCAAGATTGAATTGGTTGGAGTTCAGATGATTTTCAACAAAGTAACGCCTAATTGCAAACGGGATCCATTCCGATTTTAGCAAAATACTAAAAATGTGCTGGGATTTTTCTTCGACATCCTGAGTGTCCTCAAAATTGATGGAATCTAGAATTTCGTAAACCTTTTTTTCTAATTCATTAAATTTCTCAAAACCACCACCGACTAATCTCAGATCAATCTCAGAATCATCTGAATACATGTCTCTCTTATTGTCTGAGTAATGAGCTTTAAATCTGAGAAGAGTGAGCTTTAAATATTCGAGATAGGCACCTAACACCCAAAGAACAACAAATTTTCTCCATACCCTGAAATCCGTAAAAGATTTATAGGCTCTTGCTATGAGTTTGTCGTTGGCTTCAATAAATCTAAAGACGGTATCTTCATAGTTTTGATAGCGAGCTGTTTCAAAATTATTTTCTTTCACGGATTTAATTATTTGGGGAGCAAGGGTATGAATACTTGTAAGTGTGATATATAGACCTTTTGAAAAAAGGGGATCAATAAAACCAGCTGCATGTCCAAGTAAACAAAACCTTTCTCCAATTACTTTTTTTGTTGAATATTGAATTCTTCCTGTTCTTGTCCAATCACGCACACTCTTACAATTTTTTAACTGCTTATTGATACCAGGAAATTTCAGGATAAACTCAAAAAATTCCTCTTCCGCAGATAGTTCGGATCTTTCAGGGTAAACTCTAGGATCAAGCAATAGCCCAATACTGCAAAAGTCATTCGTTGTATCTTTGTGGTTATCAAAGGGGATAATCCAGAGCCACCCTCCTTCAAAAACATGATGAAGAGTTCCTTCATGAAGAGAATAAGGAATTCCATATTCTTCTTGTGTGTTAGCAACTTTGTGGAAGCTAGGAACATTAACAGCATGAGTGAAAATTGCTCTTGAATGCGTTTCTAAATCATATTTTCTCAGTTTATATTTATTGGCTAGGATGGATCGGAATCCGCTTGCATCGACAACATAACTGGAATGAATAGTTCTCCCGTTGGCTAACTTAAGCTCAACTCCAGAATGATCGATTTCTAAATCCTGGATCTTTGCATTTTGAATAACGGTTGCTCCATATTTAATTGCGAGAGCACAATAAAAATAATCACAGTCCTGTCGGTAGATATGCATTTCATGTCCATAGGGTTCTTTTGGTATATTAGCCATCATCAATTCGCCTGGATTTTCCTCCTGATCCTTTTTATGGTACATGTAAGAAAAATGGCGTTTGATCCCATGCGTTGAACCAACTAAAGATTTGAAATTTTCAGAACTATAATAGGCAATTTCAGGAATGTCGTATGTTTCTGCAAGTTGTCTAAATATTTCAGAGGATTCAAGTATCATGGATTCTCCAATAGCAAATTTGGGGTGTTGACTTTCTTCTATTACAACAACTCTCACTCCCTCTTTTGATAGAATGGTGGCTAGAATTGAACCTCCGATGCCAGATCCTATAATAGCAATATCATATCTTTGTTGATCCACTTGGCCACCTCTCATTAAAAATTTTTGATGAAAATTTTAGATTTTATGTGGTTTCTTACCTGTCTTGTAATTTAGTGCTCAGGGCAAGCTTATTTAATTGAGAATATTTTCTCTTTTTTCAGCTAATATTCCAAAGTATTAAGGGTCAGGATGTATATCTTTTTTATAATAGCCTATATAACTTTCAGATTGTCTCTTAAGCACTATAAAGGACAAATTCAGATAATTATATGTATAAAAAAATAATCCCTTCAGCAAGCATAAAGAACTACTTATAGAGGTATTTTTAACTACTAAACTGAACCAGATTGTTCAAAACCAACATTTCTATTTATCCAAAGGCTTATCCCATAATTATCAATGCTGCCGACATCATCTGGGAAGAGTTCAAGTTGTTTTCTGGATGGAAATAGTTCGAGTTGTTTTACCGCGTTCCTCTTTATCTTACTATTGATTTCAGCAGTTTGAATTGAAATTTTTAGTGAAGGTACAAATTTTAACAAATCATGAGGATTTTTAGTGCACTTTGCACATTGTAGCAATTGATTTAAAATTCTTTTCTGCTCAGTTATAGATACTGGTTTATCTTGCATTATAGAACTCATGTTTGATTTTTTTTACAGAAGGTTGAGTTCTAAAGTTAATTAGCTGACACTGAATTTAGATTCAGAACCAACAAGATTACCAACACTCTCATTCTTTAAATGTGCAGTTCTACCACGTACCTCAATCCAATCACAAGGCATAGTTGGACCACCAAAAATAGATTGAACAACACAAAAGTCTAACCATTTAGGTTTTTCACCTTCATCATGAGCATCAAAACCTTTATCACTCCACCATTCTACTAGGTTACCTATATCATTCGGACTCATAGCACCATCCCTAAAAAGATGTTCATCATACCAGACTTTTCCACCAATACATAAAGTAGTTAAAAGCATGTATCTGCCTAGAGGCTTCCTCAGATGGAGTCACCAGTCAGACACCCTCCAATTAAAGAAATGATATCTTCAATTTCTACTTGTTCATCGGATCAATACAAACCCATCCATATTCTTGTTGAAGTTTTTCTTCAACAAATGCATGACCCTTATTATCGCAGTATTCTGTTGAATTGTTTGCCTTCCAGAGGGATTTAGTCTTTTCATTAACAGTTCCGACTCCCTTAGTGTAGGTTACTTCACAACCCTGATCTTGGTGGATTATTTTAACTTCCCTAATAAGGTCTTTACTTTTATGGGTGCATGTATATGCAACCACTGTATGCTTTTCATGTAAAGTAGTAACCTCAGCTGATGCTTCCTGCACCTCCAGTGTTTCATATGTTTGCTTTTCATCTAAAGTAGTAACTTTAGATGATGCTTCATGCACCTCCAGTGTTTCATATGTTTGCTTTTCATCTACAGTAGTAACATTAGCTGATGTTTCCTGCACCTCCAGTGTTTCATATGTTTGCTTTTCATCTACAGTAGTAACATTAGCTGATGTTTCCTGCACCTCCAGTGTTTCAGGAAGTGGAGAGACCAAATCTTGTGCATATAAGGGTGAAGAAAACAGAACTATAATGAAAATTAAACACCTCATTTTCTTATCCTATCCAGTTATAGTGACGATTAAATTAATAAACTACTGAATGTAAAAACATTCTGAAACAAAATAATTCATCGTACAATAAAAACTTGAACTAACAAGAGTTTTAT
>Ga0233442_1001093_pt1 | contig 22188 bp, 28 predicted proteins | sample SI_123_September_3_FD_182789 | JGI IMG/M metagenome (GOLD analysis project Ga0233442, IMG submission 182789) | Seawater microbial communities from Saanich Inlet, British Columbia, Canada - SI_123_September2016_150_MG | ecosystem: Environmental > Aquatic > Marine > Inlet | place: Canada: British... | reverse complement strand
CGGCCTAACTGCTAACTATGACATTGTAGAAAAAGACAGTGGGTTTGTTGGCGTTCGCAGATCAGAGAATGACAATTTGGCTGAAGAATTTGATGATGAGTTTGATGGCGACATTAACTTCTCGGTGAAAGACTACAAAGGCTCACACTCAGCACCCAAACCTGAAGGTAAAAACTCATTAGATGATTTCTCTGAGATATTCCCTGACGAGGCAAGCGACCCTAACTTTGCTAGATACTATGGAATGGGTGGTGAATACGCCAATGCAGACGCTCAAACTATTTCTGTAATGAAGGCCTCAAAAGGAAATCCTAATGCTAAGGTGAATGTTTACAGAGCAGTACCAATAGGCACTAAAGGTATTAATGATGGCGATTGGGTTTCAACAAGTAAAGACTATGCTAATAAACATGGTGAACATGTATTAGGTGAAGGTTTTGATATTATCGAGAAGCAAGTAAAAGCAGGCGAGCTTAATACAGCAGGTGATTTGCATGAGTGGGGGTATAACACCAATAAGAAAGCTGGTGACATTAACTTCTCGGTCAAAAGTGGTGGTAGAAGGTTCACCACTCGAATGATTGATTATCTTGAAAAACAGGCGAACGGTAAAGAGTTTGTTAAGCGTGGACATTTTGATAACTTATTAGCTGGTGGAAAGAAGCAAGCGTCCACAAGAGATAAAAATATAGTTAATAAGGTAATGCAAATGCCTGAGTTTAAAGATGCGAAAAAGATTAGCATCCCTGCGTTTATTAAAGCAATGGAAAGCAAGTTACTTCAGTTTGAAACTATTGAGAGTGACACGTATAGCACTTATGGCACTGACAATATTGATCTAAATGCCAATAGCGAAAACTCAAAAACAATCATTTTAAATACTGATTTTAATCATGGTGAGAAAGGACATTTTAGTGGTGACTTTGATAAGACAACAACCAGTAAAGATTTAGAGATTAGAAAGATTAGTGCTGGCTCACATGAGGTTGATGGACAAGCACAGTATGTTGACCAAGACAAGTATTATGTCACCTTGAAAGATTTAAACGCAGATAACCTTGAATCAGGCACGTTCGCAGATTTCAACACTGAGGAAGAAGCACAAACCTACATAGATAACTTCGCAAATAGAAAGACTGAAGACGCTGGCATGCTATCGCATTACAGAAGAACTTTAAATGTTGACGATGTTCATATTATTAAGGATGGCGAAAAGACTATACCTCATGACGGTCATCTTTACGATCATTGGATTCATAAATTTAACAGGATTTTAGGAAACGGACCAACACTATCTAAAGATGTGATAGATGATGAAGTTTTAAAGCTTAGAGAAGAGATTAATAAAGTTTCAAACATACAGCTTAAAGAAATGATGCTGGCTTATGATAAAGGCACATTGAGTATTGAAAAGAATGAAGATCAAATCACTCATGTCCTTGAGTATCAATCTGACACAATGCAAAATATTAACAAGGCTAGTGTCAGAAAGTCGCTTACTCGATCTAACAAAGAGCTTCGTAAGCAAGAGGAAGAAGAAATTGTTAAAAACTCTAAAGACAACTATCTTACAAGGGATTCTGAACTTTATGATGATGCAACAACACTTAGGAGTTTAGACAATAACAAGCTTGGTAAAGAAAATTACACTAAGATTAGAGATGCAGTCGCTGACCTAGTGGACAGCCTTAATAGTGGTGATATATCTAATGTTGATTTGATACCACTAATCGAACGCTTGAATGGCCTAGAAAAAATATCAGGAATGTTTGAAGGTGAAACTGACTATATAGATAGGGTTATAAGTATTATTGACTACGATCTACATCAGATAGCAGGCGCTAGAAACAATAGGGAAACTGATACAAACTCTGTGAAGGTTTTGGCTGATCTAAAGGATCTAGGAATGCGTGGGTATATAGATCGTGGTATAGCTTCAATTCAGGAATACGGTTTGACTTTGGATAGTTATAAGTATAAGCGCTCTGAATCAGATCCTGTAGTTGTAGAGGCTGGCGTTCCTGTCAGGGTTCAAACAGCTGGCAATTTAGATGAACTTGTTAGTGTACTAGATGGATTTGTTGACAACCAAAAAGTAAGATTAGGCTACCTTTCTAAGAAAGCAAAAGGTATCACTAAACGTCTTGACAATAAATATGCGCGTGAAGGTAATTACTATCGTGACAATATCCCTGTTGTTTCAGAGAAGCTAATAGCGTTTCATAGAGTGCTAGATAATGGAGATACTGGGGTTCAATTTGGAAGCCTTATAACTTACCAAAGAGATAACAACTCAGATAACAACCAAAAGAAAGCTATAAATTCTATGCTTCGTGAAATGAAGCACGCCTCTAGTGGACTATTACCAACAGAAGTTGAACTTTGGACTAATGAAAATGTAGCGCCTTATATTAAAATCATAGAGAGCCATATTGAAAAAGCACAAGCAATAGAGAAATCAAATGCGAATGCAGATATTACCAAGCAACAAGAATTGGAAATTGACAAAGCGGATCAATTCGCAGGCTTTAAGCAAGACCATTATAAGGTGACAATTCAAGAAGCAATCAAGGGCGCTCACAGAGACGGCTCTAAAGTGATTAGATTCCCAACACCACAGACAATTTCATATATTGAAGGTTATGTAGAGCAAGATGGAGAAGGTGGATTTTTGGTCCATGGAGAGCAGTCTATTGGTGATACTGTAACTACACACCTAGGCATGGACGCGATCATGACAAATGATTATGGTGAAGATGGTGGCTATGAAATAGCAAGCGCAGAGAGTGGTGTTAGAGAGTTTCGTCTTGAAGATTTTATTGATGAAGAAGCGTCAAACTGGCATCAAGACTTTGAATACAATGTTGATGTGGATGAGTTTAGAGAAAGATTGTTTAAAGATATAGTAGGTCGCAGAGATTATATTGAGCAAAATGACGAAAAGAAAACCGATCTATCTAATGTCAAGGTTGAATTAGAAGCTCTTGATATAACAGAATTAATGAATTATGGATATGGTGGATATGGAGTAGGACAAACCCTTAGTGACGAATATTATGATGAATACAAAGGGGCTTTACAAGACAATCCTGCTGATCAACTTGAGGCGGTTTTTGATAGTTCGTACTACATATATGATTACGATGGTATAGATTATGTGGTGGTTGCACAGGAGTATGGCGAACACTTGGATGTTTACGATGAGTCATACGCAACTGGCATGGATAAGGAAAACTTTAAACTTTCTGACGTTCCTAATGGAAACGGGTATCAAGATATTGCTCGCAAGTATGGTTATGACCCTGAAACAAAGACCAAGGGCGTGTTCTATAAATACCTAGAAAAACTAAGGCCTGATCTTAGAGAGATTACTGATAACGAGGGCAACACTTGGTATGAATCTGACATTACTCCTGAAGACGGCTCACCTACTGTACTATTCCAAACTAAAACAAAGGAAAGTTTAAAGCATGATTCAACTAATGAACAAGATACTGAATTTACTCAAGCGCACAAAGAAGACATCAAACACTTTAGACTTGCTTTGGCACGCGCCTTTAGAAAGCCAGTCAAGGATGTGCAAATCTCCCAAGGAAGACTGGATATGTCTCAAGAGGAGCGCACAGAGCTTGAAATCTTGTTCAATAAAAGAATCACACCAGTCAAAACTGATGAAGCATTAAATAGGTTTAATGGCGCTGTAATAGGCAGTAGGCCTAACGCTATATTTGTTAACGAGGATTCAGAGCAACAACATATTTCAGTGATCGGTCATGAAATGGTTCATGAGATGCGCAGAGATAACCCTGAGCTGTTCGATCAGATTGTTAAGTCGCTAAGATCTGTTGTTGATGACAAAGGGTTTAATAAATACAAAAACCAGCTAGACGCAGACATGACAAAAATAGGTATAAAACTGCTTGATCTTGATGGTGTGCGTGAAGAGTTTGTTGCTGATCTAATGGCTGACAACTGGAACAGTGAAATGTTTTGGAAAAAAGTGGCTGTTGAAAACATGGCAACTTACAAAAAGATTGCTAGATGGATTGGCACTTGGATTGCTAAATTGCTCGATAAAGCTGGAAAAATGACAAGACAGCATGATATGCTAAGAAGCGAATCTAAGGCTGTTTTCTTTACTGACGATCTTATTAAGACACAAGACATAATGGCTAAGGTTATGCGTCAGTACATCAAGGCTAGAAAGGGTGACAAGACAGCATGATATGCTAAGAAGCGAATCTAAGGCTGTTTTCTTTACTGACGATCTTATTAAGACACAAGACATAATGGCTAAGGTTATGCGTCAGTACATCAAGGCTAGAAAGGGTGACAAAACTTCTTTAGATGTTTTAAATAATGGCGCTGTTAAATTTCAAACCAAAAGCAACAAGACTAAAAAAGATAATAAAGATAGCTTTATTCGTAAAGATAATAAAGCAGTTATCGGTCAAGGTGATGATGATCTTGATTTTGGCAATAAGATTAATGATAAAACCAAGGAGCGCGATACTAAGAAGCTTGAAGGTTTAGATCAACCGCAGGCTTCCAAGCGTGGTCCGTCAAAACAAAGATTAGATTTTGATGGTGGCAAAAAAGTAGAGGTAACTAAAGTTGGTAATGCTATTGAGCATATCCAAAATACTGATCATTACTTGAAGCACTATGAAAAACAACTGACTGGAAAAAACACTTTGTATGAGAAGTTAAAAACTCAGAATGCTGGTGTTAAGGAAATGACAGAGATGTTGTTAGAGTCTTTTGAAGATCAGTACAAGCAGAATCTAAAGTCAAACAAGCTAACCATGAAAGACTTTGATAGCTATATGAAAGCTAAAGCTATTGGCGCAAGACTGAAAATGATGCGTGATCGCAGACAAGATAAATCTATCAAGGAATACGCAGGCTGGACGGAAGCTCAGGGCGTTAGATATATTGATGGTCTTTCAGCAGAAAAACTAGCAGGCTTGAAAAAAGTTGAAGCGTGGTATCGTAAAGTTATCGCTAGAAACAATAAGCTTAAAGTTGAGTTTGGTTTAGATACTCAAGCAAACATTAACATGTATAACAAGCGCGAGCCTAATTACGTTTCTTGGAAAGAATTTGGAAACATTGAAGATGCTGGCATTTTCTACAATCCTTACTCAGATAGTCCAAGTGGTGTTGGTCGCGGACAACGCAAGCAACAACAGGCGTTAGGACGTAAATCTGAATCAGGTGATGTTGTTACTAACCTACTAAGAGAGACAGGAGACCTACTAAAGAGCGTTGGACAACTTAACATTGAGCGTGGTCTTCTTAATATGATTAACTCTTATGAAGGCAGTTCTCGTGACTTTGACATGAACCCTGTCTCTTACAAAGAGAAGCTTAATCCTGAAACTGGTTTGGTTGAGGTTGTTTACAATAGGTCTATTGATAAAGATGACTTTATTGTACATGACAACACTCGCAAAAATAAAGATGGAAAACCTGTTCGTGTATTGGTTAAGCCTAAAACTGAAGTTGCTCAAAGAATTATTCAGCAACTGCGTAATGAGCGCACTAAAAGTTTAGAAGGCACTGCTGGTGAGTGGCTGGCACAGTATATGAGATTTTTATCTTCTATGATAACTATGTACAATCCTGAGTTCGCCTTGTTTACCAACCCAGTGCGTGACTTTGGCACAGTGATGTTCCAAATGGACAAGTACCCTGAGTTTCAAAACATGAAAAATGGGAAGAAGAAGGTAATGAAAAACCTTCCTAAGGCATGGAAAGATATTGCTAAATATCAATGGGGTGATGATAAGACTGGTGACTTTGCGTTGCTAAGAGAATTTGGTGGAAAGACTGGCTGGTCAGTGGTAAGTACAGACTACCAAAAAACCAATAAACACATCCAAGCTAGAATTAAAAACATATCTCGTGCGAATTACAACCCAGTAAAGGGTGTTAGATTGTTAATGGAGCAAGTTAAGAAAACTAACGAGGTTATGGAGAACGGCATTAGACTTGCTATTTTTAGAACCTTGTTAGATGAAAACTTCCCTAAAGGCCATCATATCAAACCTAGTGAGCTAACTAAAGCAGAGCGTCAGGTAATGGATCGCGCGTCATTTATCGCTAAGAATGTATCGTTAGACTTCAACATGAAGGGTAATCAATCAGGTTGGATGAAGGCTACATGGTTGTTTGTTAACCCAGCAGTTCAGGGCGCAGAGAGAACGATTGAATCATTCAAGCATAAGAAGGTTCGTCACTCGTTATATATAGCGTTTGGTGTTTGGACGATGAATGCTATGATGCAAATGATGCTAATGGGCGATGACGATGATGATGGTGAAAATGATTATCAGAACATTCCAGCATACCAACGCAACACTGGCTTTAACGTTATGGTTGCAGAGGATAAGATGGCACATGTTCCATTGCCTCTTAACTTGGCTATGGTTAATACTTTGGCCAATCAGGTTGCTAAATACACGTTGGCCTCTATTGATGTCGACAACGAGTTTCAAGTTAAGCTAGACCCTTATGATGATATGATTGAAATGATGGGTAGTGTTATGTATTCACTAGCACCAGTTGATATTATTTCAACTGAAAACCCAATGGAAGAAATGTTGCCTACGATCATGCAATTGCCTTTTGTTGATCTTAAAGACAACAAAAACTTCTATGGTGGTCAGATCTATAAAGAGGATAAGTACAGCAAGCATCCAACGCCAGCGCCTTATGATTATAAAAAAGGCACAAACGAATGGGCTGTGGAAATGTCTCAATTCTTACACCACCTAAGTGGCGGAGATGAAACACACACAGGTACTGGCAAGCTTGCAAACATACACCCTGAATCTCTCGAATATACTTTTGACTATTTACTAGGTGGCTTTGGATCATTTATCAGACGCGCAGTACACTTGCCTGAGAAGTTGCAAGATGACAGCGCGAAGATTAATGACATTCCTTTTGTTAGACGTGTAATTAAGAATCGTACAGACTATTCTTTGACTGATAGATTTAACGAAGCTATTGATGTTTCAATTAGAAATAAATCAAAAGATCGCGTAATGTGGCAAAAAGCAGTTATGTTTGAAAAGATGATTGGTAAATATTGGAAGGGATATGGCAATCTTAAAAAGTCAGGGAAAGATGCTGAAGCTAAAAAGTTTATCGAAACTATTAGCCAAAAGCAACGTCAATTTTTGAAGCTCTATAATCAGAAATAATTACCCAGAAAAAAGTAGCACGTTTTTTAGCACGTTTTGTAGCACGCGAAACGCTACAACCTAGGCGTACTGGGAGGTAGGTTTTGGACGTAAAAATCCCTAAATATGATGTAAGTCATTGATATTTAAGGAAATAAAATGGCTGGGCTGGCAGGATTTGAACCCGCACCTCATGTACTCTTAGTAGGGTCTGTAGAGCGAGTAGCACGTTTTTTAGCACGTTTGCCCTCTTTTTTGGGGTATGTTGAGAGGTAAAAAGAAGGTGTTGGAGAGGTGGATTTATCCAGTTTTGCAGGATGTCTTATTTTGAGGTTTGACAGTTGAAAACATTTCGACAGCTTTGCTTCCAGCATCAGGTGAATCTTCATCAATCCATTTTGCGTAAACGTTCATAGTTTGCATTGGAGTTGCGTGGCCCATTTGTTTTGATAGCCATCTAACAGGTTCGCCAGCCATTAGCATCATGGTCGCGTAAGAGTGTCGCAACTGGTAAGGTCTTCTATATCTAACCTTGGCCTTTCTACAAATAACTCTAAAGTGTTCACGAATCGCTCCATCGCCATTCCAAGGCTCTTTAGTGTTCGGATTATTGAATATTTGATCGCCAACTAATAACGTGTGATCTTTTTGAGCTTCCAAGGCTTGGAGCGCGTCAGGGAATAGTTTGACCTGCCTAACACCTGCCTTTGTTTTTGGGCGTTTGATGTGCGTGGCTTTGCGTGGTTTTGCTTTGTTAATTCTAGCAGTGCCTTTATGCCAGTCTATGTCACTCCATGTAAGACTAACAACTTCAGACGTGCGCAAGCCAGTCCACATAATAAACTTGAACAAATTATGATCCTGTTGGTGAACGCAGGCATCCAGCAGAGCTTGTCTTTCTCTCATGTCAAAGGGTGATATCTCTTCTTCTTCAGGGTTGAAGTCTTTTTGAATGCCGTCAACCGACTTTCCCAGTAGGACGTTGGACTCAATCAGCCCATCATCTAAAGCGTGCCTTAATGCTTTGCGTAAAGGCGCAAGCTTGTTTCTGATTGTCTTAGTGGTGTTGTGCCAGTTTAAAGCCATTGCCTTAATATCAGACCAGCTAAGATCTGCCAGTGGAATATGACCAAGATCAGGCAATAAAGATGTGTGAATTATCCTTAGATTTTCACTCTTGGAAGTTTCCTCTAAAGATCGTGCGTTGTACTCATGCCAAGTAAGAAGGTATTCACCAGTGGTTAATTTATTTGAGTTTCTACCAAGAAGATCATTTGATTTTTGTATGTTTTTGTAAGAATCAGGGAATGTTAATTCGTATGTAAAAATACCCAGCTTAATTTCAGCCAGTATATCTTCTCGAAGCTGGGCGACCTTCTCTAGGTTAGTGTCGGAAGGCGTGCCTTTGATAATTTCATACCATCTCTTTCCGAGATAAACGAAGTTGATTCTGATAGACGACTCGCTGTATTTTGAAACACCTCTGTACCCTGTACCCATCGCTCGAAACCCTCCATGCTTATTAGCACTCTGCCATCAGGTGCTTTAAATTTTATTCCAGTACCCCAAACGCCTTTGTCCAGCTTTATTCTTATGGCTTTTTCTGAATAGCCACTTTCTTTGGAGAATTGTTTGACAGTTTTTAATTGTAACATTTTATTTCCATTTTCAAGAGCAAAGCACTCATAGGACAATAAGCGTTACGCTTCTTTATATCCTCTTTAACAGACCTTGAAAGCGTTGGTGCTGAATAGCCACTGTTACTATTATTCTTCTTCCCTTGTACGGGTGCTTTAGCTAACTCACCAATATCTCTAATGCCTCTTGATAGGCGGGCATACATAGTTGATTGATTCACGTTCAATTTCTTGGCTATTTGCTTGGAACTCATCTCACTGCCATCGGATAGCTTAAAGGTGCGACACACGTAGTTAGGTTTTTTACCCAAAGTCTTATGACGTTCACGCATAACAAAGTCAACATCAAGTGACTGGTCTAATCGATAACGACAAGCGGTTGTTGTTAAGTCTAATTTATCAGCTAATTGTCTAGCCGTCCATTTACTACCATCAGTAAGCGTATATACTTTAGATTGTTCTGTTTTTGGCATATTTCCCCCCAAGGATTATTTAAAATGGAATATCATCATTAAACGACACATCACCTTGGGTGTCTTGAGCGACTGGCGTTTGTTGTGGAGTGTTATTTGGCGTTTGCGCTCCACTAGCTTTTCCATCTAGCATTTGAAGCACACCATTAAAGCCACTGACATTTACTTCAGTTGAGTAACGATCAGCGCCTGATTGATCTTGCCACTTGCGTGTTTTAAGCTGGCCTTCAACATAAACCTTTGAGCCTTTGTGTAGGTACTTACCAGCAATCTCTGCAAGCTTGCCAAAGATAGATACTCTATGCCATTCTGTTTGTTCCTTCTTCTCGCCAGTATTCTTATCTGTCCAGCTCTCACTGGTTGCGATAGTTATATTTGCAATAGCATTACCATTGCTTGCGTATTTAACTTCAGGCTCTTTACCTAAGTTGCCCACTAAAATTACTTTGTTAATTCCTGCCATTTTTATTTCTCCTTTATTTAATTAATACGCTTGGCTCACCATCTTCAAGGTGTACGCCTTCACAGTTAAACTCACCAGCTTTCAACGCTTGCTTTAGGCCAGCGTTATCTTGCTTTTCTACCATTGTTATAAAAGACTTCGGAAACTCAGTGCCATCATCAATCACCAGCTTAGACATTGCCGAACCTTTGCGTAAGGTGATCGAATGAACAGCGTTGCCAGCCTTTGTCATATCTAAGTCTTGCATAGACTGAAGCGCCATGTCTTTTAAGCGTGTGACCTTGTTTTCAACATGCTTCTTTTTCTCTTGCAGTTGCTTAATAGCGTTGGCCAGTGCGTCAGTGTCAGCATTAAATGTTTTGATAATGGCTGAGTAATTGGCAAACTTATCTTCAAGTCCAAGGCCTTCAAGCGTGTCGCTGATCGTTTGTTGATCCATGTCATCCATGGCCAGTATGTGTTTTGCTTCTTGGGTTAGGTCAAATAAATTCATCTCTTAGCCTCTAGTTGCAATCAAGATTCTCTTGCGAGCATCCACTTCGCATTTGATTGATTTAATCAAGCCTTCTTCGGTCAACTGATCAACCGCTCTTTTGATAGTGGACATTGATAATTCTTTTAAAAAGTCACTACGCATCATCGCTGAACGGGTGGTTGACTCAAAAGAAATAAACGCATAAACGTTTTTGAATGGTTCAGGCAAGTGAGAAAGTCCTAATGACTTCTCTAATTTTCTAACTCTAGTTTTATATTGAAATAAATTCTTCATCTTCTTCTCCTGTAATAATATGGTCGGGTGCAATTTGTTAGGCTACTTTCTTTAAGTAGTCAATCTCGGTAGGCGTTAGCTGTTTTGCAACCAGCACCTTCTGTTGATTATCAAGTTCAGCTTTAAGCTCTGAAACACCTTGTTCATCATCGCCAGCAACCCTCTCTTTTATAGAGACCACGTATTGCTCAATCTCCAGCTTCTCTTCCTCTTTTTGCTTTGCAACTTCAACTTCAGTTAGAAAATCATCGTGCGTTAGTGGTAGATCTTCGCCAGTGTAAATATTAAGTCCAAGTCCAAACATCGCCATATTTTTGGTCAGGCAACGCATTAGCGCAGTGTTTATATCAAACATTGTCATTGCTTTAACTTCGCGCTCTCCGTTTTTTACCCTGTACTTATAAGCCACCTTCTTCATCGCTTGATTGTTGTTGTCCATGACTGGTAGCCACATTTCATGTGTAACTCCCTCAATAGTCATTTCAGTAAACACCATTGCGCCAATATCAGAGCCAACATAAGGTAGGTTGGTATCACTATCTTTAATAATCTTAAAGCTTGCGTTTGGGTATGCAATTTTTAAGTTCTTCCAAGCGTCTGCCCATGATAAGTAAGACAATGAGCTATACTTAGTATCTAGTTTTTTGGTAAATCCACTAACATCAATTGTTGATAGTGTTTCAAATACCGTTTTATTTTTACTCATAACAATCTCCTTTTTATCTAAAAACTAACCAGAACATCCATATTTGAAATATAAGGCCTAAGCCAACTACTACTTCTCCTAAGTGCATTCTTCCACCTCTTCACTTCTAAATGATTTATCAAATTCATCCTCAAAGGACTTTGTTATCATTAATTCATGGGCATAATCTTCAGACTTAACATAGCCCCTGCCTTCAACATGAATCAACTCACCTGACTCTTCTTTTTCAATAATCCAATCACCTATCTTGCTCATAACATCATCTCCACTATTGCTTCCGCTAAACCTAGCCCTAATATCGCAAATCCAAAGATAACAAACACAATGCGGTCATCCTTAAAGTCGCCATTCTCATCAGTATTAAAAACACTTAGATATTTATTTTTCATAATATGTTAATACCTATTCTAATGTTAAATACTTTTAGTATGTTCATGAGGCGATAAGAGACTCAGGCGCTTTGCCTAAAGAATTTCCATATATAGATTCTGCAAACCCTCGATTGATAGCAGTTTGTTTTTTGATTGCGAGTAGTTCCTCACCAACCATTAAGGCTTGAGCTTGGTTCATGTGTGATACCTTATCCCAAATATCTTTAGGAAAGTGTGCGCAAGCGTCACGTTGACGGTCATAAGCCTCTTCAGCATAATTGTCATCTGCTTCATAATTCATAGTAGTCATTGTGTCCATTACGCTACCTCCATTAAAAATGTATCAATATCAACATGGTCAAAGTTTTCCAAAATAACCTCAATATCCATGCCTTTTGAAATTGTCGTGAATCTATTAAAAGCGCCATCGAAAGTTTTAAATGCCTTTCTGCCCATTTCAGTTTCTACAACAAACATATCAAATTCTTGCGATAGGAAATGTACATTCCCAGAATCCATATCCCACGCTTGAACATTCTCAATAGCTTCTTTTTTAAATGCTTGTTTAATTTCTTGTCTCATTTCATTTCCCTTTTCTTATTAACTGGACTAAAACTCTGTAGTGTAGCTTTTGAATATTGTATCCACCTGCTAAGATAGAGTACACAGACACAGTGTTAGTTGCACACGATACAGTGCCATTCACAGAACCGTCTATACCTATTGTCAGATTAGACTCTGTAGGTTCTGATTCTAGCTTGTTTTCAATTGAAGAAACGAATCTCACTTTACGAGATGCTAAGTCTTTATCTATGATTTCTTCTAGGTCTTTCTGACTGTATTGGGTAGCTAGGCTAACATCTTTCTTAGAGTGTTTACTGTAGAATGGGTGGTCGTATTTGTCGTAGATGTCCATGCCTTTAGTTTCTTTATACATCACCTTCTGCTCATCACGAACCTCTTGGTAATATTCCACCATACCTACTCTGAACTCAGCTAGGAAAGTGTCTATTGTTTGGTTTAAATTGTTCATTTTCTACTCTTTTCTTATTAACTTACTTCATATTATATATTACAAAAAGTATTAAGGCAACTAAAAAAGACTATATTTTCTTAAATAAATTAAGAATCCTATATAAAAGAGGAGTGGTTAGTGATTGTGAGGCGTGTTACTCTTAATTAACACGTACAAGAAGTCCGTTTTTATCGTAATAGCGGAGATGTTTAACTGATTTTGGATTGACTGATTCTCGTATTGTGAGCGTATCAAGTTTTTTTTCATAAAGTTCTTTTTCATAGTTATCAATTATTGCTTTCTCCATTTCTGCATAGCTTTGGATCAAGTGAATGTTGTTTTTACTAGCATTGGTTGACTGTTGATAGCCAAGTGTAAAGGCGCTGGCGCTAGATATTATAAACAAAGCAGTTAAGGCAGACCAAGTTAGTAAATTTTTGTGATCTTGAGGTATGAAACCACTTCTAATAACATTTAATGCTCTTTCTTCGATAGTTGAGTTGTTGATAATATCTCCTTATTATGTACTTTTTTATTTACAAAAAAAAGCAAACATCCCCCTAAAGATACTTGCGCCGATTTTGGGGGATATTATACATAATGTATTAGAAAAGGGTATCTTAGTATATATTTATAAAGAAGTCTATATTGAACCTAACTTTTAGTAAGGGAATTTATTAGACTAGAGATCCTGACAAGAGCATGGCAGTATCAAGTATCTGTTTTTCAGATATTGATTCAACCCCTTCGTCTTTTTGATATTGGTTGTATATAAAAACAACCAGTTGGATTTGTTGTTGTTCAGATAGATTGAGATTGTGTTTTTCATTTAATTCACGAATCGTTGTGGCGCATGAAGCTATTAGCTTTCCGTCAACTTCGCGATTCTTATCTCCACCGAAGAGTAAATATTGAGGAGATACATTAAGGAATTTGGCGAGAGCATTAATAGCAGGTATAGTAGGCGAGTTCCTTCCAGTAAAATAGTGGGATATTGCCCCACCACTCTTAACGCCCATTACCGATATAAGGTCTCCTTGGGTCACACCTTGCTCGGACATTAGTCGTCTTGCTCTTTTAGTCCAGTCTAAATTCATTCTTTTATTATATATGAAATATATACAAAATGTACGTTGTATTACATTTTTTATTACATTTTATTTATTTTAAAAAAAAGGTCTTTTTTGTCTTGTTTTACATTACAATATGTATTATTAAATAAATAAAGTATTTTTAATATACAAAAGGTGAATAATGGAACTTAGAGAATGGGTAGTAGCGCAAACACTTAATGGTAAATATGCCTGTATGGAACGTGTTTACGAGGATATGTCTGCTCGTTTAGGTGTTGGCACAGGTTCTGTGAGACAGTGGGTAACAGGTCATAGAGAAGTTGGTGCTAAACACGTATTAAAAATTGAAAATATAACAGGTGGAGAAGTCAGCGGTAAGGATTTACGCAGAGACATCTATCCTGACTAACTAATATATTCGGGGGAATACATGAATCAAGTTTGTAAATCAGTATGTAAATGCGCTCACTATTGTTTAGCACATAGAGTAACTACTAACCTTCGCTTTCGTGATCATGAGCTAGTCGATGGCGAGCCTTTGCTAGAAGAAGAATGTCCTTTATTTTGGAATGCTAAAGAAGATGGCAACAGTACAGATACATATTAAACCGCTTAGTGTTAATGACGCTTGGCAGGGTAAGCGCTTCAAAACGCCTGAATACAAGGCGTATGAGCAAGAGTTAATGCTACTACTGCCTAATAAGTATGAAGTGCCAGTAGAGGGTGATTTAGAGATTAACTTTGAGTTTGGATTAAACACGTTGGCTGACTGGGATAACCCGATCAAACCACTACAAGATATTTTACAAAAGAAGTACGACTTTAACGACAGAAGGGTTGTTAGAGCGACAGTGATAAAGAACACAGTTAAGAAAGGCGAAGGTTATCTTAACTTTTCAATCAGAGGAATTGAATGAGCGACACAATAGAAAAACAAGTAGTACCTTTTACACAAATAGCAAACGAGGTACTGAACAGTCCTGAGCTTTCATTTAAAGCCAAAGGTATCTATGCGTTCATGATGGGTAAGCCTGATAACTGGAACTTTACAATCCGCTCAATGTCCAAGCAAGTTAGCGATGGAGAGAAAGCAATTAAATCAGGTATTAAAGAATTAAAAGCCCTTGGTTATATTGAGTATGAAAAACATAAAGATGGTACAGGAACATATCACCTAAAAATACATGTTGGTACTGTAAAGCACCCTAAAGTGCGAAATGGACATAAGGCTTCACAGCCCCTAAAGTGCGAAACGCCTAGAAGCCGAAACGCCAAGAAGCCGAAACAGGCCCGTATTAGTAATAAAGAACCAAGTAGTAATAAAGATTCAATTAGTAATAAAGATATTCACACTGAGCAAGCTCAGACTCAAGCTGAAATTATTAATTCGTTTTATCCAAATGAAACTTCAACGAACGTATTGAGAACAAAGTGTCCAAAGATAAGTAAACGACAGGCGCTAGATATGATTGAAGCATTCAAAGACAAAATGAATGATAGGAAAGCTCCTTGGAAAGACATTCAGTCTCAATTTAGAAACCATGTTCGCAGTGGCTGGGTTAAGCCTTCTGTTATTGATACGACTAACGATGAACAGCACAAGAAAAAAGGCACGTTTGCGAATGTTAGCGATGGCGCGAAGCTTGGAATTATTTGGCGATCATTTGAAAGAGCTGGCTATCAGCCTAATGAAGTTTGGACAAGCGATGGCAACAGTATTCAGCAATGGGCGCTTGACGCTCACAACACCAACAACATTAAAAGTAAATTACTGGAGATGGCGTAATGACACAGCAAGAAGCAGAACAGTGGGCTAATGAACTGGTTAATGAGCTAATTTGTTATAACAAGATCAAGATGGGTGTTAAGAATATTTGGGCTGAAAAGATTATCTCTTTCTTGATTGATGAAAAAAAAGACTACAACAGATTTCAAAATGAGAAAGTAATAAAGTCAGTGCCTACCATGCCAGCTGATGAAGGCATTGGCGGGCTACTTGAGTTTATTAAAAATACTAACAGCGTGCTAGACAGTCACATGCTTGAAGATAAGAAGCAGGATCTTAGTGGCTCACAGCTTAAAGCACATTGGGAGAGGGAGTTTTTGTCCATGAGTTTTACTGATCAGGTTGATAAAGCTACTGGCTGGTTAACGTGTGGCTGTCCTGAAAACGCAGTACCAAAATTTGTTATGGATTGGGTCAGAGGACTTGAAGATGAAAGTCTGGTTAAGGTTATGAGGCTCAATTTCAAAGAAGGCAGGGCTAGGTGGAATAAATTAACAGGCGTTAGTGATATTGCAAAAGGTCTGGATGTCTAGTCAACTAACCAAGAGCGCAAGGGGTGAACCTTGCATGATCAGGTTAGAGGGTTGTAATGCTGGACCTAATAACGAAACAGTTATCTTGGCTCACTTGAATGGCGCTGGTTTAGCTTTAAAAGCTCATGATATTCATGGTGCATATTCATGCTATTCATGCCATGACGTGCTTGATGGTCGCAAACCTAGTAGCTATGAAAAAGAGTGGCTGGAGCTTATCCACTTGAGAGGCGTGATTAAAACTCAAGAGAAGATGATTGAAAAGGGGCTGATCTAAAACGAAATGAGCCAAGGACAAATAAATGCAAAGGTTGTAAGACTGGACGAAGAAGACCAAGTAGCGCTAAAAGAATATGGCGCAACACTAACCGAAGATCAAAAACGACAGGCTAGAAATCACCTGATGACAGTAAGAGCAATTAAAAAACACGCACAGAGGTTTAATAAGTAAATGTATTACAAGTTAGAGATAGAAGTAAAGAAAACACTTTTTGTTAGAGCTAATTCTAAAGATGAAGCGGAGATTGAATTTGCTGAATATTTGGAAAGCAGAGATAACATTGCACAAATTTCTTCAATGTCAGATGAAACCCCAGTTGGACTGGTGATCGAAGAGAGTGACTTTGAGCAGTATGAAAAAGATCATGTTAAAAGCATGAAGACGCTTGGTTATGGTGGTGTTGGAGAATGGCATGAACACATTGAGACGTTGCAATGAGTAAATACTTAAAGAAAAACCTTGGCAGTGTTGACGAGGAAGGGTACGACATTGATCTGTGTGAGGTTTGGATTAAAAACGAAGATGTTATTAAGCTTTGGACAGGGGATACAAAAAAACTAGATGTAGAGATTAGAAGACAAAAACCTGCTGACTTAGAAGGTTGGTGTTGGTTTGGATTGATGAGTGATTTTCCTTATGAGAATGTATGAGAAGAGTAATTGAACGAACCAAACCTAAAGAGATGATCTTCAAGACACTGGTACAAGATTACTTCTTAGAGAATCCAAAGGTTGATAAAGCGATGGTAGAGATTAAAGAAGACAAACTTACACGCAGTGGCGCACAAAACAAACTGTACTTTATGTGGATTGATGACTACATTAAGCAGGAGCTAGGTTATTCCAAAAAAGAGACGCACAAAGCTTTAGTTGAAGAATTGCTAGGGTATGACGTAACTACTGGTTTTAATGAAAAAGAGATTACAAGCTTGAAAGAAACTAAGGATATGAAAGTAGCTGAGTTCGCACGTTACCTAGAGGAAGTTGACAGGCTTTGTGCAGGGCTAGGAATAAAGTTGCCTTATCCTGATTATTACTGGTTAGCAATGGGAATTAAAGCGCCATGATCCATTCAATGAAAGACTGTAGGGCAAAGCTAGAAGTGATCAAGGTTATCTCAGAGCAAGGCGTTGCAGATGCGAGAGAGATTGATGAGATTTACAAGTTTGAGCAGATATTGCAAGAGGCTAATTACCTGCTGAATGAATCACATCCTGATAATGATAAATAAGGGTAGAGATGGCTAAAGTAGCAAATAGTAGTGGCAAGTCTTCGCGTGGAGGATCTAAGAAGGGTGAACGTAGAGGTGGAAGACAAAAAGGAACGCCTAACAAGAAAACACAAAACATTATCGATAAGCTGAACGCGCTTGGCTATGACCCTATCGAGTCTTTAGTTAGGTTGGCGCAAGAAGCTGAGGACAGTAAAGACAAGGTGATGGAGTTTAACGCCTGTAAAGAGTTGGCCCAGTATGTTGCACCTAAGCGTAAGGCAGTAGAGATGATCGCAGAAGTAACCAGTATTGATTTGGCTGATGACTTAACCGATACACAAAGGGAGAATCTCAAGAAGCTTTTATGAGTGATATGAATGATTTTGCGCGTACTTCTCTAGGCGCGTTTAGCGTTATGTGTTTTCCAAAGTTTGAAGTGGCCGATCACCATAGACTGGTGTTCGATAAGCTTGAGGCGATGGAACGTGGAGAGATTAGTCGTTTGATTATCTCAATGCCACCAAGACACTCTAAGTCACTGATCGTTAGTGAGCTGATGCCTGCTTGGTTTTTAGGTCGTAACCCTGAGCGTCAGGTTATTCTTAGTGCTTACGGTTCTTCACTGGCCCAGCGATTTGGTGGACGAGTGCGTAATTTACTCAAGACAAACACTTACAAAACTATCTTTGGCTCAATACTGAGCGATGATTCACAATCTAAAAGTGAATTTGAAACAAAAGAGGGTGGTTCTTTAAGTGCGGTTGGTGTTGGTGGTGCGATCACTGGTAAAGGTGCTGACTTGTTGTTGATTGATGATCCAGTTAAATCAAGGGCAGAAGCTGAGTCGCATACATTCCGAGAAAGTACAAAGGATTGGTACAACGCTGACGCATATACAAGACTGATGCCTGATGGCAAGATCATATTGATTGGCACACGTTGGCATGAAGACGATCTGATTGGCTACCTACTTCGAGAGAAACAGCACGAGAATTGGGAGGTTATTACTTTGCCAGCCATTGCTGAGGGTAAAGACGAATTAGGGCGTAAATCAGGCGATGCGCTATGGACTGAACGATACCCTTTGCCTAAGTTACAGCAGATACGCAAGTCACTACCTAGTAGAGACTGGGAGAGTTTATACCAGCAAAAGCCTTTAAGTGCGATTGGTGGTGCTTACCTTCATGGTATTTGGAAGCCTGAGATACACCTGCTTAAACCCTTTCCTATTCCCACTGGCTGGAAACGCTGGAGAGGATTGGACTGGGGTTTTGATAAGCCATATTCGTTATGCTGGTTCGCACAAGATTTTGATGGCAATGTTTATTTATATCGTGAGTTGTATGGCTGGGGTGGAGAGCCTAACGTTGGCACACATGAAACAGCGATGCAAGTTGCTGAACAGATATTAAAACTAGACAAAGCCGAGAGAGACAAGGGTGTTGAGTTTAAAAACAATATTGGTGACTTGCCTTCGAGCAATGGCGCAACAATTGGCGTGAGTGAACATTTTATTAGAGCTGGTATTTACTTTAACAAGCCAGCCAAGAAGGGAAATAGCGGACATGGTTATCGTGTTGATAAAGCGCATGAGCTGGTCGTAAGACTGAACAATTCAGAGACAGATGCGAGAGGAAAGGTTGTTGGTGGTGATGGGTTCTTTGTGTTTGACACATGTAAACACTTTATTAGGACAGTGCCAGTGATGATGAGAGACCCCAAGAATGGAGAAGATATTGATACCACACAGGAAGATCACATGTGGGATAGCGTTACAGATTCGTTAGTTAGTAGAAGGACGAAACCAAAGAAGGAAATACAAGAAGGAAGAGTGGTTGAAGGTAGCTTTGCGCACCTTTACGGATAAATAATAACAAGGGTAAACCAAAAATGGAAATAGAAGCAGAAGTAGTAAACGTGGTGAAAGACCCAGCGCAGGACAAGGCGCTAGTCCTTCAGTATTTCAAAGAGATTGATGAAATTAACAAGATTAACGATGATGAGAATGGTATTTATTCCAAGATCAAAAAGAATCGTCAATATATCAAAGGCGAACAGTTTAAAGAGGACAATGTAAAAACTAACTTGGTTAACTCAACCTTGCAGTCATTGATTCCTCATGTCTATGCAAAATCACCTGAGATTGCAGTGGATGTAAATGAGAAGCTGGCCTCAAACCCTGAGTCAGGTATGTATGAAGGTGATGGCAAGAAAAACCTAGCTAAAACGCTAGAGATTGTACTAAATCAGCAATTCAACGAAGCCAACACCAAGCACATCTTCAAGAACGCAGTAAGAAGCTCTAAGGTTTGTTCAATTGGCTGGGTGAAAGTCCACTTGCAGAATGTAACTGGCCCAAACCCTAAAGCAACAACAGCGCTGGCTGATACTCGCGACAACTTGCACATGGCTCATGGTATTGAGAAAGAGCTGGAGGCTGATGAGAATAACGAATTGCAAAAGGCACGCCTAGAGCAGATTGAAGAAGGCTTATTAAATACACCTGAGATTGTATTGAGCAAAGGCTTGGTGATTGACAATATTGATTTTGAAGATGTGTTTGTTTCTCCTAGTGTTGGTCGCTTCTCGGATTTACATAAAGCTGGTCGCATATTCCAGCGTATTTGGAAGTCTAAGAGTGAATTGATGGGTGAGTTTCCTGATGCTAACTGGTCAGGTGTATCAACGCACGAGTGGGGTAAAGATAAGAAGGACAACGATTACAACTCTATCGCAGACAGCAACTTAAACAACAGTGTTGGCAATAACACGCTTAAAGGTAATGAGAATCAAAAGCCAGTCGCAGTGTATGAAGTTTGGGATAAAGATCAGAATCGTGTTCACTTGATTGTTAAGGGTATTGAAACGCCTCTACTATCTTGGACGCCTGAAAATGTTGGTGAGCAGTGGTATCCATTCTTTGGTTTGGCGTTTAACCAGCTTGAAGATGAGTTCCAGCCATTAACAGACCTAGAACAGTGGTTGCCTTTGCAGGATGAGTACACAGACACGCGTACCAAGCTTAAAAAGCACAGAGAGATGAACAAACCGCACTATGTGGCTAACGGCCTAAAAGAAGGTGATATTAAGAAGTTCACTGTATCAGAGACAGCAGAGATACTAGCGATTGATACTGAAGGCAGGCCAATTGATCAGGCGTTACAAAAGGGTGTGCACATTCCGATTGATCCAAAATCATACGACACAACGCAGATCATGCGTGACTTGCAGATCGTATCAGGCTTGCAAGAAGCTGATATGGGCAGTGTTGTGAAGGCTAAGACAGCAACAGAAGCATCAATCATGAACAATGGTCGTGCGACTAGAGTTTCTGAGCAACGCGACACACTAGAGGACTTCATTTCAGCCATTGCTAATTACACAGCTGAGTGTTTCTTACTGGGTTGTGATGTTGGTATGGTTAAAGAGATTGCTGGCGAGGGTGCAACTTGGTATGACGATTCATACATGCCTAATTGCTCAATCAAGCAAAAAGCTGACAAGATTTACAACTACTGTAATGTTTCGGTGCGTGCTGGATCAACTGGCAAGCCTGATGAGATGGAAGACAGAAGCACATGGATTGAGTTGCTACCAGTATTACAAAACCTTGCGATGCAAATTGCACAAGGTCAAGCGCAAAACATGGATGTTAGTTACTTGGAAGAGTACCTGAAAGAGACGCTAGAGCGTTTTGGTATTGATGGAGACTCAAGTAAGTTTATCCCACAAATGCAAGCACCACAGCAACAGCAAATGCAAATGCCAATGGGAATGCCACAAGGTATGCCACAGCAAATGCCACAAATTTAATAAGAAGGGGTTAAGAGATGGATTTAGAAGGACAAGGAAACGAAGAAGTGTTGAACGAGCCTGAGGTTGAGGCTGTTGTTGATGAGGTCACACCAGTAGAAGAAGAGGTTGTTGCTGATGAGATTGATGATGATGCCGAGGTAACTGGAGATGACGCACTGGCCATTTTGGCTGGTGAAGATGAGCCAGCTGAAGAAGAGCCTGCGCCTGAAGAGGTTGCGGATGAGCCTGTTACTGAGCCTAAAGCAGGAGCTGAGGTTGAGGCAGACCCTGAAGCAGAAGCCAAAAAGCAAGAGGCTGATGATGCTGAGATTATGGAGTCAATTACTAATGAGCGTACTCGTGAGCGCTTCCAGTCTTTGTCACACAAGAATAAAGAATTGATTGAGGCTAGCGCACAACAGACGCAGGTGATTGATAACTTTAGACAGCAGGTGCAAAGCACTGGCATGAATAGCTCCGACTTCAGTCAAACAGTTGACATGATGGCTATGGCAAACTCAACAGACATTGATAAGGTTAAACAGGCTAGAGATTTTGTTAGAAGTTTAGACAAAACCCTGACTGATCGTATTGGTGATACGCCTGACGCATACGAGCGCTTTGATGACTTAAAGAAGGACTATGAAGATGGTGAGTTGAATGAAGATTATGCCAACAAGGAGGCACAAAGACGCATTCAGGCGCAAGTTCAAGATAACCAGCGCCAGCATGAGGCTCAACAACAGGAGAGGCAGAAGCAAGATCAAGAGCGGGCAGTGCAAGAGCAAGGTGGTGCAATTCAAAACATGGTTAATCAGTTTAGAGCCAATGATCCTGACTTTGCTTTAAAAGAGTCACAGCTTGAAGCTTTAGCAATAAAGGTGG